>Ga0302325_10005257_pt1 | contig 29525 bp, 18 predicted proteins | sample Palsa_T0_2_FD_201948 | JGI IMG/M metagenome (GOLD analysis project Ga0302325, IMG submission 201948) | Peat permafrost microbial communities from Stordalen Mire near Abisko, Sweden - Palsa_T0_2 | ecosystem: Environmental > Terrestrial > Soil > Palsa > Peat permafrost | place: Sweden: Abisko...
TGCCGCGCGAGGACTCAATTCAGCTGATTCCGGCGCAGACCGACGCCACCGTGGTGCGCATCCTGGCTCTGCCCGGCGCCATTGTTACTCCGGAAACGATCCTCCTCGACATGTCCGACCCGCAGCTGGAGCAGCAGTTGACCAACGCGAGGCTGCAACTGCAGCAGGCACAGGCGGACTACAAGAGCCAGCAGGCGACGCTGCAGAGCCAGCTCATGACTCTGAAGACCACGCTGGCGCAGATCGACGCCGATTATTCGACGGACAAGACCCAGGCCGACACCGACCAGCAGCTGTGCAAGCTGGGCGTGATCTCCGGCCTGGTCTGCGGCGCCTCGAAAAACAAATTCGAGCAGCTGGATGCACAGAAGAAGATCGCGATGCAGCAGATCGACGTGAACGATAAGGCCATCACGGTTCAGCTGGCTTCGGCGCAGTCCAAGATCGACCAGGCCAAAACGCTTGTCGATCTCTACGAGAAGCAGACGGCGGCGCTGGAAGTGAAGGCTGGCATCGCCGGCCAGGTGGCTGCTCTCCCGGTAGGCGCGAACGGGGCAATCCAGGTGGGCACGCACGTGACCGCAGGAACGCCGGTGGCTGAAGTCACCCAGCTCAACAAGCTCAAGGCCGCGCTGCAGATTGCCGAAACCCAGGCGCACGACATCCAGATTGGCCAGCCTGCGTCCATCGATACGCATAACGGTGTGGTTCCCGGGCACGTGGCGCGCATCGATCCCACGGTCCTGAATGGAACGCGCACGGTGGACATCGCGCTGGATGGGCCGCTGCCTCCGGGTGCGGTGCCCGGCTTGAGCGTGGACGGGACCATCAACCTGGCGGAGCTGAAAGATGTGGTACAGGTGGGCCGGCCGGCGCTGGGAAATGAGAACTCGACGCTGAGCTTGTTCAAGGTCGATCCGGACGGCAAGGGAGCCGTGCGCGTGCCGGTGAAGGTGGGGCGCGCATCGGTGAACGCGATTCAGGTGGTGGAAGGGCTGAAGGCAGGCGATACCGTGATCCTGTCGGATATGTCGCGCGAGGACGCCGTGGACCGGATTCGGCTGGATCCGGGAGTGGGAGTGCATTAAAGACAGGGAATAGGGAACAGGGAATAGGGAACAGGGAACAGAGGGATTGGGAATAGCGTACCAGGAACTTGGGAATTACGCGGGCGGCGGGTGATTAGCGCTGACCACTGGCAACTGACCACTGACAACTAACAAGGGGGACAGATGGCGAACGACAAGCTGATTGAAATTGAGGATCTGACCAAGGTCTTCTACACCGACGAAGTGGAGACGCATGCGCTCTCCGGCATTCACCTCACCATCTCGCGGGGCGAGTACGTGGCTATGTCCGGGCCTTCCGGGTGCGGCAAGTCGACGCTACTTTCTATTTTGGGGCTGTTGGATACGCCCACCGGCGGCCGTTACCTGCTCAACAACAACCCGGTTGAGAACCTGAGTTTCGGCGACCGGTCGCGCATCCGCAACCAGGAGATTGGCTTCATCTTCCAGAGTTTTAACCTGATTGGCGATCTGACGGTGGAAGAGAATGTGGAGCTGCCGTTGACGTATCGCGCAGGCATGCCTTCGGCGGAGCGCAAGGGACGCGTGAAGGAAGCGCTGGAACGCGTGAACATGGCGCATCGCATGCGGCACTATCCGGCGCAGCTCTCCGGCGGTCAGCAGCAGCGCGTGGCCGTGGCGCGAGCGCTGGCTGGTTCGCCTTCCATCCTGCTGGCTGACGAGCCTACCGGCAACCTGGATTCGAAGAACGGCGAGGCCGTGATGCACCTGCTGGCCGACCTGCACCGCGAGGGATCGACGATCTGCATGGTGACGCACGATCCGCGTTTCGCAAAGCACGCCCAGCGCGAAGTGCATCTATTTGATGGAAAGGTGGTCTCGGAGGACGAGCTCAAGAAGCTCACTGAGGAAGTGGAGGCATAGCCATGCTGTTTCGCAACTCGTTTCAGGACCTCCGTTACGCGTTGCGACAGTTGCGCCGCGCTCCCGGCTTTGCCTTTACCGTAGTTCTAACCCTGGCCCTCAGCGTGGGCGTGGCCACCGCCGTGTTCTGTGTGATCGACGCGGTGATCCTGCGCCCATTGCCGTATGCCAATCCCGACAAGATCGTCTCCGTCGAGAGCAGCAGCCGCAGCGGCTATTCTCAGCCTGCGTCCTGGCCTTCTTATCAGGATGAGCGCGCCCAGGCGCACGCCTTCGCGGCGCTGGCCGGCTATATTCACTTCTCAAAAATCACCATGGATACGCCGTCCTCCGGTCCGGTTTCGCTGAACAGCGTTCGCGGGACGGATAACTTCTTTCAGGTTTTCGGCATTCAGCCGATCCTGGGACGCACGTTTTTGCCGGGCGAAGAGAAGGATGGCCGGAACGACATTGCGGTGCTGAGTTATGAGGTTTGGCAGAAGTATTTCAACGGCGACCGCGGCGTTTTAAACCAGGCGATCAAGCTCGATGGCCGGACGTACACGGTTGTCGGCGTGATGCCTGCGGGATTCCGTTTTCCGCTGAGCACGCATAACGCGATTTATGTTCCCATTCACCTTGACCAGTGGTGGATGACGGGGCGCGGCAACCACTGGCTGCAGACGGTTGCGCGCGTCAAAGACGACATGACCGTCGGGCAAGCGCAGGCGGATTTGTCGCAGGTGTTCGCCGACCTCTCGAAGGCGTATCCCACCGATGTAGACAGAACGGTGCGGCTGGAGCCAATGGCCGCGAGCGTTGTGGGCAAGACCAAGGGACCGCTGTGGACGCTGCTGGGTGCGGTGCTGGCCGTTTTGGCCATCGGCTGCGTGAACATTGCAGGGCTGCTGCTGGGCCGCGGGGTGCAGCGCGAGCGCGAAATGGCCATGCGCGTGGCCATTGGCGCAGGGCGCGGGCGCTTGCTCGGGCAAGTGCTCACGGAAGGGATTCTGCTGGCGCTGCTTGGAGCCGGCGGCGGAATCTTGCTGGCGACAGCCATGCTCGAACTGATGCGCGCATTTCTGATCAAAGCGATGGAGCGCGGCGCGGACATTCAAATGAACTGGACTGTGCTGGGCGCTGCGGTTGGCGTTGCCGTTGTGGCCAGCCTGGCGGCATCGCTCTATCCGGCGCTGCGTCTTTCCGGGGTGGATCCCAACCGTGCATTGAAGGCCGGCGGCAGCGCGGGAACACAGCGGGGGCAGCATCGGCTGCGCTCCGGCTTTGTGATTACGCAGGTGGCGCTCACGCTGGTGCTGCTGGTGGTTTCGGGACTGTTGATTCGCGTGGTTACGCGCTATCGGCACGCCGATCTCGGCTTCGATCCGGCCCGCATCCTCACCGTGCAGATTGGTCTGTCGCGCGATCGCTATGTGGGCCGCGACATGCTGGACAGTTTTTACCGGCCGCTCGAAGAGAGGGTGAGCCATCTGCCTGGAGTGCAGGCGGCGGGCATCATCAATCTGCTGCCCATCGAGGAGTATGGCAGCAACTCCGACATTCATATTGCCGGGCAGCCGCCCTATCCGCCTAATCAGGAGATGCTGGCGGAGAATCGCATGGTGAGCACAGGGTACTTCGATGTGATGGGCATTCCGTTGCACGCTGGGCGCAGGCTTTCGCGAAGCCTCGACCGGCCGATGAATGCGGCGTCGACGATCATCGTGAATGATGCATTCGTGCACAAGTTTATTCCCGCCGGCCTCGATCCAACCGCGCAGCGCCTGGACGACGACGATAAGCAGGAAAAGTGGACGCAGATCGTCGGTGTTGCCGGAAACGTTCGGCAGAGCATCTACGACCCGCCGATGGCGGAGCGCGATTGGCTGCTGGATGAGATCGATCTAAAGAGACGCGCGGAGATTTTCTCCAACATGTTTCTGGTGGTGCGCACCGGCGGCGATCCGACGCAGGTGATTCCCGCGGTGCGTTCGATTGTCCACGATCTGGACCCCGCCGTTCCGTTTGGTGAGCCCGAGACCATGACTGATGTTATCTCCGAGACGCTGGCATTTGAACGCATGGAGAGCTGGCTGTTCGGCATCTTCGCTTCGCTGGCGTTGGCTCTAGCGTTGGTCGGTCTTTACGGATTGGTCAGTCACGAGGTGGAGCAAAGCAGACGCGACATTGGCGTGCGCATGGCGCTGGGCGCCACGCGCAATCGCATTCTGGGCATGGTGCTGCAACGCGTGGCATGGATGTTGGCGGCAGGCACAGCGGCTGGCCTGGTGCTGACGTTTTTCGCGCGCAAGCTCATCGGCATGGTGATTTATTTCGAAGCGCAGAAGGAAGCGGGCGGGTTTTTGCTGGTTGCCTTGCTGCTGGTGGTTGCCGGCTTGCTGGCCGCGCTGATTCCCGCCGCGCGCGCCGCATCGACTGAACCCATGCAGGCACTCAGAAGCGAGTAGCCGGCTCAGTCGAACTCGATCAACCTGTTGCGGGCACCAGCATTAAGCAGGCTGGCCGCGGAAACGAAGGGAGTAAGCGATGAATAATTTCTGGCTCGACATCCGCTATGCACTGCGGCAGTTGCGCAAGTCGCCAGGTTTCACGTTGACGGCTGTGCTTACGCTGGCCTTCGGGATCGGCGCCACCACTGCTATCTTCTCCATCGTTGAAGGTGTGTTGTTGCGGCCTTTGCCGTTTGCCGATCCGGGAAGTCTCGTGGTGTTAGGCGATGACATTGACGGCGTAGACTTTGGCGGCGCGGGGCCGGGCACCACAGCGCCATCGATCGCGAAGTATGCCAGCGGCACGATCAGTTTCACGGGAACGGGCGCATATCAACAAACCGGCTTCGAACTATCTGGCGCCGGCCAGCCCGACATGATCAGTGCGACGCGTCTCACTGCAGGCGTGTTTCCCGTTCTCGGCGTATCGCCGCAACTGGGCCGGTTCTTCACGCAGCAGGAAGACGACTCCAGCCAGCGGGTCGCCGTGATCAGCTATCAGATGTGGCACAGCCGCTTTCATGGCGATGCCCATGTCCTGGGGCAAAAGATTCTTCTCGACCGCAAGCCCTACGAAATCATTGGGGTCATGCCCCGATCTTTTGAGTTTCCATTGGTTCCGGGCCAGTTGAACCGAAGCGAGCTGTGGGTGCCCACCAGCCTGACCCAGGGAGAAATCGCAGCGGGCACGGGGAGCTGGAACTTCGCCATGGTCGGCCGCCTGAAGCCGGGTGTGACAACCGCACAGGCGAAGCAGGACATGGACCGCGTGGCCAAGGAGATCATGCGCGGCTTCCCCCCAGACTTGGCCAGTATTCGCATCCATGGAGATGCGCAGCCGCTCGCCGACGCCACTGTCGCGCAGTCCCGGCCGCTGGTGCGCACTCTATTTCTTGCTGTGGCTGTGGTTTTGTTCATCGCCTGCGCCAATCTCGCCGGGTTGCTGCTGGTTCGCGTCATTCGCCGCCGCCGCGAGATTTCCGTACGCCTGGCTCTTGGGGCCAGCGGAGCTGCCATTCTTCGTCAGTCTCTGGTCGAATCCCTGATCTTAAGCGTCGCGGGCGGACTGCTTGGCCTGGCGCTGGCGGCTGTTGCGCTGCGCATGGGCGTCAGCTTTCTGCCTGAGACGCTGCCGCGAATCAGCGCGATTTCGCTGGACTGGAAAGTGGTGGCATTCGCAATCGGGCTGGCTGTGACAACGGGCCTGTTTTGCGGACTGATTCCTGCGTTTGCTGCCGCACGCAGCGGAGTGAACGACGCACTCAAGGAAGGCGGCCGCACGGGCACCGCCGGCGGCGGACATGCGCGTCTGCGCTCGGCTCTCGTCGTCGGCGAACTGGCCGTCGCCCTGGTGCTGCTCGCCGCTTCCGGCCTCTTGTTGCGCAGCTTTAACAAGATGCGCTCGGTCGACCTTGGTTTCAAGACTGATCACACCCTGACCGCCTCCTACAGCCTGCCGCACCAGAATTACGCAACGCAGGCCGCCATGGACGCATTCAACGCGGCGCTGCTCAGCAAGCTGCAACAGTTGCCCGGAGTCGAGGCAGTGGGCGTAACCTCGAATCTCCCTGCCACCGGAAATGTGGGCAGCAATGGCTTTGTCCCAGAGGGCTACGTTCCTCCAAAGGGAGCAGTCCTGAATCTGGCTTGGAGCGCTAAGGTGATGGGTGACTATTTCCGCGCCGCGGGGATTCCCATTCTGCGCGGACGCGTCTTTACATCAGCGGATATTGAGGGCGCTCCCCCGGTGGTGATCGTGAATAAGACGCTGGCGGAGAAATATTGGCCCGGCCAGGATCCCATCGGCAAGCGCGTCCACATTGGCGTGCCGGAAACGCTGTTGCGGTGGATGACAGTTGTTGGAGAGATTGGCGACATCAAGCAGACCTCGGCCGATGCCGATACGCAGAGCCAGTTCTACATGCCCTTCGGCCAATTAAAAAACGACCTGGGCCAATTCGCGCCGCCTGGAATGCTCGACGGCAACGGTGGTTCCATTGTGTTGCGATCTGCCATGCAGCCGGAACAGATGGCCGACTCTCTGCGCGCCGTGGTCCGCTCTATCGATCCGCAGCTGCCGCTGACTCAAGTTGAATCCATGGATCGAGTGGTGGCGGAGGGGCAGGCGCCGCGGCGCTTCAACACCGCGCTCATTTCCGGCTTCGCCGCCGCTGCGGTGCTGCTGGCTCTGCTCGGCATCTACAGCGTCATCGCCTTTTCCGCCGCGCTGCGAACCCAGGAGATGGCCATCCGACTAGCGCTCGGCTCGCAGCGCTCTAGCGTGATGAGGCTGGTTCTTGTTTCCGGCGCCAAGCTTGGGCTTGTGGGTTGCGGCATCGGCGCCGTGGCCGCAGTGTTCGCGACTCGCCTGTTGCGCTCCATGCTCTTTCAGGTGGACCCGCTCGACCCCACTGTTCTGGTGCTGGCCGCGATCTCCATTTTCCTGCTTGCTGTCGCGGCTTCCTTGATTCCCGCGCGCCGAGCCGCCACCATTGACCCCATGCAGGCTCTGCGCACCGAATAACGCAATCAGAAATAGGAATCGAATGAATACACTGCTCCACGACTTTCGCTATGCGCTCCGGCAATTACGCCGCGCGCCGGGGTTCACGCTCACGGCTGTGGTGACGCTGGCCCTGGGGCTTGGAGCTACGGCGGCTGTCTACAGCGTGATTCACTCCGTACTGCTTTCGCCGCTGCCCTACGCGGATGCCGATCGCCTGGTGGGAGTGGCGTTCACAGGTCATCTTGAGGGGCCGAATGACAGCCAGGCCGGAAGAACCGCCGATTTTGTTCGTGAACACAGTACCGCATTTTCTTCCTTCGCGATCATGGATGGCGCCGGACCCGCGGTGAACCTGTCTATCGATGGCAGCCATGCGATCCAGATCAGTGCGCTGGGTGTGTCCGAGGGATACTTCCGCACGTTCGGTGCGATGCCGGAACTGGGGCGTACATTTACGGCCGATGAAGATGTTTCCGGGGCGGCGCGCGCGGCGGTGCTCAGCGATGGGCTGTGGACACGCGCCTTTGGCCGCAATCCATCGATTGTCGGCCGTGCCATCCGGATCAATGAAGAGACTTATACCGTCGTCGGCATCATGCCCGCGAACTTTCGTGTGACGGCCGAAACGGCGCCTGGCGTGATGGGCACTCCCGATCTATGGCAACCGCTGCAACTCAGCCCGAAATCCGACGGATATGAAGGAGACAACTGGGAGATGATTGCTCGGCTGCGGCCGGGTGTTTCGCTTGTGCAAGCGCAGCAGCAGCTCACTGCTTTCGAAACGCCATTCTTCGAGCAGTATCCCGATTACAAAAATTGGGTCTCGCGCGACAACAGGCAATATCAGTTTCGCGCCTGGACGCTGCAGGATGTCGTAGTCAGCGATGTGCGCCGCAGCCTGCTTACGGTGATGGGCGCAGTGCTAGCGGTGCTGCTGGTGGCCTGCTTGAATCTTGCCGGCCTGATGATGGCTCGGACCATGCGCCGCTCGCGCGAAATTGCTTTGCGCTCCGCGCTGGGCGCGACTCGCACGCAACTGGCGCGCCTGCTGGCCGCGGAGGGCCTGCTGCTTGCTATGGGCGGCGGCGTGCTTGCCATTGCGGTGGCGCGGGCGGCTACGTTTGTGCTGCTTCATGCCGCTCCGCTCGAAATTCCGGCACTGAACGGCGAGCCCAGCCTGTGGGTGCTGGGCTCGACTGTGTTTGGTTTGGCATTGGCTGCAACAGCGATTTTCTCGCTGCTTCCCGCGGTCGTCATTCTTCTCATGAGGGGCAAGGAACTGCGGCTCGGCGGACCAACGCTCGGCGAGGTCATTTCCCACGCGCGGCTCTCGCGCGCGCTCATGGCGGCGCAGATTGCCCTGGCGATGGTTCTGGTCTCCACCGCTTCGGTGCTCATGGGAACATTCGTCAAGCTGCAGGCGCTGCCCTCTGGAGTACAGCCGAAACAGCTCACGGTATTCCAGGTAGATCTCAAGGGTGAACGCTACGCCAATACGCAACACACCGCACAGTTCGTCTCAACAGTTCTCGATCAATTGCGCCGTACGCCGGGCGTCGACCGCGTTGCCGCCATCAATGGGCTTCCACTCGATCGTGGCCTCAATATCGGCGGCAATCCATCCGATCGCCATGAGCTGCGCCAGATTATCGAGTTCCGCGCCGTGACGCCGGGGTATTTCGGCACGATGGGCATTCCGCTGCTCGCGGGCCGGGACATTGCGGATAGCGACCACGCCGGCGGGGACCCGGTGGCGGTTATCGGCGCGACGGCAGCGAAAAAATGGTGGCCGGGACGCTCACCCATCGGCGAGAGCATTCATGTCCAGGGCACTGAGAACTGGCGCATTGTTGGAGTGGTGGCTGATGCCCAGATGCATTCGCTGCAGGAAAGCCAGGGAGTGGTTATCTACGCGCCGATAGCGCAGCTTGGCGATCACGAGACGGAGATGATCAACGGATGGTTTCCGACGACGTTCGCGATCAAAACCGCGGCGCACATCAACCTTGCTCAAGCTGCGCAGCAGGCGGTTGAGCGCGCCGATCCTGAGGTTCCCGTGGCGCGGCTGAGCACCATGCAAGCGGTCATCGACTCGACCATTGAGGCGCCGCGCTTCTTCTCACTGCTGGCCAGCGGGTTCTCCGCATTCGCGCTGGTGCTTACCGTCATCGGCCTCTTCGGGTTGCTCAGCTACCAGGTCACGCAGCGCACACGCGAGATCGGCGTGCGCATGGCGCTAGGCGCAGACCGGATGAACATTCTGCGCACGTTTTTGGGCCGTGGCCTTGCTGTGGCCTCGGTTGGCGTCGTGCTGGGCCTTGTCGCAACGTGGTTTCTCCGACCTGTCGTCAGTCAGTTGCTGTCGGATGCGGGTGTTGATGTTTCAAGCGCAGCGCAAGGCATTGTCATGAACGGCGCGCAGGCTGCGGTGCTCGCCGCGTGCGCAATCATGGCCGTAACGCTGGTAGCAAGCTGGCTGCCGGCGCGGCGCGCCGCTGCCGTTGAACCCATGCAGGCGCTGCGCACTGAATAGATTTCTCCGAGGTGAACAAGGGATGAATTCGCTGCTTCAGGACATTCGATACGCGCTTCGCCAGTTGCGCAAGTCGCCGGCCTTCACGCTCACGGTGATCGTGACGCTGGCTCTGGGCATCGGCGCCAACGCGGCCGTGTTTACGCTTTTCGACCAGGTGCTGCTGCGCATGCTGCCCGTCGAGCGTCCTAAGGAGCTGGTGCGCTTTGAGTGGACTGGTGACTTCGAGGGATCGGCCAGCAGCTTTGGGGGCGATCAAACGAACTATTTTTCTTATCCGATGTACAAGGACTTGCGCGACCAGAATCAGGTGTTTCAAGGGGTTCTGGCAGCCGACAAATTCGGCGTCGGCATCTCTTGGCATAACCAAGCTGAGGTCGAAGACGCCGAGGTAGTTACCGGGAATTACTTTCAGCTGCTTGGACTCCGGCCGGCCCTGGGGCGGCTACTCACTCAACAGGACGACACTGCCAAGAACGCCAACCCTGTAGCAGTCCTCAGCTACGACTACTGGAGAACGCGCTTCGCTGCATCGCCCGATGTTATCGGGCAGGCCGTCCTGATCAACGGCCATCCGTTCACGATCCTCGGCGTCGCGCCGCAAAATTTTGACTCAGCCATTGGCGGTTACAGGCCCGGAGTATTTTTGCCAATCAGCATGGTGGAGATCGTCAAGCCGTCGGTGATTCCACGCAAGAATCTGGAAAACCACCATTCCATCTGGCTGACACTTGTAGCGCGGCTCAAGCCGGGTGTTAGCGCTTCCCAGGCCGAGGCCAGCCTGGGGCCGCTGTGGCACTCGCTGCGCGCGTATGAGTTGACGACGTACACCTCGCGCTCCGAGCGCTTCAAGAAACGCTTTCTCGATGATTCGCGCCTCAAGGTCCTTGACGATTCCAAAGGCTTCTCGCCCGGCCGGATGAATCTACAGAAGCCGCTCATCATTCTTATGAGCATGGCGGGCTTGCTGGTGGCTTTGTGCGCCATCAACGTGGCCACACTTCTTTTGTTACGCGCTGCGGGGCGGACGCGCGAAATGTCCATGCGCTATGCGCTGGGCGCAAAGCGCAGCCGAATCGCCTCGCAGTTGCTGGTGGAAGGCGGCCTTCTGGGCTTTGCCGGAGCCGCTGCCGGCCTGGGTCTGGCGCCGATGGTTGCACGCACGCTTGTTCGCATGATCACCAACTCCGATCCGGGAAGCGAGCCCTACTCGGCATCGATTGACACTCGCATTCTCCTTTTTACGGTGGGCATTTCTCTCATTACCAGCTTGTTGTTCAGCATTGCTCCGGTCCTTCACTTCCTGCGTCCGGATTTGGCCAACGCGCTGCGCCAGAATTCGGGAACCGCATCGAAAGGCTCGCAACGGTTCAGGAAGCTCGCCGTGGGCGCACAGATCGCGCTGAGCGTGATGCTGCTGGGCGGGGCCGGGTTATTCGTGCGCACCCTGGACAACCTTCGCCATCAATCGGTGGGATTCGAGCCCGCAAATCTGGACACATTTTCGCTTGACCCCACCCGCTCCGGCTATGGCGACGATCGTACGGCGCAGATTGTCACCAGTTCACTCGATGCGCTGCGCCGCATTCCGGGCGTGGCCAGTGTCGCAAGCAGCACCGATCCTGATCTGTCCGGTAACGGCAACGGCTCGAACTTCACACTTGAGGGGCACAAGCAGGCCGAGGATGAAGATATGGACTTCGAGACGCCGTGGATTTCGCCTGACTACTTTGCGACCATGCGCCAGCCGCTGCTGTTGGGCCGCGAGTTCACCGCCTCGGATGTGACCGGTCAACCCAAGGTGGCAATTGTCAACATGGCGCTGGCGAAGCGTTTCTATGGTTCGGCGCAAAACGCGCTGGGCCGGTCCCTTGCGGAAGGCGGTGGGGCCTCGGTACATCCTGATACGACGATTGTCGGCGTGGTTGGAGACGTGAAGCACCAGGATCTGCGCACTGATATTGGGCCCGCGGTTTATCGGCCCTATCTGCAAAGGCAGCATCCCGGCGCGGTGCAGGTTTATGCACGAACGCAATCCGCGCCGGAGAACGTCGAGGGCGCCATCCGCGGAGTCATCCATCAGCTTGACCCCACTCTGGTGGTGGATGGATTGCGCAGCATGGATGAGCAGGTGAGCAACAGCGCCTCCGACGAACGCGCTCTGGCCTTCCTAGCTATCGGCTTCTCGGTGCTAGCCATGCTGATTGCAGCCGTAGGCCTTTACGGCGTGCTGGCCTATTCCACCGAGCAACGCACGCGCGAGATCGGCGTGCGGTTGGCGCTTGGTTCGCAGCGGTCCGCTGTGATTCTGCTGGTGGTGCGCGAGATGGCGCTGATCGCGGGGGTTGCCGTGGTGGTGGCGCTGCCGTCTGTTGTGGGGTTGGCGCAGTTGTTCCGAAGCCAGCTTTATGGCGTGACTACGTTCGATCCCGTTACGCTGGGAGGCGCAGTGTTTCTGACAGCGGTGATGGTGGTTGCGGCTGCAGCGCTGCCGGCGCGCCGCGCCGCTGCTGTGCAACCGATGCAGGCACTGCGCAACGAGTAGCCCTGAGTTTGCGATGAACATTTGCGAGAAAGGGGATTGACGATGCGATCGATACTTCAGGATTTGCGTTACGCGCTGCGGCAGTTGCGCAAGTCGCCGGGTTTCACGTTTACGGCCGTTGCCGTGCTTGCGCTGGGCATTGGCGCCAATGTCGCTGTCTTCACTATTCTTAGCGGGATTCTCCTGCGCCCGCTGCCTTACGCGAAACCGGATCGCATTGTGACGGTCAAATTCTCCGGCGGACGGCCGTTTTCCGGCATGAGCTATGCGGACATGCTGCAATTGCGCGACTCCGTGGGTAGCGGAACGCAGATGGGGGCTGCGCTGAGCAGTTCGCACGCCAGCGTAGTTGGTCCCGGCGGTCGAATGCAGCTGATTCGTCAGGAGGTGGATGCGGGAATGATGGCGCTGCTGGGCGTGCAGCCTGTTCTGGGGCGCACATTTCGCGGGGAAGAGAACCAGCCGGGTAAAGAGCAGGTGGTGTTGCTGGGCGAGGATGTGTGGCGCGAGCTTTACAATGCCGACCCGCAGATTTTGGGCAAGACGCTGACCATCAAGAGCCAGGCGTACACAATTATCGGCGTGATGCCGCGCGGCTTTCAATTTCCCGCAGGCGACGCGATGCAGATCTGGTCGCCGGCGGCAATCACGGCGGCCAATCGCTCGGCCATGAGCGGCGATAACTGGATCGTCGGCGACCTTTACGCGAGGCTGCCGGAGGGAATGACCGAGGCGCAACTTTCGGCTGCGTTGAGCCGCACGCAGGCCATCATTGCGCGAGAAGTGACGGACGACGATGTGCCTACGCACATTGTTGTGACGGGCTATCAGCGGTCGCTCAGCAACAATGCGCGCAAGCCGCTGATGCTTCTTTACGCAGTGGTGTTCGGCATCTGGGCGATTGCCTGCCTCAACGTGACGAGCCTGATGCTTGCCCGGGCTGTTTCCCGCACCCGCGAGCAGGCGGTGCGCGCCGCACTGGGCGCAAGCCGCGTGCGCCTGCTGCAGCAAACGATTGTGGAGAGCCTGCTGCTCAGCGGCATTGGTGGAGTTCTGGGGTTGCTTCTCGGGCAGAGCGCCATCAAACTTCTGTGGCGCCAGATCGATCGAAACTTTCCACTCACCAGCGCCATTCATCTGGACTGGCGGGTGGTTGCGTGCCTTGCCGGGCTTACGCTTGTCACCGGGCTGGCGGCCGGCATGTTTCCCGCGCTGCGCGCCATGCAACGCGATGTGCGGGGCAATCTACAAGGCGTGACAGCGACAGCCTCGGCGAGCCAGAACCGCACGCGCGAAGCGCTGGTTGTTGCGCAGATCGCGCTAACACTTGTCTTTCTTGTGGGCGCAGGACTTTTTCTGCGCACCATTCACGCGCTGCGCCAGGTTCCGCTCGGATTTACGCAGCAGAATGTTCTTACCGGGGGCATCATCCTCAACGCCGGGACGCTTCAGTTCGACACGGGGGGGACCGCGGACCAGAAGGAGAATATCGTCCGCACAGACTACCTGCCGCTGCTTGAGCGGTTGCGGGCTATTCCAGGCGTGCAGGTGGCCGCGCTCAGTTCCGTATTGCCGATGCGGTCGGAGTTTGCCGTCGGGATCTCAGGAAACCTCGATCATAAAGAGTCGCCTCGGGGTCAGAAGCCGATGTTCGATGGACGGCTGGCTTCGGCCGGGCTCGTGGAGGCGATGGGAATCCCCATGCTTCGCGGCCGTTTCTTTACGGAGGACGATACGTCCACTTCGCCTCCTGTGGCGGTTGTCAACCAGGCATTTGCGAATAAATTTCTGCCAGGCCAGGACCCGATCGGGCACACCCTCGGAATGGATGACACGGGACCATTTGCAAATGTGCGGATCGTAGGCGTGATTGGCGATGTCAAGCAGGCCAAGGTTACGGACGAGACAAAGCCGGAGATGTACTTCTGCCTGGCGCAGATGGGGCCTGGGACCCCGCTCTATGGCATTGCGACGGCATTCATGCAAGTGGCGATTCGGGCCGCCGTTCCCGCCGATGCGTTGCGCGCGCAGTTCGACAAGGCGTTGCATGAAGTGGCGCCCGACGCGACAACGACCGATGTAAAGACCATTCACGAGGCGGTGGAGGACTCGTTTGGCAGCCAGACTTTGATTGCGCATCTGCTGGAGAGTTTTGCGGGGCTGGCACTGATGATTGCGTCGGTGGGTCTCTATGGCCTGCTCTCTTTCGCTGTGGCGCAACGCACGCGCGAGATCGGATTGCGTATCGCTCTGGGCGCGCCGCAGGGCAACATCCTCTCGCTGATTTTGCGGCGTGCGCTTTTGCTGGTGGGAATCGGGCTCACCATCGGTGGTGGGCTGGCCTGGTTTGCCGTCCGGTTCGCGCGCGGATATATCTTTGGAGTTGAGGCCCACGACGCGCTCACGTTTGCCGCAGTAATAGTGGTGCTGGCGGCTGCTTCATTTTTTGCCGCGTGGCTGCCCGCACGCCGGGCTGCGGCGGTGGACCCAATTCTTGCATTGAGATCGGAGTAAGACATGATTGAGTTGCGAAACATTGAACGCAGTTATAAAACCGGCCACACTGAGACCTGGGTGCTGCGCCAGATCCGGCTCACCATCAACGAGGGCGAATTTGTTACCGTCATGGGGCCATCGGGAGCAGGGAAATCGTCGCTGCTCAACGCGCTTGCGCTGCTGGACGACGGCTGGCTGGGCGAGTACTGGTTCGACGAAACGCCGGCGCACAAGCTGAACCGCAAGCAGCGCGCGGACCTGGCGCGGCAGCGCATCGGCATGGTTTTCCAGAGCTATCACCTTCTGGACGATCTGACCGTGGCGGAGAACATCGATTTGCCGCTGAGTTACAAGAACCTGCCCGCGAAAGAGCGCCAGGGAATGGTCGCCGATATTCTGGACCGCTTTCAAATCGTGGCCAAGAAGGACCTTTATCCTAACCAGCTTTCGGGTGGTCAACAGCAACTGGTAGGTATCGCGCGCGCGGTGGTGCATGCGCCGGCGCTGCTGCTGGCCGATGAGCCTACCGGCAACCTGCATTCCTCGCAGGCACGGGAAATCATGGAGCTGTTCTGCCAACTGAACCGGGCCGGGACGACCATTGTGCAGGTGACGCATTCAGAAGAGAACGCGCGTTACGGCAAGCGCATTCTGGAGTTGCGAGACGGATGGCTCACACGCGATGAAGCAGTGGAGCCAAGGCCGGCGGAGGTTGGTGCACAGTGAATCATTTCTGGAAGAGATCTACAAAGCGAGCGGACCTAGAGAGGCCGGCCAGCAAGGGCACGCGGGCAATCGCTGCAATTCTTTTGTTGCAGGTGAACCTCGCGTTGGCTGCTCGACCGGCTGCCGCTCAGCAGCAGTCCCAAACCCCGACACCGCCCACGCAGACTGCGCCGGAAGCTCCTGCGCCCGTGACGGCGGGCACCACCGCAGCGCCTGCGTCCTTGGCGCAGGAGATCAAGCAAGATCAGCAGCCGTTGTTTGCTCCGCCGCAACCGTTTCACGTGCCCATGCCCCACTCGCATAATCCGCTTGCGCCCTATAGACCCAGCACCGCGCCTGAGCTGGACCTGAGCAATTCACCCCGCCTGCAGAGCTTGATCCGCGATGGAAAGATCTATGTTTCGCTACGCGACGCGATCGCAGTGGCCATCGAGAACAACCTCGATCTGGCCTATTTCCGCTATAACTTCCCCATCGCACAAACCGATATCCTGCGCACCAAGGCCGGCTCCCAGGCCAACGGCGTCAACACCTCCATCGTCCAGGGCACCCAGGGCGGTTTTGCCGCTTCCACCGGCGGCGGAGGCGGGGGCAGCTCGGGCGGATCGGCCGGCGCCGGTAATGGCGGCATTGTAACCTCGACGCTGGGCGCCGGCACCAGCGTTTCGTCCTTCGATCCCTTCCTCACCTTCACGGGCTACGTGGATCACACCACGATTCAGGAGGCCAACGAGATTACCACCGGCGTGCCGACTCTGAAGACCAACACGATTGAGGTGCTGTCGAGCTACTCTCAGTCGTTCCCCATCGGCACGAACCTACAGGTCAACTATCTCGGCCAGCGCGTCGCCCAAAACACGCCATACAACATCATCAATCCCGAGCTTTATTCCAATTTTCAGTTGATTATCTCGCAGCCGCTTCTGGCCGGCTTCGGTATTGCCACCAATGAGCGCTATATCCGCATCGCCAAGCGCAACTCCCAGATCACCGACCTTGCCTTCAAATCACAGGTTATCGCGACGGTGACTCAGGTCGAGGATATTTATTGGGACCTGGTCAATGCCTACGAAGCCGAGCAGATCAGCGAGCGCTCTCTGGGATTCGCCAACAAGAACCTCTCCGACGATCAGAAGCAACTCGAACTCCAGGCTATCCCCGCGATGCAGGTCATGACGGATCAGTCCGCCGTGGCCACCGCCGAGGGCAACCTCACCGTGGCGCGTGCCAGCCTCCGACTGAATGAACTGCTGATGAAGAACGCGCTCACCAAGATCGACGATCCCGCGATCGACGAGATGCCGGTCATCCCTCTCGACCTGCATGCAGATCCCGACCCGAATGCGGACAAAGCCATCGACGCCCTCATCGCCGAGGCGGAGAAGAAGCGGCCCGAGGTCGCCATGTACCAGATGCAGGCCGAAAAGAATAAACAGTCGCTGAAGGACATCAACAGCGAGCTTTTGCCGACTCTGAACATGTATGGCGTCTACGCGGGCGCGGGCACAGCGGGTCCCGCCAACCCCTTGTGCAATTCCAGCACGCAGGATTGCACCACGACTTTGCCCACGGGATTCCCCGCGATGTTCGAGAATACTTTCAACTACTCGTCCCCGGAATACCGTGTCGGGGTGAATCTTTCAATCAATCTGCGCAACCGCCAGGCCAAGGCCGATCAATTCCGCGCCGTGCTGGAGTACCGCCAGAGCCAGATCTCCTCAGAACAGCAGCAGAAGACCATTCTCTTCGACGTACGCAATTCGAAGTTTGCTCTTGAACAGGCTCAGGCCCAAGTTGAAGCAGCCCAGAAAGCGCGCGACCTTGCCCAGAAGACCTTCGACATTATCAAACAGGAACAGCTGCTCGGAGCGAAATCCGGCCTGGATACGCTGAACGCGGAAAGCGCGCTGGCCCTGGCCGATTCCGCTTTGGACACCGCACAAACAAACTACGAGAAGAAGAAGGTAGATATCGACCGCGCCGTGGGTGAGACGCTGGAGCGGACGGGGGTTTCGATCGACGACGCGAAATCGGGCGTCGTGACTCGTGCGCCGTAGAATCAGTGAAAGGGAGCATCGGAGAATGGTTATAGCCCAAGCAGTCCCCCTCGCCGATGTTTTCCAGGAGGCAGACCATTCCAAGTAAGCAGGAACGAACTCGGATTCTGGTTGCCGACGATCAGCCGCACATTCTTGAGGCTGTTGAATTGCTGCTTGCACCGCAAGGCATCGTGGTGGACTGCGTTCGCTCACCTCAGTTGCTGCTTGAGGCGCTGACGCAGAGCGACTACGACGTGCTTCTGATCGACTTGAACTACACGCGCGACACCACCTCCGGTCAGGAGGGCCTGGATCTGCTGGCGCGCATTCAGGAATATGACGCGCGGTTGCCGGTGATCGTGATGACTGCTTGGGGCAACATCAACCTGGCAGTTGAATCCATCAAGCGCGGGGCGCGCGATTTTATTCAGAAGCCGTGGGAGAATGAGCGGCTGATTTCGCTGGTTCGCGTTCATGCGGAGCTGCACTCGGCCTTGCGCCGCGCGCGCCAGCTTGAACTCGAGAATCGCCTGCTGCGCCAGGAAGGCATGCCGGAGTTTGTGGCCGGTGCGCCCTCCATGCAGCCGGTGCTTGAGCTGATCGCTCAGGTGGGCCCGTCGGACGCCAACGTGCTGATCACCGGCGAGCACGGGACGGGGAAGGAGATCGTCGCCAAGTTGCTGCATGCGGCTTCGCCGCGCGCCCGCATGGCATTGGTTGCGGTGAATGCCGGCGGCCTGCCGGAAGGGACCTTCGAAAGCGAAATCTTCGGCCACGTGAAGGGAGCGTTTACCGATGCGCGCACCGATCGCATAGGGCGCTTCGAACTGGCCAATGGCGGCACGCTTTTCCTGGACGAAATTGCCAACGTTCCGTTGCGGCAACAGGCCAAGCTGCTGCGCGTTCTGGAGACCGGCGAACTGGAGCGGGTTGGCTCCTCGGTGACGCGCCGCGTGGATGTGCGCGTGCTTTCGGCCACGAATGCAGTGCTCGTGGAGGAAGCGAAAACCGGAAACTTCCGCGAGGATTTGCTGTTCCGCATCAATACGGTGGAGATTCACTTGCCTGCGCTGCGCGAACGGCGCGAGGACATTCCGCTGCTGGCCTCGCACTTTCTCAATCGCAGCCGTACGCGCTATCGCAAGCAGGTGAGCGGCTTTTCCCCCGCAGCCATGCAGCACATGATGCAATATCCGTGGCCGGGCAACGTGCGTGAGCTTGAGCATACGGTCGAACGCGCAGTTTTGCTCTGCCGCGGCGAGGAGATCGAGCCCGCCAATCTTGCCATCGCGGCGCAGAAATCCGCTCCGCAGTCGTTTGAGAACATGAGCATCGACGACGTGGAGGCTTTGCTCATTCGCAAGGTGCTGCGCCGTTGTGACGGCAACATATCCCAGGCTGCGGAGTCTCTCGGGCTGAGCCGCGCCGCGCTCTACCGCCGCATCGAAAAATATGGCCTCTGAACGGGTTCCGCGAAGGCAGCGCCGTCCGGCTGTGCGCCGGGCGTGGCTGTATTGCCTGCTGCTTACGCTGCCCGCGTTTCTCTTTGCCGGATTCTTTTTCTATCAGCACGAAATATCTCTCGCGCCTGCTCTGCTGCTGATTGGATGCCTGCTGCTGTACCTTCTGATTGTGGCCGCGGCCCTGGTTGAGGGGCTCATTCGGCCAATCCAGACGCTCTCCAATGTGGTTTCCTCGCTGCGCGAGGGCGATTATTCTTTTCGCGCGCGCGGAGCCGGAATGCAAGACGCATTTGGGGAGCTGGCCAGTGAGGTTAATGCGCTGGCCGACCTGCTGCAGAAGCAGCGCGTGCGCTCGCTTGAGGCTACGGCGCTGCTGGCGCGCATTCTTGAAGTGATGCATGCGCCGCTGTTCGCATTCGATCGCGAAAACACTTTGCAACTTGTGAATAACGCAGCCGTGAAACTGCTCGGCTTGACCCACGCACGGAGCTTCGGACACACCGCCAGGGAACTCGGCCTGGAAGACCTGCTGGCTTCGCCCGATCAGAGCGTCCACTCGTTCGGCTCAAAGTCGACGCGCTGGCTGCTGCGCAAAGCGGTCTTCCGGCAAGACGGCGCACCGCACACGCTGCTGCTGCTTGCGGACGTGAGCCTGCCCTTGCAGGAAGAAGAGCAGATCGCATGGAAGCGGTTGATTCGCGTGCTGGGGCACGAACTGTCCAACTCGCTTGCGCCCATCAAATCCATCGCCGGCAGCCTGCTGGCGCGCGTAGACAGCATGCAGGGCGAAGACGCGACGCTGCACGATTTCCGCCGCGGCCTGGGAGTGGTGGAGAGCCGCGCCGACTCGCTGCACCGCTTCGTTCAGTCGTATCGCCTGCTGGCGCAATTGCCGCCGCCGCAATTGAAGCCGGTGGCGGTGGGACCGCTGCTGGAGCGCGTGGTGCTGCTGGAGCAGCGGCTCCCGGTGGTGCTTGAACCAGGGCCGCCGATGGTGCTCGACGCCGACCCCGACCAGCTGGAGCAGATGTTTATCAACCTGCTGCGCAACGCTGTGGATGCTTCGCTGGCCAATGGCTCTCACCCGGTGCGCGCCTTCTGGCGGCGCGACGATTCGGTGCTGCTGGTTACTATTGAAGATCGCGGCATGGGCATTGCGAACGCGGAGAATCTGTTTGTGCCGTTCTATACCACCAAGCCCGCGGGCAGCGGCGTGGGCCTGGCGCTGGCTCAGCAAATTGCGCGCGCCCATGGAGGCGAGATTGCCTTGTTGAATCGTGAGGATGGCGACGGTGCCCGGGCGACGATCAGGCTGCCGCTCGCGGCGGTGTAGCCGCGCTCTAAGACGTATTAGGAAAAGATGTAGCCGTCTTCAATGGCGTGCAAGGTCGTCGCTCCTTGGGGTCGCGCCGACTTCAGGGTGCTGCTTCCGGGATACAGTATTTCCTAATCCGCCGTAGTCTACGTTTGGCGAATCGGACGGGCGTGTGGCAGAAAACAAAATAGATTCCGCAGGGGCTAAAGCCCGGAGTCAATTTGCGGACTGTGCGGCACGACTGAAGTCGTGCCATGACACAAAACTCTCGAAAGTCCCCAGCGGAATGAGCTTCACCGCAAACTATAAAGCCCGAAGTTAATTCACGGTCTGTGCGGCACGACTGAAGTCGTGCCCTGACACAAAGCCACAGCGGGTTCGTCGCTTGATGGAGATGCCTGAGGGAAATAGAGTCATTCGTTTTCGTGCGCGGCGCTTTCTGCCGGCGCGATCTCGGTGGCAATGACGCAGTTGCGGCCGTTGTCCTTGGCGCGATAAAGCGCTTCGTCGGCGGTTTGGATCAATATCTCATATTCCGACGGGAAGCCGGCAGCTACGCCGAAGCTGGCGGTGATGGGAATGATTTGCTCGCCGTCGTGGATGTGCGCCGCATGCACCGCGATGCGCATATTCTCGGCGCGGACGCGCGCGCCGGCAAAGGTGGAGCCAGGTAGAATGAGCAGGAACTCCTCGCCGCCATAGCGACCCACCCAATCGTAGGAGCGGACTGAACGCTGAAGAACAGCGCTGACCTCCTTGAGAACCAGGTCGCCTGCAGGATGGCCGTAGGTATCGTTGACATTCTTGAAGTGATCGAGGTCGATGAGGATCACACTGAGCGGCGAACCCTCGCGCTGCGAGCGGTCGACTTCCTGACGCAGGCGCTCGATGATGATGCGATGATTCCACAGGCCGGTCAGATCGTCGTGCTCGGCGTAGTGGCGCATTTGTTCGCGCGCGTTAAGCAGCTCGGCTTTTTCTTTCTCCAGGTCTTCGGTGCGCATTTCCACGGCGCGTTCGAGGATCCGCTTTTGGCGCATGAGCAAGTGCACACTCCAGCGCCAGGCGAGCACCACGCCCAGCGCAGCGACCAGGACAAATGCCAGGCGCAGCGGTTCGCTTTGCCACCACTGCGGAACGATCACAAATGAGATCTCAGCCTGCGGCGAGCTGGCGCCGCTCACTCCATCCACGGCCATTGCCTGCAGGGTGTAGGCGCCGGGTTCGAGACGCGGGTAGCGTACGCTCCTCTCGGCGGTTTCTACCCACTCCGACTCGACGCCAAGAAGCCGGTACCGAATGCGCATGTGGCTGATGTCGCGATAGCTGAGCACAGCCATGGTGACGGACAGCGGGCTGGGACTCCATTGGACTTCGGAGTCGTTCCTGATGGAATCGGTTCCGAACATGATCTGCGAGAACACCGGTGCGGGCGGTGGCACGGTGGGCACAGCGCCCGCCTGCTTGAGATGAGACAGACCACCGGAAGTCGCGATCCACAGGCTGCCGTCGCGGTCCTCGGCAAGACCGTAGCTGTCGGTGTCATTCCAGATGAGGCCGTCGTCCTGGGTGAAGCTTCGCCAGGAGCGGCCATCATAGACCGACAACCCGGCGTCCTGGCCCACCCACAGCCAGCCGCGATCATCCACGAGCAGAGAAACTGCCTGGTCGGAGAGCAAATGAGGGCGAACAATGTGCTCCGAGTCCACCACGCGGTCGCCGACGATGCGCAGACGCAGGACGCCTGGAAAGGCTCCGGCAGCCCAGAGGTTGCCATTGGCGTCGGAAGCAATCTCGATGGGGACGACGCCGGAGAGCCCTGGATCGATGGCATGCCAGCCGGACTCATCCATTCTCAAAAGCCCCGCGTCCGTCGCGGCCCACAGGTGATTGCCGTTGCCTTGACTTGTTGCCGGACTTCGATCGAGGGCCACGTCGGTGAACCGCTGGTGAGGGCGGGCAATCCCCGGGTCTTCGATAAAGTGCGGAGAACGGTCCGAGGACTTGGTATCCACAACGTAGAGACCGTCGTCCGTGGCTACCCAGATGCGATCGCCGTCGCTGAGAATACGAAAGACCTCCGGCACCTTCCATTGCGTCGCGGAAAGAGTCTCGGGATCGATCCGCACCAGATTTCCGGTTCCCGAACCCATCCAGATGCTTCCGTCTTCGCTTTCGACAAGGGAATAGGCGCGGGCCGACTGGATTCCGGGCGCCTGCCAGGGTTTCGGGGTGGTGGAGCCGGGAAGCAGCAAATCGAGACCGGATTCGGTCCCGATCCAAAGGCGGCCCGCGCGGTCCCTCAGCGTGCACCATACAATGTCGTCGCTCAAACCATTGGCGGCGGTGTAGGCCTCCCACCGGTTCTGGCCCACCCACTGCATCAGGCCGTGGCCCACAACGCCAATCCACAGGCTGCCCTCGCGGTCTACAAACAGCTCCGAGATGTCGTAATGGGAGAGGCCGTTCATGGCCGTCACCATGCGCCAGTTAGTACCCTCCCAAAGACCAAAATCAGAACCCTGCGAGGCCACTACCTGCCCGTCCGGTTCCGCGGCGAGTGCGGAGTAGGAAACGGCGTTGGAGCGGCCGGGAAGATCGTGGGACTCGAAGCGGTCGGCTGCAGGGGACACCTCGCCGGCATGCATCGAACCGTGGATCCACAGCTGGCCGTCACGCGCAAGCAGCAGCCGGGTCCAGCGCTCCTCCGGCAGATTCAAGGTGGCGCGCAGGTGCGTGGTTTTGCCGTTCTGCATGCGGCACAGGTCGGTGTCGCAGCCGTACCAGAGCACGCCTCCCGGAGCCGCCAACACACTCCAGATGGCTGCGCCGTCCAGGTGCATTGGCTCGGCTGCCCAGTTGTCAACCGCCAGGCGACGGAGAAGGAAAGCGCCGCTGCGGTCAGTGGTGACAACCTGGTCCGGAGCGAGGGCGGTGAAGACCGTCCCGATTCTTGCCGAGAAGCCGGCTATCGGCGCGGGGGGATGAATCTGGCTGAATTGGCCATTCGCCCGCTCGAAGTAGATGCCCGTCGTTGTTCCGACGAACAGAGTTCCGTCCGGTGCGGAGAAAAGGCTCTGGATGATATGCCCGTACAGGCCCTCGGGCACGCCAAACTGCCTGATCAGTCGCCCGTCGTAGCGATAGAGGCCGTTTTCGGTTCCCACCCACAGGTATCCCTGGCGGTCTTGCGCGATGCAGTTGACGTTGAGGTTGCCAAGGCCCTGGGTGACGGTGTTGAAGGTAAATTGCTGGCTAAAGCAGGCGGGCGCAGCTAATGCCAGCGCGACAAAGCCGCACACGCCGCCCTTCACAATGCTCAATAGCCTCCGCAGCACTTTGCGCAAATGCGAACCCTTCTTGCCTGAATGAGTTCACTATATACCCGGCGTGGCGGCGCGGACATAAGGGAGATAGTGTCCGGAATCGGCGTGCTTACTGGGTCATTTCATTGCAGGCGACCGTCGCGGACCTGACACGAATCCGGAATCGATTCGCACGCTTCGAATCCTGATCAGTCGCAAACCAGCGCGCCTTCAGGAAAGGAGCTCGGCTCGACTTCAGGCTCAGCCGCTGTGGCACCCGTCAGCGCTTCATCACGACGCGCCGCAAAGAACTGCTCGACCTGGGCCAAGACCTCTGCGCCAGTGCGCGCCTGATAGATGGCGGCGCGCAGCTTGGCGCCGCCGGGCACGCCGTGGGTGAACCAGGTGGCAAACTGCTTCATTTTGCCAGCGGTCTCGCCCATGCGGTCGCTGCGCGGCAGGTCCTTCGTCGCATCGTGCTCGTCGAGAAGCATCTGGAAATAGGCGTGAATCATGCGGTAGCGGTCTTCTACGGTGGGACGGTCGTAGCTGCCGGTCGCGGTGTACTGGGCAATCTGGCGGAAGATCCATGGGTTGGCGGGCGCGGCGCGGCCAATCATCACCGCGTCGCAGCCGGTCTCGGCGACCATGGCCGCTGCGTCTTCGGGGGTGCGGATGTCACCGTTGCCGATGACAGGAATTTGCACGGCCTGCTTGATGGCGGCGATCCACTGCCACTGCGCCTGGCCGCTGTAACCCTGTTCGCGGGTGCGCGCATGCAGGGCAACGGCGCAGAGGCCTTCAGCTTCAGCCATGCGCGCCAGTTCCACGCAGACAATCTGCTTCTCGTTCCAGCCCATGCGGAACTTCACGGTGAAGGGGATGGTGACGGCCTTGCGCACGGCGCGGAAGATCTCGCCGATCTTGGGCAGGTCGCGCAGGAGGCCGGAGCCTCCGTTGCAGCCCACCACACGCTTGGCAGGGCAGCCCAGGTTCAAGTCGATTGTGTCGAAGCCGGTGTCCTGGACAATCCGCGCTGCTTCGGCAAGGGTGTCGGCATTGGAGCCGAAGAGCTGCGCGCCGATGGGATGCTCATCATCGTAGAAGGTGAGATAGCGGCGGCGCTTTGACTCGCGCATGCGGGCCAGGCCGTCGGCGGAGGTGAACTCGGTCATCAGCAGGCCACAGCCGGATTGGGCGTTGCTGACAGCAGATTCGATTCCGGCTGCGCCGGGCTCGAATGCGGAGGCGGTGGTAGAGAAGAGGCTCGCGTGGCGAATGAAGCGGCGGAAGACCGTGTCCGTGACGCCGGCCATGGGGGCGAGGACGGTGGCTGGGGTTACCAGCACTGATCCGACGCGCACCTCTGCGGGTACCCGCGCTTCGGCGGGCATTGCATGCTCAATGGGATTGTCCCATTCCTTCTTCACGGTGAAGCCTTTGCCTGCCATGTCTAAATCCGCACTTCGATATCGGGACGGCTCTTTGCCAACAACTTCGTTTCGATGGCCTTGAGTTTTGCCGGGTCCACACGAAAACGCTCAGCGGCAACGGCCATTTCGGCTGCCGGAGACTCTTCGCCATTTTCCCTGATCGTGATGATGCCAAGGCGCCCGATCCCATCCTCCGGAAACAAGCCGAGATGCCCGAGCTCTCCAAAAGCCAAATCGAAGCTACCAGCCGGAATTGCCAGGTATCGAAAGTGAGCCGGCATAGACATCACTTGGCGATGAATACTTTGTAGCCTCTGGCAATATTTTGAATAAAATGCGTTGTACTGCTCGTTGACTTCCTTTTGGTTCGATGGCTTCCGTCTTGGGCCGTCGAAGGGATCGAGATCACCCTTGAGTTTGATTTCGACGGCGTGCAGATCGCCTGCGCCCCCGCGATCCACTGCCAGTACATCCGCCGAAATAAGGGAAGCTGGTGGCTCCAAATAGATATTCGGTACGGATAATTCCCGCCGCAGCAGTTCCGCGACCGCGTTGATTGCCCGCCCCTCTCTCTGGCGCGGGGTCAGTTTCCGGGCCTCTTCCTTTACGGTCATGGCGATACCCTTCCTTCCCATCCATGCAGAATCCGCTCCGCCCAGGTCTGAAAGCGCTCGGCAGTTATGCAGAGCGCTTCGATCCTTTCAAAATCGACCTGTTTCTCGCCGTAGGAGACGTCTGTTTTCGCTCCCAGCAGCTTTTGAAGGTGCGCGATCCCCTGACGCTGGATTCTTGCTCCAGAGCATGCCCGTTTCAAGGCGGCGATAGCTTCCTGATGATCCTCTCCCCGTGGCCGTTTGCTGCCGAGTCCAATTAGTAGGGCGTCGCTGTAGGAGATCGCGCTATGCACCGCCAACAACGCCGCGGCTGAAGCATATGCTGACAGGTCGTCCTGACAGAGCTTCATAGCGCTGGCGAACTGTGTGGCCCTCCGATAGTACGTGCTGAAACGCGCATCAATCATGCACAACCATCATCGTATGCGAAAAGGCCTCCGCCGCGGCGGAGGCCCAATCGTGCTATCGGACTGAATCCGCGCTGTTTACTTGGCTGCCGTAGCGATCGCCTCGTCTGACTTGGCGTATTTGCGGCGGAACCGCTCTACGCGGCCTGCCGTGTCAACCAAGCGCTGCTTGCCGGTGAAAAACGGGTGGCAATTGGAGCAGATTTCCTCGTGAATGTCGCCCTTGTGGGTCGAACGGGTCTCAAAGTTGTTTCCGCAGGCGCACATAACCCGCACCGCGTCGTATTTGGGGTGAATCTTTTCCTTGGGCATCTACTTTACCTTTCCTGCAATGCTTCTATTGTAGGGGCATTTGGGCGGTTTAGCAATTTCCGCGAATGCATGCAGCGGCTTCTATCGCGCGGCCCGCAACGTCACGATCTCGGCGATGGTGAGCACCAGCGCATAGGTCGAAAACAGGAAGGCTCCGTACTTGCCGGCGGAGGCCTCGTGCATCTTCGGCATGAAAGCGGAAAAGTGCGAGAGCAACACCGCTTCTCCCGCCATTCCAGGGATGGCAATGAGCAGGGTTGCGGGCGCCCATTGGGCGGCGGGAATCTTGCGCCAGTAGAGAATCAGGAAGCATCCTGCCGCGCTGACAATCGGAGTGATCATGAAGTTGATCCAATAGCGCGCGGCGGTGGATTCAAACACGCGAGGGCCGGTTCTCTCGAACCAGAGCGTGCCGGCTGTCCAGAAGACTATTCCAAAAACGACAAGAAGAAATCCATCGCGTCCTCGCACAAAGGCCTCCGAGGAAAGTAGAATATGTACCAGGTGGTACATGGTTATTTGTACCACATGGTACACGTCGAGGCAAGATGCAGCGGAAAGAAAATCGAGAGCTGGACGGATTGATCGAGAAGTGTCTGGCGGCGTTCATTGCCGCCGGGACGCTGGATCTGAGCCTGGACCAGTTGGCCAAGCAAGTGGGGACCAGCAAGCGCATGCTGATCCACTACTTCGGCGGCCGCGAAAACCTTGAGGAGAAGGCATTTGCGCTGCTCGAAGACAGGCTGCGGGACAGCTTCAGGCCGGAGCGGTTTCCTTCCGGCGTCTCGCTCGATGCGGTGGTCGCGGCGCTTTGGGAGCAGTCCACGGCGCCCCAATCCAGAGGTGTGCTTTTGCTGATCATGGATGTGTCGCGGCGGGGCTGGAGCGGATCGGAAAGAGCAAAGGCGTTTTACCGCGAGCAGCAGCGGCTTTGGGTTGACCTGCTGCGCAACTATCTGCCGGAGGCTCAGGCTGTGGAGGAGTTGCTGCAACTGTTTCAAGGGGCAATTCTGGCTTACCTGGTCACGGGTGATCGGGAGCAGGGCCGACGGGCGCTGGCGCGAATGACGGCCAGGGAGTCAGCGGAGGGTCGTTGATATCCATTGAGGTTCGTGGTTTCCCACCCATTCGCCAGAAAAAAAGGCGAATGGATGGGGCACGGAGAGTTTTGACGGCTGCGCATCTTCGCTACTTCAGGGCTTTCTTGATGCCGGCTTCGGCCAGCGGAGCCATTACTGCGTATCCGTCTTTAGTTGGGTGCACTCCGTCGTGGCTCAGGTTTGCGGGCAGGCCGTCGCGAGTATCTTTCATCGCAGTGTGGTAATCCACATACACATGGTGATGTTGTGCGGCGTAGGCCTTCAGCCACTCGTTGATGGCGAGAATCTTCGGAGCGGGCTCGAGCCCGGGCTTCCATGGATAGTCGTATGCCGGCAAGATGGAGCAGAGGACTACGCGGATGTGATTGGCGGTGGCCAGTTCGGCCATCGAGGCTAAATAGCCCTCGATCTCGTCGATGGTTTCGACGCCGGTGTTGCCGGCGATGTCGTTGGTGCCGCCGAGGATGACGACTACTTTCGGTTTCAGGTCGATCACGTCCTGGCGCATACGCAGGACCATTTGCGGCGCGGTCTGTCCGCTGATGCCGCGATTGATATAGGGCTTGCCGGGAAAGAAGCCATCGGGGCCTTCGATCTTCCAGGCCTCGGTTATCGAGTCGCCCATAAACACCACGCGGTTTTCGCCGGACGCCGGCGGGGCTAGTTTCATGTCGGCCTCTTTGAATCTGCCCAGCCAGGGCCAGTCTTCTTTCAGTTGGATGTTGCGCTTGGTGGCGTAATCATTCGCCGGGGCCGCGGCCGGAGCGGTCAGCGTGGGGGCAGGCGCCTTGGTTTCGGGAACATTTCCCGGTTCCTGAGCGGCGAGCCGTGCCGGGACAAGCAGCGCAGTAAAGGCTGCCATTACGAAAAGAGAATTGCGCCGAACCGTTCGCTTCAAAAGAGTCACGACTTCCTCCCGACGGGCGCAGCTCCACGACTCCGCGGATTGCATCCGGCTGCCGACTCCGATTGTAAGGAATTGCCCGCGTGGATGGAAATTGGCTTTGATAGATTTGCCCGCCAAGGACCTGAAGAGTCCTTAAAAAATGAGGCCCCGATCCTAGGGGACGGGGCCTCGGGTGAATGGCGTTCAGTTCGTCTACTGCTGCAGGATGGACATCTTCGCGGAGCCACCGGAGCCGTCCATGCAGACTGCGCTGGAGGGAGTAATGACCACGCAGGTTTCCCCGCCTGACTGCCCGGATTCAAGGATCGAAAATGCGCCGTAGGTCTGGGTGAGCCAACTGTAGGTCAAGTCGTTCATCGGCTGATCGAAGCTGAACGAGCCCTGGCCTCCAGTGGATAGATTGGCTGCAATGCTGCCCGCGCTCGAAAGGTCGATTTCACCCGCGGAGTTGTCGCCCGGTTTAAGCTGCAGGTTGGCAAGCACGTAAGTACCGGCCAGGGCGGCATTGGTGAAGGTGGTTTGTGTCTGCGGCAGCAGCCAGCCTGTTTCAAGGTAGTTGGGGCTGCCTCCGCTATTGAGGTCGAGATAGAAGGCCGAGTTGTTGTCAAAGAACATGAAGAACGCCGAGTCGCTTCCCGGTGGGAAGGTTGCGCGACCGGGATTGGCGGAGTCGAATGTCACGGCTAACGTTGCGCCATTCTCGTTGCCGGCGCTGTAAGTGCCGTCATTGTCGTCATAGTTTTGATTGATGGTCAGCGTGCCGGCGCCGTTGCCGCTTACGCGATCAATTTGCGAGTCGTATCCGGACACGTTGCCGCTGGAGTATTCCAGACCCTGGCCGTAGAGGACTGCCGCTGCGTTGAGGTTTGCGCTGGAGTATGACGTCTGCTGCTGCCTGCGCATCTCCCCGGACAGCAAGCCTGCAGCTGCATCGGTTTCAAGCAGGAACATGCGGTTGGCATCGATGATGTAGGCGGCGAAGTTCAAAGTTGTGGAACTTCCGTTTTCGAGGATGCCGAACGTAAGGCGTCCGTTGGCGTTGGGCGCTGTGTAGGTGCCTGTGAAGCCCCCGCCGTTGTCGCCGGAACCGTTGAGGTGCATGCCGTCAAGATAGCCGGTGGTGATGGTTCCGCCGGAGACGGTTCCCGTGGAGGTGGTGAAGCGCCCGATGTTCTCCTTCAGGATTCCGCCGCTGGTTTCACCCTGGAAGCCGAATGCGAAGCCCTGGGCGCTGATGGTGCTCAGGACAAAGTCGGCGGTAGTTGCCAGGTAGCAATTGCCGGTGGAGTTTAACCCGGAAGGCGATGCGCCGAGGTCGTCGACTTCGACCATGCGGAACTCCTGCGCCGGAGACGTCGGCTCGCCGAGATTGGTGAGCGCAAG
>Ga0302325_10005258_pt1 | contig 29523 bp, 34 predicted proteins | sample Palsa_T0_2_FD_201948 | JGI IMG/M metagenome (GOLD analysis project Ga0302325, IMG submission 201948) | Peat permafrost microbial communities from Stordalen Mire near Abisko, Sweden - Palsa_T0_2 | ecosystem: Environmental > Terrestrial > Soil > Palsa > Peat permafrost | place: Sweden: Abisko...
TTGGTCAGCGCCCGCCGCGGGTGGGCGACCGACGGCAGCTGGGGGCGCTGGCTCAAATCACTCGGCGACATTGCGGATGGCGAAGACGTGCTCGGCACGGAGACGCACCAACAGCTCGCCTTCGACCGCATTACGCCGTCCGAACTGCTCGGCCAGTTGCTCGCCCATGTAGCGCGCTCCGATCCGCGTCGCATACGGCAGCATCTCGGCCAGGTCGGTGCTGATCCGCACCGGACCGCTCACGGTCACGAACGAGTACGGCGGCCGGTCGTCGTCAACACACATGCTGGCCCAGCCCGTTCGGGCCAGCGAACGGCCCTTGACCGTCCGCACACCAGTGTTGAACACGACCTCGTCGCCGTCGAGCACGAACCAGATCGGCACCACGTGCGGACGCCCGTCGCGGCGGGTGGTCGCGAGCTTACCGGTGCGAGTACCCGCCTCCAGAAACGCTCTCCACTCCACCTCGTTCATCGGGGGCACCCGGTGATGGTATCGACGCCGTCTGCGTCTCAATCGCCAAGGCCTTCCGGACAGTGGTTCGCGGCGAACTGGAGACTCGCGCGACGCGGGTCCGCGTCACGGCCGCCCGAGCGGTGGGCTCGGACCAGTGACTCCGCCATGCCGAGGCGAATTCGCGACGTCACCGGATGCCAGGCGGGGTCAGCGAATGCACGTGGATGCACGCGATGTCATTCGGTCGCCGCTCTGCGCCGCCGACTCCTGAGAAGAGTGCCTGTCGAGATTGGGGTACGCCCTGGGACGCACACCTTGACCCGTCGACCGGCGAGCTATGGCAGCCGGTGCCAGAGAGCGATAGCGAGATCTCGCAGCTGCTCCAGGACAAGCGTGGCCGAGTCGACCTCGCGTTCAGTCGCTTCGCGATCGGCGGCCTCGAGCACCGTCTCGCGCTGCAGCGCCTCCGCAGCGGCCGTGACGAGCGAGAGGTAGTCGGTCTCCGTTTCGGCGAGCAGGCGCGCGTGCTCGGTCGCCCCGTCCGCGAAGGCCGAGGGTTCAGTCCGCCGAAGGGTCGCCCGCAGTTCTACGAAAGCGACGACAGCCGTTCCCGTTCCCGCCGGAGATCGCCGGCAAGCTGGCTCGACCACGGTCTTGGCATGGCCCCGATCTGCCAAGCCGGCCGGTCAGGGCCCTTGCGGCGCTCCCGCGCGTCCCTTGTGGCGGTCGGCGAAGATCCCCTCTCCGGCGTCGCCGATGATCTGGGGCTCGTCGCAGGCGAGCTTGGGGATCGCGTCATCCGACATCGCGTCGATCCGCTCAAGCGAAGCCAGGATCCCTGGTTCGGTGACTTCGATGAGCTTGAAGCCGCTGAGAGCACGGTCCGAAGGCATGCGATAAGCGTACCCGGCGTCGCGGCGCTGCTCGATCGTTCCGCGACACGTCCACAACAGTTGTTCGCCTTTGCCGATTTGTCGTCGCGTCCTGCTTTTGCGGTACCGCGCGGGGCGATAGCGTGCGCGCATTGTTCGCGAGCAGTCGTTCGGATGGTCTGGGAGCCGACGATGTCCATGACGCCGTAGCACTCCTGGCTCGGCGGAAGTGAGTGTCGCTTGGCCCTGCGGGGGGCTGAGTTCGGGTGTGCGAGGTGTCGCCCGTCGGCGCGGCCTGGACACGGCGCGACGAGCGACGACTGCCCGTTCGTCGCGCCGTGGATCGGTGTTCAGGCGACGACTCCCGGAGCCGCTTCGACGATGCGGGCTACATAGTCGCCGGTGATCTGCCGCGTGGCGGCGTTGACGCGGTTGAACGCGTTGATCGCCGCGATCGCCACCACCAGGGCCGCGAGCTGGGGCTCGCTGTAGTGGCAGGCGGCTTCGTCCCAGACGTCCTCCGGCACCGGGTCGGGCCGGTCCGCCAGCCGCGTGGTGGCCTCGCTGAGCGCGAGCGCCGCACGCTCGGCATCGCTGAAGTACGGCGCCTCGCGCCAGGCGGCGACGAGGTGAATGCGCTCGCTGCTCTCGCCGATGTGCTCAAGCTCGCGCGTGTGGATGTCCACGCACACGCTGCAGCCGTTGATCTGGCTCGCGCGTAGCGTCACCATCGCAAGCGTGGCCTCCGGGATACCGGCGTGCCTCGCCGACTCGCCGAGCTGCTGAGCCGCCTCAAGTGCGCCAGGCACGATCAGCGCGGGGTTCTGGATTCTCGCCTGAGTCATGGTGTTCCTCCTTGGTCGTGATGGTGGGTTGTGTGATCGGCGTGCCACGGTTCCGCCGGAGCGCGCCGACGATCGATGCGAAGTCCGCGACCACCCCGAGGTGCGCGAGCTTCTCGGGGTTGACGACCGAGCTGATGGAGCGGATCTCGCCGCCGGCGATCTCGAGCGACCAGACGCTGATCAGCCGCTGCTGGCCGTCCAAGACCCTCACTCCCGGACCGCCGTTGACCTCGGTGGGCCGCAGCGTGCAATCGGGAACTCGCGCGACGACCCGCATCCAGGTCAGCAGCACGCGGGCGACGCGGTTGCGACCGCGCTGCGACCGCGCGAGTGCCGGGACCTTCCCGCCGCCATCGCCGGTCAGGATGACGTCGTGCGCGAGGACGGCTTCGAGCCCGGCCAGATCTCCCTGCTGAGCGGCGGCGAGAAACCTCTGCATGAGCGCCTCGCGCTGCTCCCGCGAGCTCTGGAACCGCGGGCGTCGCTCCTCGACGTGACGACGGGCCCGGCTCGCGAGCTGGCGCACGTTGTCCTCGCTCTTGCCGATGATCTCTGCGATCTCCGGATAGCCGTAGTCGAACACGTCATGCAGCAGCAGCGCGGCTCGCTGCTCCGGAGACAGACTCTCGAGCAGCACCAGCATCGCCAGCGACAGCGAATCGGCCATCTCGGCATGCTGGGTCGGATCGTCGACGCCGTCGGTGAGGATCGGCTCGGGCAGCCACTCACCGACGTACTGTTCACGCCGCACGCGCGCCGAGCGCAGCTCATTGATCGCCAGCCGTGTGGTGACGGTGGCGGTATAAGCCCGCGGCGAGGCGATCCGCTCGCCGTCCTCGATCGCCTGATGGACGCGCAGCAACGCCTCCTGGACGACGTCCTCGGCTTCGGAGACGCTGCCAAGCATCCGGTAGGCGATCGCGAACGACGCCCGCCGCAACTGCTCAAGCTCGTGTTCTTCAGTGGTCACGTCGGGTGTGCTCCAGTCTCATCATCCGCTTCGCGATCCGGCCTACAACCAATAAGACAAGACAACCGCATCAGCTGTGACACCCCGGTCCCAACCAACCGCCGGCGATCCGACAGCCGACCCCGCGCTGCCGCGATCAGGCGCTGCGCACGTCACGGCCGGCGATCGGTTTCGCCGCCACGATCCGGATCGCCCACGCGACCGAACCTGCCTCCGGGTCGGACAAGGCCCTTGACCAACCCCGTCGCCCGTCCCGCTTAGCGCGGCCTACTTTTCGACCGGCGTAGATGGCCTAATTTTCGACCGGCCTTGACAAAAGCCGCGACTGCTTGACCGGACTGCCGTTTTTTTGGGCAGTCCGGTCGTGTCGCTGTAGGTCGCCTGGATATCGAGCCTTGCTACGGGCGTCGTCGACTTCCAGCCCGTCCAACCTGACCGCGACGAACGGGCCGCGTCTTTGGCGCCCTACTGCGGCTGGGATCGCCGGCGTGGTCAGGGCTGAGTTTCAGCTCCTCGCGGTCATACGTGCGTGGCGGGGCTGAGGAGCAGTGCGTCGATCTGTCCGATGGCCTGGGTCATCCCTTCTTGCATGCCCCTCTCCAACATCGCCTGCATCTGTTCGGTGTCGGTGAAGTTGGTGACCGCGGTCATGCGGGTGCCGCTCTCGGTGCTTTCGAAGGTGACGGATCCGCTCATCGGCGGTAGTTGCGGTAGCGGTTCGCCGTCATCGCCGGCTAGGCCGTTCAGGAAGTCGATCCGGCGTGGCTTGTCGATCGCGTCGATCTGCCACCACCCGCGTGGGGTTTCGCCATTGGGGCCGGTCATGTGGTAGCGCGATTGGCCGCCGACCATGAAGTCGTGGCGGGTGAAAGTCGCGGGGAATGTCGGAGGGCCCCACCACCGTTCGAGCTTCCGCGGGTCCTCCCACACGTCCCAGACGACGTCCGGCGCAGCGTCGAATTCGGCCACGATCGTGAGTGTCAGATTGTCAGGGTCCTTCTCAGAGCGGATGACGGTCATCTGCCTCTCCCTTCTCGCTTGTGAGTAGCTCGGTGATCTGCTTGGCGCGCTGGACCCAGAGCTGTTCGTATGAATCGAGCAGCTCGACGGCCCTACGCAGGGTGCTGGTGTTCGCGCGGACGATCTGCTCGCGGCCTTGCCGATGCTTCCCGACAAGCTCGGCATGTTCCAGAACGGCGACGTGCTTTTGAACCGCCGCGAAGCTCATCTCGTACTGCCGCGAGAGTGAGGAGACCGACTGCTCGTGCAGGACCACGCGGGCGAGAATGTCTCGCCTGGTCTTGTCGGCCATCGCGTGGAACACGCGGTCGGCTTCTGCCTCGGATAACCCATCTACAACCATCTGGTTGTAGGTTAGCGCGGATGTCAACTACTGAGGCCGACACTCGCTTATGCCCAGAAAGCCGTGATTAGCAGCTTAATCCCAAGCCCGCCTTCGGACTCGAACCGAAAACCTCTTCATTACAAGTGAAGTGCTCTACCAATTGAGCTAGGCGGGCGGCGAGAGCAGTGTCGCACGGGCGCGTGCGTCAGCCACCTGGTGTCAGCGCTCGACGGCCTCGGACGGCCGGGCGCTGGTCAGCTCACGCTCCCACCAGGCGATCGTGTCGGCCACCGTCTGTCGGAAGGAGATCTGGGGCTCCCAGCCGGTGGCCGCGGTGAGGCGGTCGTGCGCGCCCCGCAGGTCCATGACCTCGCGCGCGCGAACGCGCGCGGGATCGACGATGTGCTCGACGACGGTCGGCGCCATCAGCTCGCCGAGTAGCGACACGAGCCCGGCGGCGGAGATCGAGCGACCCGAGCTGACGTTGTACACATCTGACGAGGCGTGCTCGGCGGCCAGGCGGTAGGCGCGGACGACGTCTCGTACGTCGGTGTAGTCACGCCGCGTGTCAGGGTTACCGGTCACGATCTGGATCTTCTCGGCGCCCGCGATGCGGCCCTCGGCCGCCTGACGGGCCAGTGAGGAAAGAATGAAGATCGGCAGCTGGCCCGGCCCAGCGTGACTGAAGGGCCTCACGCGCACGATGTCCAAGTCATAAGCGTCGGCGTACACGGCGGCGAGCAGGTCTCCGGTGGTCTTCGAGACGGCGTACGGGTTGACGGGCTGCAGCGGAGCGGCCTCGCTGACCGGGAGGCTGGCCGGCGCGCCGTAGACCTCGCACGTGCTGACCCAGACCACCCGTGCCCGGCTCGTCTCGAGGCGGAGTGCCTCCAGTAGGTTGACCGCGCTGGTCACATTGTCCTGCACCGTCCGGGCCGGATCCTCCCAGGAACGCCCGACCGAACTCAGTGCTGCCAGGTGGTAGACGACGTCTGGCCCGACATCGCGGATCGCGGACCGCACCGCCTCAGGATCACGAAGGTCGACCGGCAGGCCCTCCCCGCAACCGTCTGGAACCAGACCGCCACGGGAGAGCGCCACCACCTCGTCACCGGCCGCGGCACACGTCCGCACCAGCCACGTGCCCGCAAAGCCGGAGGCTCCGGTGATCAGCGCTCGCAGCTCAGCGGCTCCTGGCGACCAGGTTCACGCCGGCTCAAGGCGCCGAGTCGACGGACACGGCGTGTTCGAGCGTCCCGTGGCCGTTACTGGAGAAATCTGCCTCTTGCTGCGGCGGATCCGGAGCCGGCCGAGCGTTCGCACGTCGTTCGAGCTCGCCGAGGACGATCCCGAACAGCAGATGTCGCCACGCCGCCTGCGCGAAGGCGCGTGAGTTGCCCGTCAATACCGGCAACTCGTTGCGCGCTGGGTGAAGGCGGTCCGTCAACGCGCCGAGCGGCCACAGCGCCAGGTGCTCGGCCAGAGCCGCGATCGGGCCGCGAAGGATCGGTGCCACCGGCATGGCCGGTGCGAAATTCGCATACGCGGCGCCAAATAGGGCCCCGTTCTGCACATGCAGGGCGAGTCCCGACGGGTACCAGCCCTTGCCGCGTGTGACGGCCTTACCGAGCAGTTCGACATCGTCGTAGCGGCTGGCAAAAACGAGCTTGTCGAGCGGCTGCTGCAGTGCCCAAACGGCCCCCGCGACGGCGCCGCAGACGGCTCCTCTCAGCGTGCGGGTGCGGTCGATGCCGAGGCTCAAGACCTGCAACTGTAACGGGCGGCGGCGGAACGGGTACGGCAATGTGCGATGGATCAAGCGCGGCTACACAGGCGAGCCAGGGAGCAGGGGGCCAACCCGCTGGTCTACTGGCTTGTCCGAGCGGTATTCCAGCCGTTCTTCCACGTCTACTTTCGCCTCAGCCGCGTCGGGCGCGAGCACATTCCCGCTGAGGGGCCCGTGATCATCGCCTCCAACCACCGCAGCTTCCTCGATCCGTTCGTGATTGGGACGATGGCTCGACGGCCGATGTACTACGTGGCCAAGCAGGAGATGTTCACGCGACCCTGGCGGTCATGGATCCTGAGCTCGCTCGGTGCGTTTCCGGTCGAGCGTGGGACCGGAGATGCGGCGATGATCGAGACCGCCACGGCGATTCTCGAACGCGGCGACATCCTGCTGATGTTCCCTGAGGGGACGCGCACGCGCCCCGGCCCGCTCGGACAGCCCAAGCGCGGCGCCGCTCGCCTGGCGCTCCAGACCGGCGCCCCGGTGGTGCCGGTGGCGGTGATCGGTACCGAGGCCGTCCGCCGTGGCTGGCGGATCCGCCCCCATAAGGTCCGGATCCGGGCGGGCCGTCCGCTGCGGTTTCCGCGCGTCGAGAACCCCTCACCTGCGCTGGCCGGTGCGGTGACCGGGCGGATCTGGCCCTGCGTGATGCTCCAGTGGGAGTGGCTCGGCGGGCAGCCGCCGATCCGTCCCGCCGAGACCGCGGCCACGACCGCGGCCGCGGCCGTCACCGAGTCAGAACACCAAGAGCGATCGCGGCCTATCCGCGCTGCGTGACCGGAGGTAGGCTGGTATGCGGTGGATAACGAGGCCCCCAAGAGCAAGACCGAGCTTGACGCTCGGTTCACGGAGCTCTACCGGACCCATCTGCGCGACGTCTACTCGTACAGCTATTACCGGGTCGGCAACCATCACGACGCCGAAGATCTCACCGAGCAGACCTTCCTCCAGGCCTACCGCCATTTCGAACGGGCCCTGCGCGAGTCCAACGGCCGTCCCCTGCGGCCATGGCTCATCCGGATCGCGCACAACCTGGCGGCCAACTTCTATCGCGACCGCTCGCGCAAGCCGGAATCGGCGATCGAGGATGCAGGGATGATCTCCGCTCCGCATACGACCGAGTCCCTGGTGGAGGGCCGCGAGGAGCTGAAGTCGATTCTCGAGGGCGTGTCCCTGCTGCCCGACGACCGTCGCGAGGCGCTGATCATGCGCTTCGCGCTTGGGATGGACAACCGCGAGATCGCCCGCGCGCTCGGACGGACCGACGGAGCCACGAAGGTTCTGTTGCACCGGGCGATCCGTCAGCTCGAGGGAATCGTCGCTGAGACCGCGAGCGACGGCGGAGCCTCCGACGGTGGGGCCAACGCGAAGGATGCACGATGAGTACGGGTGCCACCGATTTCGAGGCTTTGCTGCGCGAGGCGCTGACGCCGGTCGACCCTCCGGCCGATCTCGCTGCCCGCCTCGAGGTGACACTGGTCAACCTGACCGAGCTGGCCGGCGAGGAGCTCGAGGCCTGGGAGCTCTCGGCGATGCGCGACCCCCGCAACTGGGTCCGACCGGCGGCCGCTGCCGTGGTCGGAGCGACAGCCGGAACCGCCCTGGTGGTGCTGCGCGTGCGCGGACGCCACAAGGCCCGCAAACAGCAGTCGTCGAACGTGCTCGAGCTCGCCAGGCGCACGCTGCACGATGTCGGTGAAGAAGCGCACCGGATTCTGCCCAACCGGTAGCCCACGCCGCTCCCGTCGATGCCACGGTCAGCCGCGCGGCGGCCGGCTGACCGCCTGATCGTCCGTTCCGGGAGTCGCTGAACGGGCGACTGCACTGAGCGAGCATGGCCCACTGATACGGTCAGCCAACCATGGCAGTCTGCTATCGGCATCCCTCGCGCGAGACGGGCGTGTCCTGTTCCTCGTGTGGACGACCGATCTGTCCGGACTGCATGACGCCTACGCCCGTGGGGATGCGCTGCCCCGAATGCTCACGCGAGCGGACGAAGGTCAAGACGGTTCGCTCCCTGTCCTCGCGGCCGACGGTCACCGAGATTCTGATCGGGATCAACGTGATCGTGTTCCTGCTCGAGACCGCAACGGGTGCGCCGTTGGGCGGCGGCGGCGGCGGTTCGATCTTCCTCAAGGGCGCGTTGGCCGGTCCGTTCATCCAACAGAACCACGAATACTGGCGGATCATCACGTCCGGCTTCCTGCACGACGGTCTGCTCCACATCCTGTTCAACATGGTGTTCCTGTACTTCATCGGACGGATCCTCGAACCGGCGATCGGGAGCCTCAACTTCGTCGTGGTCTACTTCGTCTCGCTCGTGGCCGGGTCGTTCGGGGCGCTGCTGTTCCAGCCCGACTCATACACCGTGGGCGCATCGACGGCGTGCTTTGGGCTCCTCGGTGCGCTGATGGTCGTCGCCTACTACCGTCACATCCCGATCTGGCAGAGCGGTCTGGGCCCGACGCTGGCGATCAACGTCGTGTTCTCGCTGAGCGTGAACGGGATCTCGATCGGCGGCCATCTCGGCGGCTTTGTCGGCGGGGCGATCGCTGGCTGGCTGATCTTCGAGCTCGATGAGCGGCGGCACATGCACGCGGCGGCGCTCGCCGGGTGCGCGCTGGTGGCGGTGCTCAGCGTCGTGGGCGCGATCGCCGTGGCCGGAGGCCACGGGCTCACGCCCAACGGAATCGGCTTCAATCTGTAGTCGCAGGCGCCTTCGCGCGGCGCCGGCTCGATGGGCGTCAGAGTTCGACGATGAGCGCTTCGCCCGGCGCCTCGGGCACGAGTTCGGGGTGCAGGATGTGCGCCAGCAGCTCCAAGCCGGCCACGATCCGGGGTCCGGGCCGCGAGAAATACGCCGCGGCGTCCACCGCCACCACCTGGCCGGCCCCGAGCGCCGCCAGCTCGTCGCGATGCATCTCCGCCTCACGGTGGGCGATCTCGGCGTCGTATCCGCACGGCATCACGATCACGACGTCGGGCTGGGACGCCGCGACTTCCTCCCACGTCCGCTCTTGTGATGGCTCGCCCGCGAACCCGAGCACGTCTTGGCCCCCGGCATAGTCGATCAGCTGCGGGGTCCAGTGCCCGGCGGCGAACGGCGGATCGAGCCACTCGAGCGCGGCCACGCGTGGACGCTTGGTGTTGCGGACCGCGAGCCGCACCCGGTCGATCCGAGCCGCGGCGTCGCGCAACAGCTCGACGGCCGCGTCCTTGCTGTCGGTGGCCCGGGCGAGCGTACGCGCATCTCCGAGTACCTCGCCGACGGTATGCGGGTCGAGCGAGATGACCAATGGCTGGCTCTCCATCTCGCCTGCGATCGCGCGCACGTCGTCGTAGGACACCGCGCACACCGAGCACAGGGCCTGGGTGACAATCAGATCGGGGCGCAGTTCGTGCAACGCGTGGGCGTCGAGCTCGTAGATCGACTCGCCCGCGAGCGTGCGCTCCTTGACGGCCGCGTCGATCTGGGCGGCGCTCAGGCCCGGCGGCAGGACGTCGCGGGTGACCCGCGGGAGCTCACGCGCCGACGGTGGATAGTCGCACTCGTGCGTGACGGCGATAAGGTCGGGTCCGAGGCCGAGCGCGAACAGCATCTCGGTTGCCGACGGGACGAGGCTGACGATTCGCATACCAGGAGGAACGATATGGCAGAACGCTTGAGTGACGCAGAGATCGGGTCGAGGCTGGACGGCATCGCGTGGAATCGTGACGGGGACGAGATCGTCCGCGAATGGACGTTCAAGGACTTCGCCGGCGCGATCGCGTTCGTCAATCAGGTCGCCGACGCCGCTGAGGCGGCCAACCACCACCCTGACATCCTTCTCCACGGCTGGAACAAGGTACGGCTATCGCTGACCAACCACGCCGCCGGTGGTCTCACCGAGGCCGACTTCAAGATCGCGCGGACGTTCGACACGTTGGGCTGAGCGCCCGGCAACCTCGCTACGATCGCGAGCGCGATGACTGAACGGGGTTCGGTAACTCCGCTGCAAAGTCCGGTCGAGCTCAAGGCGCAGCTCGAGTCAGAGCGAGCCGGCCTGCCGTTTCTGATCTATCGCGACGGCGCCGGCCGCCAGCAGATCCTCACGCTGTCACCCGAGCGCGAGCGAGTCACGGTGGGGCGTGACTCGTCTTCCGACATCTGGATCGACTGGGACACAGAGGTATCGCGCCTGCATGCCGAGCTCGCTCGGATCGGACAGGACTGGACCATCTCCGACGACGGCCTGTCCCGTAACGGCACGCATCTCAACGGTGAGCGCGTGAGTGGCCGCAGGCGCCTGCATGACGGCGACGTGGTGCGCTTTGGCCACACCACGGCAGTGTTTCGAGCCCCGCTCAAGGCTGACCTGACCGAGACCGTGGTCGCTGCCGACGTTCCCGACCGCGCGAGCCTGTCGGAGGCTCAGCGTCGGGTGCTGCTGGCGTTGTGTCGTCCCTTCAAGGAGGCGAGCGGCTACGTGACGCCGGCGACAAATCAGCAGATCGCGGCCGAGCTGTTCCTGAGCGTCGACGCGGTCAAGACGCATCTGCGGGCGCTATTCGGGAAGTTCGGGATCGAGCAGTTGCCTCAGAATCAAAAGCGCGTTCGGCTGGTCGAACTCGCGCTCAAGAGCGGTGTGATCTCTCCGCGCGACCTCTGACCTCGGATCTGCCAGCTGCTGCTGCTACCGTTGGGCGCGTCGCTGAATGAACAACGACGACCCACCTCGAAGTAACGGCGCGCGGACGGGCGCCGCCAGCGCCAAGACGGAACGCTGCACCTCGCGGGCCCGTCGGTGAAAGCGCTGTTCATAGTCCTGGCCGCGCTGCTGGTCTTGGTCAACGCGTTCTTCGTGATCGCGGAGTACGCGCTCGTGCGCTCACGGCGCCCTCGGCTCCAGGCGCTGGCAGAGGAGGGTGCGCGGGGCGCGGCGCTCGCCCTCCGGCAGCTGGACGAGATCGGAGACTACATCTCGGCCTGTCAGGTGGGGATCACGATGGCCTCGATCGGCATCGGCGCGCTCGGCGAGCCGGCGATTGCCCATCTGCTCGAGCCGCTCTTGGGCGGGGCACTCGGGCATACGGCCGCGGTCGTGATCTCGGTGGTGATCGCCTACCTCCTGATTACCAGCGCACAGAGCGTCGTGGGCGAGATCGTCCCGAAGCTGTACACGATCCAACATGCGGAAGATCTGGCGCGCCGGATCGCCAGGCCGCTGCAGTTCTTCCGCACTCTGTTCAACCCGTTCATCGTCGTCCTCAACGCGGCCTCCAACTCTCTGCTGCGGATGCTCGGGACAGACCCGGATGCCGAACCAGAGGGGGGAACCCCTGACGAGCTGAAGCGGATCATCGCCGAATCGCAGACCGGTGGTCATCTGGATGCCGGCGAGGCGGACATGCTGACGGGCGTGTTCCACCTGCACGAGCAGGAGGCCCGGCAGGTGATGACCCCAATCCCGGCCGTGGTGACCGTCGATGTGACCGAGACCGTGGAAGCTGCACTACGCCGCTGCGTCTCGACCGGCCATTCGCGCCTGGTGGTCACCGAGGATGAGAACCAGGACCGCGTGAAGGGGATCGTCCACGTCAACCAGCTCGTCAAGCTGATGATGTCGCAGGGTCTGGAGGCGCACTTCGAGGGGTTGGTGCGCGCGGCGCCAATCGTGCCGGAGACCAAGCCGCTGGACGACCTGCTGGCCGATCTCCAGCGTGAGCGAACTGAGCTCGCGATCGTGATCGACGAGTACGGGCGGACGGCTGGCATCGTGACGACCGAGGACATCATCGAAGAGGTGGTGGGGGAGATCGCCGATGAGAACGACCCCGCCGGCGGAGCCATTCGGCGACTCGCGAACGGCGACTGGTTCGTCCGCGGACACGTTGCGGTCACCGATCTGGAGGACTACGGCCTCGAGCTGCCGGTCGACACCGATGCGTACAACTCAGTCGGCGGCTTCGTGTTCGCTGAGCTCGGGCGACTGCCGAAGCGCGGCGATTCGGTCACCGCCAACGGCTATTCGATTCGGGTCGAATCGGTGCGCGAGAATCGGATCGAGGCGGTACGGATCAGAGAACGCAAGGCCCCCGCCGAGGTCGCGACGAACTAATTTGACGATACCGGCGCACAGGCTCGCCACATTCGTTACATTTCACACTCTGGCAGCGACCGGAGGCATGCGATCGCAAGCGTCATAGCCCGCCCGGTGGTTGAGAGGAGAGATGAAGCCGGCCCTCACGGGCCGGCTTCGCCATCTGAGCGGTCAGCCGCGCGCAAAAAAGAAGCCGGCCCGCTGGGGACGGGCCGGCTTCGTGCTTCTGGGGAGGAGGTGCTGCTATGAGGTACGTCGCACCGGGAACAATCGAGGTTGGACCTGAACGATCCTTAAATAGTTAGTCGTATTCATAGAAGCCCCTCCCCGACTTGCGCCCGAGCGATCCGGTCCGCACCAGTTCGAGCAGGCCGTCGGGGGCCGGAACGTCGATCGCGTCCCCGATCGCCTGCGCGACGTCCAGGCCCACGTAATCGAGCAGTGCCAGCGGGCCCATCGGTTGCCCCGCCCCGAGCGTCATGCAGCGATCCACGTCTGCGGGCGCCAGTCCCGTCTCGCTCATCAACGCGACCGCGCTGAACAGGTAGGGGAACAGAAGCCGGTTGACGACGAAGCCGGGGATGTCAGGAACCTCGACCGCCGTTTTGCCGAGCGCCTCGCACAGAGCCCAGGCACGTCGGTGCGTCTCGGCGTCGGCCTCGTGCGGAAACACGAGCTCCACCAGATCCATTCGAGGCACCGGGTTGAACACGTGCAGGCCGACGAATCGCTCCGCATGCCCGCTCGCGTGCGCAAGTTCGGAGATCGAAAGGGACGACGTCGTGGTTGCCAGCACCGCTCCAGGCTGGGCGAGCAGCCCCAGCTCCGCCAGCAGCGACGCCTTCTGACCGTAGTCCTCGACGACCGCCTCGACCAAGAAGGTGGCCGGCTCCAGTTCCGCGAGGTCGGTCACCACGCGCACGCGCTCGGGCTGTCCCGGCGCGTCGGTGAACTTGCCGCAGATCTTGATCACCGCCGCCCGTGCGCGGTCGGCCGAATTGTCCGAGCGCGCCCACAACAGCACGTCGCCGTGGCGCGATCCAGTCGCCGCGATGCCGCACGCGATCGCGCCGGCGCCCGCGATTCCGAGTCGTTCGTGCAAGGCTTCTCCTGTTGTCGTTGACTCTCCGTCGTGCCTTTCGTCCCTGAACGCTGAAGTACAGTACGTGAGTGTTCAGTGGTGGAGGGGCGCGGTAGGCGCGCCCGCCACGCTTACCCCCCTTGAGAAGGAGCACCGATGCCCGCAGGCCATGGTCGCGAGGTTGTCATCGTCGAGGCTGTCCGCACCCCAATTGGGCGCGGTCACAAAGAGAAGGGCTACTACAAGGACACTCATCCCAACGAGCTGCTCGGACGCTGCTACACCGAGGTCATCGAGCGCGCTGGCATCCCGGCGCAGGACGTCGACGACGTGATCACGGGCTGTGTACAGCAGTTCGGCGAGCAGATGTTCAACGTCGGGCGTAACGCCTGGCTGCAGGCGGGTCTGCCGGTGCAGACGCCGGCGACCACGGTCGATCGGCAATGCGGCTCGGCTCAGCAGGCGGTGAACTTCGCCGCGGCGCTGATCGCGGCCGGCGTGCACGACATCGTGATCGGCTCCGGCGTCGAGCACATGGGCCACATTCCGATGGGCATCGGCTTCAAATGGGTGGACGACGTCGGTACGCCGTGGCCGCCCGAGCTGCTCGAGCACGACAACCTGATCCCGCAGGGCCTATCGGCCGAGATGATCGCCGACCAGTGGGAGATCCCGCGCTCCGAGCTCGACGAGCTGGCCTACCGCTCGCATCAGCTTGCCCATCGTGCGACCGAGGAAGGACGGTTCGAGCGCGAGACCGTCCCGATGCGCGTGAACGGGTCGACCTACGTGAGCGACCAGGGCATCAGGCCCGGAACGACGATTGAGGCGCTGTCGCAGCTCAAGCCCGCCTTCAAGCCGGACGGCAAGGTGACCGCCGGCAACAGCTCGCAGATCTCCGACGGCGCAGCGGCGGTGCTGCTGATGTCCCGCGAGAAGGCGGACGAGCTGGGTCTCAAGCCTCGCGCCCGAATCCTCGACCAGACGACCGTCGGGGTCGATCCGGTGATCATGCTGACCGGTCCGATCCCGGCCACCCGAAAGCTGCTGGAGCGAAACAAGATCACCATCAACGACATCGACCTGATCGAGATCAACGAGGCCTTCGCGCCGGTGGTGGCCGCGTGGCGGCGAGAGCTCGAGCCCGACATGGACCGCGTCAACGTCAATGGTGGCGCGATGGCGCTCGGGCACCCACTCGGCTCGACCGGCGCCCGCTTGATCACGACGCTGCTGCACGAGCTCGAGCGCTCGGACAAAGAGGTCGGGCTCGTGACGATGTGCTGTGGCGGCGGGCTCGGCACCGGGACGCTGATCCAGCGGGTGTAAGAGCATCACACCACCTGGGCGCCCCGCGAGCTTCGCTCAAGGGGCGCCCAGCCGGCGTCGATGCTCTGAGCTTGTTCCGCCTACGGTCTCGAGGACCTCAGGGCGGTTGTGGGAAGCGAGCTCGGGGGCTGTCGCGCCGGGCTCGACCAGCGAGACGCGGACGTGGCGCCCGGTCACCTCCTGACGGAGCGACTCGCTTAACGCGCCGACGCCGTGCTTGGTCAAGTTGTAGACGCCGCTGCCGCTGCGGGCGACCCGGCCGGCGACCGAGCTGACATTCACCATATCCGCCACCTGGCGGGGTTCATCCTGGGCGGCGCGTAGGAGGTGAGGCAGGGCGGCGTGGGCGCAGTAGAGCAGGCCTTCGATGTTCAGTTTGACCATCCGCTCCCACTCCTCCAGCGGCGCGTCGACCGCGGGTCCTAACACGGTCATGAGTGTGCCCAGCGGAACCCGACGGCATCGGGCGTCGGCGGAAGTGGGCTGGTCGGCAGGCCCGCGGGCGGATCGTCCTGGTTGAACGCGGACGGCGCAAGGTCGTTCGGAGTGTGAGGGTGAAACAGCGAGGCGAGGTACTGGGCCTGCCCGCGGCCTGTGCCGAGCTCGAACTGGCCGCCGCCGTACGCCCCGATCCCGCGCTCGGCGCAGTAATCGTAGGTCGCGCACAGCTTTTCCAGACCGCCGATCCGCGAGGGTTTGATGTTGACCATTTTCGGCGGGAACGGCAGCGCCTCGATGTCGGCGATCGAATGGATCGGCGCGTCCCAGGTGATTCGGTCGTGAGCGTCGGCAAGTTCCGCCGCCGTCTCGGGCGTGATCACGTCAGGATCCTCGAGCCAGGCATCGGGAAACCCCTCCAGAACCCTGCGGTAGAGCACCGGATCCGGCGGTTGGTCGACGATCGTGCCGTGGTAGAGGCTCTTGAAGTCAATTGAGTCGACTGCTTGGGTCGCCACGAGTGCGGCGATCAGCTCGGGTGTCCAGGACGTCGTCGCGTCGAGCTTGAATCGAAGCGTCGGGTAGTTCGCCCGGCGGCCTTCGATCGGCCTCAGCGTCGGCGGCTCGCCGAGTCGCAGCGAGACCACGAACGTGAGCGGTTGGGGCTCACGCTCCAGCACCTCGTGCAGCGGGCGACCGGCCTGCCGGAGTGAGAGGTCGAGCGCCGCGCTGTGGAACGTCCAGCGTCGGTAGAGCCGCGAGACCTCGCGTTGCGGTTCGACCGGGAACAGATCGAGCGAGTCGATCAATTCGCAAAACTCCCGCAGCGAATAACGCCCAGCGAGCGGCTGGATCGCTCCGGCCTCCTGCAACGCGACGTGATCGGGAGCGTCGTAGACGACGTCCTCTCCGAGGCCCTCCGCGCCGGCACCCTGCAGATGGACGACGGTGGATAGGCGCTCGAACCCACTCGATACCTGTGCCCGCAGTCCTTCCAGCTCGTACCCCTCAACCTCCAGGGGGAGGTCGGCGAGGGCGTCAAAGGTGCTCATCGCGCTGCGCTCCCTGTCTCCAAGCGGGTGACCAGTTCCTCGAGTCGCAGTTCCTCGAGTCCCCGACTGACGGCCTCGAGCTCGGCCGCACAGTACTCGACCAGACCGCGGCCCTCCTTGACCAGCTCAAGCGTCTCGCGCAGGCCGGCATCGCCCGAGTCAAGCCGGCGAATGATCGTCTCGACGCGGGCGACCGCCGACTCGTACGTGAGCTCGTCGCCCGGGTTGGGGCCGGGCGCCGTTGCCAGTGGGTCGGGTGCCCCTGCGTCGGTCATTCCTCGACCACCTGCGCGGGCACGACTCCGTCGTGGAAGCGAAGCGCGAGCTCACCGGCGGAGCGCGCCGCGGTCGCCGATCCCAATGGCTCGCCCTCACGATCCTGCACTAGGGCGTAGCCGCGCGCGAGTGTCCGCTCCGGATCGTGGGCGGCGAGTGCCAGCCACAGGCGATCGAGCTCCCGGGCCTGCTTGGCCGCGTCCGCGCTCGCGGCTCGTGCCGCCGTGCGGCGCAGGACGAGCAGGTGGACAGCCGCGAGCGATCTCCCACGCTCGTCGGTGCGCCGCGCGCTCGCGCGCAGCTCACGCACGAGCTGATGCAGGTTCCGGCGCTGGCGCTCGATGTGGGCGCCGGGCGCGCGGGACAGTTGGGCCAGATGCCGAGCACGCCCCAACACGGCTCGGCGACCGTGGTTGTGCAGCGCTCGTGTGCTCGCGGCGATCTCTGCCCGCGCTGCCCGGCAGTCGATCGGGACCGCTGCCTCGGCTGCGTGGGTGGGCGTCGAGCAGCACACGGCAGCGACGTCGTCGATCAGCGTCCGGTCGGTGTGGTGGCCCACCGACGAGATCACGGGAACCCGGAGCAACGCGACGGTCCGGCACAGCGACTCGTCACAGAACGCGAACAGGTCGGCCAGCGAGCCGCCGCCCCGCGCCACGATCACCACCTCCATCGGCTCGATGGCGGCGAGTTCCCTGAGCGCGGCAGCGATCCGCGGTGCGGCGTGCCGGTCCTGCACCGGCACAAACGCCCACACCAGTCGTCCCGCCCAGCCGCGCCGGCGCAGGCCCGCGAGCACGTCGTCACGCGCCTTGCCGCGCTCCCCGGTGACGACACCGATGGTCCGCGGCAGCAGCGGCCGCGCCAACCGCTTCTGCGGTTCGAACAGTCCGTCCGCATCGAGCCGGCGGCGGAGTCGCTCGAGCTGGACCAGCAGGTCACCCTCACCAGCAATCCGAAGCTCTGCCACAGCGAACGTGAACGATGGGGAAGAGGTGGAGCTCCCAGCGTAATAGTCGCAGCCGCCGCCGACGACGATCCGCATGCCATCGGCGAGCCCGACACCGAGCGCGTCGAAATCGTTGCGCCACATCGAGCACGGCAGGGCTCCACGGGCGTCGCGCAGTTCGAAGTAGACCCGCGCCGGTGTGGCGCGAAAGCCCCACACCTCGCCCACCAGCTGGATCCGCGCAAATTCAAGCAGCCGTTGCTTGAGCTGGGCCGCATAGGAACCGACCGGATAGGGACCCGGGAACTGGCTGTCCGGGATACCCCCGATGGCGGCGGAGTCGGTCTGGGTCATTGCCGCCTCGAGGCTACACACCGCGAGCGTGAGGGTGGCGGCGCGAGTGGCCGACGGGCGCAGGATACGATCCTCCACGGTGGATCTGACGCTCTCACCCGACGAGGAGGCATTCCGGGACGAGCTTCGCGCCTGGCTGCGCGACAATCACCCGGGACGCGAACCAGCCGGAGACGAGGCCGGTTTCGAGTTCCGTCGCCACTGGCAGCGCAAGCTCAACCAGGCTGGGTGGGCCGGTGTGTCGTGGCCGACGGAGTACGGCGGCCGGGGCGCCACGCTGATCGAGCAGGCGATCTTCAACGAGGAGACGGTTCGGGCGCGGACGCCTCAGACCGCCAACGTGCTCGGGTTGGCGATGGGAGGCCCGACAGTGATCGCGCACGGGACCGAGGAGCAGCGGCGGCGCTATCTGCCCCCGATCCTCTCGGCGGAGGAGATCTGGTGCCAGGGATTCTCTGAGCCGGAGTCGGGCTCTGATCTCGCCTCGCTGAAGACGCGCGCAACCCGCCACGGCGACGAGTTCGTGGTCACCGGTCAGAAGGTCTGGACCACGTTCGCCCATCACGCGAAATGGTGCATGCTGGTGGCGCGCACCGACCCGGACGCTCCCAAGCACAAGGGTCTCACCTACTTCCTGATGGACATGGAGCAGGAAGCGGTACAGATCCGACCGCTCCGGCAGATCACCGGTGAGGCGGAGTTCAACGAGTTGTTCATCGAGGAGGCGCGCATCCCGCGCGAGAACATCGTCGGCGGAGAAGGCAATGGCTGGGCGGTGGCGATCACGACTCTGATGCATGAGCGATCGACGCTCGCCTTTGGGCTCCAGGTCGCGGTCAAGATCGCACTCGACCAGCTGATTGAGCAGTCGCAGCACACGCGTGCCAACGATGGCCAGTTCGCGAGCCAGGACCCGCTGGTCCGCCAGCGTCTGGCCCAGCTGCTGATCGAGTCCGAGGTCATGCGCCTGAACGCCTATCGCGGGCTCAGCGCGATCATGCGCAGCGGTGTGCCCGGTCCTGAGGGCTCGCTCGGCAAGTGGCATTGGGCGGAGGTGAACCAATCGCTGACTGAGCTGGCGATGGATGTCGCCGGCCCCCGGGCGATGACCGTGGAGAGCGAGTGGACCTACCGGTTCCTCCGCGCGCGGGCCAACTCGATCGAGGGCGGCACGACCGAGATCCTCAAGAACATCGTCGCCGAGCGGGTGCTCGGGCTGCCGCGGATGCGCTGAATCGCGAGCTCGGTATGAACTTCGACTTCACCGATGATCAGGAAGCGATCAAGCGCACGGCGCACGACTTCCTGGCCGCGCGCTACCGGTCAGAGACGATCCGCGCGCTCGCCCAGGATGAGCGTGGCTTCACCGAGCCGCAGTGGCACGAGCTGGTGCAGCTCGGCTGGCCGGGCATGATCGTGCCCGAACCGCATGACGGCCTCGGACTCGGTGCGGTCGAGCTCGTCGTGATCGCCGAGGAGATGGGCTACGCGCTGGCGCCGAGCCCGCTGCACTCGAACACGTGTGCGGCGCTGCTGCTGATCGCGGCGGGGACCGAAGATCAGCGCCGGCGCTGGCTCGAGCCGCTCGCCCGGGGAGAGCTCCGAGGCACCCTGGCGGTCTGGGACGAGCAGGCTGGGTGGGCCCCTGACCGCTCTGAAGCGGAGCCGACGGGCCGGGCGCTGACCGCCACCAAGATCGCCGTCCCCGACGCCGCATCGGCAGACTTTCTCATCGTGGCCGGCGCGGACGGCCGGCACTATCTGCTTGAAACACGTGACCCGAGCGTTCAGATCGTGGCCGAGTCTCCGCTGGATCCAACGCGCAAGTTGTTCACGGTACATCTCGCTGCTGCGCCCGTGGAGCCGCTCGCCGACCGCCCCGAGCGCGTCGCCCAGGCCTACGCAACGATCGTCACCGCGCTCGCCGCCGAGAACGTCGGCGTGGCTCAGCGCGCGATGGAGATGGCGGTCGAGTACGCGAAGGATCGCAAGCAGTTCGACCGCCCGATCGGCGCCTATCAGGCGGTCTCCCATCGCTGCGCCCAGATGCTGCTCGAGGTGGAAAGCGCGCGGTCGCTGTCCTATTGGGCGGCCTGGGCCCTCGACCACGAGCCGGACAGCGCACTCCGAGCGGCCTCGATGGCCAAGGCGTACGCGGGCGACGCCGGCTTTCGCGTCACCGCCTCGTCGCTTCAGGTTCACGGCGGGATCGGCTTCACCTGGGAGCACGACCTGCACTTTTTTCTCAAGCGCGCCACCGCCAACGCACACGCGTTCGGCGACTCCCGCTGGCACCGCGACCGCGTCGCTGACCTGACCGGAGTGTGATGATTGGCCCGCTGGCGCGGGCTTTTTTCACCCCACCCGGGGGCTCGCTGACGAGGCGGGGGCGGGAGAGGAAGCGATCACGACGGCCGCCACGGCACGACCAGAACGGGCCGGTCGGACAGGTGCAGCAACTTGAGCGGCGTCGAGCCGAGCAAGACCTCCTTGATCCAGCGTTCGCCGCGGTTTCCGACGACGATCAGGCGGGCGTCCCGCTCGTCGGCGAGCGCGACCAGTCCGGCGGCGGGCCCCTGTTCCACGATCACCGCCTCGATGTCGGCGTCGGCGTCGGCGTCGGCGGCAAGCGTGGTCGCCTCGGTCAGGCGCTTGGTCGCCAGCTCCTTCAGCGCGGCGTGGTAGTCGTGGAGCTCGCCGGCGACTGGGTTGAGGTCGTAGGCGAAGGCGATCACAACCTTCTCGCCGTAGGCTCGTCCCAGCTCGATCGCCGCGCGCAGGGCGGCCTTCCCCCCGTCGGACCCGTCGTAGCCGACGATGATCCCGCTGCTCATGACGTGCGCCCGGCCGGAGCGTCGGCGAGCACCGAGGGGTCGACCACCTCGAGCTTGCGGCGAAAGTATTCGGGCATCGTCACGCGTTGGACGATCATCAGCACAAGCCCGATGACGATCATCAGCAGCGCGATCGCGATCGGCGAGCCGATCCCGAGGAATGGCTTGGCGAAGCCCGCATGGGGCTTGGAGTAGACGAGCACCGCCTTGATCAGCACCCAGGTCAGCACCAGTCCGCCGAACATCGGGAGCACCCCGATATAGAGAAAGTTCTTGGCGCTCTTGAGCAGCTCACGCCGGTAGAAGATCACGCACGCGAAGCCGGTGAACCCGTAGTAGAAGGCGATCGTCAGCGCCAGTGAGGTGAACGCGTCGCCGATCAGGTTCGTCGGGCTGGTGACCGACAGCAGCACGTACACGAGCGTCGATACGACGCCCATCCAGATCGTCGAGAAGCTCGGGCTGAGGAAGCGCGGGTGAATGTTGCCGAACTGCCGCGGGATCGCCTTCATCCGCGCCATCGACAGCGTCGTCCGCGCCGTCGGCAGGATCGTCGTCTGTGTCGACGCCGACGCGGAGGACAGCACCGCGATGATCAGGATCTTGTTCCACGGCGAGCCAAGCACCCCGTTACCGAGCGGCGCCAGCACGTCGTTCGGGTGGGCGGCCAGCGACGCCACCCCGCCGTACGCCTGGGCGGCGGTCGCGACGAGCAGGTAGATGCCGACGAGTACGAAGGTCGAGACGATCGCCGCCCGTCCCGGAGCCGTGCTCGAGTCTTCGGTCTCCTCGTTGACCGTCACGCCCGAGTCCCAGCCCCAGTAGATGAACACCGCGAGCAGGATCCCGCTGTTCAAGGCGCCGATGCTTGAGACGGCGAACGGGTTGAACCAGGAGGCTGTCGGCTCGATCGAGTGTGCAGGGTGGTCGGCATAGACCTTGATCAGCGCCACCACCGAGAAGGCCACCAACGTCACGAACTCCATGCCGAGCAGCAGCCGTTGGGTGCGGGCGGAGATCTCGATCCCGATGTAGCAGATCACGGTCATGATCACGATCCACACGATCCCGATCACGGTGACCGCGAGGTTGCTCGGGTTGTTGATCCCGACCAGCGAGCAGGTGTAGACACCCGCCACGGAGGCCAGGCTGGGCATCACGAGCACATCGGCGACGACGATCGCCCAGCCGCCCTGCCAGCCCAGCCACGGCCCCATCGCCCGCGTCATCCATGTGAACGTGGTGCCGCAATCGGGGTCGGCTCGGTTCATGTAGTAGTAGGCCGCCGCGATCGCCGCCATCGGGAAGAAGCAGACGAGGATGACCGCCGGCGATTGGACCCCGAGCCCACCGACGAGCGCGATGTAGCCGAGCGTGGCCGCCAGGCTGTACGCAGGCGCGGTCGAGGCGACGCCGATCACGATGTTCGAGACGAACGAGATCGCGTTCTTCTTCAGGCCCTTGTCCTCGACGATGATCCCGGCCGACTTGGGCTGGGTTAGCGACGCGCTTTCCACGGCTGGCCCTTTCTAGTCATGCGACGGTGGCACGGTCCTGATCCCGCGCGGGCCGACAAGTCTGTCACGCTCACGGTGGCGAGATTGTCTGCCGTCAGGTGCAACACCGCAAGGAACTGATGGCCGAAGTGACGGTGACGCTTTGTACTCGTTGGCTAAGGCCAACTGGCCCAAGCCAACGCTACGGTCACAAGCGATGAATGGAGGCTCGCAGCGGGAACTGACGGTGGCGGTGCTCGGCGCAGCCGGCACGATTGCGCCGGCGATCGTGCACGACCTCGCGCAATCGCCCGAGGTGGGGCGGATGCTGCTGCTCGATCTTGACGGCGCCCGTGCCGCGGCGGTCGCCGCCGCGCACGCGGCGGACAAGGCCAGCGCCCACGCGGTTGACGCCCGCGCCGCGCACGATCTCGCCACCGCGCTGCGGGGCATCGACGTGCTCGTCAACACCGCCTCCTACCGGGTCAATCTGGACGCGATGCGGGCCTGCCTGAGCGCTGGCTGCAGTTACATCGACCTCGGCGGGCTGTATTGGATGACCGGCCGTCAGCAGGAGCTCGCGGGCGAGTTCGAGCGTGCCGGGCTGCTGGCCGTGCTGGGGATCGGCTCGAGTCCGGGCAAGACCAACCTGATGGCGCAGCGCGCGATCAGGCAGTTCGGGACGGGCGCGGGGGCGGTAGAGTCGATCGAGGTCGTGGCAGGAGGACGGGATCCGCAGGCCACCGACGATGGGCGCTTGCGTCCGCCGTACGCGATCCAAACCCTGCTGGACGAGCTGACGCTCGCGCCAGTGGTGATCCGCGACGGTCAGCCGAGCGAGATCGAGCCGCTGCAGTCGGGCGGGATGGTCGATTTCGGTGAGCCGATTGGACCGGCGGCGACGATCTACACGCTGCACTCCGAGCTGGCGACGTTCGGTGAGAGCTTCGACTGCGAGACGGCGAGCTTCCGGCTCTCGCTGGCGCCGCCGCTGCTCGCCCGGCTGAAGGAGTTGATCGGGGCGTCTGAGCGGGAAATCACCACGGCCGCGCGCGAGGCGGTGCCGGCCTCGGCGGAGACGGTGTCCGTGCACCTGGTCACGGTTCGGGCGGCTTCCGGGCGCAGCGTCACCGTGCGGGCGCTGACCCGGCCTCATTTCGGGCTCGGGGGCTCGATCGTCTCGACCGCCGCTCCGGCTGCGGCCACCGTGCGTCTGTTGGCCCGCGGATCGCTCACCGCGACCGGCGCCCTGCCGCCCGAGCGCTGCATCGATCCAGACGAGATGTTCGCCGAGCTGGAGAGCCGGGGCTGCAGCTTCAGCCTCACGGGTTGAAGCGTCAGTGGGGGCGCTCGCGCCCGATCGGCGGGCCCGTCGCGCCGGCGCTCATCGGCCGCGCAGGCCGCGCGCGCTGACCTCATGCGTGAGCAGCGCGAGGTCGGCCTCGACCATCATCCGGATCAGCGCTTCGAAGCTCACCTCGGGCTCCCAGTGCAGCGCCCGCTTGGCCTTGCTCGCGTCTCCGATCAGATGCTCGACCTCGGCCGGTCGCAACAGTCCGGGATCGATCACGACGTGATCGTCGATCGAGAGCCCGGCGTGATCGAAGGCGATCTGGAGACAGTCCCGCACCGAATGCCCCACGCCGGTGGCGACCACGTAGTCATCCGGTTGATCCTGCTGGAGCATCTTCCACATCGCTCGCACGTAGTCGCCGGCGAAGCCCCAATCGCGCTCGGCGTCGAGATTCCCTAGCTCCAGCTTCGTCTTCAGCCCGAGCTTGATCGCGGCCGCGTGCCAGGTGATCTTGCGGGTGACGAATTCGAGCCCGCGGCGGGGTGATTCGTGGTTGAACAAGATTCCGCTCGTCGCGTGCAGCCCGTAGGACTCCCGGTAGTTGACCGTGATGAAGTGTCCGTACGCCTTCGCCACCCCATAGGGGGAGCGCGGGTAGAACGGGGTCAACTCCGTCTGGGGCACCTCGCGCACCTTGCCGAACATCTCTGAGGAGGAGGCCTGGTAGAAGCGCGCTTGCGGGCACGCCTCGCGCATCGCCTCGAGCAGGCGCGTGACGCCGACCCCTGAGAACTCTGCCGTCAGCGTCGGCTGGACCCACGACGCCGCCACATAGGACATCGCCGCGAGGTTGTAGATCTCCTGCGGGCGCGCCGCGCGCAGCGCGTCAACCAGTGATCGCTGGTCGAGCAGGTCGCCCTGATGCAGGACGAGGCGATCGCGGATGTGCTCGACGCGCTCGAATTTCTCGGTCGAGGAGCGACGGACCATGCCGTGCACTTCGTAGCCCTGCTCGAGCAGGAACTCGGCCAGATACGAGCCGTCCTGGCCGGTGATGCCGGTGATCAGGGCGCGGCGCACGCTCATCGCGAGCTCAACTCCCGGCGTTCGCCTCCGGGGGTCCCGACCCCTCGCTCGCGCAACCATTCGACGGTCTGGGCAATCCCGGCGCGCAGGTCGATGCGGGCCTCCCAACCGAGCCGCTCTCGCGCCTTGTCCACCGACGGCCAGCGCCGCTGGACGTCGACATCGAAGCTCGGGAGGTGTGTCAGCTCGAAGTCCGCCGCGTTCTGACCGCAGGCATCCCACACCAGCGCGGCGAGCGCCTCGATCGTGATCTCCTGCGAGGAGGAGATGTTGAAATCATCGTTCTCGCCGGCCGGCGACGCCATCGCGGTGACCACTCCGGCCGCGATGTCATCGACGTGGGTGAATGTCCGCGTCTGCTGACCCGAACCGAAGATCGGCAGCGGGCGCTGCCCGGCCAGCGTCTTGGCGATCAGGTCGGGCACCGCATGGGCGATCCCCGGCTCGTCCCGGTCGGGCAGCTCGCCCGGGCCGTAGGCATTGAACGGTCGGCAGATCGTGAAGCGCAGGTCGTGCTGCTCGTGTGCGGCACGGGTGTAGACCTCCCCGGCGAGCTTGGAGAAGCCGTACGCCGAGCGGGGCGGTGGACAACTGTCGAGATGCGCCTCGGTGGTCGGGAACTCCGTGGCTCGCTCGAACACCATCGACGACGAAACGTACAAGAACCGCTGCACCTCGTGGTCGATCGCGGCATGCACGACAGCTCCGGTGAGCGCGTTGTTGGCTTCGGTGAGCGTGAACGGCAGCTTGTGGAAATTGGCAATCCCGCCGACGATGGCCGCCAGGTGGATGACGTGCGAGCAGCCATCGACCGCCGCCTGCGCGACCGCTGCCTCGCGCAGGTCTCCAAGCTGGACCTCGCAGCCCTCGCGCATCCAATCGGGCGCGGCACGGTGGTCGGAGACGCGCACCTCCCAATCCGGATCACGCAGCAGTGCCCTGACCACGGCGGAGCCGATCGTCCCGGCCCCGCCGGTCACCAGCACCCGGGCCATCAGCGACCTGGCCTGGGGGGGTCGGCCACTCGTGCGACCACTAGCGCGCGGCGTCTGGTGAGGCGTCGATGTCGGCGGTGTCGTCCCGCAGCGCCACCGACTCGGCGGCATACAGGAACACCTGCGCTGTCCCGAAGCTGTTCCACGGGTCGACCAGCAGGCACTCATCGGAAGCCAGCGAAAGGATCTTCTGCAACGTCTCCGGGCGCTCGAACTCAGAGTGGTTGGTGGCCACGATGACCACGTCCGCGTCACGGACGGCGTCGGCCAGCGGCTGCGTCGGCGTGGCGGCGTGCGGATCGCACACCGCGACATCGGCCAGCTCGCGCTCGAGCAGCCGGATCAGCTTGGGCGAGAGCGAATCGCGCTCGTCATCGGTGTCGCGCTTGAACGTGAGCCCGAGCACCGCCACCTTGCGCGAGGCGAGGCTGCCGATCCGGCGCTTGACGCCGTCGACGAGGAACAGCGGCACTCCCTCGTTGACCCGCGAGACAGCGAGCAGCATTCCTGGTGCGTGCGAGCGCTCTTCCGAGAAGGCGAAGTCCTTGCGCAGGCAGGTGCCGGCGGTCATCCCCGGCATCGCGATCCCGCCGCGTGGGTAATCGTGATTGATCAGGTCGATGACGTCGAACACATTCGCGTCGTAGCGCTCGCAATCCATCATCAGCAGATTGGGGAGCGCGAACGTCGCGTAGCGGAGGATGTTCGTCCAGATCTTGGCCAGCTCGGCCTGCACCGGAGTGGTGGTGACGATTGGTGCGCCGAACACGCTGAACAGGCTGGCTGCCCGCTCGGTCGAGGCCTCGCCGACGCCGCCGATGATGCAGGGCAGGGTCGTGATCTCCTCCATGAAGCGACCGGCCGCGATCCGCTCCGGCGCATGCGCGACGAACACGTCCTCTCCCACCCGCAGGCGGCGACGTTTCTCGATGTAGCCGGCGACGAATTCGGTCGTCCCCGGCGCGATCGTCGAGCGCAGGATCAGCGAGTGGCCGACTCGCAGGAGCGGCAGTAGGTCGTCCACGGCCGCTCGAACCTGTCGCAGATCGCTCTCGACGTGCGAGAACGAGGGCGTGCCGATCGTGATCACGATCTCGTCCGCCTGGGCGGCATCGGCCGCCCGGTCGGTCAGCTCGAGCCGTCCGGTGCTCAGGACCCGGTCGAGCAACTCTTGCGTTCCCGCTTCGTTGAACGGGATCCGCCCGGCCCGGATCGACTCGAGGATGCCGGGATCGTGGTCGACACCCAGCACCCGCAGCCCACGATCGGCAAAGCACAGCGCCAGGGGCAATCCCACCCGGCCGAGACCGATCACCGATATGAAGCGCTCGTCGGTCAACGTCAGTGCGCTTCGCGCGCGTCGCGCCCCAAGCTCGGCAGCGGCGCAAATCCGGATTCGGCCTCGTGCCCGCGAACCTCGCCCACGTACGCGATCGTGTCCAGCCGAGCGATTTCCCGCTCTCCCTCGAGCTTCGCCGGGTGGTCTGGGGGGAGTCCTCGGATCAAGGCCCTGATCCGCTCCCGCAGTTGCAGCGCGAAATGCGGAGTCGAGGCCCCCATCAGTTGGCGGACATCCTCGACCGTGACCTCTCGGCCCGCGCGCAGGCGGTCTGGGTTCTCAGCTTGACTCATCGGGAGCTCTGCGGCACCGCTTCCAGGAGGCTGTCCAGCTCGGCCTGGACCCCGACCGAGATCGCGCTCTGGTCACCGATCACCCAACCGTGGTTGTACACGGCGGCGGTGGGACCTTCCTGGGTGTAGCCGGGGGTCGCGTAATCAAGGAAGAAGTTCAGCACTGAACGCGGGAGAGTAGACGGATCGTTGACCAGGAGCTGAGGACCGTAGTCGCCGCTGCCCGACAGCGCCGCCGCGGCGGCGGCGTCAAGCGGTCGGTGGGCGTTGATCAACACGTAGCCGTGGCCGGGGCTGCGCATCGCCCAACCGAAGCTGCCCGGGACGTGCGCGCAGGGCTGACCGAACCCGCACGGCGGGTCACGAAACTCGGCGAACGCGACCGAGTTCGTCGCCGGGTCGCTCGCCCCGACCCGAGTCACGGCGCCGTATTTGCGCAACTGCGCGAGCACGCTGTCGGGGATCACGCTGGGCGGTCCGAGGACATAGATGTGCGGGCCCTGGTGGGACAACAGCGCCTGGCGAGTCGCCTCGGGGATCCCCGAGCCGGTCACGAACAGCACCGGGTCTCCGCTCTCCGCCGCCCAGCCGGCCGCCGGCATCGCATAGGCCGCGTTGTCGCCCGAGGCGATCACGACGTCCGGGTTGGCCTTGCCCTGTGCGGCGCTCACGAATCGGTCGATCTCCGCCGCCAGCGCGTACGGGCCGGCGCCGTTGATCGAGGCCGCACGCAGCCCACTCGGAGCGGGGACGCTTCCGACCCTGATCACCTGGGCTCCGCCCGCGGCTCCTGAGCCCGACGGGGCGAGTTGGCGCAGCGCGGCGGCGCTGGCCGCCGGCAGCGAGGAGCTGCCAGACAGCAGCATCGGCGCGCGGATCGGTGGAGCCATGAGAACGGCCGCGGCGATCGCCGCCTGCCAATCACCGGTCGGCGCGATCGCCACCGCGGCCGGGTGCGTTCCCGGCGCCGCCGACGGGTACACCGCCAGCGCGACACCGGCCGCGTCGGCGGTTGGATCGGTGCCGGGGACCCGCGTGGTGTTCTTGGTCGCCAGCGCAGGGAAGCCAAGTCCCTGGCTCGTCGAGGCTCCTGGCGAGGCATCCGACGTCGCGCTGACGGAAGGTCCACTGACCGAGTGCGTCCCGCCTCCGCATCCGGCGAGCACCGCGCAGGCGCCCAGGAAACTGACGAGGGTGCGCGGTCGCATGGCCCGGCGGACGTTAGCGACCCCCTGGGTCGCGGGCGCTGATCGGATCTGGGCCGTCGCTAGCTTGCGGGCGCCTGAATCTGTATATTGCGCCACGCCTAATCCGCGGCACCACATTCGCGGAGCGGGGGACCCACATGGATCCCAGGGGCTAATCCGGCGGTGAAACCGCCTGAGGCGCAGGCTCTTTTAGCGCCAGCCCGACAGCTAACCCCGCCGGCTGACGAAAGAGAGCAGTTTGCGGGCACAGCGACTGATACTTCCAGGCATTGCCGTACTGGCGCTCGTCGGAGCCTCTGAGGCCTCCGCGTCGGCGGTGACCCCGGCCCCGACCGCTCCGAGCGCTTCGGTCACGACCGGTGGCGCCGGCGTCGCCGGTCCGGCCACGCCGACCAGCACGCCGCAGCACCCAATCATCCTGGGGGTCAAGGCGAAGATCATCCACGGGGTCGCCTATGCGCCCTCGCTGGCCCCGCTTGAGGTCCAACGGGCGATCTGGGCGGGCAACCAGATCCGGCTCAAGCCATATCGGGTCGGTGGTGGCCACGGGGTCTGGGATGACACCGCGTACGACTGCTCTGGCTCGGTCTCCTACGTTCTCCACGCCGCCGGGCTGCTGCCGGTGTCGATGGATTCGAGCGAGTTCGAGAGCTGGGGAAAGCAGGGCCTGGGCCAGTGGATCACGGTCTACACGAACCCCGCCCACGCCTTCATCGAGATTGCCGGGATCCGTTTCGACACCTCCGCCGAGGGCGACCCGAACCCTCCGCCCGGCACCGGGCCCCGCTGGCGCCCGCTGCTGCAAGACACCGGCGGCTTCGAACCGCGACACCCGCCCAACCTGTAGTTCGGTTCCTCAAGGTCCAGCCCGCGGCTCGCCGCGGGCTGGACCGGTCTGCTTCACGCGTCCGGCTCGGCTTCATGGGCCAGCATCGCCGCGCGCTCGGCCAGTCGGTTGGCCCGACGCATCTCGGCTTCGCGCATCCGCCGGCGCTCGGCCGGCGTGGAGGCCAGCAGCGGCGGCACCGGCGCGGGGTGGCCGTCCTGATCCAGCGACACCATGGTCAGGTACGCGGTGTTGGTATGACGCACCGCGCCGGTGAGTGGATTCTCGGCCTCGACCTTCACCCCCACCTCCATCG
>Ga0302325_10005259_pt1 | contig 29522 bp, 26 predicted proteins | sample Palsa_T0_2_FD_201948 | JGI IMG/M metagenome (GOLD analysis project Ga0302325, IMG submission 201948) | Peat permafrost microbial communities from Stordalen Mire near Abisko, Sweden - Palsa_T0_2 | ecosystem: Environmental > Terrestrial > Soil > Palsa > Peat permafrost | place: Sweden: Abisko...
TTGTCCGCGTTGAACCACTTCACTGTTCCCTGAGCCACTACGTTCCTCCATGCTGAGACGATCATCGGGGTTTCACGGGCGTGAATCCCCGGGCTGCTGTGACCGCTTGCCGTTGGAAGGCTTGGGTCTAAGGGACCCACGGCGCCCGCGGTCAGAATTCGCAGGCGCTGTGACACGAGCACGAACTTCGACTACAACCTGTTTCATTTAACACCATGACGCAGCCCTGTCACGCCGAATGGGCATCACCCGGGTCATGTGTCATCCCTTAAAAGGGGCATAACACCCCATATATTTTCGACCGCGGAACCGGCCCCTGGCGTGGGCCGACGTCGGCCGCTGCACGTGCGGTAGACTGGGGTTGCGCAGAACGCGCGGTAAAGGCGACGCCACGAGGGCGCGCCGGTCGCTCGTCGCTCGGTGAGCGAAATGGTTTCCACGGATGTGGCGCCTTCGACACGCGGCCACCCCCGATTCCTGGAGACCATCGCTTGTCAGCTCTGTCCACTGAGGACATCACCGTTACCAACCCCACCTTCGCCAGCCTGGGCGTCCCCGCGCCGCTGGTGGCCGTGCTCACCAAGCAAGGCATCACGGAGCCGTTCCCGATTCAGGCCGCCACGCTGCCCGACGCGATGGCCGGCCGTGACATTCTCGGCCGCGCCCAGACCGGCTCGGGCAAGACCCTCGGCTTCTCCCTCCCGCTGGTCGCCCGGCTGGCGGACGGCCACACGATGGCCTGCCGTCCGCGCGGCCTGATCCTCGTCCCCACCCGCGAGCTCGCCGCCCAGGTCCACGGCGTGCTTACCCCGCTGGCAGCGGCCGCCGGCCTCAAGGTCGCCACCATCTTCGGCGGGACGTCGCAGAACCCGCAGGTCGCCGCCCTCCGCAACCGGGCCGACATCGTCGTCGCCTGTCCCGGCCGGCTGGCCGACCTGATCGAGCAGGGCCACTGCCAGCTCGGCGACGTGGAGATCACCGTCCTCGACGAGGCCGACCACATGGCCGACCTCGGCTTCCTGCCGGTCGTGCGGCGGCTGCTCGAAATGACCCCGGCCGACGGCCAGCGGATGTTGTTCTCGGCGACCCTCGACGGCGCCATTGACGTCATCGCCCGCCGGTTCCTGCACCGCCCGGCCCGGCACTCGGTCGACGCCGACTCCAAGCCGCCGGAGATCACCCACCACCTGCTCACCGTCACCCCGGCCGACCGGGTCGGCGTGATCGCCACCCTCGCCAGCGGCGAGGGCCGGGTGCTGATCTTCACCCGGACCAAGCACGGGGCGCGCAAGCTCGTCAAGCAGCTCGGCCAGGCGGGCACGCCCGCCACTGAGCTGCACGGCAACCTGACCCAGGGCGCGCGCACCAGGAACCTCGCCGCGTTCGCCAACGGCGAGGTCAACGCCCTGGTCGCGACCGACATCGCCGCCCGCGGCATCCACGTCGACGGCATCGACCTGGTGGTCCACGCCGACCCGCCGACCGAGCACAAGGCCTACACCCACCGGTCCGGCCGGACCGCCCGCGGCGGCGCCGAGGGCACCGTGGTCACCGTGCAGACGGCGGCCCAGGTGGGCGAGGTCCGCACGCTGATGCGCAAGGCGGGCGTCAGCCCGCACGTGGCGGTCGCGGGCCCCGGCTCGGCCGTGCTGCGGGAGATCGCCGGCCCGCCGGCCAAGCGCGTGCACCGGCCCGCGGCCCCCGCCCGTCCGGTGGCCCTGGCCCAGCAGCCCGGCAGCCGGGGCGCGGCCGCCGCGTCGAGCTCCTTCCGCGGTCGCCGCGGTCGGCGCTAACCGCCGGCGAACGTGAATTAGTTCTGCTATTAGACAGTCGCCAGGGTCCGTTCGGAAGAAAAGAATTCAAGATCTTTTCATCCCGAACGGACCCTGGATGACTCGTCGCTCGTCCATTTCCCTTACGGCAGCAGGACGATTTTTCCGTGGTTACGCCGGGCTTCAATATCGGCGTGCGCCTGGGCGGCCTGCGCCAGCGGATAGGTTCGCCAAATCGGGACCGTCAGCCGGCCGTCGGCCATCAGCGCCGCCAGCTCGGGCAGCGCCTCGGGCGCCCGGTCGGCTGGGTCGGCGCCGGTGAAGCGCACCCCGTGCCCGGCCGCGTTGTCGTCGGCGATCGTGATCACCCGGGCGGCGTCGCCCGCCAGCGCGATCGCGTCGGCTAGCAGGCCGGCCCCGGCCGCGTCGAACACCGCGTCCACCCCGCCCGGCGCCGCCGCCCGGACCCGGTCGGCCCAGCCGTCGCCGTAGCGCACCGCGGTGGCGCCGAGCCCGGTCAGCCGTGCGAGGTCGCCCTCGGCGGCCGTCCCGATGACGGTGACGCCCCGGGCCGCCGCCAGCTGGACCGCGATCGTGCCGACGCTGCCGCCCGCGCCGAGGATCAGCAGCGTCTGGCCCGCCTTGAGGCCCAGGTGCTTCAGCACCCGGAACGCCGCCTCGCCGACCGAGATGACCGAGGCGGCAGCCTCCCAGGAGAGTCCCTCGGGCTTGCGGACGGGGCGGTCGAGCAGCGCGTGCTCGCTGTACCCGCCGACCGAGGCGGCGCCGAAGACCTCGTCGCCGATCGCGGCGGCGGCGCCCGGGCCGACCGCCTCCACCACGCCCGCCACGTCCCAGCCGGGCAGGACCGGGAACCGAACGGGGATGACGCCGTCCATCCGCCCGCTGCGGATCTTCAGGTCGATCGGGTTGACGGCGACCGCGCGGACCCGGATCAGGACCTGGCCGGGGCCCGGCTGCGGGATATCGGCCGAGGTGACGGTCAGCACATCGGGGCTACCGAAGCGCGAGTAGGTGATCGCGGTGGACATTGCTTGCTCCTTGAGGTGAGGTCCGAACTGCAGGCGCCCGAATAACACAGGTCGTATGATTGATGTTCCCGTCAATCACACGATCTGGATGATTGCTAGCGTGACCTGAATCACACATCCTGTATGACCGTTGGGTACGATCACGGTCATGCCCTATCGCACCCCGGACGCGGGCAACCCGAGGGTCAGGCGGACCCGCGAGCGCATCCTGGCCGCCGCCCGCGACCTGCTGTCCGAGGTCGGCCCGGCCGGGCTGACGTACTCGCTGCTGGCCGAGCGGGCCGGGGTGACCAGGCAGACCCTGTACCGGCACTGGCCCGCCCGCCCGGCCCTGCTGCTCGGCCTGATCCTGGAGGGGGCCGACGGCGGGTACCCCGAGCCGGGGGGCGACCCGGGCGCGGTCGCCGCCGCCTGGCTGGCCAGCCTGCGCGACGGGCTGCGGGACCCGGCCCGGCGGATCGCCGTGCTCGGCGTCGCCGCCCAGGCCGACTCCGACCCCGACAGCGCCCAGGCGCTCGCGCAGCTGACCGACTACGGCAACGCCGCCCTCAACGAGCTGCTTGAGCCGTCCGGCACCACGATCAGCGTCGACGACTACGCGCTGCTGTCCGGTCCGGTGCTGGCCCGGATCTTCTTCGAGCGGCGCCCGGTCAGCGACGCGTTCATCGCCGTCGTGGTGGACCGGTGGCTGGCCGGCCCGGCGCGTACGATCGCTACCGCAGACGTTCCACCACCGAATGGATGATCGAGGAGGCAGCCATGCCGGCAAAGGGATTCGCGGAATGGAAGGGTGACGTTCCGTCGGGCAGCGGCACGTTCACCGCGGGCGACACGATCAGCGGCGAGTACTCGTTCAAGTCCCGGTTCGAGGACGGCCCGGGCGCAAACCCCGAGCAGCTGATCGCGGCCGCGCACGCGTCGTGCTTCTCGATGGCCCTGTCCAACATCCTGGCGCAGGCGGGCACCCCGCCCGAGTCGGTCAGGACCGACGCCACCGTCACCCTCCGGATGGTCGACGGGTCGCCCGCCATCACCAAGATCGCGCTGGTGACGGTCGGCCGGGTGCCGGGCATCGACGCGGCCGCGTTCGCCGAGCACGCGGCCGCGGCCAAGGCCGGCTGCCCGGTCAGCCGGGCGCTGGCGGGGGTGCCCGAGATCACCCTGGAAGCGTCACTGGCCTGAGCGGTGGGTAGTTCAACCCCGAGGTAACGGCTGGCTGGGGGCTGGCCGGGGTAAGCGCAGGCGTCACCTTCGCTTGTGCTAGCGTAATCGAAGTTGCTTACTTCGTTTGCGTGCCACAAGTCGGGGGAGGGCTCTTGTCCACGTACCTGTACCGCCTCGCGCGGTGGTGTTTCCTGCACCGTCGCCGGGTGCTGGCCGGCTGGCTGCTCGCGGTCGTCGTGGTGGTGGTGCTGAGCGTGCTCGGGAACGGCACCGAGAACAACAGCATCACCATCCCCGGCACCGAATCGCAGCAGGTGGTTGACCTCCTGCAGGCGAAGATCCCGGCCTTCAGCGGCGCCCAGACGCAGGTCGTGTTCGCGTCGACCGGATCGCAGAGCGTGACGTCGTCGGCCGACGCGGCGGGCATCAAGCAGGCCATCGCCCAAATGGCCAAGGTTCCGCAGGTGGCCGAGGTCAAGGACCCGATCCTGACCAAATCGGTCTCCCCGGACGGGAAGGTGGCGCTGGCCACCGTCTTGTGGAACACGCCGGCCGCCACCGTGAACGACTCCAGCCTGTCGGATCTGCAGACCGCCGCCGCCCCCGCCGTCCAGGCCGGGCTGCAGGTCCAGTACGGCGGCGCGGTCTACCCGGGCTGGAACCCGAAGGTGACGGAGACCCCGGAGGCCATCGGGATCGTCATCGCGCTGATCATCCTGCTGATCACGTTCGGCGCGGTCACCGCGGCGGTGCTGCCGATCCTGAGCGCGCTGATCGGGGTGGCGATCACCGTCACCGGGATCACCGCGCTGGCGGCGCTGTTCAGCATCGCGACCGTCTCGACCACGGTCGCGATCATGCTCGGCCTGTCCACCGGCATCGACTACGGCGTGTTCATCTTGTCCAGGCACCGGTCCCAGCTGCTGGCGGGCAAGCCGATGGAGGAGTCGGTCGCGACCGCGGTCGGCACGGCCGGCAGCGCGGTGGTGTTCGCGGGCGCCACCGTGATCGTCGCGCTGGTCGGCCTGAGCGTGGTCGGCATCCCCTTCCTGCGGACGATGGGCCTGGTGGCGGCGGCGGCCGTGCTCATCTCGGTGCTGATCGCGCTGACCCTGCTGCCGGCCCTGCTCGGCTTCGCCGGGGAGAAGATCACCCACTTCGTCGGCCCGCGCCGCCGCACCAGGGAGAAGACCGGCCGGGTGGGGCACGCCGAGCGGATCGCGCGGCGATCGGCGACCGACCCGTCGACGGCGGCGGGGGCGGCGTGGGGGCGCTTCGTCGTGCGCTTCCGCATCCCGGTGCTGATCGTCGGCGTCGGCGTCGCCCTGGTGATCGCGATCCCGGCCCTGAGCATCGACCTCGGGCTGCCAAGCGCGGTCTCGCAGCCGACCTCAAGCACCGCCCGCCAGGCCTACGACCTGATCACCGACCACTTCGGGCCCGGCTACAACGGCCCGCTGCTGGTGGTGGCCAACCCGGTCGCCAGCGCGGGGGACGTGGCCGGGATCACCTCGCGGGTGTCGAAGGTCCCGGGCGTGATCTCGGCCAAGCCGGTCGCCTTCCAGAACGGCACCGCGGTCATCCAGGTCATACCGAAGACCGGCCCCAACGACAGCGCCACCACCAGCCTGGTCAACACGATGCGGGGCGAGCGAACCCAGCTGTCCGGCTCGCCCAGCATCGACCTGCTGGTGGGCGGCTCGACCGCCTCCAACATCGACGTGTCGACCAAGCTGACCGACGCGCTGCCGATCTTCCTGCTGGTGGTGGTGGGGCTGGCGTTCGTCCTGCTGACGTTCGCGTTCCGCACGATCCTGGTGCCGATCACGTCCATCCTCGGCTTCCTGCTGTCGATCGCGGCCGCGCTCGGCGCCACGGTGGCGGTGTTCCAGTTCGGCTGGGGCGCGAGCCTGTTCGGGGCGGCGAAGTCCCCGGTGACCCTCAGCTATCTGCCGACGATCCTGGTGGCGATCATCTTCGGCCTGTCCAGCGACTACGAGGTCTTCGTGGTGTCCAGGATCAAGGAGGAGTTCACCAAGCAGGGCAACGCCCGTCGGGCGGTGGAGCGGGGGACCGGCGTCTCGGTCCGGGTGGTCTCGGCCGCGGCGCTGATCATGTTCACGATCTTCGCCGCGTTCACCACGCTCAACCTCAGCGCGGTCAAGCCGATCGCGGTCAGCTTCGCCGTCGGCGTGCTGGTCGACGCGTTCCTGGTCCGGCTGACGCTGATCCCGGCGGCGATGGCCATCATCCGGTCGAAGCTCTGGTATCACCCGCAGTGGTTCTCGAAGTACGTGCCCGACCCGGACATCGAGGGCGCCCAGCTCGAGAAACGGCTGGCCGAGAAGCGGATTCCGGCCGGGACGCCGGGCAGCGGCGGAGCCTGAGCCCGGGCGCCGCCTGAGCCCCGCCGCCGGGGCGGCCGTCGCTGTCGGCGGGGTCAGCCGGGCCCGTCTTGCCCGGTTACGGGGCCGGGCGCGTCGACTGCCGGTCCCGCTTCCCCGCCAGCGCGGCCCGCAGCTCCGGGTCGGTCGGCGCCCGGCCGGGCAGCGGGGCGCCGTCGTCCGGGCGGAGGCCGGCCAGGATGAGCGCCAGATAGCGGCGGGAGGGCGCGGCGATGCCGGCCACCACCGGGCGGTCGTTAACCGAGCTCAGCATCGGCAGGATGACCGCGAAGTCGGTCGCGTCCACGTCGGGCCGCACCAGGCCGGCCTGCTGGCCCCGGCTGACCAGCTCCCTGATCGGCCCGGTGATCAGGTCGTGCAGCTGCTGGCTGAACCACTCGGCCCCGTAGGCGTTGGTGAGCACGTCGACCAGGCCGCGGTTGGCCGCCATCAGGTCCAGCGCCTGCCCGAGGAACTGACCCAGGCCGGCCAGCGGGTCGTCGACCGCGGCCGCCTCCTCGGCCATCGCCGCCGCCCGGTCGATCGTGCCCTGCAGGAACGCCCGGGCGAGCTCGTGCTTGCTGTCGAAGTGCCGGTAGGCGGTGGCGACGTTGACGCCCGCGTGCCTGGCGATGTCGTCGAGGGTGGCGTCGAGCCCGCGGGCGGCGAAGATCTCCTCGGCGGCGTCGATCAGGCGCTGCCGGTTGCGGGCGGCGTCGGCCCGCAGTCGGCGCGGCTCGGGGGCGGCGCTCGGCTCCATTGCCTGCTCCTCGGCCTGTGGATCGGTAGTGGCTATCCACAGTAGCGAGCGCGGGCGTCACCGGCGCCGATTCCGGACCGGGCAGCCCCCGCGCGCTGCCGCGGCAACGTCAGATAGCGTGCGCATCATGCGGATTGGCCTGTTCGTCACGTGCCTGACCGACACGATGTTCCCGGAGACCGGCAAGGCCGTGGTGACGGTGCTTGAGCGGCTCGGGCACCAGGTGGAGTTCCCGGCGGGCCAGTCGTGCTGCGGGCAGATGCACTTCAACACCGGCTACCGGCGCGAGGCGGTGCCGATGGCCCGCGGGTTCGCCCGGGCCTTCGACGGCTACGAGGCGATCGTCACCCCGTCGGCGTCGTGCGCGGCGATGGTGCGCGAGTACCACCCGGTGCTCGCGGCCGAGGCGGGCGACGCCGCCCTCGGACGGCAGGTGGCCGAGGTCGCGCCGAGGGTGCACGACCTGGCCACGTTCCTGACCGGGGTGCTCGGCGTGACCGACGTGGGCGCGCACTTCCCGCATCGGGTGACCTATCATCCCACCTGCCACTCACTGCGCATGATGCACGTCGGCGACGCCCCGCTGCGGCTGCTGCGCGCGGTCGGCGGCATCGACCTGGCGGACCTGCCCGACGCGGAGACCTGCTGCGGGTTCGGCGGCACGTTCGCGGTCAAGAACCCGGATGTGTCCGCGGCGATGTGCGCCGACAAGGTGTCGGCGATCAGGCAGTCGCGGGCCGAGGTGCTGTGCGCGGGCGACAACTCGTGCCTGATGCACATCGGCGGGGCGCTGAGCAGGCAGCGCACCGGGGTGCGGACCATGCACCTGGCGGAGATCCTCGCGTCGACCGGAGCGGGCGCATGACCGGCGGCCCGCGCGGAGGGCCGGCCGGCGCCGGGCCGGGCCCGGTCGGCACCATGCCCACCTACCTCGGCCTGCCCTCCTTCCCGCACGCGGCCAGGGAAGCGGTGGCCGACTCGCAGCTCCGCCGGAACCTCACCCACGCCACCACCGCGATCAGGGCCAAGCGCGCCAACGTCGTCGCCGAGCTCGACGACTGGGAGCAGCTCCGGCAGGCCGCGAAGGCGATCAAGGACCACACGCTGGCCAACCTCGACACCTATCTCCTCCAGCTCGAGGAGAACGTCACCCGGGCCGGCGGCCACGTGCACTGGGCGCGCGACGCGGCCGAGGCCAACGCGATCGTGGCCCGGCTGGTCAGGGAGGCCGACGCCGACACGGTGGTGAAGGTCAAGTCGATGGCCACCCAGGAGACGGGACTGAACGAGGCGCTCGCGGCGAGTGGCATCCGCGCCGTCGAGACCGACCTGGCCGAGCTCATCGTCCAGCTCGGCAACGACCGGCCGAGCCACATCCTGGTCCCCGCGATCCACAAGAACCGGGCCGAGATCAGGGATATCTTCGTGCGCGAGATGGGCGACGCGCCCGCGGACCTGACCGACGACCCGGCCCAGCTGGCCGCCGCCGCCCGCGCGCACCTGCGCAACGAGTTCCTCAACGCCAAAGTGGGCGTCTCCGGCGCGAACTTCGCCATCGCGGGCACTGGGTCGCTGGTCGTGGTCGAATCCGAGGGCAACGGCCGGATGTGCCTGACCCTGCCGGACACGCTGATCTCGGTCGTCGGGGTGGAGAAGATCCTGCCGTCCTGGCAGGACCTGGAGGTCTTCCTGGCGCTGCTGCCGCGCAGCTCGACCGCCGAGCGGATGAACCCGTACACCACGATCTGGACCGGCGTCGCCGACGGCGACGGGCCGAGGAACTTCCACCTGGTGCTGCTGGACAACGGCCGCACCGCCACCCTGGCCGACCCGACCGGACGGCAGGCGCTGCGCTGCATCCGCTGCTCGGCCTGCCTGAACGTGTGCCCGGTGTACGAGCGGGCCGGCGGGCACGCCTACGGCTCCCCGTACCCCGGCCCGATCGGCGCGATCCTGTCCCCGCAGATGCGCGGCCTGACCAGCGAGATCGACGCGTCGCTGCCGTACGCTTCGTCGCTCTGCGGCGCCTGCTACGAGGTCTGCCCGGTCGCCATCAACATCCCCGAGGTGCTGGTGGAGCTGCGGGCCCGCTCGGTCCAGGAGCACCGGCATCCGGTCGAACGGGCCGTGTTCCGGCTGTCCGGCTACGTGCTGAGCTCGCCCCGCAGGCTGGCCGCGGCCCAGCGGGCGGCGTCGGTCGGCCGCCACCTGGTCGGCCGGTCCGGCCGCATCCGCCGCCTCCCGCCGCCGCTGTCGGCCTGGACCGACACCCGCGACGCCCCGGCCCCGCCCCCGGAGTCGTTCCGCGCCTGGTGGTCCAGGACGAGGGGAGGGGCCGCGTGAGCACCGCCCGCGAGGAGATCCTCGACCGCATTCGCGCCGCCGTCCTCCAGCCGGGCGCCTCCGGCGGTCCCGGCAGTCCCGGCAGTCCCGGCGGCCCGGGCCGCGCGGCAACCCCGGCCGAGGTCGACGCCGCCTATGCCGCGCTGCCGCGCGACTACCGGCGCGCGCACCACGACCCGGCCGGGACCGACATCGTCGCGCTGTTCGCCGAGCGCGCGGCCGACTACCGGGCCGTCGTCGAGCGCGTCCAGGAAGCGGGCCTGGCCGCGGCGATCGCCCGGATACTGGCCGACGTCCCCCGGTTCCTGGTCCCGGACGGACTGCCGCCGCAGTGGCTGGCGGCGCTGCCGGCCGACGGGCCGGTCGAGGCCAGCGCCGGCGATGAGGCCGACCGCCCGACCGCGGACCGGGTCGTGCTTGACGACCCGCCGCTGTCCGCCCGCGAGCTCGACACGGTGGCCGGCGTGATTACCGGCTGCGCGGCCGCCATCGCCGAGACCGGGACGATCATCCTCGACCACGGCCCCGGCCAGGGCCGCCGGGCGCTCACCCTGGTGCCGGACTTCCACCTGGTGGTGGTCCGGGCCGACCAGGTCGCGGCCGACCTGCCGGACGCCATCGCCCGGCTGGACCCGGCCCGACCGCACACCTTCATCTCCGGCCCGTCGGCCACCAGCGACATCGAGCTCATCCGGGTCGAGGGCGTGCACGGCCCCAGGAACCTGCACATCCTGGTGACGGGCTTACCCGCCGCCGCCGACGATTTTCATAGCTTCATTCCAGCGGTGACCAGCACGTAGATCACGAAGCCGGCCACGATGAGCGTTATCACCGCGATGAGGGGCTGGCGCGCTTTCCCGGCGATCACGAAAGGCGGCAGGATCCCGAGCACGGTACAGCCCGCGAAGACATACAGGCAGCTGCTCAGGAAGGTATCCACGTCGGCCTTTCCCCAGCGTTCAGCGTTGCCGCCAGCCGACGACTACTTGATGTCGGGCGCGCCGTTACCGCTCCAGGTCCGCTCGGTCCCCACGCGCGGACTGTCGGTGAATGGCAGGCCCGACTTCCCCCCAAAGCCATTTTCCGATTGTACAGGCGCGGCGGCCACGGGCCCCTGAAGCCGGGCAATTAAGACGTCATTTTCGCAGGCAAAGCCGGGCCGCATTGGGCAATTGTCCGCTCGAAGGGCCTGATGACCGCCTTATGATCTTCGCCTTCGATATCGCAATCGAAGCTTGCTATTGCGCGTGTGGCCAAAGCGGGCTGCGATCAGTATTGGGTGATATCAACAAAACCTCACAAGGTCGCCGCCGTCGCGGTCCCTCCGGTTAGCGGCGAACGAGCCCGGAGTAGGCGCGGACCGGCCGCACCAGCAGCCCGGCCACCGTGACCAGCAATAGCGCCGCCACCGCGAGCCACCGCCACGGAAGCGCGAAGCCCGTGTGGCTGCCCCCGTACTGGAACGTGTCGACCGCCGTCCGCAGGGCGTCAAGCGCGAGCGCGGCGGCCGCCGCCGCCCACAGCGCCTCGATCGCGATCGCGGCGACCGCCGCCCGCCGCCGGCCTCGCCGGAGCATGACCGCGGTCACGATCATGGCCAGGCCGGGGAGGCTGACGGCCAGCACGAGGACGGGCAGCGGCCCGAGCGCCGTGCCGTGGACCCCGTGCGGGACGAACAACCACGGCACGATCAGCAGGCACAGGCCCTGCAGGCACAGGAGCACGCGCACGTAGACCAGGAAGGCCGTTCTCAGCGCGGTCAGCACCGTTTAATAATGGCCTAAGCCGGGCGATAAGGGCGGTGCGGTCGCGGTTCTTGACAGCTGCCGTTCGATCATGGCCAGGTCGTAATCGCCGGCGACCAGGCCGCTGTCCCTTTCCGCGGCGGCCATGCCCACCCGGAAGGCGCGGTAGACGGGCGTCAGGGCCGCCTCCTCGAGCTCGCTGAGCGGCCACCCGCAGGAGGCGATGACCGGCAGGTCGTCGGCCCGCACGGCCGCGAGCGCTGCGCGGGCCTGCTCCGCCGCCGCCCGCGCCCACGAGGCGAGCCGCGGGCTGACCGAGGCGAGCCCGCTCACGCGCTCCTCCCACGGGCGGTCGGAGCGCACGCAGACGTCCGAATGCAGCGGGCGCCACCCGGGACGCTGCCCGAGCGACTCGGTCGCGCCGCGCAGCGTCAGGTGCAGCCGGGCGAGCGGGACGTCCTTGAGCAGAACGACCCGGCCCGGCCCGACGCCGAGCAGGCTCAGCACCTGGTCGGGATCGCTGGCGGGCACGGCTCAGCCTAGCGCCGGGGTCGGCCCGTTAGCTTGTAACGATTCCGTTTCGAGCGCAGATGCCCCCATTGACACCCCTGTGACCCGACCTGAGACTACGGGGCAGGAATTGAAACGTTCTAGGAGTGGCAAATGGGTGCTGGCGAAACGGCAGCGGGTGACGCGGGCGCGTCGCCGCCATCGGGCGGGATCGCCCTTTCGCTGCAGCACGCCGCGAAGTCCTTCGGCGCGGTGCAGGCGCTGATCGACGGCTCGGTCGAGCTGCGCGCGGGCGAGGTCCACGCGCTCCTGGGCGAGAACGGCGCGGGCAAGTCCACCCTGGTGAAGATCCTGGCCGGGGTGCACCAGCCCGACAGCGGCGCGCTCATCGTGGCGGGCCGGGAGGTCACCCTGCACGGCCCGGCGGCGGCCCGGGCGGCCGGCATCGCGGTCATCTACCAGGAGCCGACCCTCTTCCCCGACCTGACGGTGGCGGAGAACATGTTCATCGGCCGCCAGCCGCTGCGCTCCGGCCGCCGGATCGACCAGCAGGCGATGCGGGCCGAGGCGGCCGAGATCTTCACCCGGCTCGGCGTGCCGCTCGACCCGGGCCGGATCGCCCGCGGCCTCTCCATCGCCGACCAGCAGGTGGTCGAGATCGGCAAGGCGCTGTCGCTGGACGCGCGGGTGATCGTGATGGACGAGCCGACGGCCGCGCTGTCGGCCTCGGAGGTGGCCCGGCTGTTCGACGTGGTGCGGACGCTGCGCGCCCAGGGGGCGGCGGTGCTGTTCATCTCGCACCGGCTCGAGGAGATCTTCGAAATCTGCCAGCGGGTCACCGTGATGCGCGACGGCAGGCACGTCCTCACCGCCGACCTCGACGGCCTCACCGCCGACGACCTGGTCCGGGCGATGGTCGGGCGGGACCTGGAGAAGCGATCCCGAGGGGAGCAGGCCGCCCCCGGCGAGACCGTCCTCGACGTCTCCCGGCTGACCAGAGAGGGTGTTTTCATCGACGTATCGCTGACCGTGCGGGCGGGGGAGATCGTCGCGCTGGCCGGGCTGGTGGGGTCGGGCCGGAGCGAGGTCGCGCGGGCCGTCTTCGGCATCGACCGGTACGACGCGGGCGCGGTCAAGGTGCGCGGCAAGCCCCTGCGCAAGGCCTCGCCCACCGGCGCGATGGCGGCGGGAGTGGGCTTCGTTCCCGAGGACCGGCGTCAGCAGGGGCTCGTGATGGACATGTCGGTCCAGCAGAACGTGGCCCTCGCCTCGCTCGGCCGGCTGCGGCGGGCCGGGTTCATCCGGTCATCGTCCGAGCACGCGCTGGCGGTCGACTGGGCGGCCCGGCTGGCCATCAAGTACGGCCGCCTGACCGACCCCGTGTCGATGCTCTCCGGCGGCAACCAGCAGAAGGTCGTGCTGGCCAAGTGGCTCAGCCGCAAGCCCACGGTGCTGATCGTGGACGAGCCCACCCGGGGCATCGACATCGCCACCAAGGCCGAGGTCCACCACCTGCTCATGCAGCTCGCACGAGACGGCGTGGGCATCCTCATGATCTCCTCCGAGCTGCCGGAGGTACTGCTGGTCAGCGACCGGGTCCTGGTCATGCGGGAGGGACGGCTGGCGGCCGAGTTCGCCCGCGCGGACGCGACCGAGGAGCGGATCATCGCGGCCGGGACCGGCCAGGCCGCGGAGCCCGCGACCGAGCCCGCGACCGAGCCCGCGGCGGGGCAGGCCAGCGCACAGTCGGCCGGCCAGGCAACCGCCGAGCGGAGCGAGCCATGACCGCCGAGGTGCTCCGCCGCGAGCCGCCGCCAGCCCCCGCCGACGCGACCTCGCGCGGGCTGGCCGAGCGCGTCTTCCGGATCAGGGAATCGGGCATCGTCGTCGTGCTGGCGCTGTTCATCGCGGTCACGGCCGGCCTCCAGCACCGGTTCCTGTCCGCCTCGAACATCCAGTTCGTGCTGGTCAACACCGTGATCTTCGCGCTCCTGGCGCTGGGCGAGACGATGGTGGTGGTCGCCCGGCACGTCGACCTGTCGGTCGGCTCGGTGCTCGGCATGTCGGCCTACCTGTCGGCCAGCCTATTCGGCCGCCACCCCGGTATCCCGCTCCCGGTCGTGTTCCTGGTCGGCCTCGGGATCGGCCTCGGCTGGGGGATCGTGAACGGCCTGCTGGTGGCGGCCGGGCGAGTGCCCAGCCTGGTGGTGACGCTCGCCAGCCTGTACATCATCAGGGGGATCGACATCCTGATCGTGGGCGGCAGCATGGTCACCGCCAACACGCTGCCGTCGGCGTTCACCGACATACCCAAGGAAACCGTGCTCGGCATCCCCTACGTCGCGATCGTGGTCGCCGTCGTGGTCGCGGCCGGGGCCTACTACCTCCGCTCGTTCCGGTCCGGGCGCGATCTCTACGCGATCGGCTCGAACCCGGCCGCGGCCAAGCTCGCGGGCATCCCGATCGGCCGCCGGGTGTTCATGGCGTTCGCCGCCAGCGGCGCGATCGCCGGCGTCGCGGGCGTGCTGTGGGCCGCCCAGTACGGGACCGTCGACTCGACCGCGGGCACCGGCTACGAGCTCACCGTGGTGACCGCCGTCGTCGTCGGCGGGGTGGCGATCTTCGGCGGCAGCGGCAGCGCGGTCGGGGCGGCACTCGGCGCGCTGCTGCTCGCCACCATCAACTCGGCCCTCTACGTGCTCGGCATCTCCTCCTTCTGGGACCAGGCGATCGCGGGCTTCCTGCTCATCTTCGCCATCACCCTGGACCGGGTCATCTCGGTCAGGCTGACCGAGGCCCTGCGGATAAGGAGCTCCCGCCGTGCAGCATGACATCGTGCCGACGCCAGGCCTGACCGAGCCCGGCCTTCCCGGCGACCGCTCGCGGCCGGCCGGCCTGCGCGAGCGCTTCCCGTGGGCGTTCCGCTGGGAGGCGCTGCTGGCGGTGATCGTGGTTGTCATCGCGGCCGGCGGCACGGCGGCCTCACCCGAGTTCCTGACCAGCTACAACCTGTTCAACCTGGGCCTGTCCAACGGCGAGATCGCGATCATGGCGCTGCCGATGACGCTGATCATCATCAGCGGCGAGATCGACCTGTCGGTCGCGTCGACCCTCGGCATGTCGAGCTGCCTGCTCGGCTTCCTGTGGGAACGGCACTGGCCGATGATCGCCATCTTCGTGGTCATCGCGCTCGTCGGCCTGGCCGCCGGGGCGGTCAACGGGCTGCTCGTCACCCGGCTGGGGCTGCCGTCGCTAGCGGTCACCATCGGCACGCTCACCCTGTACGCCGGGGTGGCCCAGATCCTGCTCGGGCCGACCACGGTCTCCGACTTCCCCTCGACCTACACCAACCTCGGCGTCAACGCGGTCCCCTTCACCGACGGCGCCGTCTCCTACTCCACCCTCATCTTCGCGGTGCTCGCGGTGATCTTCGGGGTGGTCCTGCACGTGACCGGGGTCGGCCGGTCGATCTTCGCGATGGGCGCGGGATCGGAGGCGGCGCTGTTCGCCGGCATCCGGGTCAAGCGGGTCAAGACCGTCCTGTTCATGGTCTCCGGCCTGGTCTGCGCGTTCGCGGGCGTGCTCTACACCTTCCGGCTCTCCACCTCCGTCGCCAACAACGGCGTCGGCCTGGAACTCGACGTCGTCGCGATCGTGCTGGTCGGCGGGGTCTCCATCTTCGGCGGCAAGGGCTCCGTCATCGGCGTGGTCCTCGGCGTCCTCGCGTTCGCCGGCATCCAGAACGCGCTCCTGCTCACCAACTTCAACCAGGAGGCGTCGGGGATCGTCGCCGGCGGGCTCCTGCTCGTCAGCGTGTTCCTGCCCAACACGGCGCCGCTATGGCGGTGGTGCGCCGCCAGGTACCGGGCGCGTCTCGCCCAGATCTCCTAGCCGCCGCCGACAACAAGACTCATACCGAACGTCAACCCGAAATTGAAAGGATACAAACAATGAGACTGAGACGGGCAACGTGGCTCGCCCTTCCGCTCCTGTTCGTTGCGCCGGCGCTCGCCGCCTGCTCATCGTCCTCCTCCACACCCGCAAGCACGCCGACGACCGCGCCGGCCTCCGCCGCCGCCTCCAGCACATCCTCGGCGGCGGCGGCGGGCGGCTCGCTCAAGTCCGGCCTCAAGGTCTTCGTCATCCCCAAGAACCTCGGGAACTCCTACTTCACCACCTCCGACAGCGTCAACTCGGGCGGCGCGCTGGCCGCGCTGCAGACCCTGGGCGAGACCGCGTCGGAGACGAGCGGCACCGCCGACACCCCGTCGTCGCAGATCCCGGCCATCCAGGCGGCGATCAGCAAGGGCGCCAACGCGCTCGTCATCTCCGCCACCGACCCGACCGCGCTCTGCCCGACGCTCAAGTCCGCGATGGCGCGCGGCATCAAGGTCGTCACCTACGACTCGGACGCCCCCACCTGCCGGAGCATGTTCATCAACCAGGCGACCCCGCAGGCGCTCGGCGTCAGCGAGGTTGACCTGCTCGCCGCGCAGATCGGCGACAGCGGCCAGATCGCGATCGTCTCGGCCTCGGCCGACGACACCAACCAGAACATCTGGATCACCTACATGAAGCAGGAGCTTAAGAAGTTCCCGAAGATGTCGCTGGTCTCGACCGTTTACGGCAACGACGACACCGCGACCTCGACCTCGGTCACGCAGGGGCTCCTCGAGCAGTACCCGAACCTCAAGGGCATCATCTCGCCGACCACCGTCGGCATCGCGGCCGCCGCCGCCGTCCTCGACACCGCCAAGTACCGGGGCAAGGTCATGCTCACCGGCCTCGGCACCCCCGACGAGATGAAGGCGTACGTCAAGGACGGCACGGTCAAGTCGTTCGAGCTGTGGAACCCGGCCGACCTCGGCTACCTCGCGGCCTACGCCGCGGTCGAGCTCGCCTCGGGCTCGATCAGCGGCGCGGCCGGCCAGACCTTCACCGCCGGCAAGCTCGGCAAGTTCACGGTCGGGGCCGACAACACGGTGCTGCTCGGCGCCCCCTACGTCTTCAACGCCGCCAACATCAACAACTTCAACTTCTAGCCCCACTCACACCCACCCCACTCACCCACCTCACTCACCCACCCATCCCCCCACCGGAGCTGTCAGCTACGCCACCGACCCCAAACGGAGTCTGTCAGCTACGCCAACGACACCAATAGGCGATGTCGATGGCGTAGCTGACAGGAACCGAAACCTGTCGATGGCGTAGCTGACAGGCCCACCGCAGTGCCGCGGCGGGCCCGGCGAAAGGGAGACCCAGTGGAACGCGTCTGCTTCCTCGCGCGCGTCCGGCCCGACCGGCTGGACGAGTACCGCCAGCGGCACCAGAACGTCTGGCCGCAGATGCGAGCCGCGCTCGCTCAGGCGGGCTGGGTCAACTACACGCTTTTCCTGACCGAAGACGGCCTCCTGATTGGCTACCTGGAGACCGCCGATTACCAGGCCGCGCTCGCGACAATGGAAATGACCGAGGTCAACGAGCGCTGGCAAGCCGAAATGTCGGAGTTTTTCGTCGCCGACGGTCCGCCCGATCAGTCCTTCACGCGGATCGCCGAAGTTTTTCATCTGGATTAGGAGATGAGCCGGAAATGCGTGACCTGACGGCCGTCAAGAACGCGCTCAAGAACCATCAGATCGAGCTGCCGTCCTGGGCGTTCGGGAACAGCGGAACCCGGTTCAAGGTATTCGCGCAGCCCGGGGTGCCGCGCACCCCCTACGAGAAGGCCGACGACGCCGCCCAGGTGCATAAGTACACCGGCGTCGCCCCGAGCATGGCGGTGCACATCCCGTGGGACAAGGTCGACGACTACGAGGCCCTCGCCGCGCACGCCAAGCGCAACGGCATCCGCATCGGCACCGTCAACGCCAACGTGTTCCAGGACGACGACTACAAGCTCGGCTCGATCTGCAACCCCGACCCGCGGGTCCGCGCGAAGGCCGTCGCCCACCTGATGGAGTGCGTCGACGTGATGGACGCGACCGGGTCGCAAGATCTCAAGCTGTGGTTCGCCGACGGCACCAACTACCCGGGCCAGGACGATATCTCGGCCCGCCAGGACCGCCTCGCCGAGGCCCTGCGGGCGGTGTACGAACGGCTGGGGGACAACCAGCGGATGCTGCTCGAGTACAAGCTGTTCGAGCCGTCGTTCTACACCACCGACGTGCCCGACTGGGGCACCAGCCTGCTGCACTGCCTCGCCCTGGGGGACCGGGCGCAGGTGGTGGTGGACACCGGCCACCACGCGCCGGGGGTGAACATCGAGTTCATCGTGGCCCTGCTGCTCAAGGCGGGGAGGCTCGGCGGCTTCGACTTCAACTCCCGGTTCTACGCCGACGACGACCTGATGGTCGGCGCGGCCGACCCGTTCCAGCTCTTCCGCATCCTGCACGAGGTGGTCAAGGCCGACGCGCTCGGCGCGGCCGGCGGGGTCGCCTTCATGCTCGACCAGTGCCACAACATCGAGCCCAAGATCCCGGCCCAGATCCGCTCGGTCATGAACGTGCAGGAGGCGACGGCCAAGGCGCTGCTGATCGACGCCGAGGCGCTGAGGGCGGCGCAGCTGTCGGGCGACGTGCTCGGCGCCAACGCCGTCCTCATGGACGCCTACAACACCGACGTCCGTCCGCTGCTGGCCGAGCTCCGCGAGGAGATGGGCCTCGCGCGGGATCCGTATGCGGCCTTCCTCGGGTCCGGCTACGGCGAAAAGATCTCGTCCGAACGGACCGGGGGGACTCCCGCAGGCTGGGGGGCTTGATCACGGTGGCTGACCTCATCTACGGCGAGCCCGCCGAACAGGCCGTCGCGGCGCTGCTGGCGCGGTCCAACCGGCTGGGCTCGGACCCCCGCAACACCAACTACGCGGGCGGCAACGCCTCGGCCAAGGGCACCGCGACCGACCCGGTCACCGGCCAGCCGGCCGAGCTGATGTGGGTGAAGGGCTCCGGCGGCGACCTCGGCACGCTGACCGAGGCGGGCCTGGCGGTGCTCAGGCTCGACCCGCTGCGCGCGCTGGCCGCCGTCTACCCGGGGGTCGAGCGGGAGGACGAGATGGTCGCGGCGTTCGACTTCTGCGGGTTCGGCAGGGGCGGGGCCGCCCCGTCGATCGACACCGCCATGCACGGCCTGGTCGAGGCGGCCCACGTGGACCACCTGCACCCGGACGCGGGCATCGCGTTCGCGACCGCCGCCGAGGGGGAGAAGCTGACCCGCGAGTGCTTCGGCGGCCGGGTCGCCTGGGTGCCGTGGCGGCGGCCGGGGTTCCAGCTCGGCCTCGACATCGCCGCGATCAAGCGGGAGCGCCCGGAGGCGATCGGGGTGATCCTGGGCGGGCACGGCATCACCGCCTGGGGGCAGACCAGCGGCGAGTGCGAGGCGCGGTCGCTCGAGATCATCGCGGCCGCGCAGCGATTCATCGACGAGCGCGGAGCCGCGCGCCCGTTCGGGCGCCTGGTGGTCGAGCCGCTGCCGGAGGCCGGGCGCCGGGCGCGGGCGGCGGCCCTCGCGCCGGTGATCCGGGGCCTTGCCTCCGCCGACAGGCCGCAGCTGGGGCACTTCACCGACGCGGCCGCCGTGCTCGAGTTCGCCGGCAGCGGGCGGATGCCGGAGCTGGCCGCGCTCGGCACCTCCTGCCCGGATCACTTCCTGCGGACCAAGGTCCGGCCGATGGTCCTCGACCTGCCGCCGTCGGCGCCGCTCGAGGACGTGATCGCGCGGCTGCGCGAGCTGCACGCGGCCTACCGGGAGGAGTACCGGGCCTACTACGAGCGGTACGCGACCCCGGGCTCGCCGCCGATGCGCGGCGCCGACCCGGCGATCGTGCTGGTGCCGGGCGTCGGCATGTTCAGCTACGGGGCCGACAAGCAGACCGCGCGGGTGGCGGGGGAGTTCTACCTCAACGCGATCAACGTGATGCGCGGGGCGGAGGCGATCTCGGCCTACGCGCCGATCCCGGAGAGCGAGAAGTTCCGGATCGAGTACTGGGAGCTCGAGGAGGCCAAGCTCCGGCGCCGGCCCGCGCCGAGGCCGCTGGCCGGCCGGGTCGCGCTGGTGACCGGGGGCGGGTCGGGGATCGGCCGGGCGACCGCGCGGCGGCTGGCGGCCGAGGGCGCCTGCGTGGTCGTCGCCGACCGCGACGCCGGATCGGCGGCCGGGGTCGCGGCTGAGCTTGGCTCGGCCGACGTCGCGGTGCCGGCCGCGGCCGACGTGACGAGCGAGGCGGACGTGCTGGCGGCGTTCGCGGGCGCGGCGCTGGCGTTCGGCGGGGTGGACCTGGTGGTGAACAACGCCGGTCTGTCGATCTCGAAGCCGCTGGCCGAGACGACGGCGGACGACTGGGACCTGCTGCACGACGTGATGGCGCGGGGGTCGTTCCTGGTCTCGCGGGAGGCGGCGAAGACGATGACCGCGCAGGGCATGGGCGGCGACATCGTCTACATCGTGAGCAAGAACGCGGTCTTCGCCGGCCCGTCCAACGTCGCCTACGGCGCGGCCAAGGCCGACCAGGCGCACCAGGTGCGGCTGCTCGCGGCCGAGCTCGGCGGCATCGGGGTGCGGGTCAACGGCGTGAACCCGGACGGCGTGGTGCGCGGCTCGGGGATCTTCGCGGGCGGCTGGGGCGCGTCCCGGGCCGCCGTCTACGGGGTGCCGGAGTCCGAGCTCGGCGCCTTCTACGCGCAGCGCACGCTGCTGAAGAAGGAGGTGCTGCCCGAGCACATCGCCGCGGCCGTGTTCGCCCTCTGCGGCGGGAACCTCCCGCTCACGACGGGCCTGCTCATCCCGGTCGACGCCGGGGTGGCGGCGGCGTTCCTGCGATGACCAGGAGGTACGAACCATGGCTGACCCCGGTCCGGCCTCCTCCCGATTGGCGACCGAATTGAGTCATCAGGACGTCGAGCTGCTGCGACTGCTGGCGGGCGGGCTGCCGCTGGACGCGGTGGCCCGGCGGATGGGCAAGTCGGAACGGACCGTGCGCCGTCGGGTCCGGGGCATCTGCGACCAGCTCGGGCTGGGGACGCCGATCCAGGCGGTGGCCTGGGCGGCGCGACGGGGACTGGTGTGAGCGCGGCCGCGCGGGCGAGCTCGGCGGTGCTGGCGGCGGTCGACCTCGGGGCGTCCGGCGGCCGGGTGATCGCGGGCCGGGTGTCGGCTTCCGGGGTGGAGCTGCACGAGGTCAGCCGGTTCCCGAACGAGCCGGTGCGGGCGGGCGGGACGCTGCACTGGGACATCCTCGGGCTCTACCGGTCGGTCTGCTCCGGCCTGACCGCCGCGGCCTCGACGTTCCCTCTGGCCAGCGTCGGCATCGACACCTGGGGAGTGGATTACGGGCTGCTCGACGCGGCCGGGGCGCTGGTCGGCAACCCGGTTCACTACCGTGACTCGCGCACCGAGGGCGTCACCGTGCCGGTGCCGGACCAGACGCTCTACGCGGTCACCGGGATCCAGCGCCTGCCGATTAACACGATTTACCAGCTCGCCGCCGCGGCGGGCACGCCCGCCCTGTCGGCCGCGCGAACCCTGCTGCTCATCCCCGACCTGCTCGCCTACTGGCTGACCGGCACGATCGGGGCCGAGGTGAGCAACGCCTCCACCACCGGCCTGCTCGACGTGACCACCCGCACCTGGGCTCTCGGGCTGATCGGGCAGGCGGGGATACCGGCCGGGATCTTCCCGCCGTTGCGGCAGCCGGGTGACCTGATCGGGCCCATCACGGCCGGCCCGGCCGGCGCTGGGTCAGGCGCCGTCGGCTCCGGGGGCGGGGGCCATGGCCAGGGCGCTTTCGTCAGCGGCGGCGCCGAGCCGGTGCCGCTGGTCGCGGTCGGGTCGCACGACACCGCGTCGGCGGTGGTCGCGGTGCCCGCGTCGGGACCGCACTTCGCCTACATCTCCTCCGGCACCTGGTCGCTGGTCGGCCTCGAGCTCGACGCCCCGGTCCTGACCGAAGAGAGCAGGCTGGCCAACTTCACCAACGAGGCCGGCATCGACGGCACCATTAGGTACCTGCGCAACGTGACCGGGCTCTGGCTACTCCAGGAGTGCGCGCGTACCTGGGGAGTCTCCGTCGGATCGGCCACCGGGCCGGCTACCGGGCCGGCCGTAGGGCGGGCCGCCGGGCCGATGGCAGGGCCGGACCCGCGTGCGAGCGCGGGACCGCTCGACTTTGGCTCGCTGCTCGCGGCGGCCGCGGCCGAAGATCCACTACGGTACGTCTTCGACGCCGACGATCCGGTCTTCCTGCCACCAGGCGACATGCCAGCCCGCATCTGCTCCTGGCTCTCCGCCCGGGATCTCCCCACGCCGGGCAGCCCCGCCCAGCTCGTCCGGTGCATCCTCGACAGCCTCGCCCTCGGCTACCGGCGCGCCCTGCTGGACGCCCAGTCGCTGTCCGGGCAGCACGCCGACGTGGTCCACATCGTCGGCGGCGGCTCCCGCAATGACCTCCTCTGCCAGCTCACGGCCGACGCAACCGGGCTGCCGGTGGTGGCAGGCCCGGCCGAGGCGACCGCCCTCGGCAACGTCCTCGTCCAGGCGCGGGCGTTCGGGGCCGCCCCGGGCGGCCTCGACGGCCTGCGGGCGCTGCTGCGCTCCTCGGTGCGGCTGCGGCGGTTCGCGCCCTCCGGTGACGGCCGCGACTGGGCCGCCGCCGCCCGGCGGGTTGGCCGGGGTTAAGCGCGCCCATCCGCCGCTCCACGGACGCCGGGCGGCCCTCGGGCGGCGCTGGATTCAGGCGCTTGGCCGGTTGCGGTCACGGCCATTGTGCCGGCCGGCCGGCCGGGCTAGCGTCCTGGGCAGCCGGGTTCCGCCCGGTGCGGGCGTAAAAACGTTTCAGGTGTGACGGGAGAACCAGCTATGAGGCGCTTGATCCGCGCTGTCCTCACCGTGGGCGTCGCCCTGAGCTTCTGCGCCGCGCTGTCGTCTCAGCACCCGGCGAGCGTCGGCGCCGCGATCAGCCGCACCGCGCTGGCCGCGTCGGTCGCCGATAACCCGTGCGCGGCCGACAATCTGTCACCGAGTTCGCGCACGCTGGCTCCCGTATCGGTGTTCAGCACGACCGGCACCGTGAGCAACCCGGCCAACGTCCTCGCGGGCCAGGCGACCCGGCTGACCGGCAACGGCTCCGCCGTCACGCTGGATTTCGGCCAGGAGGTCGGCGGTATCGTCACCCTCACCTTCGCCGGCTCCAGCGACGCTGATCAGAGTGTCGGGCTCGCCTTCAGCGAGTCCTCCCTGTACGTGGGCGACAGCAGCGACGCGTCCAATGGCGGCAGCGGGGCGGACGGTGCCATTGACGCCGCGGTGACCGGCGCGGGCTCGTACACCATGCCGGCCGACAAGCTGCGCGGCGGCTTCCGCTACCTCACCCTGTTCCTGAATTCCAGCGGCTGGGTCGACATCAGCGGCGTCTCGCTCGACTTCACCGCGGCGCCCGACATGAGCGACCCGGCTGACTATCCGGACTACTTCTGCTCGAACGACAGCCTGCTCAATCAGATCTGGTACGCCGGGGCTTACACCGTCCAGCTCAACTCCATCGATCCGACGCAGGGCCGGGTATGGCCGCCGCCGTCGTCGGGCTGGGAGAACGACGGCGTGGTCGGCACGGGCAGCGAGGTACTGGTCGACGGGGCCAAGCGAGACCGCACGGTCTGGCCGGGCGACATGGGCATCTCGGTGCCGACCGCCTACGTCAGCACCGACGACCTCACCGCCGTCCGCAACTCGCTGACGACCCTGTACGCGGGCCAGCAGGCGGACGGCGAGTTGCCGTATGCCGGCCCCGAGGTCAACTTCTACGGCTCCGACACCTATCACCTGTGGACGATGATCGGGACCTACAACTATTACCTGGACTCGGGCGATACCAGCTGGCTCAACGGCATCTGGCCGCAGTACCAGCTCGCGATGAACTACATCACCGCCAAGATCGATGCCAACGGCCTGCTGGACGTAACCGGCACCAGCGACTGGGCTCGCAGCGACCAGGGCGGCGAGAACATCGAGGCCAACGCCCTGCTGTACGAGGTGCTGACCAGCGGCGCGGCGCTGGCCCAGGCCGAGGGCGACGGCTCGCTTGCCAGCAGCTACGCCAGCCAGGCGGCCAGTCTCAAGACGCAGATCAATGCCCTGCTGTGGGACGCGTCCACCGGGGCCTACAAGGACAACCCGACGAGCACCCTGCACCCGCAGGATGGCAACTCGCTGGCGCTTTGGTACGGCATCCCCTCATCCGCGCAGGCGCAGAGCATCGTCAGCTATCTCAAGACCGACTGGAACAGCATCGGCGCGCAGACGCCCGAGTTCGGCGACAACATCTCCCCGTTCGCCGGGTCGATGGAGGTCTACGCGCTGTTCGCGGCCGGCGACGACACCGACGCGCTGAACCTGATCAGGACCGAGTGGGGCTACATGCTCCAGTCACCCATCGGGACGAACAGCACCTTCTGGGAGGGGATGTCGAACACGGGCACCCTCTCGGCCTACAACGGCTCCTATACCAGCCTGGCGCACGGCTGGTCGACCGGCCCGACCGGCGCGCTGACCTCCTACGTGCTCGGGATCTCGCCCACCGCGGCCGCGGGCGCCAGCTATCAGGTGGTCCCCCATCCCGGCGACCTCACCCAGGTCGAGGGCTCCCTCACGGTGGCCGCGGGCAAGGCCATCACCGTCAGCTACAGCCACGATGTCGCGGGCGACTTCAGCCTGCAGGTCGATTCATCGACCGACACCGGGTCGGCCGGCGTGATCGCGGTCGCCACCTACGGGCAGAGTCACGTGGTGACCATCAACGGCGTCACCGCCTGGAACGGTACCTCGTTCACCGGGGCGGCCGGGATCGCCAGCGCGGACGCCGACGCTCACTACATTTACTTCCGCGGCGTCCAGCCCGGTAGCTACTCGCTCAGCTACCCCGCGACGGGCACCGTCCCGCCCACGAGCTACCAGGCGCTGCCGGGCACCTGGAGCACCTGCGCGGTCGAGAACGGCACCTGCTCGCCGGGCGGCCCCGGGGTCGTTGCCTTCGGTGCGAACGGCAGCTTCAACTACGCCACCGCCAGCGCGCCGGTCGCCTGCACCGACACCCTCTTCGGCGATCCTGACTCCGGGGCGGTCAAGGCCTGTTACGCCGATGCTCCGGTGTCCGCCACGGACGCGTGGCCGCAGTGCGCGGCCGAGAACGGGACGTGCTCGTTCAGCGGCACCATGACGGTCGCCTTCGGCGCCGGCGGCGACTACCACTACGCCACCCTCAGCGGCGGCACGGCCTGCACCGACGCCGTCTTCGGCGATCCTGACTTCGGGGTCGTCAAGGCCTGCTATCTGACCGGCGCCCCGCCGGCCGCGGCCGCCTGGACGGCCTGCGCGGCCGAGAACGGCAGCTGCTCGTTCAGCGGCACCGAGGAGGTCGCGTTCGGCGCCGACGGCAGGTACTTCTACGGCCGCTTTACCGGCGGGACGCCCTGCACCGACGGCGTCTTCGGCGATCCCGACTATGGCACCGTCAAGGATTGCTACGTGCAGTGAAGCATCCGCAGCCGAATACCAGGGGGCTGGCCTGGACTAACCCAGGGGGCGTGCCATTTGACACGTTCTAACCGCACCCACAAGACTAGCTGTCACGTCCAGCGAGAATGCGGGTGAACGGTGCCTGTCAGCATCAGGGAGGTCGCGGCGCGGGCCGGGGTCTCGGTCGCCACGGTCTCCAACGTGATCAACCGTCCGGAGATCGTCGCGCCGCCGACCCGCGACCGGGTGCAGGCCGCGATCACCGAACTCGGCTTCGTCAGGAACGAGTCCGCCCGCCAGCTCCGGGCCGGTCGCAGCCGGACCATCGGCCTGGTCGTGCTCGACGTGGCCAACCCGTTCTTCACCGACGTGGCGCGGGGAGTGGAGGACGAGGCGAACAAGGCCGGCCTCGCGGTCATCCTCTGCAACAGCGACGACCAGGCCCGCAAGGAGAACCGCTACCTCGACGTGCTCGAGGAGCACCGGGTCCACGGCGTGCTGATCACGCCGGTGGTCGGCGCGAGCACCCGGCTGGCGAGCCTGCAGAAGCGGGGCACCCCGGTGGTGCTGGTCGACAGCCGGTCCCCGTCCCGCGGCCAGTGCTCGGTCGCGGTCGATGACGTGATGGGGGGCGACCTCGCGATGTCGCATCTGCTCGCGGCCGGGCACGAGCGCATCGCCTACGTGGCCGGCCCGGCCAGCATCCGGCAGGTGGCGGACCGGCACGAGGGCGCGCTGCGCGCGCTCCGCCGGGTCGGCGTGGCGGCCGACGACCTGATGGTGATCAAGGCCGACGCGCTGAACGTGTTCGCCGGGCAGCGGGCCGGCGCGTCGCTGGCGGAGCTGCCGGCCTCGTCCCGGCCGACCGCCGTGTTCTGCGCCAACGACCTGATGGCGCTGGGCGTGCTGCAGGAGATGACCCGCAATCACATCCGGGTGCCGGACGACATCTCCATCATCGGCTACGACGACATCGACTTCGCGGCGGCCGCCGCCGTCCCGCTGACCTCGGTCCGCCAGCCCCGCCAGGAACTAGGCCGCACCGCCGCCCGCCTCCTGCTCGAGGAGGCGGCCGACGACGAGAACCACCGCCACCGCCAGGTCATCTTCGAACCGGAACTAGTCGTCCGCCAGTCCACCGAGCGGACTCATCCCAGCTGAGACGGCGCTGAGAGCGCGTCGCCGCAGCTGAACGTGGAGGCGACCCATCGTCATCCTGGCTTCATGTGCGGCCAGTAGACAGAGCGTATGCGGATGGCTACACGACATGTCGAGCCTGGCGGCGGGTACCGGTCACGACGGCGGACCAGGCTCCGCGACCGGCGGTGGGTACGGATCAGCGCCGTCCTGCTGGCCGGATTTCTCCTAGTGACCGCATGGTCGGTGGGTAACGCGCTGACCGTGCCCGGGGGCGGGTCGGTCTCGGACAGGCTCGCGGAATGGGCTCGTGACCACTACCTCGGTCCGCTGGTGACGTTCGGCGAGTGGGTCTCGTACTCGGCACCGAAGAAGGGCGGGAAGCCGTCGTTCGCCCTGACCGGACCGAGCGCTAGCGTTGCGGTGCCCGCATCGCCTCACCCGAAGTCCCCAGCCGTCTCCGACCGCCCCCCGGCACGGCTGAAATCACCGGCGGGTGCGCCGCTGCCGGGCGAGGGCCAATGGCGCGTGCTCGGCACGGTTCGGGGCATGCCCGCCATCTACGGCACGTACCTGCGTTCGAGCAGCGTGTACACCTCGTACGTGGCCGGCATCGTCTCGATGAACCAGAGCCTGCTGACGTTCAGTCTGCGGCCGGGAACCGAGGACCCCGGGCCGGGGAACTGGAAGGCTCAGCCGGACATAGCCCCCGGCACTCGGCTGGGACTCGAGGCGACCTTCAACAGCGGCTTCAAGATCGGCCAGTCCGGCGGCGGCTTCTACCTGAACGGGGCGACCGACGGGACCTTGACCAACGGCGCAGCGTCGGAGGTCTACTACAGGAACGGGCGGATCGCGGTCGGGGTCTGGGGCGCCACCCTGCGCATGACACCGGACGTCGTCGGCGTCCGCCAGAACCTGCACCTGATCGTGGAGAACGCGGCGGTGCCGTCATCGGTCAACACCAACGTCGAGACGCAGTGGGGAGCCACCCTCGGCGGGGGCTACTACGTGTGGCGGTCCGGGATCGGAATCACCCGCGACGGGCGGGTTATCTTCGTCTACGGTCCCGCCCTGGACGTTCAGGAACTGGCCACGCTGCTGCAGCGGGCGGGCGCGGTATCGGCGATGCAGCTCGACATCAACCCGGAGTGGATGTCGTTCATGTACTACCTGCCGAAGAATCGACCGGCCGACCCTACCCCGGTGAACCTGCTGCCCGACCAGATGCAACCGCCCGATCGCTACTACTCTGCGTCCGGCCGCGACTTCACGGCTGTCTTCGCACGGTGAGCAGCCCGACTCGGACGCTCGAATCGCCCGGTAAGCGGACCCGGCTGCATGCGGCCGCAGGCTGGATGGCCGCAGTAACGGAGACCGCACGCCCACGCCAGTGGCCCAAGAACCTGCTCGTTTTCGCCGCGCCGCTGGCAGGCGCCTCACTGGGCCGTGATGACGGCCTCGGTTACGCGCTGGGGGCCTCGGCCGCCTTTGTCGCCGCCTCGATAGCGGTGTATCTCATCAACGATGCCATCGACGCCGGGCGGGACCGGCTGCATCCGGTGAAACGATTCCGCGCCGTGGCCTCCGGCCGACTACCCGGCTCACACGCGGTGGCGCTCGGGGGAGTGACCGCGGTGGTGGCGGTCTGCTACGGACTCTGGCTGGGCCAGCCCAGGCTCGCTGCGCTCATCGCCGCCTACCTCGGCCTCTCGCTCCTCTATGCGCTTGTTCTCAAGCATGTGGCGGTGATCGAGCTGGTCTTCGTCACATCGGGGTTCGTGCTCCGCGCGCTGAGCGGAGCGGTGGCGACGGGTGTCCCGCCTTCGGCCTGGTTCCTGCTCACGTGCAGTCTCGGCGCCTTCATGGTGACGATCGCCAAGCGATTCGCCGAGCTTTCCGCGCTCGGCGGTGCCGCCGCCGCCCACCGGCCCGTCATGCGCTGGTACACCGCTGCCGGGCTTCGGCGAAGCCAGCGGCTGGCGGCCTTCGTCATGCTGGCCGCCTATCTGATCTGGGCGGCCAGCCAGGGCAATGCCTGGATGCGGGCCTGGCACCTGGTCAGCGCCCTACCGCTCGCGGCCGCAGTCGTGCGCTTCGACTGGCTCACCGGCCGGGCAGGCACTCGACCGGTCGAGGACCTGATCGCGCGCGACCGCGTCATGGTCGGCCTGGAGCTCGGCTGGCTGCTGACGTTTACGGCGGGGCTGTGAGCCTGGGCCGCGCTGTGCCGACGGACGTCGCGGTGATCCGGCCGATGGCTCTTCTCGCAGGTAGATTCGGGTAGATGCGCATACTGGTGGCTGAGGACGACGAGCACCTCGGTGAAGTGCTCGCGCGTGGCCTGCGCGAGCAGGGCTACGCCGTGGACCTGGCCAGCGATGGTGAGAGCGCCGGGTCCTTCCTGCGGCTGTACGAGTACGCGGTTGCCGTGATCGACTGGCGGATGCCAGGGCTGTCAGGGCTGGACCTGATCCGGCAGCTCAGAGAGGGCCGGCGGGGCAGCGTCGGACAGGCGACGCCGGTCCTCATGCTGACCGCCAGAGACACCCCTGCGGACCGGATCGCCGGCCTGGACGGCGGTGCCGATGACTACCTGGTCAAGCCGTTCGACTTCGGTGAGCTGCTCGCCCGGCTGCGCGCGCTGCAGCGCCGGACGCGGCAGGCCCGGCTGCGGTTGAAGGTCGGCGACCTTGAGTTCGATCCGGTGGCGCGGCACGCCGAGGTCGACGGCCGCGTCCCCGCGCTGACCATGACCGAGCTCGGCATCCTGGAGACATTGATGCGGCGGTCGCCCGGCGTCGCGACCAGGGTCGCGATCGCCCAGCACGTGTGGCCCGATGAGGCGGACGCCTTCGGGTCCAACACGATCGACGTCCACCTGGCCCGGCTGCGGGCCAAGCTGGCGGATGTCCGAGTGCGGATCGAGACCGTCCGCGGCGTCGGCTACCGGATCGTCTCCCGGTGAAGGCGGGGCCGGCCCTCCGCGTCGCCGCAGTCGCGACGCTGCTGATCGCGTGCGTCTGCGCGATCGCGGCGGTCGTAATATTCGCGCTGGCGTCGGCCCGACTCACCCGCCAGGCTGACGCCGGCCTGGGCGAAATGCTCGCCAGCGCCCAGCACGACCCGCTCGACCTGATCCGTGACTCGCG
>Ga0302325_10005262_pt1 | contig 29508 bp, 25 predicted proteins | sample Palsa_T0_2_FD_201948 | JGI IMG/M metagenome (GOLD analysis project Ga0302325, IMG submission 201948) | Peat permafrost microbial communities from Stordalen Mire near Abisko, Sweden - Palsa_T0_2 | ecosystem: Environmental > Terrestrial > Soil > Palsa > Peat permafrost | place: Sweden: Abisko...
ACCGGCGTCTCCGACGACCCTGATTGCCCGGCCGTAAGTGTTGACGGACAACTCTTCATTGAGCCGCCGACGACGAGGCAGGTTGCGGATGCCTTGCAACTGCAGACCAAGCCCAATCGCGACAGCTATGACGTGGTGGTTGTGGGGGCTGGACCGGCCGGTATGGCCGCCGGCGTTTATGGGAGTTCTGAAGGATTAAGGGTCCTGATTGTCGAGCGCTGTGCTGCAGGCGGGCAAGCAGGTACATCATCCCGTATCGAAAATTATCTGGGCTTTCCTGAGGGGATTTCAGGGGAAGACCTGACCGGGCGCGGGTTCAAGCAGGCGACCCAATTCGGCGCGGAAGTTGCGCTGACGCGCTCGGTTGAAAAGCTTACTCCCTCGAGTGAAGGCTATTTGTGCGAGTTGGACGGAGGCCAGCCGGTTTCAGCCCGGGCTGTGGTGTTGGCCACAGGTGTGGACTGGCGTCGGCTGCAGGCGAAGGGTGAAGATCGCCTGTTGGGACGCGGCATATTTTATGGAGCGGCCCGGCAGGAGGCGGCAAATGTGATCGGGAAGAAGGTCTTTATCGTAGGAGGCGGCAATTCAGCAGGACAAGCTGCCATCTTTTTGTCGAGCTATGCGGCTGAGGTAAAGATATTGGTACGGGGCGAAGAGCTGAAACTCAGCATGTCGCAATACCTGATTGATCAGATTGCAGCGAAGGCCAACATCAAGGTGCTTCCTCATGCCCAGGTTATTTCTGCTGAAGGCGAAAATGTTTTGGAACGAATTGAGGTATGTGTAAACGCACCGATTGAAATGGAGAATATTTACTGCTACGAAGCCGATGCCTTGTTTGTGATGATCGGCGCCGATGCTAGCACGTTCTGGCTACCAGGCGATTTGGAGCGTGACCCACGCGGCTATATTTGCACCGGGCGCGACCTCGCCACCTGGAAACTCGATCGCCACCCGTTTCCCTTGGAGACCAGCCTGCCGGGCGTGTTCGCGGCTGGTGACGTGCGCCACAACTCCATAAAACGAGTATCGAGTGGAGTGGGCGAGGGCAGCATGGCCATCGCCTTCATCCACCAGTACCTGGCTTTGTAGTTGAATCGCAGGGACCGAAAGGCCTCCACCCCACAGATGCGGATTCCAGTCTGACCGTGGTTAGCTTTCTTGCTTGAAAAGGCCTGACGTGATCGCGAAGTCTGCGATATCGCTGGCGGTGGAGTGAGCGATATCAGGACAGATAGCCGGCAAGAGCTCGACTCCGTGACAGGCGCCCATCATTTGGCGGCAACGCGCCGAGACGCCGCTTGCCATGAGAAGCCGATAAAAGGCGATGCCCTCATCACGCAACGGGTCGCACTCGTTTACGCTGACGACCGTCGGCGGCAGGCCCTCGACATCCTGGCGTGTGGCGAAGCGGGGCCACGCCAGCGGATTGCGGGCGTTGAAGGCCTCAATGCCATAGGCCATGGTGGCGCGGTTGTCCCCGAAGTTGAGCACGATCCCCTCATTCTCGATGGAAGACGGGTACTCCGCCAGAGGCCACTCACCAGCGATGTAGGGGACCAGGGAGTAAAGGCCCTGAACCAGGCCGACTTCCCCGTCCTGCTTCAGCTTCATGCCTACGGCGAGGGTCAGGTTGCCGCCGCCGCTTTCTCCGGCTACGATGACGCGCCTCGGATCGATGTTGAGGGCGCCTGCGTTGGCGTGCACCCACTTGAGGCCCGAGATGCAATCGTTCAGGCCCGCGGGAAAGGGAGCGATTTCCGGCACTTCGGAAGGGTGTACCGAGTTACGGAATTCAACCATGGCCACCGCGACACCTTTGGCGGCGATCATGCGGGCCCAGGTCCTGTAGTTGCCCTCAAAGCATGAACTCATCTCCATGCGGCCGCCGTGAATGTAGTACACGCATGGCAAAATCTCACTGTTATCCGGCCGGACATATCGGATCTTGATGATGTTTCCGTCGGGCGAGGACGCGAGGGTCTCGACGCGCACGCTCAAGCCGGCGGACGGAGCGATCTCCTCACTGTCCATCGAGTCGAACAGGGCCGTTTGGCGCGCCAGTGCGGCCAGCACCGCCGGAGAGTTTTCCTGTGCGAGTAATTCTTCGCGGCTCGAAACGTTCGGTTTTTCTACTGGCGTCGGCATCGCGGCGAAAAATTTCCTGATGCGGGGATCAAGACGGGGATCGGTTTCAGTCTTCGAAGGCGTGCTGGCTTTTGCCTGTGCGATTGTCTTTGCGGCGCCCTCTCCGGAAAGCTGCGGCACATTCAGCGTGGATTGGTTAGACATTTCGGTTCCTTTCTGATTCCGGCTCTACGGTTTGACCGCGAGACCAAACGTGTCATCCAGCCAGTCAAAAATGCGTGCGTTCGCGAGGCGATCAGCGCCGCACTGGCAATGCGCACCGGCACCCTCCGCGGTGGTGAAACGTATCATGGTCTTCGGGCAGGTGAGGTGTTCAAAAAGCACGTCCGGCTGGCCCTTCAGGTACATATCCTCTTCGGCATCGAGTACCAGCGTAGGACAGGAGATCTGCTCCGCGATGCCGTCGCTAAGGGTGAACCGGAGTATTTTCGCAACGGTAGCGTGAGGCGTGGGCTCACCCATCACGAACCCTGCCTGATCTACAGCCCATTTTGCGGCGGGAGACTTATTGCTGGCCTCCAAAATCCTGCGGTCGAGTTCGGGAGCGTCTTTCTGCTGGACGGCAGCGATGTAACTTTCCCGTTGATCGGGCGGGACGGCCGCCAGCTGAGTGACGCCGAAATCGTAGATTCCGTCGTTGGCGACAAGGGCCGAGATTCGCTTCTCGAAAGCTGCGGCACGTGGTGCGAGATAGCCCCCAAAGCTGACGCCCATAAGCGCGATCTTTACCGGATCAACGCCAGGCAGCGTGAGCGCGAAGTCGACTACCGGGGTGACGACCTTCTCCCAATCCGGACGAAAAGGCAGGCGCTCGCGATGAATCGGCCCGTACTGGCCTGGGCCATCGAAGGCCAGGACATTCCAGCCGCGCTCGACACCAGCCCGTGCCCCTTCACCGTGCATTTCTTCTGCCGACCCATCGAAGCCCGTGTGGAGAATAAGCAGCGGACGTTTGGTGTTGGATTCGTCAACACGATGGAAGTAGCCGGGCAGTGTCGTGTTCTCATAAGGAATCTCGACCGGAAGAATAGGCGGGTCAAAGAGGCTGGCGCTGAGTTTATACGCGCGGATTGACTTCTTGTAGGCGCTGTAAATTCGCGGGTCTTCGTGGTTGCCGTGCAGGAAGAATTCGGAGGTGCGGAAGTAATTTGCCGCGCGCAGGTAGCCGTCGCGTGCGCTTACGCGATGACCGGCTGCCAGTTGCGCATCAGCTTCAGCGGAAATCCGCTCGGCGGTGGCATTCCACTCGTTATACCAGGCTTCATCGTCGCCGGATCTTATGCGATTGAGGCTGGCCATGACTTCGCCGAACTCGCTGGAGCCGTAGCTGGCTGCGCCGAAGGCGCGTTTGGCCTCGAACCAGTACTCTATGTTGTCGGGGAAGAAGGGATATTTCTCTGGTGCGGAGGCAGTCGCTGTAGCGTTGCTCCCCGCTGACGATGCGGTTAAGGTTTGTGACATTGGACTGTTTCCTTTCGTTGAGTCTTTGAAGTGAACAACCGTTCTTTAACTAGAGCGCAGGATCAACAAGCGCGCCATAGGTGATGGACCGCGATATGCCGCGCACATCCGGTACCGGATAGGGGCGCCCAGTCATCGCGTTCCCCGCGTCCTGCTGCTGGATCATACCGACGACAACGATGTCGTAGGTGGGGTCGACCCAAAACCATGTCCCGTGCACGCCGCCCCAGAAAAAGCTGCCCGCGCCGATGGCGCCGCCATTGAAACCGGCGTGCGATGGCTCGAGCACAATGCCAACGTTCATGCCATAGCCAACACACGCGAACGGCTGAGTGAAATGCACCGGCACACCCGGCGGCAGCAGGTTGGTCGTCATCAGCTTGACGGAGGTTGGCGACAGTATCCGGACGCCGTCGAGCGTGCCGCGATTCGCCAGCATCTGCGCGAAACGGATGTAGTCCTGCACCGTGGAGTAAAGCCCGGCGATCGACAGCAGGTATTCGGGCCTCACACCGGGGGGAGTTCCGGCGACGGCTGCAAATGGCGACTGGTCCGGCGCAAGGACCAGCTTGAGGTCCCTATCCAGCATATAACGCGGCGGGATGCGGTCACGTTGGTCCGGCGCCACGTCGAAGCCGGTATCCTTCATGCCCAGTGGGGCGAAAATTCGCCGTTCGAGGAGGGTGTCAAGCTGCTCACCGGCGATGCGCCGGAGAATCGCGCCCTGCACCTCCTGTTGAAGACCATAACGGAATTCCGTACCGGGCTGCGCTTCCAAAGGGAGCTTGGCCAGCTTGGGAATGATGTCGTCGTTCGTGCCACTCCAAAGATCGGCCTTGGCGTACATCTCATCCACCTTCAGATTGCTGCTGCCGAACGCGGGACCGAAGGCGAAGCCTGCCGAAGACGCCATGAGGTGGCGCATGGTCATTGGGCGGTCAAGGGGCACGAGCTGGCCATCCTTCAACACTTTCAGATCCGCGAACTCAGGAATGAACTCGGTGACGGGATCGTCGAGCTGCCACTTGCCTTCTTCATAAAGGAGTAGCATGGCGACAGCGATGGTCGGCTTGGTCATGGAGGCGATGCGGTAGATGGCGTCCTCCCGCAGCGGTTGGCGGCCTTCAAGTGTTTGATAGCCGTATCGTTGGAACTTTACGAGCTTGCCGTGGCGGGCGACCATCACGCTAATCCCGGCATAATGGCCAGCATCAATCTCGGCCTGCATAGCGAAGTCCATGCGGTTGAGGCGTTCGGCCGAGAAACCTACGGAGGACGGTGAAGCTACTGGCAGCGGAGTTGCCAACTTGGCATCGACATCTACCGAATATTCGCTTGACATGAGATTCTCTCCTCTTGCTATCTGGGGATACTTGCCAATTTCGGGTTGTCCAAAAATCGAGTACCCGCTGTTTATAAGCTAAAGAAAGCGAGTAATCACTCTTTGTTATAACATATATGAAGAATGAGGTTGGATGCCCAAAATTTCTGAGGAAAAGCGTCAAGCCCGTCGCGACCAGATTCTCGCCGCTAGCTGGAGGTGCTTCTCCCGGCGAGGAATTCATGCCACGTCGATGGAAGACATCGTTGGCGAGGCAAACCTCTCTTTCGGAGCGGTTTACGATTACTACAAAAGCAAGGATGAACTCATTCTTGCCGCCTTTTCCTCTGCGTTTCAGGAAATGCGACTGCTTCTCGTCCCCATCCTGATAAGAGAAGAGCCGTATCCGCCCTCTGTTTTTATTCGTGAGGCCACTAAGGTCATCACCTTGCACGCGCGACGAGACAAGCTAAATTTTGGTGTAGCTTTCCTCATGGGCTGGAGCGAAGCTCAATCCAATCCCAAGGTGAAGGAACTTATCGGCGGCGGTCAGGTAATGTATCGCGAAGCGCTCACCGAGGTCGTGCGCAAATGGCAGAAACGTGGCGACATTCCTGCACGTGGCAAACCGGCAAACGTCGCCAAAGCGATTCTCTCGTTTTTTTTGGGCTTTATCGTCCAGTCGGCAATCATCGGCGAAATCGATCCGGACACAGCTGCGAAAGGTATTGAGGGCTTGATCCCCCGCCAGGCGCTTCCACGCCGTTGATGCCGAGCAGGCATTAGGACCGACGGGTCGGCTTGCGTTTACCTATGCGCCCACTTCACATTATGGCTGAGCTCCAACTGGCGAATACAGGCTAAATGCACTCATTGAGGGTGATGCGCACAGACACAACCGGAAGTGGCGATGCCTCTTGCTGGCTTGCTAGCCAAAATTGGGAATGATAAAGGACGTGATCACCACTCTATTAGAAAACTAAAGCAAGAGGAATCCGCGGCCTCACTTTGTGCTGCCGCCGCTTTCCTCGCTGCCCCATATCGGATACGCATACAGAGCCAGTGCCACAGTGGTCTCGCCGCGCACGCCGGCGGTTTCTTCCAACTCGCGAAGCAGCACGGGCTCCAGCCCCTGAGGATCGAATTCCACTTCGCAAGCGGCGATTTCGGCGTCGCTGGCGCCCTCAAAGCACAACTCGCACACTCCCAGATCGCCGGATTCGCAGCGCACCGGAGGACCAAACACGCGGCAGGCGATGGGGCGCGCCACATACAAATCGCACGTCTCCGTTTCGGGATCGAGCACAGGGCAAGGGTCGTCGTCGGCCATCAGCGTTTGGCGGGCGACCGCATCCCGCGTGCGCTGAAGTACGCGCGCGGCTCGTTGGGGATCGCGGGTTTCGAGCTCAGCCAGTCCGTGCCGCAGCCGGACCGCGTCGAGTTGCGTGATGGGGAACTCGCCCCGGCAGCACTGCGCGCAACCGGAACGGCACAGCAGCCACGGTCCGCTCAGGCGTGCCGCTTCCGCGAGGGCCGCGTCTACGATCCGGATAAGGGTGTCGTCGCTCGCCATTTTTCAACTGGAAGGCCGAATTATAGCAATACAATCGCCCGGATCGGAACGTGTCGCCACCACGCCGCACGGTATGATCGTAGGCAGGATGCGTCCATACTTCTGTATTGCAATCCTTCTGGCAGCCGCGCTGCTTTGCTCCCAGCCCGCCCCGCGCGAACAGGTCGGCCCCCTTCCGGGCGGCGGATTCCTGCTCAATACCGGCTGGCGTCTCGAACCGGCCGGTAAGCAAATCCCGCTGGATACTTTTCCCATGTCCACCGCCCTTTCGCCCGACGGCCGCTACCTGCTGGTGCTGAACGGCGGGTACAATCCGCCCACCATCAGTGTGCTGGAGGCCGCCACGGGCCGGGAAACCAGTCGCGTGCGCGTGGCCGACGCCTGGCTGGGCCTGACCTTTTCTCCCAAAGGCGACCGCGTCTACGTGGGCGGCGGCTCGCGCGCGTCCGTCTTCGAGTTCTCTTTCGCCGATGGCGCGTTGCAGCCCACCCGCACCTTCACGGTGGCGCCGCCCGACAAACGCACCTATGCCGACTTCATCGGCGACGTGGCCATGACACCGGACGGCCATCTCATCTACGCCGCGGATCTGTATCACGACTCGTTGGCGGTCATCAATCCGCAATCCGGCATGCTCATCGATCGCATCAAGACCGGCCGCCGCCCTTATCGGATCCTCTTTCATCCCGATGGCAAATCCTTCTTCGTCACCAGTTGGACGGACGGCTCCGTGGGCCACTACGACACGGCCTCCGGCAGCCAGCTCACCACCGTGCGCTTAGGCCCGCATCCGACCGACATGGTCTGGGCCGCCGGCAACAGCCAGTCGTCCGGGGGTGAAACGTCCTACGCTGCGCGTTTGTTTATCGCCGCCTCCAACACCAACAGCGTCTACACGCTGAGCGTCGGCGAGGACAAAGAACTGCGTCTGGTCGAGACCATCAATACCGCTATGACGCCGCGCCAACCCGCGGGCATGACCCCCAGCGCGCTGGCCATCGGCGCCCAAGGCAAGCGTCTCTACGTGGTCTGCTCCGACGCCAATGTGGTGGCGGTGGTGGATATCTCCCAGGAGCGCAGCCATGTCCAGGGGTTCATTCCCACGGGTTGGTATCCTACTGCGGCGCGCGCGCTGCCGAATGGCACGCTGGTGGTGCTCAACGGCCGCGGGGGTGGCTCGCATCCGAATCCGCACGGGCCGAATCCTACCCGCCGGCCGGAAGCCAGCCACACCGGCGATACCGGCATCGTCGAATACGTGGGGCGCATTCAAACCGGCACCGCCTCGTTCATCGACCCCTTCACCGACGAGCAGTTGGACGCCTATACCAAAACCGCGACGGCCAACTCCGCCTATCGCGACGAGAAGCTGGAAACGCCCAATCCCTTCCCGCCCATCGAGCACATCATTTACATCGTCAAGGAAAACCGCTCGTACGATCAGGTGCTCGGAGATATGAAGGAAGGCAATGGCGATCCCTCTCTGGTGCTGTTCGGCGAAAAGGTCACGCCCAACGAACACAAGATCGCGCGCCAGTTCGTACTGCTCGATAACTTCTATGTGAATGGCGACGTCAGCGCAGACGGCCACTCCTGGTCGACCGCGGCCATCGGCATCGATTACATCCAGAAGATGTGGCCGAACAGTTACGCCAACCGGCGCAACCATTACGACTATGAAGAACAGGAAGCCACCGACGTGCCGCCCGCGGGATATCTCTGGACTAGCGCCGCCGGCACCGGAATTTCCATGCGCAACTATGGCTACATGGCCGAGAACCGTGGCAGGGCCGCCGCGGATGGCACTCAGATCGCGCAGGTTCGCGACCCCGTGTTGAAAAGCGTGACGAACCTCCAATATCGCGACTTCGATCTCGACTATCCGGACGTCGAACGTGTGAAGGTTTTCCTGTCCGACCTCACAGAGTTTGAGAAATCCGGCGCCATGCCGCAACTGATGTTCATGCGGCTCGGTAACGATCACACCAACGGTACGCAGGGCGGCAAGCTCACCCCCATCGCCATGAACGCGGATAACGATTACGCGCTCGGCATGCTGGTTGAAGCCGTCTCGAAGAGCCGCTTCTGGGGCAGCACCGCCATCTTCGTGCTGGAGGACGACGCCCAGAACGGTCCCGACCATGTCGATTCGCACCGCTCGCCCGCCTTTCTCATCTCTCCCTATGTCAAGCACAGAGCCGTAGATAGCTCGATGTACAATACCGCCTCCATGTTGCGCACTATGGAACTGATGCTGGGGCTGCGGCCCATGACCCAGTTCGATGCCGCGGCACGGCCCATGTCCGCCGCGTTTCAGGCAACTCCCGACGCGGCGCCCTACCAGGCCGAAAAGCCGCGCGTGCCGCTCGACGAACGCAATCCACTGCACTCGGCGACCGCGGAGCGATCCTCCCGGCTGGATTTCAGCGAAGAGGACCGCGCCGACGCCGACGAGCTGAACGATATTCTGTGGCTGGCCATCAAAGGAGCGCACGCGCCGCCGCCCGCCAGCAGCTTCTTCGCACGCTGATGCCTACTGCTTGCATACCGTGGGGCGGGCATCCACGCCTGCTGCGGGTCTCCAGACCCGCTCTTGGACTCTCCCCCAACGAGTAACCCATGCCCCACATCTATCTTTGCTTCCTCTGGCACATGCACCAGCCGTTTTACAAGGACCTGGCGTCCGGCGAGTACAAGATGCCATGGACCCGTTTGCACGCCCTGAAAGACTACTACGGCATGGTCGAAATCCTGCGCGAATTTCCCAGCGTGCGCCAAACCTTCAACCTGGTGCCCTCCATGATGGCGCAGGTCGACGAGTACGCCCGCGGCGAGGCCCACGATCCCTATCTGGTGGTCGCTCTGAAGCCCGCCGAAGCGCTCACGGAGGCGGAGCAGACCTTCCTGCTGCAGCAGTTCCTGCAGGCGCATCCGTCGCGCTCGACCGAAGCGTTTCCGCGGTACGCCAGCCTGTACGACGCGCGCCACTCCCAAACCACCCTCGCCTTGGCGCGCCGCCGCTTCTCCCCCCAGGATTTCCGAGACTTGCAGGTGATTTCGCAACTGATCTGGTTCGACGAAGAGTTCCGCGCCGGCGACCCCGAAATTCGCGATCTGTTCGCCAAGGGCGCGGATTACACCCTCGACGACCAGCGGTTGGTGGGACGCAAACAACTGGAGATCCTGGGCAAAGTGATCCCGGTCTACCGCGAAATGGCCGGAACCGGCCGGATCGAAGTTTCCACCACACCCTACTATCACCCGATCCTGCCGTTGCTGTGCGACTCCAACATCGCCTCGGTGTCGCATCCCGGAGTGCCGCTGCCGCCCCCGTTTCGCTATTCCGAAGACGCCCACAAGCAATTGGAGATGGCCCGCCACTACGTGGAGCGCGAGTTCGGCGTGGCGCCCCTCGGCCTTTGGCCCTCCGAGGGTTCCGTCTCCGACGAGACCTTCGGCATCGCCGCTGAGATCGGCTTCCGTTGGGCCGCAAGCGACAGCGGCGTGCTGGGGCGCACACTGGGCCGCACCATCGGCGTGGATGCCATCTATCGCCCGTACCGCTGGCAGCACAACCGCGGCCAGATCGACGTAGTTTTCCGCGATCACTTTTTGAGCGACCTGATCGGATTCGTGTATTCGGGCATGGACTCGGCCCAAGCCGCGGGCGACTTCCTGCATCGCATTCGCGAGAACTGCCGCGGCATTCTGTCTGGCGGCCGCGACGCCCTGGTTCCCATCATTCTGGACGGGGAAAACGCCTGGGAGTACTACGATCGCAACGGCCGGCCATTCCTGCGCTATTTGTATGGGCTCATCTCCCAGGACGCGCAGATGTCCGCCGTCACCGTCAGCGAGGCGTTAAGCAAAATGGAACCCGAGCCGCTGTCGCACGTATTCCCGGGCTCCTGGATCAACGCCAACTTCGACGTCTGGATCGGCGCGGAGGAGGATAACCAGGCCTGGAGCCAACTGCTGCGCGCGCGGGAGACCTACGCGGCCGCGGCCAACGTACCCGATGAGCGCCGCAGCCTGGCCTATGAAGAACTGTTGATCGCCGAGGGGAGCGATTGGTGCTGGTGGTACGGTCCCGAGCACGATTCCGACAACCGCGCGGAATTCGATCAGCTTTATCGCAGCCACCTGGCCAATGTATACCGCTTCCTGAATCTTAGCCCGCCCGAGGAGTTGTCCCGCCCCATTCTGCGCGTCGCGGTAAGCGCCGTGCATGTCCCGCCCAGCGGGCCGATTCAGCCGGTGATCGACGGGGAAGTCACTTCGTACTTCGAATGGCTGGGCGCAGGCCTGTATCGCGTGGACGAGCGCTCCGGCTCCATGCACGGCAAGAAGTTCCTGGTAAGCGAGGTGTACTACGGCAGCGACCGCCAGAACCTCTATCTGCGGGTGGATTTTCACATCGGCTCGGAGCAGACCATTTCCGAAATGGAAGCGCGCCTGAACGTCACGGCGGGCGATCCGGCGCAATCGAGCCAGGTGACCGTGCGCTTCGACTACGGCCGCGTCCACGTCATGGAGCTGAAGTTGGCCGCCGCTCCCGAACCCGCCGCCCAGGCGGTGGAGTTCGCCTTCAAGAATGTGCTGGAGGCGCGTTTGTCGCTGGCCGCGTTAGGCGCACGCAGCAGCGCCCCGGTCCGTTTCCAGTTCTCGCTGTGGCAGGGAGGCCTGCCTATGGATGCGGTGCCGCAGCAGGATTGGATTGAGATGCCGCCGGCGGATCGAGCGGATTGGGCGGTGTAGCTTGCTACCGCCGGAATGCAAATTGTCCACCCGGAACGGGCAATGCCTCTTCCGATCCCACACCTGCGACTGAGATCGAAGGAATCACGTATTCTACAAGTTGTACCCAGCGCCAGGCGTAAGGCCGCTCGCAGTAACCTGCAGATTAGGGATCGTCATCCACCCCTCCAGATGGTTCGTGCAGCCGTTCCCGCTGAGGTTCTGCCCGATCATCGGGTTCTCGTACCAGGCGTAGACCGGATCCTCACCAAAGCCGGGAACAGGATCGAGCGGATTCGCGACGCCATTTGTTAAAGTGGCCCAACACTCGTGAGCGCAAGCGGCAGAGTCACTCCGGTCGGATCCTCAGAGCCACTAATCCAACAGGTACTTCCGAATAAAACATGACCGTGACCGCAAACTGGAAATCGCGATTGCTCTTCTTCGCGAAGCCGTGCCCTTCATCCGCTGCCAACAGATACCAGACCGGGACGCCCCGCGCGCGCAGGGCCGCGGTCATCTGCTGCCCCTCCGTGTAGGGAACCCGCGGATCGTTGCCGCCCGCCTCAATGAACATCGGCTTGGTGATGTTGCCTACATGCTCTATCGGCGAGATCGATTCGAGGAATCTGCGCATATCCGGATCCCGCTCGTCGCCGTACTCCACGCGCCGCAGGTCGCGCCGGTAGGCCTCGGTGTGTTCGAGGAACGTGACCCAGCTGGAAATTCCCACCACATCCACGGCGCAGCGGAAGCGATCGTTGAAATGCGTCATGCTGGCCAGCGTCATGTAGCCGCCGTAACTGCCGCCGGTCACCATGATGCGTTTGGAATTAAGTTCCGGCCGGTTGCCGATCCAGTCGAGCAGCGCGCCGATGTCTTTCACCGATTCCTCGCGCTTGCGCCCCTTGTCCAGGTTCATGAAGGTCTTGCCGTAACCAGTCGATCCGCGCACGTTGGGGAAGATGATCGCCGTGCCCAACTCATTGAGCAGATAGTCATTGTTGCCAAGATAGCCAGGCTGAAACTGGCCCTCCGGCCCGCCGTATATGTTGACAATGACCGGCTGCGGCCCGGTGAAACGCTTGGGCGGCATATAGAGATACCCCGAAATAGTAAGCCCGTCGAATGACTTCCAATGAATCAGCTCCGGCTCGGCGAACTGGGAAGCATCCAAGCCGCCAGTCTCGCTATAAGTCCAGCGTGTCAGATTACCAACGGGTAACGTCCTCGTACCCATCGAGTAAACATCAGAAGGCGTCCGAGCGGACGCAATGGTGAAAGCGATTTCGTTGACCGTGCCCCCAGGAAGCCAACGCACATCGCTGATGCTGCCCTCCGGCAGCTTGGCCAACGGCCGCTCCTCGCGCGTCACTGTGTCAATCAAGTTTATCTTGTCGGCGCCATTCTCGTTAGCGAGGTAAACGACGTAACGTCCGTCTCGCTGTAGATCGTAGGAAGTTACATCCCAGTGCAGGTCGGGAGTTAGTATGGTTATTTTCTGCGTGGCGATACCCATCTTGGCAAGCTGTTCGAAATCCGAATCCTGGTTGGTAATCAGATATACGTCCTCGTCGCCCTGGTCGAAGCGTGCACGCCGGTAAGACACGCCCGGCTTTTGCGGACTCAATGGCCTCCGTTCGCCGGTCACCGTATTCACCAGGAACAGCGCGGACTCATAAGCCTAGACAGTGCGCGTCGCCGCCAGCATCCGGCCGTCTCCCGTAAAGTCATCCGCCGCCCACCCCCCGTTATCGGCTTCGACCACTCGCTTGGCCTCCGTAGGTTTGTCGGGACCGGCCAAGTAAATGTCGCTATCGCGACCGTTGCGGCGCGTCGAGGCGTAAGCGAAGTGCGATCCGTCCCACGACTATACCGGGTCGGTGTTGCGCGATTTGCCGTCGGTCATTAAGGTGGTGCGACCCTTGCGCGTATCGTAGCTGTAAATCTGATACCACTCGCCTCCGCCGACATCCTTAGTGAACAGGAACAAGTTGCCATCCGGACGGTAACGTCCTCCGGCGACACGGTCGGGATAGAAGGTGAGCTGCGTGCGCGCGCCGCCCGGCTGCGTGACGCGGTAGATTTGAGGTGCCTGTCCGAAGCGAGTAATGATCAGCATCTCGCGGCTCATGGGATTCCAGTCTGCCAAGGTGGCGGTGCGGAATTCGGTATAGGGTGCCAACTCCTCCAACAGGCTCGCCGGGATGCCCGGGATTTCTTCGGCCGTCAGATTCGAGGGGACGGGTAAAGTCGGTTCCGCGCCGCAAAGCCGGCCGGCCGAAACGAGCAACACTGGAAGCAAGCGTCGAGTCATAGCGATAATTCTAGCGCGTGCCTCGCCGGGTGAGTAATCCGAGTGGCTCGCTGGCGACTACCCTCATCGCCCTCCTGCGTCCAGCGGGCGGACAGGAGGACTTCGCTGGCTATTCGCCTACAGAGCGTGCGGACGGCGACGCGAACCGATGCGCAGAGAATTGCTTATGCGAGATGCGATGCCGTTTGCCGATACGCACTTGCTATATTAGGCGAAGGGCGGGCGACTACCACATCGCGTTTCCATCAGCGCCAGAGCCCGAGCATGCTGCGATGGAACACCAACGCCAAACCTCAACGACGGTATAATCGGACCCATGTTACCGCGCAATTTCTGCATCAGCGTAATGGCCGCCGGCGCGACCGGCGGGGGGGCACGGGCACAACAGCAATCTCCGGCGCCAGCCGCCGGCCGGCCGGTTCTGGACCGTTTTCAACCGGGCCAGCCGCACCGTGGTAAAGTCCTGCTGGCGGTCCAGGCGCACTCCGATGACATTCCCCTCTTCGCGTCGGGTACCGTCGCCAAACTGATCGAAGAAGGATATACGGGATATCTCGTTCGGGCGACCAACGATGATATGGGGGACGCCGTGGGCCTGGGCACGCCGGGCACGATCGGCGAGCACGTGTTCAGCAACGAACGCGACAACGCCGAGGTGGCGCGGGTCCTCGGTTGCAGAGAACATTTCGACCTGAACTATAACAATCACCGCATGGCGGATGTCTCGCTCAACGAAGTGATCGGGCGCCTTATTTTTCTCATACGCCTGCTCAAGGCCGATACGGTTGTGGGATGGGATCCCTGGGCACACGACGAAGAGAATCCGGATCATTACACTATCGCCAGGGCATTGGAGGCGGCCTGCTGGATGGCCGGACGCACCCTTGATTTCCCAGAGCAGTTCGCCGCGGGGCTCCAGCCCAAGACCGTTCAGGACAAATATTACTACGCCCGCCGTCCCGAGATCACACGAATAGTGGACATCGGCAAACAGATCGATAAGAAGATTGATGCTATCCGTGCCAATGTCGCGAAGGGTCCGGGAGGGCGCTCGGGATCGCGCCTGCGGGCTGAGTTGGCGAGCCGCCATCAGTGCCTGCCGCTGTTGGGCGACGACGACGTCACCGCCGATCGCAACTACATTCGCGAATTCGGCTTAACGCACAACCGGGAATTGGGCGAGCAGCACGGAGTGGAATATGCCGAAGGGTTCCATTACATTCCGGCGGGTTCTTCGGGCGCGGACCGCGACCCGCGCGTCGATGCGTACGTCAAACGACACGCTGTCCCCAGCAAGTAGCTATTCCTGGACGCACAGCCCTTGGAGTAGAAGCCGATATCACAGCGCCATGCAGATCTCTACTGGTTAACCTCACTGTTTCACGGAGAGCGCGATCCCTGCCTGGCTGATCAATACCGACAAATCCGGGTTGGAAGGACTCACGTCGCCCAGAACCATACGCACCTCAACCGCTGGCGGCATGGTGAAGCCGGTCAGATTGGGATACTGGCTGGCGCCGGCGGCCGGATTCGGCACGTAAACGCTGATCGCATAGACCGGACCAGGCAGGCCGGCGACCTGCTTCATCACTGCGGCAATGCCGTCCGCGTAAAACCCGTCCACGAAGACGGATACCGGCAGATTGGTCACCGCATAGGGCCCCGCGAAATTGTATCTGACCTCCGCCAGTCGCCAAAATCGTAATTGGGGAACCCATCGCCACCGGGTTCGACGGCGAATTCACCGTACCGTCACTGTTTAGGATTTAACCCTGACCCGTGCCGCTGCCATTCACCGAGTAGATGCCCGGAGAGGCTGCCGCCGCCGGCATCCAAACCGCATTGGAAACCGCGCTGCCGGAAATGACCTGGACCTGCAAGGGGCCCGTCGTGTCGATATCGGAAGGCACCACGGCCTGGATGGCTGTCGCCGTTTGAGAGGATAGTCGCAGCCTCGCCGTTGATGGTCAATTGCGCATTCGGTCCAAAGCCCGCCCCAAGGGCCACAATAGATTCTCCCGGATTTGCTTTGTGACTGTTTTGGAGTTTGCGGCTACAAACCCAAGTTACAAATCCATATATGATAGACACCGGGTAGGACCACCTAGCCAGCTTAGGATGAAGGCTCCCTTAGCTAAATTGGTGTGGGGCACGCTCGTCAGAGGACCCTCTGGGTCCGGCTGCCTCGTAGGCCGCCCAATGCGCGCAGCACGTCTTTTGTCCAATCGTTGTGTTATACTCAGACAATCCGAAATACAAATCGGGGATCAAGTACAAACAAAATAGGAGCTAGATGACTAAACGAAAGACGGCGAGTGCAGTGATCGTGATCGGACTAGGATGCTTTGCGTCAGTAGACGCACCCGCGCAAGTGTCCAAAGTGAGAACAACCGATGGTGCGGTGCTGAGCACGACCGCGCCAAAGGCAAGCACCGCGATACCGGATGCCAACCCCGCGGCGGAAGAAGCCCTTCCCGACGGAGTAACCCTGATTTACACGAACCTGGGCACCGGAACTTCGGTGTACAATGCGGGAACCGGCTGGACAGAGGCGGGTGCGGAGGCGAATGACTATCCGCTCGCCGAGGCTATGGCTTTCACTCTGGGCAGCGATCCGCCCAACGATTACATTCTGGTCCGCATCGACATGGGTATCACTTACTTACAAGGAACCAATGGAATGAACTTAATACTCGCCGAAGACAACGGCGGCGTTCCCGGAACTATTATTTATTCCACTTCTTTTACTAACCTCCCGGACTTCGGAACCTGCTGCACACTGCAGACCGCCAAGCTCGCCCCTACCAAGTCCAGTTATGTGGCTCTGAAGGCAGGCCAGCAATACTGGCTGTATCCACTCCCGGCTGACACGACCACTTATCTGATCTGGAACCTGGATGTTACGAAAAAGCAGGGCAATGGCGCTGTCTCCAAGGATTATGGGACGACTTGGACCGCGGCAACCATGAACCCGTTCGGGGCCTTTAACCTTTACGGCTATCCCGTCAAGTAGACGCGGTCCTCAAGCGGCACCGATGAGGACTTGACTGCCGGCGCACGCTTCGAGTGAGCCAGGTGTCCCGAGGAGTCGGGACACGGCACGCCGCGGGCGTGCGCCACGGCCTACACCCACTCCAGGGCGCCCTTTTTGTAGGCCCAGATGTAACCTACCAGCAGGACCAAAAGGAACACGACCACCTCAGCCACGCCGAACCACCCCAGCGCCCGATAGCGGACGGCCCAGGGAAACAGGAAGATGGTCTCCACGTCAAAGATCACAAAGAGGATGGCGATTATGTAGAAGCGCACGGTATAGCGTCCGCGCGAATCCGAAGCGGCCTTGATACCGCATTCGTAAGCTTCCAGCTTAGCGGTGAACGGAGAGGATGGCCGGATCAGCTTGGCGATAATAATGGTTACCACCGGAAAGGCGATGGCGATTGCCAGGAAGATGAAGATCGGTATGTAACCGCTCGGCATGGCCACAAATATATCATGATTAAAGCCGGTTCAAGCCATGCCTGATGCCATGCCTGACGCACGCACCGATCCACGCAGCGCATATGCCGAGCGGTTGGAGGCCCGCCGCCGCGCAGTTGCCGGCTATGACCGGAAGCACCGCACCATCGGCAACTTGCGGCTGGTGGTCTTTGTCGGCGCAGGCGTACTGGCGTGGTTGATCTGGGGACGCGGCGCGATAGGCCCGATCTGGCTGGGGCTGCCCGCGGCGGTGTTCGCCGGCCTGATCGTCGCACATGAGCGGGTGTTGCGGGCGCGCCGCGCCGCCGGGCGGGCCGTGGCACACTACGAGAGAGCTTTGGCGCGCATGGACGGGCAGTGGGCCGGCCACGGTGAAACGGGCGAGCGATTCCTGGATGCGGCGCATCCATACGCGGCGGATTTGGACCTGTTCGGACCCGCTTCGCTGTTCGAACTGCTCTCGACGGCACGCACCCGCATGGGTGAGGAGACACTGGCGCGCTGGCTGCTCGAAACCGCCGCGCCGGCTGGGCTGCAGGAGCGGCACGAAGCCGTAACCGAACTGCGCCCCATGCTGGACCTGCGGGAAGATCTGGCGGCGCTGGGCGAGGATGTGCGTACGGGTGTGCATCCGGCGGAGCTGGCGGCGTGGGGCGAGGCCCCACGTGAGGTCCTGCTCGAATCGCGCCCTGCCCGCGCAGTGGCCTTCGCCATCCCCTGCCTGGTGGCTGTCTCCGCCGTGCTTTGGGGCATGCAGGGTTGGCGCGATCCATTCTTCGCCATGCTGGCCGTGGTAGCCGTCTTCATCGCGCGGTATCGCCGCGTGGTGGCGCGCGTGGTGGAGGCGGTGGAACAGCCGGCGCACGACCTGGCCTTGCTGGCGAAAGTGCTTGCGCGGCTGGAGCGCGAACGGTTCGCATCCGCGCGGCTGACGGCGCTGCGCGCGGCGCTGGACGTAGACGGCCAGCCACCCTCGGCGCGTATCGCGAAACTAAACCGGCTGGCCGAGATGCTGGATTCGCGCGACAACCCGTTCATGAAAGTCGTAGGGCCGCTGATGCTGTGGACCGAGCAACTGGCCTTCGCCATCGAAGCCTGGCGCAAGCGGTCCGGGCCAGCGCTAGGGCGCTGGTTGGCCGCGGTGGGCGAGATCGAAGCACTGGGCTGTCTGGCAGCCTATGCTTGGGAGCATCCGGTGGACGTGTTCCCGGAACTCGTGTCCGGCGCGGCCTGCTTCGACGGCGAAGAGATGGCGCATCCGCTGCTCGGCCCGGCGCGCGTGGTGCGCAACAGCGTGCGGCTGGGCGGCGATTTGCGCGTGCTGATCGTCAGCGGGTCGAACATGTCCGGCAAGAGCACGCTGCTGCGCACGGTGGGGATCAACGCGGTGCTGGCCTTGGCCGGAGCGCCCGTGTGCGCGCGCCGGCTGCGGCTATCGCGTCTGGCGTTGGGGGCGTCCATCCGTACGATGGATTCGCTGCATGACGGCACTTCGCGCTTCTATGCCGAAATCACGCGCCTGCACCAGATCATGGAACTGACCGGCGGTCCCCTGGCGGTGCTGTTTCTGTTGGATGAGCTGCTGCACGGCACCAACTCGCACGACCGGCGCATCGGCGCGGAGGCCATTGTACGCGGTCTGGTGGACCGCGGCGCCATGGGTCTGGTGACAACGCATGACTTGGCGCTGGCGCAGGTCGCCGATTCGCTTACGTCGCGGGCTGCGAACGTGCATTTTGAGGATCAGTTCGAGAACGGACGCATGACCTTCGATTACCGGCTGCATGCGGGAGTGGTGGAGAAGAGTAATGCGCTGGAGTTGATGCGGTCGGTGGGATTGGAGGTTTAGAAACGGAATCAGAATGCCTTCCAACAGCCGTTAACGCGCTCAGCCTCTCTTGCCAGAGAGGGCCATTGCACGTGGTACAGTGTCTTCGAAATAACTAGACGGTTCCGGCGGCGGCGCAGACGATCGTTGTTTGTCGTCTGTCCCCAGCGCCTGCGGCGCACGCAATTTCATGAAAACCTCCCGAACTGTTACGATATTCGGAGTGCCGCCGTACAGTGCAGTAATCGGTCGGCGCTGAATTGCCGCCGCGCACACCAGCTGATCAGTCTCCTCTTGCGATTGTCGTACGGCGGACCACGACAGCCATTTCTATCTCAGGATATCGCGGTGTCCACGGCAATGTACCGAGACGTTTCTAACACAGTAGTACTAGCCTAGCGGTTCGCCGGATCGAGCCCATCCCAAAGCGCGCGGAGCATGGCGCGCACCAGTTTGGGGTCGAATTTTCCGCCATGCGCGCCCAGGCGCTCAAAAAACGGGATGGAGTGGGCGGCCGACCAGATCAGCAGGGCGGCGGCACCGGGATCGACCGGCCCGAGTCTGCCTGCGCGCTGCTCTTTAACCAGGAACTCCACCAATTGCCGGCGCAGCAGCAGCATGGGCGAATCCGGATGGCGGCTGGCGAACTCTTCGAAACGGAAAGCGGGATGGGACATCAAGGGCAGCAGGACGGGGAGCGTATCGCGGAAGTAGTCGATCATCGAAAAAGCGATCTTCTCCAGCAGGGCGAGGCCCTGGGAGCGGGGATGATGCAGCAGCCGGTTCAAGTCCGCCGGCGGCGGAATCATGGCCGCAAAGAACAGGTCTTCCTTGGTCTGGAAGCGCTGAAAGATCAGGCCCTCCGATACGCCGGCGCGGCGGGCAATTTCCCTGGTGGATGCCGCGAAGCCTTCCTCCACAAAGGCGCCGCGGGCCACTTCGAGCAGCTCTTCGTCGGATATGGTTTTGTTTCTACCCATCCCCATTCATGGTGGCACTCCCGGACGGGCTATGGTTTGCGGGCCAGAAAATAAAGCGTGGCGGGACGCGTACCGGATTCCAAAACCTGAAATCCGGCATCGCGCAGGAAGCCCTCCCAGCAGTCCCGGCCGGGCAAGCGTGCATGCATCAAAAGCGGACCCCAGGTCAAGTCCATCCACAGGTCTTTGGCGATGACCATCAACAGAAACTGGCCGCCGGGTTTCAGTACGCGGGCGGCTTCGCCGAGGGCCTTCGTTCTGCCGTCGCGGTTCAGGTGGTCGATGGCGTAGGCGCTGACGATGCCGTCGAAGGCCGCCGATTCGATGGGCATCTGGCGCATGTCGCCCGCTTGTATCGTGGCGCGCTGGTCGACGCCGGCGGTTTTCAGGTTGAGAAGCAGCCGTTCGCGGCCCTGATCGGGGACCGGCTTTCCATTTTCCGGATTGCCGAAATGGTGCACGTATTCGTCGCTGAAACTGTCGAGCGCCATCACGAACGCGCGCGGCCGGGCTTCCAGAACCATGAGTGTGGATCGGCCGGTGCCGGCGCCCATATCGAGGACGCGCCCAGAGCCGGACGGCAGGAACGCCTCTGTCGGCAGCGGCGCGCGTCCGTTCATGTTCATGCCGAGGCGCATAACCAGGAACGCAGCGATCGACCAAAGCGTGACGGCACCGAGGATCGCCAACAGGGGCTTCGGCCACTTACGGATCCAAGCCAGCCAGAAAAGGGGCAGGAAGATGGCTGTAACCAGCAGGTGTCCGTAGGTCCAATACCAGGCGTAGCCGAAATTTATATGTGAGTACATACTTATTTATAACCCAACATGCATTCACCGTCAAGTGCCGTATTCGGGAGCGTGAGGAGGAGGAGCCTTACCGCGGACTGAACCACCCATTGCCGGGCGGGACATCCAGTTCGGCCACTGCCGCGCGATCGGACCGATCCGCGGGCCCAGGGTTCAGAACAGGCAGGGCGGTGCCCCGGACCGGGTCGAACCAGCCTACCGCGACCCGATACTTTCCGGCGGGGAGCGAACCGGGAAGCGTCAACACATATCTCTCGCGAACGATATCCCCTGGCTTCCATTTCGAAGCCGGCAGCGATCCCGCTTGCGGCCAGTGATCCTGCCGGGCCACGATATTGCCGCCGGCATCGCTCACATACACCAACACCCGTAAATCAGGTGGAGGCGTTTCCAGGCATTGCCAGTAATAGATCGCCTCGAAGGCCGGCGGCCAATCGAGCAGCGGCCGCAGGGTGACACCGCGAAGCTGGATGCGATCCGCAAAATTCGCAGCGCGCGGAACCTGAATCTCGCCAGCGGGGAGCGCACGGAGCGGCCCAGGCGCGGCGGCCAGATCGAAGATTTGCCAAGGCGCGTCCTCGCCGGTCAGGCGCGCGAAACGCGCGGCCAGAGCATTGAAGAAGGGGCGCTGGTCGCGTGCGTCGGCAGCGAAGGTGTCCGCATAATAGCGAGCGCCGGCTTGACGCAGCCGCTCCAGGCGGTCGAGGGAATACTCTCTTTCGAGGAGCCATCCGCGGCGGTCCGCGAAATAAAGCACGTTGGGACTGCCCCCGGTCTCGGTAGCCAGCAGGTCGCCGGGCGCGGTCAAACGGTTGAGCGCCACTCCCAAATCTCGGGGCAAACGATCCGGGACGTACAACGGCGAAACCGAACTGATCGCACCGACGGCAAAGACCGCGAGGACCACAGCGACAACCGGAAGTCCCATGCGATTCCGGGCCAGCCGCGCAAGGGCGATTCCGCCGAGCGCCGCGCCGGCGGGCAGCAGCAGCGCCAGGTAGTAAAGGTTCGCTGCCAGAACGCCCGGCATCAACATCAACGTGAAGACGGCACCGGCCATCCACCAGCGGAAGAGCCACGCGGACCGCCCACGGCCCGCGCAGCAAAGCCCGATTACGGCCAAGACCAGGCCCGCTGCCGAGAACGCCTCTGCCCAGAGGGCCGTTAAAATCCGGCCGACGAACGGGCGGTGCAGCCAGAGCGCCAGTTGGTGACCGAAAAGATCCCGGCGCATGACTAGGGCGCTCAGGACGCTCTGCGGCTCCACCGCGCGGGCATGCACGAAATACCAAGCGACAGCCGGAATTCCGGCGATCAGAGCGAAAATATACGGCTGCTTGCGCCACCACAGCCTCCTGCCATAAACCACCCAAAAGAGATACAGCGCGGGCAAGGCCACGAAGATCACTGTCAGTTTCTGGAGGATGGCGAGCGCGGTCAATGCGCCGGCGGCAGCCAGCCGGCTGGCTTTGGGTTCGTCCGTCCAACGATCCAAAGCGTCCAAACCGGCGAGCGCCAAGGCCAGCGCAGGAATGTCCGGCATGAAGACGCGGCCAAAGAAGAGATGGTACGGGAGCAGCGCATAGATGAAGGCTCCCAAGCGGGCTGCCGGGGCGCCGGCGCGGCGGCGCAACAGGCCGTACAGGCAGTAGATGCCCAACAGCGAGCAAGCGATCACGACCATGCGTGCGATGGTGTCGCTCTCGCCGAAGACTTTGTACAGGATGGCCGCCAGCACGCTCTCGATGGAGAATTCGGCGTTGAAGTAGCTTGGGGCAGATGGCTGGCCGCCAATCCACGCGACCTGTGGATGGAGCAAGGGAAAGCCCTGGCGCGCAAAGTTTCGCGCGACCATCAGCGTGATGGTCTGCCGCCAATTGTGATAATCCCAAGCGGGGTAGGCGATGTGGTAAGTGCGCAGCCCGAGCGCCAACAAGAGAATGAGGTATAGCCACAGGTCGGCGCGGTTGGCCCCGGCGGGTCGCGATGCGGGCATCCTTCTCTCTACGGAACGATGCGGACCAGCGCCAGGGCGTGCGGTGGCAGATTCAGCGACAGACCGGCGAGATCCTGTTCGGCGGCCTCGGGTAACGCGGCCGCATCGCGCAGAACCTGGATTTGATGGCGAGTCGGAAACGCCGGGCGGCCCATGGCTTCCCAGGCAGCCAGCGGCGAACCATGCTGGGTGTCCACAATTTGAATGCGGGCGTGATGCGGGCCGGTCAATCCTGCAATCGTCAGGCGCATTTCGTGCGGCGCACCGGCTTCTTCCGGGGCTGCGTAATTCCAGAGTGCGATCGCCAGCCGGCCATCGGCGTCGCGGGTGACCAGCGCGTTATCCGAGGCCACGGGGACGCGTTCGCCGCCAAGCTGATGCAAAAGCCGGAAGGCATTGAAGGCCGCCTTGGGAATCCCACCCTCGGCGATCAGCCCATAGCCGCCATAGAAGGGTTGCTTCACCACGCCTTGCTCTTCGAACACGTCCGAGAAGGTCCAGAGAGACATGGCCGTGGTCAGCCCGTCGCAAACGCGAATATTGTTGGCCAGCCAAGGTCCCATGAAGGGGGAATCGGTGACGGCCGTTTCGTTTGCATAGCTGGCGTTATACTCGCTCCAGATAATGGGCAGATCGGGGCGCGGCGAGCGGCGCACCTGGTCGTAAACCTTCTTCACGGCGCGGCCCACCATGTCCCGGCGCGGGATGCTTTCGTGCGTGCCGAAGATGTCCTCGGAGCGATCGTTCGCATAGACGTGCGTGGATACAAAATCCACCGGCGAGTGGTTATCGACCGCATGTTGGATGAAACGATCCACCCAGGCTGCCTGGGCGGTGGCCGGCCCACCGACACGCAGGTTGGGACTCACGCTCTTGACGGCCCGCGCGGTGTGGTCGTATAGCTCATAGTAAGTGGATTCGTTAGGGCGCCCGCCCCAGAAATCCAGGTTAGGCTCGTTCCAGACTTCGAAGTACCACTGCGCTACTTCCGGTTCGCCGTAGCGGGTTATCAGGTGGCGGGTGAACTGGGCGATGAGGTCGTCCCAATGACTGTAATTGTTCGGCGGCGACACGAGCGGCTTATACCAGAAGGGGTGCGGCTGCGGCGACGATGCCTGCTTGCGCGGCATGAAGCCCAGCTCGACGAAGGGGCGAACGTTGCGGTCGAGCAAGCCGTCGTAAATCTGATCGAGGTACGAGAAGTTATAGACAGGATGGCCCTGGGCATCTTCGTCGTAGATGCCGTTTTCATCGTGGAAAATGGCGTGAAAGCGGACATACTGGACGGAGGTGATGGCGCGCGTCGCGTCCAGGTCGCGGCGGTAGGAGTCGCGCAGGGAGAGGTTGGCGCGCCCGGATCCGAACATGATTTCCCAGAAATGCGGGAAGGGCCGGGCCGCGGCGCGGGCGTCGATGGAAATGGTTTCGGGGGCGGTGGCTGGGGGCTGCGCGAAGGCGGCGACAAAGGGCAGCAGAGCGGCTGCGCAGATGAACAGAAATGCGCGTTTAAGCATGGCGGTGGCGGCTGAACCACCTGTATTCTACAACACGCCGGGAGCCTGACGAAGAAGTGTCCGCAACAGCGCAGACACGGCGCGCTAAGAGCGTGCGCCACAGTTTTGTTGTGGGAGAATGGGGTGAATGATCGTCGCCGACGGCATATACTACGCGCTAGGGCTGACCGCGGGCGGGCTGCTGGTATCCTATCTGGTAAATCCCTGGTTCGCCCTGCCGCTGTTCATTCTGGCGGTATTCTGTCTTTACTTCTTCCGCGATCCGGAACGGGCGATTCCGGCCGGTCCAGTGGCCGTGTCGCCGGCCGACGGCAAGGTGGTAGCGGTGAGACGCGAGAACGCCACGCAAACGCGCATCAGCATATTCCTGAATATTTTCGACGTGCATGTGAATCGCGCGCCGATCGGGGGTGTGATTGCCGAGGTGCGTTATAACAAGGGAAAGTTTCACGTCGCCAGCCGCGAGGAAAGCTCCACGGAGAATGAACAGAACGTGGTCAGCGTACGCGCCGATGGCACTTGTGTGGTCTTCAAACAGATCGCCGGCCTCATTGCGCGGCGCATCGTATTCACCAAGCAGGCGGGCGACCTGGTGGCCAAAGGGGAGCGCGTGGGGCTGATCAAGTTCGGGTCGCGGGTCGATGTGCTATTCGGCCCGGAATGGGAGATCACGGTACAGCCGGGAGCGCGCGTATCCGCGGGTTCCAGCGTTATCGCACTGCGGCGCGACGGGGCCGGCGCGGACCTGGTGGAAGCGCGGGAACTCGTACCGGAAGCCCGGGAACTGGTGCATGCCCAAGCTTAGGAACCCGCTGATCGACCGGCGTTTTCCGGATCGGCGGCCCCGCCGTGCGGCTTACGCCTTGCCGACCCTGTTCACCGCCGGCAACATTTTCCTGGGTTATCTTTCGATTTTGCGTTCCTTTCGCGGCGCCATGCTGGCTGCGGCAGGAGGCGCGGCCGCGGCCGGCGCAGCGGAAGACTTCGAAATCGCGGCGAAGGCCATCGGGATCGCGGTGCTGCTGGACGGGTTGGACGGGATGATCGCGCGCCTGACACACACCACCAGCGATTTTGGCCGCGAGATGGATTCGCTGGCGGATGTGATCAGCTTCGGTATGGCGCCGGCAGTGCTGGCGTTCGCTTGGGGTGTGCAGTTCGTGGGCGACGGACTGGCGCAACAGTTTCAGCATCAATTGTTTCAAGCCGGCTACTTTGTGGCTTTCTTGTTCCTGGTGTGCGGCGCCGCGCGCCTGGCGCGCTTCAACGTGCAAAAGAATCCGATTCCCACGAATCCGGGCCGTCCGAACCGGAAGTATTTCGTGGGACTGCCGATTCCTGGGGCGGCGGGCACCGTGGCGGCGAGCGTTTACGCCTTCTACGGCGAGCCGATCGGCTACTGGCCTATCGCCGTGCTTTGGCTGGGACTGCTGGGGCTGCTGGGATTCCTGATGGTCAGCACCTGGCGCTACTACAGCTTTAAGGGATTCAGTTTACGCCAGCCGCGCACGCCCTTGATCGTGATTGTGGTGGGAGGACTGGTTTTTGCCATCTGGAATTACGGCCACGTGGTGTTGCCCATATTAGCGGCTATCTATGTGGGCAGCGGTATCGCGATTCGCGTGGGCGGCATCGTGCGGCGGCATGTGTTGCGCCGCCGTCTGGGTGGGGCTCCGCCCAAGGTCCCGGAGCGTCAAGTTGGCTAGAGCAAACACCTGGGCGCTGGTCGGCAGCGAATCCCTTTTGGGGCGCGAACTTCGAGACCTGATCGCGGTGGGCCATGTGCCGGTGGACTTGAAGTTGATCTCCGAAGATCCCGAAAATGCCGGCGCGCTGACCGAACAGGGCGGCGAACCAGCGCTGGTCTGGGGACTGGACGAGGCTACCCTGCGCGATGCGCCCGTGGTGCTGCTGGCGGGATCGGCGGAATCCACTCTGCGGGCGCTCGATCTGCGCGCCGATGCGCCCGGAACGATCGACCTGACGCACGCGGCCGAAGACCATCCCCGTTCATTCATTCGGGCGCCCTTTGTGGAGCCTGCCGGATTCCGCGCGCCGGAGGATGCCGTACACTCGATCGCGCATCCCGCGGCCATAGCTATCGCGATGGTGCTGCCGCGCCTGCATGCCCGGTTTCCGGTCCGGCGGTCGGTGATACAGATTTTCGAACCGGCCAGCGAGCGTGGCACGTCCGGAGTGGAAGAGCTACAACAGCAGACCGTGGGCCTGTTGTCGTTTAAGAGCATGCCGAAGAAGATCTTCGACGCGCAACTCAGTTTTAATATGCTGGCGCAATATGGCGCGGATGCGCCGCTAGCGCTCGAATCCGCGGAGCTGCGCATCGAGCGGCATCTGGCCACGCTCCTTTCGCGCGGCGGCGGTCCGCATGGCGCGTCGGCGCCGATGCCGTCGCTGCGGCTGATTCAAGCGCCGGTGTTTCATGGGTACAGTCTCTCGCTGTGGGTGGAGTTCGAAGAAAACCCCGGCGTTGAAGCGGTGGAATCGGCTTTGGCGGATGCGCGCATCGATGTGCGGCGGTCCGACCTGGAGCCGCCGACGGCTGTGGGAACGGCCGGTCAAGACGGCGTAGCGGTGGGCGCGGTGGCCATGGACCGCAACGCGCCGCAGGCTTGCTGGTGCTGGCTGGTGGCGGATAACCTGCGGCTGGCGGCGGAGAATGCGGTAGCAGTGGGAAAACAGTTCTTATGAGCCGCCACAGTGACGGATCCGGGTCGATGAAAAAGATTAGATTTGCGGTACTGGCGGTAGCGCTCTGCGCCACCGGCTGCGGCTATCGTGTGGCCGGCAAGCCGGACCTGATGCCACAGACGGTCCACACGATCGCCATCACTCCTTTTGTAAACCGGACGATCCAATATAAGCTGGCGCAGCGTTTGCCGGCCGATATCGCGCGCGAATTCATCTCACGGACGCATTACAAAATCGTTACCGATCCGAAGACCGCCGATGCCGTGCTGGATGGCGCGGTGGTCAACTTCCTGTCTTATCCGATCATCGCCGATCAAGCCTCGGGGCGCGCCACAGTGGTGCAATGCAGCGCGTATTTGAAAGTCACCCTGACGGAGCGCGCCACGGGCAAAGTGCTGTTTACGCGGCCCTCGTTCGAAGCGCGGGAGCGGTATGAAATCAGCGTCGATCCGCAGGCGTATTTCGATGAGAGCGGGGCGGGAGTCGAGCGACTGGCCAAAGATGTGGCCCGCGATGTGGTCACTTCGATTTTGGAGAAGTTTTGAGCCACCCTGAAAAGCGGCTGTGGCAGGATTGCCCGCCCCACAGCGGGAACTAACGGCATGACACCGGCACAGTTTCTGACTCGCATAGAGCGCGGCCCCATCGCGCCCGCTTATTTGTTCGTCGGGCCGGAATCGTATCATCGCCGGCGCGCGCGGGCGGCGCTGGTGAAGGCGGCCCTGGGCGCGGCTGGCGGTGAGAGCGCGGTGACGCACTACGATCTGGCAGGGACGCCGCTGGCGGAGGTGATCGACGATGCGCGCGCGCTGTCGCTGTTCGCGTCCGAGAGGGCGATCTTCGCCGGCAATGCGGAAGCCGCGCTCCCGCGCACCCGCGCGGAGGAAGACGCAGAGGATAGCGACGGCGCGGCCGGTTCGCCTGACATGCTGGCCGCATATATGAAAAACCCCACGCCCGGCGTAGTGCTGGTCTTCGACGCCCCGCGTTTCGATTTCGAAGGCGAGGACAAAAGGAAGCAGGAGCGCGTCCGCAAGTTTTACGGAGCCCTGAGGGAGCCGGTCGAGTTCAAGCGGGCTTCGGCCGACGAGGCCCGCCGGGAGGCTGCCGCCCTGGCGCGGCGCGCCGCCCTGAGCATCGATCCGGCAACGGTGGACTTACTGGTTGAGGCGCTGGCCGCCGATCTGACGCGCATCGCGGTGGAAGTGGAAAAGCTGGCGCTTTACGCGCAGGGGCGGCCGGTAACCGAGGACGATGTGGCCCTGCTGGTGCCGGATGCGCGGGCCACCACTATCTTCGCCCTGGTGGGAGCGTTGGGGCGGCGGGACCGGTCGCGGTCGCTCGAGATTCTCGACACCCTATTTCGCGACAGCGAGTATTTACCGGTGGCATTATCGTTTCTGTCGGCGCAGTTCCGCGCCGCGCTGGTGGCTAAAGAGGCGGGCCTGCGCAGCCCACAGCAGGTTCAGGGGCACTTCGCCAAGATGGGAGTGCAGATGTGGGCTTCGCGCGCCGAGCAGGTGTTTCAGACGGTGGCGAAGTTTTCCAGGACGCAACTGGAGCGGGCCATGCAGTTGACCTTCGAGGCGGATAGGGATTTGCGCAGCTCGCGGCCGGACGACCGCATCGTGATGGAGCAGTTTATATTGCGGTTGACGGGCTGATTGCCGCTATGCAGCGGCGAGCGACTTCACGCGCAAGTGCAGGTTCGATTTATAGCGCGCCGCAGTGTTCTTCTTGATGATGCCGCTCTTGGCGGAGCGGTCTATCAGTGAGAAAGTCGCGGGCAGCAGTTCGGCGGCCGCCTTGGCGTCTTTGGAGGTGATCGCGCGCCGCATGGCGCGAATCTGGTGACGCAGGCGGGACTTATTCTGCCGGTTGTACTCGGTGCGCTTTTCGTCTTGTCGCACGCGCTTGAGCGCGGAAAAATGATTGGCCATCGGGAAACAGACTGATCCTTACAGGAGATTCGTAAGTCACAGGATACCGCAAGGCGTGGGACGGGGTCAACTGCCATATCCCGCCAGTTGATCCAGATCCATGTTGCCTCCCGACAGAATGACGCCCACCTTAGCGATGCCGCGCGGCAATTTGCCGAACAGCAGCGCAGCCGCACCGACGGCGCCGCTGGGTTCCACGAGGATCTTGAGCCGCGCCAGCAGGAACTTGACCGCCGCGCGGATTTGATCGTCGGTGACCAGCAGAATCTGCTCGACCAACTGGTGGATTATCGGGAAGGTCAACGCGCCGGGTTCGGGCGCGCGCAGCCCGTCGGCGATGGTGTGGGGCAGCGGGATGGAGCGGCGCTCGCCGGCCTGCAACGAGAGAAACGTGTCGTTGCCGTCGGCCGGCTCGACGCCGAACAGGCGGATGGAGGGGCGTATCTCCCGGGCGATGGTGGCGCAGCCCGAAAGCAGCCCGCCGCCGCCGACCGGGGCGATCAGGCCATCCAGGTCCGGCGCGTCTTCCAACAATTCCAGAGCCGCGGTTCCCTGCCCTTCCGCGATCATCGGATGATCGAAGGGCGGCACCAGCGTGGCACCCGACTCTTCGAGGATGCCGGCGGCGATGGCCTCGCGGCTTTCCCGCAGGCGATCGTACAGTACGATGCGCGCTCCGTATGCGCGGGCGGTTT
>Ga0302325_10005264_pt1 | contig 29507 bp, 41 predicted proteins | sample Palsa_T0_2_FD_201948 | JGI IMG/M metagenome (GOLD analysis project Ga0302325, IMG submission 201948) | Peat permafrost microbial communities from Stordalen Mire near Abisko, Sweden - Palsa_T0_2 | ecosystem: Environmental > Terrestrial > Soil > Palsa > Peat permafrost | place: Sweden: Abisko...
TTCTCTTGTATCTACATCTGAAAGGGCGGGCGATTAAACATAATATTCGCTCCATTCAATGTAAAATCGTTGACGCTATGCCGTTGATTTTTTGATCGCGGCGAGCACTTTTGTCAGGTGACTTTATATACACGTATATATGTATATATACATATATAATGCCTCGCATGACGGCGGGAACCTTATTTTAAGATAAGTACATACAGCATAACTTACGCTAATGGGCTGAAGCAGGTTTTCATGTTGCCCGCTTTAGGTTGGTAATCAATCAGCTGAGAAGGTGAAGGAGTCCCCGCATGCACAGTGTTACACACAAGTCATGCACGCGTACGCCAACTGTCGGGGGCCGCGCACGTCTCCGATTCCATTGGTCAACAAGCAATGAGTCACTGCGTGGGCAAGGTTAGGAACAACGCAGACTTGGGAAATGGAGGTATGTTGTCCTGAAAGTGGGATAGCTGAGCCTGCAACTATGATAAGACGGCGTCATAGCTTTGATTGAGTTCAAATTGCCTTCCGTGCCATTCGCTGTTCTATAATATAGAGCGACACGGACGATAGGTTTAAGAGCGGCTGGCGCTAAGTCCGAGCAGACGACGCAGATTCGCCGCTCAGACCCGGAATGAAGTAGCCGTCCATGAGGTTGAAGGCGGACCATCATCCAATGATATACAGTAACTGACATCCTCGCCGGTTTTAATCATTCCCCAACAATCTTGACAACCGTTTTAATACACTGTCCTTCTCCGGATCTGTCACTCAGTAACACATCCAATTCCATAGATTTACCATACGGATGCTCCTTACTAGGAATCTCCAAAATGGTTGGAAACGCAGCTGTATAATTGTCCACTCGATAGCGGATCTTCTCGGCAATCTATATAAATCAGCTCCAGCATAGTCATGCAAAAACATGTTGATTGATAAGTAATATAGCGATATCTTTGCGTTGAGTAAAGTCCTCGAAGGCCGTTTCTATCGTTCTTGTCTCGGTTTCTGCTCAAGGTCAGTTATACTTTGAGGTGGGAGAAGTTACTGTTATCAACGATGAGGAAGTTCTTCTTTTGGTCTTGCGTTACATGGCCGATGCCGGCTAGAAGAAGGCCTGTGACGGAGTCCTGTGTATCAGCATTGTTGTGAAAATAGAAATCACCTCATCGCCGATGACAGCGAGAAAGTTTCTGTCCTTGAATAGCTGCGTCGATGACATTGTCTTTACTCCTGGACCCGTCAACTGAGCGCGTGGCCGAGGGGAACCACGTGAATTCCCATAGGAGTCCGGGAATGGGTCTTGTAGTTCCCGGTAATAGTTCTGGCCCTGACCGACTGCTGTCCCCGGGGCCGCTGTCTTCGTGCCTGTCAACTGTCAACTCCGCTATACATACTGTACTTCACTTCTGACAGCCCATACAGAATTGTCGCCACCATGGCCTCATTAATGCCAGTACGGGCTCCTTGACTCCTTACTCCATAAGCCCAAACTAATTATACAGCTCAATCCCAAGCCTTTTCTACAAGATTTGACAGGGAAACCAATTATTGTAAAACTCAAATGGGGTATGGAATACCATGGGCGACTCTCCTCTGTGGACAGTTATATGAATGTCAAACTCACAAATACGGAAGAATGGAAAGACAGTAAGAATGAAGGCTCATTAGGAGAGGTGTTTATCAGGTTGTGCCCCCCTTTTCATATATATCAATTGCTGACCACGTAGATGCAACAACGTTCTTTGGATCAGTGAGGCTTCGCATGATGGTGATCGAATGCAGCAGGATTAGTTTTCGAATCTTGCATATGTGTTTGATAAAAGGAGAGGGAGTGTGTAGCACTTCTGGCTACATGAACTATACCAAGTGCTTTGCTGTCATCTCTCTGGTCCGGTCAAAGTGGCTGACATTCCTGGTTGGATGCGAAGGTGTAGCGCATTTGTTGCGTGCATCCCGAGCTATCACGACAAGCTGGTATAGCAGGACAACAACACAGACCTCTCCTTAATTAACAAGGTGGTCCCCTTGACAGATGACGAGCCAGAATTAATTTTTTTCGGAGAAATCATAGTAATATATCAACTCCCTTTCGATTTCCAAAGTCAATCAAACAGTTTTCTTGCCTATAACCATAGTACCCCACTTTCCTCGACTTCCATCCCAGACTTTGACACAGCTCATGCGAAAGCTCCAACAAGTTGACAATATAATGTTCAACTATAAAGATATAAGAACAGCCAAGACACGCTGAATTTTTGTTTTTCGAATATTACACCGTTTTATAACCCAACTTTTCCGCCTCAGATGCAAAACTCCCACAAACGCCAGCCTACGAAGGCGCATGGCTAAATAAATACGAAACACTGTCATCAACGAGTGTCACTTGACGGGGGAATATACCTCTCTCCATTGTGAGTCCGACGTATGGCCTCAGCAAGGGTGGGTCCGATATCGAGTGTCTCAATTTTCGAGCACCGCCTTTTCTTGTCTTCGTGCGGCACAGTATTCGTCACCACAAGCCGACTTAACACACTTTTGTTGATTACTTCAATTGCTTGGCCACTTAGAATTGCATGGACGACAATAGCGTAGATTTGCGTAGCGCCATTGGAACGTAATGTCTCTGCCGCTTTGGCTAGCGTCCCACAAGTATCCGCCATGTCGTCGACCAGAATCGCAACTTTGCCTTTTACGTCTCCTACGAGCGTCATCTTCGAGACCTCGTTGGCGCGAAGACGTTCTTTGTGGATTAAGGCGAACGGCAGGTCGAGGCGGTCTGCTACCGCTGTGGCTCTACTTGTTAATCTCTTCTGAAGAGAGAGTACCGTTTGGCTCCACCCGCATCGGGGGAGACTATGACTGCATTTTTGTAGTCGATCTTTTCCCGGATGTAATTTAGCATGGAGGGCTCTGCATATAAATTGTCAACAGGAACGTTGAAGAATCCCTGTATTTGCGAAGCATGTAGATCCATCGTCTATGATTAGTCCAGAAGCATTAGATCCATACAATAACATGATTGCAGCCGGCAGTCTGCAGCATATTGGCCACAAGCTTGGCAGTAATCGGGGCTCGGGATTTGTCCTTCTTGTCTTGTCTCGCGTAAGGGAAACATGGGATTACAGCGGTGATGCGCCTTGCCGAAGCCGTGCGACATGCATTGATCATGATAAGGAGTTCCATTAAGTGGTCATTGATGCTGTCTGACCCAGTCTGCATGATAAACACATCTTCATCACGGACCGACTCTCCTATTCTGTTACCTTCGCAATAATGTGGGACCCACCGATAGTGATGGCAGTTTCGCAGTTTGACGTCTTGAGAACCACCACCTTGGCAGTTTGCAGTCCCAATCTGAAAGATTAATACTACGCAAAAAGTATCGAGCTAACCTTTCTGCCACCCGTTTGGCCAGCTCCGGATGACTGTTTCCTTCAGAGTCAGCATGTCGCCCCCCACGCAGGACAAGTACCAGCGAATATTTTGATCGAGTTCGAAGACATGGCAAATACTGGACGTGTGCTAGGTGAAGAATGTACAAAGTAAGATCAGTTGAAGAGATTGATGCTCCGATCAAACAGGAGCGGGTCGGTGACCGAGGGCGGAGGACGGAAGATTGATCGGCGCAACAAAATTTTATGCGCAGATCCTACCGACGTTCCGTTGATTGTAGCCGGGAACGGTCTCTCGGACCTGAGAAACTCAAATTCGAACTATTCCGCCTGCATTATAGGCAGACGCTAGGTCCCTTTATGGGCGAATACGAATCCGGTGACATGTGCGGCCCCATCAAATCTACTCCAATCCCTCTTGAGGAATAGTCCATGTGGGGGAGCGATTGGTGTAACAGCGACGAGATATCATAAATATTTCGGATCGCTTGTCTAGAGAACTCCTGCATAGGCAACCTTCCTAACAAGACGAGGATATCCCCGTATTGCGCTGATAGGGGTTAAGTGGTTCTATTTTTTACTTCACGGACGGAGATCAACATCCCTTGATAAGATGGCGCACCCCTTTATCAATTTGCGGTACCAGGCTTGTCTCAAGTTAAGTTGCATGTGAAAAGCTGGCCGCTATGTCCCAGTCTAGGCCATTCCATGTCATGTTGTGATCCGTAAGAGACGGGAGGCAAGAAAGTCATTGGGTTTGTTGATGCCGTACCAAAATATGTCTCCCCACAGTGCCTTCAAGACTCAGGATGGCTTTTGGTAGCGGAACAGGTAAATTTATGAGCTATAGCAATTAGTTGATGCGCAAGAAACATTCCATTTCCGTATACTTTCCTCGATGAACAGCGGTAGAGGGCAAATCGTGCATGGAACGCCAGAATGAATCGTGAAAAATTCTCCTATATGTCGTCTCGTCTGTTATACACCTAGACCGCCATAATTGAAAACGACGATTGTTCATTTCGATGCGATATCTAGCAGAGCAGAGCGTGAAGAATTAGAGAGGTTGTGGAAGGACGAGTCAGACGAGTCTAGCGAACACCGCGCAAGGGGTAGGTTTTCAGCAGGGACGAAATGAATATGGACGAAACAGAGAAAGCTAATTGGGGGAAAGAATAGTTAGCACATCTTGAGAGACTAGAAGCCGTAGCGTAATGATAATACGGCATTTTCAGCAGTGACGGAGATGTCTGTGTTGACAACGGACATTGCCGTCCTTTGGCTTTTGGCAGAAAACGATCCCCGGAATTTCTCAGCGCCCATCAATCAGAAACCGTCATTTCAGCTTGGATCGCTGAGCGAGGACCCAACAGCCCGATGTCCTCGGTTCTCCCAGGGATTGTAGAGCATGTGGTTGTAGTTGGATTGTATGTTTCCCTTATCCTCCACGCTGACACAAGTCACCATGCTCGAGGGCCCGAAATCGAGTATGTCTACCCACCCCTTTCAGAGTCAACAACAAACACAGAAACCTCCTCGGCAACCCCTTCCTCACCGTCCAAGCCAACCAAAACCTCGCCAGTTCCGGTCCCTGAATCATGGCATCTTCTTCCGTTCATGGCTCTGCCCGACGGGGCGCATATGGTAGCCCGACCCTCAAATCAGTGTGCTGACTCCCAAGAGCGAAGAGGATTATACATACTTCACGCTTCGGCATTTGGACACGACGCTCTTCGGTATATCGTGTACCCGCCAGATGCAGTCCTCTGAATTGCACGTCCGTCCCGCCGATGTAACGCGGTCTACAATACAGAAAGCAATTGTTGTGTTGGCGAGGAAACCTGTGTTTGGTCCCATCAGGGAGAAACTGGGAGTCGTTACGCGGGCCTGGTTTATGCAATGTGATTTTGAGGTAACTCTACTGTTGGTTTAGTGTTCACGGAAGGAACGAGAGATTCTTAAGGAGTTTTATGATAGCTTGGTCCAGAATTTCAAAGATGGAGTCGACGAGGGAGAATTGTATATGGGTTCGAAATGCGCCTTGCGCGTTGAACTAATGGAAGGAATGTCGGCACGCGAGATTCTCTATAAATTTAAATGGCGGACACTTATCCTTTTCAAGGCTCTTCTCCTGGAGAAGCGGGTATCGCATTTTCACTCCTAGCTGATCCTAGATCCTCTTTTACGGCTCGAAGACAGAGGCATTATGTACCATGCAGTACTCTCTGTTATCTTTAGTCCCGTTGCTACTACAGTACTTGGATGACTCAGGGGATCCAAGACTGGGAAACCTTACGAATTCATTAAAACGCGCCACATCCTTGAAAACCTCGGATCGATTCTCGCTTCTGGCTTACATAGGATTACCCCTACAAATATTCTGTCAAGGGATGTTTTTCGGGCCTTACACGCCGTTGCAACAGATTGACATGTTGGAGAATGAAGGAACCAAGGGATATCTTATTGGCACGACAAATGGTCTATTCCTCCAGAGACGAGAAAGACATGCTGATATTGTTGTGAATGTAAAGTCCTCTAGAACTGCGCTGACGACAGATCGATGATGGAACGATCGATATATTACCCCCTGCATTGACCAATACTCTAGCGATGTCTGGCGCTGACCGGAAGTGGATTGAAACACTCGTCAGTACAGTCACGGATTCATGGGACGAGAGTATAACCCTTCCATTATTCAGACTCATGGCAGATGACAAAACCCGCCCTCGGACGATGAGTTTCCTAGGGAGTGAAGATTACATCCGTGCACAATTCGAAGAATACATTCTCTCCCTCCTTTCCAGCGTCAAATACGACAACTTCCTGCAAATGAGCACCAATCCAGTGCATGAATCCATGCTCCCTGAAATAGGCACCCCCCTCCATAGTAACCGTACTTACTGTGATAGAAGGAATTCCAATCAATGATTTTGGCAAGACATGGGTAGATGAATGGCGCCTTACGTCAAACTATGCCATATGGATGTCTCTTACCGACCAAGAACTATTCGACATCATAGAACCTCGTCATCCATGTTCTGGAACCGCTACATTGTCTTTAGAAGATGTTCAGCTGCGAATTCAACAAAAAATGCAAGATCTGAAGATCGATGAGAAAATGGCCTCCTCAAAGGAAGCCATCTCACGGACCTGGGTGAGTGGATCATCGAAAGTCAGAGGAGCAGTGGGATCAGCGTTGGCGGGTATAGATCAATATCGAGCGCAAAGGAAACCGGCTTCGCCAATTGACAACACTTCTACCGTGACAGACAGTTCTACGACGGCCACCAATGGGGCAAAGAAGGATTCGTTTGTGAGTGGATGGGCGGCGTGGGCTGCCGAGAAGAGGAAGAAAGCTTTTCAGAAGGAAGAGCCTCCGAAGATCGAAAGACCGGATATCGGACCTGCTCCGGCGAGGCCTTTGGCGCAGTGGGCCAAGAGGAGCAGTGAAACTAGCAGCAGTGGCAAGTCTTTGCCGACACCGGGTCAAGAGTCAGTGAGATCAAGTACAGACACTCGTGTCGAGGGCACAGCGGACCAGGGTGAGAAATTGGGTGAGAAACTAGGTGAGATGGAGACCGTGAAGTGATTGAAAGGATGAGACTGTAGTTGGTGCATGGGCAAGCATTCTGGACCAGTACCGGTTATATAATACATCTACACTAATTAATTCAATGTACTGCCGCAGCCGAATGAATTATGCAACAGTGATCACATTACCCTGCCTACGAGATGCCTCATGTGTTCGAGAGAAAAGGGTAATCTAAGGACGGTTCAACACCTCCGAAACGTGACCGGCTCCGTCGAGATAAAAATAGGTCGAGCAAGGCCATGAGATGACAACACTCACCAACGTCCTACATCAAGTTTAACCTCCCCTTTCGGAACAAAACTTCAGAAGATGTCAAGAATTCTCGGTTTCGTTCTCATCCTCGTTCCAGCCCTGGTGGCCGGTCTTGTTGCGCGCGCCCAAAACGGCTGTACAGGAGTATTCGCCATGGTATGTTTTCCCTCATGAAGACGATAGCCGAAGATATAGGTCAACCCCACCCCGGGCGGGACCGTGACCGTCGCTACAACAGATACCCAACCTTGGGTTCAGTCATGGACGTTCAGTATTTTCGACGGCTATTCCTGCAGCGGCGAATACTCGGTGGAACTCGCCTGGTTAACCGTCGATAGGACGCCATATGTAGCCCCATCGCCTCATCCAACTTATCTTGTATCAACGGGGGTTGTTACTGGTGCAGAAACGTGGCCTCAGGTTGTTTCCGCTACAGTTGGCCCCCAAATCGTAAATTTCGTACCTCACCATTACGAGGTTCACTGATCCCAAGCAACTCGAACTTTACGGAAACGTGATACTTACCTTGACCGGATAGTATGTTCTTAGTGGATGAGCTCTGCTGATATCTTCCAGTCTGTCTGTTGCAACTTCAGCAGCAACTTCGGGACCCAGCCCGGCCGCTAACCATCTCTTATGTGCCCGTAACACCTTCTCACGAAAGTACCTCGACTGGCAGCAATAGCAACCCAACTCAGACTTCTTCCAGTCTGTCTGATGCGACTTCGGGGGAAAGTTCAGGGCCCAGCCCGACTGCGACCAACTCCTATGTGCTCGTAACACCTTCTCTCGAAAGTACCTCGACTGGCAGCAATACCAACCCAACTCAAACTTCCGAGACCGGCGGAAATACACCTGGGAACAAGACCAATCCAACTCAAACCTCGGAAAGTAGTTCCTCAGGAGGCCTTACTGAAGACCAAAAGATCGCGTTGGGTACTGGCCTCAGTATTCTGATCTTGGGGGCTGTGGCTTGGTTATGGCCAAGGAGGCCAAGATGGTAGAGACTGAATGAGTATTTAACCTCGGGAGTTTTTGGGAGTTACAATGGAAATCAGGATTTTCGACAGAACGTGTTTTTCGGTTATTTTGAAGATAGAAGATACAGTGACAAGACAAATTTTGGGTACTTTTGTGAAATCAAAAAAGATTCCGTCCAAAAATGCAATGAGGGATTTAATCGATTTGGATGTTGAAAGCATTTCCAATAAAGTACTAGAGGACCGTCACGTACAAGTGTTTGTAAATACCAATAAGTGCGATCAATAAATGGTCTCAATTTGAGAGATGGACTGGTTCGGATGAGTTCAGGCCCAATTCTTATTTTTGGATTCCGGAGGCGTTACGTCGAATGGCTAAGGGCAGTTTGTCGAAACATCCGAACAATCTCTTTAAGTGCAACCTCATTCACTGGCGGTACGCGGCCCTGTCCGGTCCAATCAGCTGAATCGATCCCCCACACGCTAACCTTGAATAAGCAGCTCCAAGGAAGCGAGCGAACCACTGCGCGGCGAACAGACTTCCCGGTCCAAGCTTTGCAGCGCCTTTATCGCCAGCTCCCGACTTGTCCGCCGTTATATCCTGCGGGAAACTCTGTGTTGCCGCTCCAACGCATAACTTGCGCCCTGCTTGACGCGTCAGAAACGATGGAATATGCCGATGTTCGAAGCTCACGCGGGCTGCTGCCCTCGCTTGTCCGGCTTCGGGAGCACTCTAACGATGGGGAAAGCTATCGCTCGTTGAATCCCAACGAGGCGCCTCCATCTCCAACTCGGTTTACAGGGACTTCGATCTTCGCCGCGACACCAGCTCGTAGTGATAGTCCTCAGTTGACCAGCATGAGTGGTACTGTTTCTGAGACTGCTGTGAGCTGACGGTCTAGACTCATGGGTGGCTGTGACGCCAACGAGCGACGATGAGCAACCACGGCCTCGTAAGTCGGTTCCCGTTATGATGACGCCCGATCTAGCGCTCGTTCTTGAAGGCCTTAGAATCCATGAACATGAAGAGTCGTTCCCGTCCGAGGGCGAGGATGAAGATGAGGATATTTCCATTCCTCCGTCCGAAGATTCTTCCGTTGAGAACGATGATGACGACGAGCAAGTCGGCGAATCAAGCGACGAAGAGACGATCCTGGCGCCGAGGACCCTAGCAAGCCTAGGCCAGCCCCTCTCGGATGAGGCCCTCCGGGCGAGGTATTCCCCCAACAAATCTTATTGATCTAGTCTCTCCACTCTCCTTAAATCAAAGGAAGTTCCTCCAACATTACTTGACGATTTCCCTTCTCCCAGACGACAAACACAAGCTCCCATGGGAATGGAGTCTCTCTCCCTCCTCACCCCAGAGGAATTTGCCACCCGCACAAGCGTGACCAACTCTCGCGCCTCGTCCTCTAAATCTCGTTCCCGCACCGGCAAAAAGTCGCACTCCAAACGCGCTCCTCGAACTCCCTCCAAGGCGCGCAACAAAGATAATGGGGCTCAGATCTATGCGCTCTGGACAGCAGCCATCACCGCTGGATTTCTAGTTGGTTTTGGTGCTGGATATGCATGGAAAGAATACCTGGCCGGCGGAAGCGAGGATGTCAGGAGAGTCGGATGTGCCTGGTGCGGCGACGGAAAGCGCTAGACTTTATAATCAACGCAGGGATATGCGTCAAAACCAGTCATTTTGTATATTATACTTTGCTTGTATTACAGGGGGGAGACATATGAAGGGATCGTGTTTATGGTTGGGACTAGGTTTTCAAGTTGGTCGGTAATGTGCTGGGAGGAACGGAGTTTCTTCGTTTCAGGAACTGGTTTGGGTTTTTGGGTAGTTCTTTTGGTATGTATGGAATCAATTCGCATGGTTTGGGTATTTATCATTGAGCAAGAGCAGGCATAGCCTGTGGCGGATTCTCTTTAACTGATTTAACTGACAGTTCACGAAACCATATTCACGATTGCTACGAGATAATGTCTCATAAATCTGAAGAAATGTGACATACCCTTCTAAAAATACAGTATTTAAAACATGTCTCCCTTTTAAATGCCCTATGAACGCCTGTAACCCCCTATCCTCTTATAACGAACCAAAGATCTTTGAGATTTCACTCCCTTCCCAAAGGCGCATCTACATCTGCACCACCAGAACTTCGGATGACGGGTACAATGCAAACCACCTCTACTTTAATTCGTAGAGCGGTCATTGGTTGTCCTTGAGCAGTGAGATCATTTCTTCCCCTGCAATAACTTCAAAGCGAGAAGTTTCAACATCCTCCCCTCGCGGCGCGCAAGACCACCGACTTCCTCCCGGTCAGCTTGTTTCAACGAAGCAATTCGTGTCTCCCTTCTCTGCAGCGCCTCCTCCACAACATCAACTAACTCCGCACAACCTTCTTTGCCCTTTGTATATGTTATCCACAAACGAAAAAGCAGACCGACGATGATACAGTATTTTGCGAGATCGGTCGCGGCTTCTCTGCCATTGGGAGGAAGTGAGCGAATGTATATCATAACAGTTTGCAATGAGAGATCTCCAGTTTCAGTTTTGAGTCGGCCAATTGCTTTCTCCGCTTCCGGGGATATTTGGTTTGCAAGTTGTCTGCATAAAGTGGTTCGAAAACTTAACGATGCAATGTTCTATATGAGTTTTAAGAAGGTTGGAAGGGGTACGGATAATAATGAGCCTAGAGACCGGTAGTCAAGATTCATCATCCTCCGAAGGAGAGCGTCAAGGTAATGTGACTCGGAGAGAAACTGCGGATGAAGTCTGGACAGTTCATTAAGCTATGCATTAATATCAATCATAATGATGCCATACCAAGGTTAAAAATTCGATACGGTGACTTAGGAGAATACTGCCACCCCATATATCTTCTTCGGAAGGAAGTACTGTCGTCGACGACGGTGAAGGCGTTTCGTAAATCCCTTTTGGACGATCCAACATCAATTCCCCGCCTCGCGTAGCGCAAATCGCCCTTATTGCTTTTGGAAACGCTGCTTTTCGGCCTGAATCGCGTAGCCAGCTGACAAGTATACTATCGTCTATAGCCTCCACACCATCCTTTTCCATCTCTAATTCCATTAGCCTTCAACCTTGTGACGTAGATATACTCGCTCTGCACTCATCGAAATCATTTCGAAGCAAGCGCACAATGTGATTTAGTATATCCACCCATCCACCGTCGCCTTTATAAAACGCCCACTCAATGACTTCCCAGACTCCCTCTGTCGAAACAAAAAGGCTCTGAGCTTCCAATTCTATCAAGTCTTCTTCCTCGTCGCTGGTATCGGCCCGTCGCTTCCGTTTACGCGTAAATGTCCAGACCTCGTCCAGTTTCGCCGCGCGCGGACTAGCCACGTCCAGTACCCGCGAGAGAAGCTGCGCACATTGACGACGCAGGGGCGTATCAGTGGTCTCCGGATGGACAAGCATTGTGATTAAAATGGAGAGGTGAGCTGGAGAGGGAAGAGTATAGATTGAGTTGGTCGCTTGGGCAGCCAGGTGGGAGGAGATTAACGACAGCGCGGCTGGGTCTAAGGAGTCAGTATTTGTCAAAACGGGACATCAACATAGCGCTTCTTCAAACCGAGTGTCTACGATCGCATTGAGACTATGAGGCGCGGGCTCCAGGACGACTTCTGACATCTTGCTTTGATGCCACGGAGGAATCTACGTGTTTTGAGGTTCGGTTTCTGATTGCCGATCTTTTGGCTGGCAGTTCGACACTTCCTAAATTTACGTATCCGACATCATATCTGATCACATAAACCCCAAGTGTTCAATGACTTCTTCGAGAATCTGAACCGCCTCCAATTTGTCTGTCATAACTATCCCGGCGACGGCACGAGAGAATGGAAGAGAGAATATTAGAACGTCCGATTAAAAATAAAATCTCAGACAAATCCCAGAACTCCATGTCCGTTATCCCTAACATTTTACAAGCATCTCTGCCAACCACTTTTCCACATAATCAAAAGACCCGCCACTCGCATTTATCAAACAAGAAAACCCGACATATCCATCCGGTCTCACAATGACCATTCCCATCTGTCTCCTATCAAGTCCAAACTCGACATTAATATCCGCCCTCGAAGCCAAGAAGGCAATATTCTCGCCCGCCCAGTCAGGTTTTCGAAAGCCTCCCATACGATACGCTCTTGTTAGGACCGCAGGTTGTAATACGTTGGCGTAAGGTTTACAAGTTGCTGAGAATCTTAGGAAAAGAGGATGAGGCTCATGGACAGCGAGGTCTGAAATAAGGAACAAAGCGGTATGGTTCGTGGTATTGAGGAGGGGAAGGAGATGGGTTGTTCCGGAGATACTTGGCGGCGAAGAGGTGAGGGAGAAGATTGGATGACGAGGATCAGGAAGCATGGTCCCTGGTTTAAGGAATGAGGAAGGAGACTTTAATAGGACACCGTTTGCGGTAGGAGTTAGGCACAGCGATGACTGCAATGTTAGATATAGATGATAAGGGGTAGTACCTGGAGCAGAGTAGGAAGGAAAGACTTTTGGATACTTCGGAAGCTTAAGATCGTGGAGAGGCCGAGACGAATCAAAGGCGCGTACCAGGACGACGCAGCAGTCATCATTCCTACCATATTGGCAGTCATCCCAATCGTCTTCTGAATAATAGGGATTCGCTAGAATTAGCACATATAAGAGGCGGTGGTGGTGATACTTCTTCAGAGTACGAGTCGAGTAACTTTTCGGGATCCGTTGCTTGTCCTTTGAGGACCATAGCTAGTTTCCAGGCAAGATTATGCGCTAACAGGTGAGTGAAAGGACAGACGAGAGAGATACCATCTTGAATACCCATGTTCATACCCTGACCTCCGGCAGGAGAATGACAGTGCGCAGCATCGCCAGCGAGGAAGAGTCGTCCCGACCGAAGATGCGATACCATTCTTTCTTGAACCATGAAATAAGTCAACCATGTCGGATCAGTGACTTCAGCGTAATGTTTTCCCATGGTATTTTTTATAAGACCGTTGAATTCTTCGAGAGTTGGTGTTACGCCCTCGAGTCTGCCGTACTTGAATTCCCCATTTGAGTCGACGTTGGTGGCATCGGGGACGTTGACAATGACACGAAACCGCCGGTCTTGGTGATACAGAGGCAACCTCAGTGAGAAGCCTAAAGTCAGTAGAGGATTGTCAGGGGAATGAGAATACCTCTGCCGCCAAGGTAAAGAGCAGCTCTTGCTGTGTGCTTCTTGGGATCACTGACAGTGCCGTCGCATTGAGCCCATAAAACGTTCACGGGCCTGCCTTCGAACTTCCAGTCGGGCTGAGAATGACGAATGAGACTATGCGCTCCATCGCATCCAACGACATATTTCGCCTTGATGACCTCGCCGGTCTTCATTGTTACCTCCACATATTCCTTCAGAGTCTCCACTTTGACGACTCCATTGTCTCTCTCTACCTTGCCGTTTCTCTTGTTTAGAACATGTTCAAACGCTTCCTCGACGTCCGGCTGAGGAAGAACAAAGGGGAACGGATATCGCGTATTAGGATCAACCGCATCCATAGAAAGTCCTCCAATGAATTCCTGATTCCAGTGCATATCGCCGCCTTCTACCACCGTTCCCTTCGCCAAAATCTCCTCATTCAATCCAATGTTCTCCAAAATCGCCATCGTGCGCGAGGTAATCATCAACGCTTTCGACCATGTTGAACGCGTGGATATCTTCTCCACAATCCGATAACTCACGTTGAGTCTCGCCAACTCATTTGCAAGCACAAGTCCCACAGGTCCGGCGCCAACAACTACACATCAATTCAAGGTCAGAAGGAAGACTAACCTAGGACATCAACGGTAGACATATCTGGGGTACTTTGTCGTCGGCCACCTTGTATTGGATATTTATATTAAACTGTCAGGGGTCCGGATCCGGACATAAGCGGAGATCCAGACGCGGTCGCTCATTGGTGCATACAATTGCGTCGCACCACGAGTGACACGCCCGTCGGTCGTTGCGAGACCCACGCGATCAGCACCCAAGGCAAGTTTCTGCGTCGATGGCCTTGGGGAGTATGGAGATATGCGCAGGAAGTTCGGATATATACAATTGAGCGTGCACAAAGTTTATCCGTGAATCGACGGGGATAAGCGACTGCGAAGGTGCTCGGATTGCAACTTTGGTAACAGCACGTTATGGACCCTCACAGAAGGACTGACGGAAGACTGACGCCAAAAGAGAAAAGACCCGTAAGTGTGTCCACTCATAGACTGTTTCCTCCATAACCGTCGCTTAGTCTTTTCTTCAGATGACCCATTTCCATGTGACTCGGTCCACTTCCGACAGTGAGATGGCTCACAAGCTGTCAAGATGCTTCCAACGAGTAGTAAGGAAATGCAAATGAATCAAACGAAAGTCGATAAAGGTTCTTCCTTCAAATACTCTGTCTCTCTAGGAGCTGCATCTAAATCAAATCCCGATTTTTTTATAGATCAGATCAGTGACGCTGATCGCTCTGACGTTTTCATTACCCCTGACCACCAACCCTCCTGCGGACCGACCATCGACAACGGCCTTTAGAGCCAAACCAGCATCTCACACTCAATATGCCCTCCTCCTTCACCCCCGACCAAATCTCCAAAATAAAATCCACCATCCCCAGCCCAACCCACAAAATCCTCGCGGCCGCCGCATCAAAACTCTACATCGCACACCCCAACCCCCACCACTGGACCTACACTGGCCTCTCGGGTGCCATCGTCCTGACAAACCACATCCAAGACGACACACTCTATTTCAAACTTGTGGATGTGTTTGGCGAGGGCAAGGTTTTATGGGACTTCGAGCTGTGGAGCGGGTTTGTGTATGTTATGGATCTGCCGTGGTTTCATAGTTTTGAGATGGATGGGTGCATGGCGGGACTGAGTTTCGGCGACGAGGGGGAGGGACGGCGGTTTTATAGGAAGGTTATGGCGGTGATTGGGGGGAGAGGTATGTTTGCTTTTTGTTTAGATTATGTTGATTGTGTAGATGTTCCAAGGTTGTGGTTGTCGCAAGATCAGTCCGTCGGAATGGCTCGTCCTGCGAGATCTCGGAGTCAGGAACCGGGAAGGATGACACGGATTTCGGAACCACGCCAATTGAAACATGTCTCGATGATTATGGCCAGTGAGCATGGCTACACCGTTATTTCTAATTCGGCAACGGGAACTACAGGAAAGTTATTAAGCGCACTCGACCGCAGAGGCTTTCATACAGATATTGTGGATTATCAGAAAACTTCTGGACAATCATCTGAAGTAGAGCAATACTGGACTAAAGCCCTCACAGACATGCAACGCCAGAGAACAGGGTCAACCAAGGAAGATACTCTACCGTCAAGGGCTGGAGTTCCCAAACATTCAAGTCATACAACGCTGAATCACAACGCTGCAGAACCACCAGTATTGCCTCCTAGACCGCTGAACAGGGAAATCACACCCCCTTCACCTCCAAGGCCAGAAACGGCAATACCTTCGACAACACCGTCTGGACCCCTTCACGCGCCTCCGTCAAGTCCTGAAAGAATAAATACTTCCCTTGGAGAACAACTGGAAGTTTCTCCAGATGATTCAGCACCGTTGATATTGTCTTCACCGCTCATCTCGAACGAGTCTTCCCCTCCGCCGCCGCCGCCGCCGCCGCCACCGCCATCGCGCGCCCTACTCGCAATACCCCCACCATCTCTTGCACCAAGGAATACATCGCTTACCTCAAGAGCAATAGAATCCTCCGGAAGAAACGCTCTTTTGGCGAGTATCAGGGCGTCTGGGGGTATTGGAGCTCTCAGAAAGGTGAATGCATGGTTCTTTCGTGCTGACCTTTAGGTCTCTTCGTCAGATGAGGTGGAGATAGGGGGACATGAGGTCGCAGAACGAGCAGGTGCGCCAGCGAATATCTTAGCAAGCGCATTGGCGCAACGAAAGTTGATTTTCTCGGACAGTGGTATGTTTGAAGGTTGACTTGGCTTATTGTAGATGAGGAAGATGAGGACGACGACTGGATGTAGATCTATGGACAAAAGGAATTGCTGGGATACTCGGGGTCTGGAGTCAATGGAAACTTGTATATAGTTTGTTGCAACGGAAAATCTGTATTTGTATAACTTTGGTTGCGTGAGATAATATTACACTCTAGCGGGGCAAATGTTCAACTAAATCTGCGAGTCACTCTTCAGATCTATCGTATGAGAGACTAAATTCCGGACAGGGCCCGAGCCTAGCAGACTGTGATCTGCCACGCCAGACTTCTCTGAATTTCGATTGTCATTCCTTGCACACCAACATCACGATGAGCGGGAAAACAAATCCCACAACTCGTCGCCTAGCCGCCTCAATCGTCAAATTCCTGCAAGACTCGCAAAAGAACGGCACGCTCGACAGCGACGATGCCGAGTCCATGGAAGTCGCTACGGGAATCATCTCCGAGTCGTTCGGGTTGGAGTCAGAGCCCGTCACCGACACCGCAAATCTCCTACAGGTCTTTGATCTGTATGAGAAAACCCGGGAACGGATGGTACACTCATCCTGAGCACCGTATACTAATGTATAGAAGCAGGATACGCCTTCACAATCCAACGAGGCGAAAATCGCGGAGGCTGAACGATTGAAGGGACTCGGAAATGCTGCTGTTGCGAGGAAGGATTTTACTTCTGCGATTGACTATTATACTGAAGCACTTGCATTGACGCCGGATAATAAAATCTATTTGTCTAACAGAGCTGCTGCGTACTCGCAATCTGGACAGCACAACTTGGCTGCTGCAGATGCTTTGAAAGCAGTCGAGATTGACCCCGGATATGCCAAGGCATGGAGTAGACTGGGACATGCGAGGTTTGCTCTAGGAGATGCGAAAGGCAGCATGGAGGCTTATGAGAAAGGCTTGTCTTGTGAAGGGGGGCAAACAGATGTACACTCGCCTGTTTTCGGCGGCGCTGACAGTTAGGTCATGAATCGGGGTTATCAAACTGCTTCTAGAAAATACAGAGAGCTGGGAAATGATCAAGAAAGTGGAACTGCAAGGTCAACGGGTTCGGCTACTTCTCCTCCCCCTCCTGCCGGGGGCATGCCTGATTTGTCTTCATTGTTGGGATCACTAGGAGGTGCTGGACGTGGTGGAGCCGGTGGAGGAGGACCCGATCTAAGTGGACTTCTCAACAATCCTATGTTGATGAACATGGCCCAACAAATGGCTTCAAGTGGTGCTTTCAACGATATCATGAATAACCCGCGCATGAGGGAAATGGCTCAACAAATGATGAGCGGAGAACGCAACATTGGCGACATCATGAGTGATCCTGAAGTCCAGAACATGTACCCCCCCGTTCTGACATATATCTGATGGTACAGGGCCAGGGATCTCGGTGCTGGGAGAGGCGGAGGACAGGGAGGGAATACCGGTTCATAGCGGGCGAGACTTGTTTTTGCAGATATTGGAATTGAGATTGTTACACTTTAGCCCTCGGGCGCGTTCTGTGGGTGCGATAAATGATGATTGGAGAATAGATATCCTAGTCTTGGTAACCCCTTAGTTGGTGGTTTCTTGACATTGCGGACTATATCCTCTACACTTGACCTGATATCGCTGTCGCTTCGTTTTTGGATTTTCTCTTCATAGGACAGAATGTCACTGTTTTACTAGTGTTCGTTGACATAGTGTCAATTGCAATTCATTATTTCTTTTACCATCTACAGAGAAGTTGCCTGATATATTACGTTGAAAGTGGCACCCAACTTTCTGAGATATGTGGTGTTGAGATAGGTTGTTAGATTTTGCGCAATGATGTGGATTGGGTGAATTCAGGTAGCATTGCGAATGTGATGCTCTGGGATGTCCGTTCTAGGAATGCCGTAAGTTTCTTAACGAAGGAAGTTAAAGAAGATGGCTGCTACTGCTAGATTCTGGACGTTCCCGAGCCCGTAATAGAAATTTTCCGCACGGATCTTTTTCGCTCACACAGATCCTTTTTGTAACACACATTTTGCAATCTCCGACTTTTTACTTATAACGTGTAAAAAAAGTCATCAAATTTTGAACTTTTACTGCCCGAAACCTTGCTTTTTCACTAGATTCTCCCAACTTCATCCAAGGGGAACCGGCACACACCCGCACGGTTCCCTTTCCACACGCACGGATCCTTCAATTCAATAACTTTGCTTCCTTTCTGTGTGATATTGGTCAAGACATCGAGGGGAACAGGACCCGAATACGAGTCGTGACGGAAAACAGGTGAAACGTGAATCCCGACTCGCGCTTTCTGCCACCTCATTATATTCGACTTCTATTTGTTATACACAATGTAATACAGGACTCCCACCCCCCAAACCCATCAAGCCAAAAAAAGAAAAGATATTTGTATGTTTATAAATAGCCTACCTCTCTTGTTTCCATGCTATCCTTTCGATCCATCCCCATGCCATCTCAATTGCTGTCCGTCCCTTTTCGATGGTCTGAGTTCCGCCGACCTTCTTCCCCGAGAAGACATGTTTCCAGACCGTCTCGCCTTTAATCTTGAGCTGCACTTCGAGGAGCGGCTGATCGGGATTTGTCGTGTCAATTGTGTATATCGCGTATTTTTCATTGCCATCTGGGAAGTATGCGATTTGTTGGTCTGTCTCGGAGGAATGATAAGTTCTTATTGGGATGTAAAACTGGTTCAGCGGGGAGATGGAGACTTCGATGACGTCGTTTGGTAGGGCCGTTACTGCAGCTTCATGTCGATCCTACGCATTAATTAAAAGTTCTGGGTCTAGGGATGTACGCCTGAGATGACGACCACGTTGGAGATGTTTTCAATGACATCGAGGATGAGGGATCGCTCATACATGAAACCCCCCCACGTATCACGCTGTCCATCTGGTCCCTTCCAATTATTCGTCATCGGAACGGAACTGATGATGAACTTCCACACAACACCTCTATTCTCACAACCCTTCAACCACTCTATTAAATCATTCAACTGGCGTTCTCCAAGCATCGTCTTTTCAGGCCCATCCGCAGCAAAGTTACTCGTCCTGTACCGTCGTGTATCGAGGTAAAAGAAACTCGTATCGCCATAGTCCATGATGAAATAGTTTACATCTGGATGGACGGGAGCCGGGTTTGCGTTGCGGTGGTACGCGTTGAATGGCTGAGTCGCGTTTTTGTACAGACTTGTGTCCTCGCCTTGGTCGTAGTCGTTGGCGATATCGTGGTCGTCGTGGACGTGATAGAATGGGAGATTAGGAAGGACGTTTTCGAACGATGGAGAGGAATACACTTGTCGATATTGCATGAAGAAAGTCTGGGGAGTCGAGGCCGGTCGATGAGGGACATCGGCATATATAAAGTCGCCTTGTATCAGTCAATACGAAAGAAGAGAAATACCGAGGAAACTGAAAAACTTGAGGTTTGGCATGTCTTTTTCCAAGTATTTGAGACCTTGCATACGTAGAGGATGTCCCAAGGGGTTGTAGGGGAGGCCGCCTTTTATACACGAACTACTCCCGAAGCTCCAACGACCTGGCTTGCCTACTGGTGGGAATGTCTCGAATCGTCCGAAAGCTGTTTTGTTTGCAGAGTCAATGTCGATATCATTGGGCACTACGGCGTATGCATATTCTGTACTCGGACGTAGGCCATTCAAAGTGACGATGGTCGTGAAATCTGTCTCGTTGTGAAAGTCAGACGCGATCGGGCTCGTCAGCCAATTCGTTGCTTCGACAGGCTTGTAGAGGACATGTAGTGGAAAAGAGTCTTCATCAGGGGAGCGGATGAATATGTTTGCAGAGTATGGCGAGGTGGGAATAGGTCGATGGAATGCAAGATCGGTAGCAGGGTAGAACAAGTATGTTCGGAAGGTGAGGTCGAGAGTCATCATCAACAGCGCGGCATTGATCGCAGTCGTTGCGAACGACAATAGGGGATTTGATCCGGGGATTCCGAGATATATCGTTTCCATCCAGGATACAGGACGAGGTTGTTTAGCTGGTTCGACCGTTATCGTATCGATTTCGGTTTCCACGATAGTTTTATCGCTGCCATTGCCAACAACTTCAATGATATCTGTTGTTTCGACAGAGACCACAGGCTCAGAAGGCTCCAAGTCGATATACAGCAGGTAGATAAAGGACAGGATGAACTGTATCCAGAAGAATATGACTGCTGGCCATAATACGTGTGACGGGATCCAGCGCAGGAAGATGTACGAGCTTAGCCTCAGACAAACAGTCGCAAAGCCAGCGGAGAAGCGCCCAAGTCCCCGAAGCATTGATGCTGGCCGATGTGGGAACAGAGACTCTGTGAGTGAATGTATGCGTAAGCTGTTCCCTGCCCGGGCGAACCTTGTTGTGTGTCCGGGGATTGCGCAGCTGCTCTCGATGGATGTCTCTCCTGGAAACGGGGATTCTTGCCGACGGCAGTAATGGTGATAATTGACTTGACTGCCCATTTAGGGCGTAATTGGTCGATGATGGCTGAACGAATTTTGACTGGCCAAATCGAACCGCCTCTGACTTTTTCTCTACGCCGCCCGCCTGCTTCACACAGACTGCCTACATACGTCAAAGACAGTCCCACTCTGTCGTCGGCCGTCCGTGGAGCATTCAACAGCTTCAATTCATGGCCACAGCAGCAGCTTCTTTGCGTCTCTGTCGTCGCCTCCCACGCAATGCATCCCCCTCCAAGCTCTTCGCCCGCACGCTAGTTTCCGCTACACCGAGATCGACATCTCCTTCAGCTCGTATCCCCCGGTCTCCCGCCCTTCATCATTCACATTCATCTACCACAGTCCCCGACTTGTGTCTCGGCGCCGGCGGCAAAGCACCTGGATTTGTCCAGCAAATGCTCTTCTCTGCCCCCGTGCAAGACCGACATGCAAAAGGTACTGAGCCATTTGAAATTTCTTTGCTGATCCTTCGTAGAGCAAATAAATCAGAACATACGAGCGTTTCTGGGAGAAAATACTTCGCCAAACGGGAATGCTCCAAATGTCGAGAATAACACGTCGTTGCCTCCTTCACCCTTCAAGTTTTCGCATTAAACAACTGTTTGCCACCTTATATCCCTGCACGTCATTTACCGGTCTAAATGTTTCAATCGCTTAGGATCCCCTCAGTCAGAGCGTTTTTCGTATTCAGCAGTCCTTGAGGTCATCAAGATGTATATAGCATAATGCAATTGAATTATACTCGTCGGAATATCTCCTAGCCTAGGGCTCTCTACAAGTACATGCACACATGCCAGTGTTTATCAAATAATTCCCAAACGCCGAATCACCCTGAATCGTCTGTTTCATCCGCACTCATAACTCCGTTCACATGATTCTCATCGTCCTCAACAACGGCGTCGCTGATGATACTTCCATTCACACTTACGCTGCGATTGGATTTCGAGGTCGATGAGACCTTGCCACTTGACCCGGGGGCACTGCTGAAACTGCTGCTCGTATGGCTGGCAGTGTTGCTCCTGTTTAGTTCACGTGCTATCCGTCGTCGTTCAATTTTATCTTCCACAACATCCAGATCAGGTGTCACCCAACTCCGTTTTCCAGACTCGAGTTCTTCTTTCTCCCATGCTTCGCTGGTGACAATATTCTCTCGGTCTCGGACCCGTAGTCGCTGGCGAGGAGCAATGCTGACAAGAGATTCTGTTCGAAGGTGTCCAAGGCGATGAGATGGAAAGTCTGGTCGTGGAATCCAGCCATCTCCGTCGTCGTCATCGTCGTAGTCCGATTGATCGTCAGGTGATAATGGGGTCACGGGCCGATTGTGGCTCCGCTGGAATCGCCCAGACATTGTGTGTCGTCCTTGTGGTGGCCTTGTATCCCGTATTATGGGACGTACTGTTGATGCTGAATCTGACCGTCTATGACTCGTTCGATCCGGAAGGCTCTGTGTGGGAGGGGTGTCGTTTTTCCATCCTGTTCCTCCCTTAAAGATATCCTCCACCACATCCCCTGGTGCCAATTCTCCGGCCTGTACGCGCCATTGCGCCGCGAATGTCCGCCGATACATCTCCTGTGTCGGCGAATGTAGAAGATGCTTTGAATTGCGCTGCTCAATTCCTCTTGATATTTGCGGCAAGTCTTTACTCTCCGCCAACAAATTCGTTATACCGTGGAACATTTGAGCCTTCTTTAGCGGAGGAGTCGTGTAGTCCCTCGATCCTTCCACATGGACGACACTGATAGTGACCTTGACTGTCGAATTCATCTTACTTTCTTGTAGTAGATATCTCCTCGTCTCGCTTTTCACAGACGCATACTCGGATAGATTGACTGCGACATTGCCAATTCTCAGTCTTTCCCTCCCTGAAATCATTTCAACCCACACTTCCATAATCAACATCCTCTCCTGCAACACGCCGCCCTTCCCTATTCCGACCTTGAAAGTGCATTCTTTGCGATAATCCGTCCAACCAGCCTTATGATCGATAATCGGCACGCGATCGGTCTTCCCGCGACACTCGCCGCGACTGGAATGCAGAATATGCCATTTCACAAACACCTGTCCCGTGACCAGCGGTATGGACGACAACTCGTGTATTTGCAGGTGAAGCTTCAGTTTTGGACGAGACGATTTGCTGAGCATCGTCCTATGAAGGCGGTCTCAGCTTCCTGAGCGCAAGGCCACGCGACTGTTGAAGTCTGTCCGTTATCGGCCACGTTGGTGTTTCTGGGGGATATTTTGGGAATTTTAATTTTTGGGGGATTCAGGCGCAGATGGATGCCGAACTAACGCCGCGGTGCCCTGTGCGCAAGTGTGTCTGTGTGTAGTCAGGCAGTGCTTGTTTTAGAAGTGTTTTAAGGTTTGGGAGCAGCGCAAGTTGGCTGGTGGACCCTATTGCCGATGAAGGGGGGCCACACTCAGCAGCCACACGCTCCACTCCGCCGGAATCGGCGGAATTCCTGGGACCAATTAAAGCCACCCAACACGGCAGATAGGCAGAAATATTTCCCGGGGAATTAACGCTTTAAGGGGGTCCGGCCAGCGTGGACATCAACAAAGAAAAGAAGTCAACTGGCGAGCTAGTTAGCCTCTCATGTATCCGCAGATTATCCTGCTCGGCGACAGGTAGCAAGAATCAGGTTATCATGTGCTGACCTGATAGTCTCATACAGAGATGCTTTGACCCGTCAACGCCTTCGTTTGGGCCCGCGCTGCAGCACGCATATTTCCGTCGAGCAGACGTCGTCAATCGGGGTTTCGGCGGATACAACACGGAATGGCTATTGCCAGTTCTACAGAACCAAATCCTTCCATCAGTAGTCGACGTTATATTATGGGTAATACTCATCGGTGCGAACGACGCAATGCTAGCGCCTGGGGCGAACCACGTACTTCTTCATTTCAGTACGTTTCTCAAATTAGGTCGCAATTGATGCGTATCGACAAAACCTTGTCAAAATCATAGATGCCATTGCAGTTCACCATCTTTCGCTGGGAACACCTCCTCGAATTATCCTTATCACACCACCTCCTATCAGCCAATCAATTATTGCCGAACATCTTCCTCAGCATAGAGACCTTCGATCCAGCGAAGTCACATATTCCTATGCCCAAGCCGTAATGAACCTTCCACTCCCCACATTTGTCGAGAAAGTCAATCTGTACGAATCAATACAACTAGCCCCCGCCCAAAAATTTCTCAAAAACCCCGAACTAATAACAAACGAAAAGAGCAACCCCGTTCGCTTTGAAAACGGAGGAATGGTCATCGGATTGGAAGATTACCTCTCAGATGGTTTACACCTGAAAGATCCCAGTTATGAAATCATGTACAATTTGACGATGAGATGTATAGGCACACGGTGGCCAGAGATAATACCGGAGAATATGAAAATGCCAGTTCCGTGGTGGGGAGATATTGTATCGGCAAAAAATCAACAGAAAGATGAATTATAGTTATCACAAAACGCCTTTCCAATGCTATCCATGCATTATCATTTCCGTTTGAGCGTTTCCTGCTCTACTTGGATTCTAATCCTGTCAGTACAGGTCAGGTTGAAGCGGGAATACCGTATCGAGAGTCGATTCGAAAGAGGAAAATCCCCCGTGTCACTTGCTTTCTTTAACCATCCTCTCACTTCGTCGGAAGGCCTTTTTTGGAGCCATGTAATAACACCCATCTATCGTCAACTTCACCACACAGAGGGCAAGCGTACTTCGTAATATGTAAACCCAGCAACCCAATCGTTAGACCCCAACTGTACCTTCCTATTCAATCCCTCGGCAATGATTCTCGTTTCAATCCTTTCCCTTGCAATATCCAATTTGCCTTCATTCCTATTCACAACACTTTTCATCAATTCCATTGCCATTCGTTCCTCCCCCTGACAATCCCTCGTCCATAATTCCAGCGATTCCCAACTATTCTGCAGCTCTGGCTCTCGCATCCGTTTTTGTCCGTTACATAAAAGGTATGTCATCTCTTCCGTGACGGGGCCTTGTATTCCATCTGTGAGGGGTCCGTTGCCTGCGAGGGTTTTGAAGCGGTTGATTTTACGTTCCACGAATTGTTCGAAGGGGATCCGTTTTCTGCCAAAGGATTTACGCTTCTGTAGGAGACTGGGCACTTTTTCGAGCAATTGAATGGCTTGGGTTTTATATTCTGTGTTCTTCGGATGGCGACGGAAGAGTTCTGCGTAACATACTCCTGCTACGTAGGTATACAGGCCATGAGACCAGTTGTTTGTCTCGCACATTAGCAGAAACCATTTGGCTGCACTCTCATATTGATGTGTCATGAGATAATGTCTATATCAGCTTTGAATGGTAGAAGGCATACAAGGATCCCTCAAAGATCACGAGAGATTGCATCTGAGGCATTTGTGAGTTGACTTTCAGTGAAGAAAGTCTCGTCACGACATCTTGTAAGTTGCCCTTGATGCTCTCCATACGAGCCTATACTCAGTCTCTCTCACGCAGGATCAAACCTCTTCGACAGCCCACAATGTGCTTGAAGGATATCGTTTTCGTACATCCACGATATTGGCATGTAATCTCTCCAAAGTAGTTCCCTTGCCACCTCGAGAGGAATACTCGTCGGCCACAATATCACTGTTCTGGACTATATTCCCATAATAAGCACCCAGAACGAACGTCCCCAACGCTCCGAACGGACTTTTCTGCCCGGACACTTTCCATAACATCGACAAAGCTTGAGATCGAGACCCTCTGAAGCCAATGATACTTAGTAATCGTGACAACGACGGTGGGAGGAGTGAGATTAACAGCATGATGGAACCTAATGCCATTAATGTCCCCGAGTAGATGATTTGGTCAGTATATGTCGTGTCTGCTTCTGGCGGAGTGGGTATTTCGAAGAACGTCGAGATAGTGGCCATTGAGGATCGACGATCCATGCCGGGTGAGATACTTGAAGTCGGTGTTGTTGACGAGGAACTTGGTCTTCCATTGAGGAGATCGGTGGCTTGAGTGTTTAATGCGTCGTCGGTAAGAGACAGTGATTCCAGTGACTCAGGTAATGTCGCTGGATTCGCTAGTTCCTCTGGATCGTCCATAGCATCCACGAAGTCGTCCTCGTCGCTATCTTCAGGTGTGGTTTGCGGACTCGCAACTATTTCTCCGTTGGCAAAGGTGTTAGATGCTGCGCCGATGCTGTTAGAGTCAGCCGGGACCGTCCCATCCACATCGACAATCATATCAAACATCTTATGCAGCAATTGGTAACACTTGCGTAACTTGTAAGCCCCCTTCAACGATTCCACGACCGACTCACTCAGAAATGAAACAACCGCAGACATCAAGAGTGACAAAGCAATACACAAAGTATACTCCGCGCCTATCGTTACTTCCCGTGCAATAAACTCAGGTACCAGGATCATAACGGCCTTGTGAATGATTCTCCTTTACGGCCAATTTTCTTTCGCGTTCGGCAGTGGCTTCCGCATCCGCTATTCTCTCCGTCGCTACCATCACCATCGGCACATCAGTAGACTTTACCCTCCTTGAGCATTTCACTTTCGAACCCAATCAAAGCACGTAAGAAACTTACTGCTGCATGGCCTGTTTTATGGAACCCACTCGAACCTTTTGCTAGGATCTTTTCCGCTCCTAAAGATTAGCGCGCGCATCAAGGGCGCTGTACCGATGAGGTCGTCGTTGAGCAGTGCGTCTAGACCGTCCATTGACTCTTTCAAAGCAGACACCTGATCCAATTCCGACAACGAAGTCGATGACCCCGCAGTTGTCAACCGCGTCCCAGAAAGCAGTCCAAACATTCTTGACATGTTGTTAAATACCGAACCACCTGGAATGACACTCAGAGACTTATGTGTTGTTCCTTATTGCGACGCGTTTGGATTTAAAAGACGGGTGAGTTCTTTGATAGGCTCCTTAGTGCACAAACGAAGCCATTGTAAGGGATTTGAAGAAATAGACTACTTTTGAAGATTTGTATGACGTTGTTTAGGAAAAGGACTTTAGTCGGCGATTTAGGCCGATGGAGGCGGTGAGAGCAATTCAGCCGGTGTCGGAGATCGCTAATCACCGGCGACTCCGGCAAATTGACTGGTCAACCGCCGTCATCGCTTCATTTATGCCGCCCCCTTAGACACTGCGCTATCCCGCATTATCTGCGAGAGGCAGTGATAACGGCAATAGCGTAGCGAATGGCGGACATCAAGTCGGCTCCCACAACGATAGAGTATCCTTGCACAGTCCGAGTATGTCACTTCTTTCGGGATTCAAACCTGAGTTGAACGATTTTGAGCAAGTCAAATATATATCGTCCAAGACGTGAATTGTATTAGAAATTATATCTACTCAATCTGCTCTGTTGCGGGTTGAGTAAACAGTGCAAATACCCTGCACCCATTCCAGTCCATTTTCCGTGCAATTCTCCATGAAATGCAGTCCAGCAAAACAAACAAACCACTCTATCTTCATGCCAAAAAAAATAAGAGGAAGTAGTAATAATAACCGACAACACCCAACTTGGAAATAGACTCGAATCATTGAAATATGCATGCCCTCCTTTTGCAGAGACGACGAGATTCCATGCCAAACGAGCGGTACCATCCATCCTACAACAACAACCCAATCCATACAATACCCTTTATTTCCCTTTATTTGCCTGCTTTCCCCCGCCGGTTCACTCCGAATAACGACAGTCCATGATAATTAGACATTATCAATCGCTAGAAAAGAATTCAAAAATACACTTTGCTCGTTCGCCATGATGCAAAATGTGGCTCGACTCGACGACGCGAAATTTGTATCAAGGATAGGAGTGACGAGACAGATATTACCGCCGCTTGGGAACGGAACCTCGGATTGTGACGGACTCGTCGTCCTCGTCGTCAACATCTGGTCGGAAGGTCGTGGCGGAAGTGACGTCTCCATCGCTCTCCAGTGTCCAGATACTATCAAGTCCAGCACTGCTGCCCTCAGTACTTGGACTAAGACTTCCGATCCCTCCCTCATCCCGTTCAATCTCATCTTCCGCAGGTGAGAGATCTTGCATTTCCCAATGGTCTTCCTCCAAATGAGGCGGCACGCCTTGTACCATCCCAGTCTCCAGATCCACAAACGATCCATTCATTTGCCAGGCTGCAACCGTTGCACTTGAGTTTGCTCGACTTCGTGAGGGGCGCAGTTTGGCGTTATGTCCTTTGAGGACGTAATCGTAGTGCCAGCGGAAGAGTTTCCCGGGCTGGACCTGAGGGAGATAATTTCGCTGGGCGATGTAGAATACGGTGACTGCGAGGCAACTTCCACCGATGAGGTCGACGAAGTAATGGTGCGTGAGGTACATCGTGGCCCACCAAACCCACATGACGTAGGCACATAATAGTATCCGTGCTTTGGGGAAGAGATGGTGGAGGTACAGAGCGTGGAGGGTTGCCCAGCCAGCGTGTAGGGACGGAAATGCGCCGAAGACGACCGGAGAGGCAGAGAATGAGGAGGTATAAAGGTTCGTGCCGAACAATTCGTCAATTCGATATAATCCCCCAGGTGAGCCGTTCATGGTATAATCTGCTGGAGCGAATCCATACGCATTTTCGTACCCTGATGTCAGCTATATTGGAAATTGGAAGTACAAGGCGGCGAGCATGGAAAGATCAGTTGTATTATGACTCCCGTCAAGCTCATGTACCCAAAACTTCGAGCAAAGACCGGTAGTGATCCGGGCGGTGCAAACAAGAACAATACACCTGAGCAAACGACTGGCGCACCGAAATGAATGATGCCGTAGGGGAGCCATGCAAGAACATCGAAGAAGGGTGATGTGTGTTTTGACAGGATGTTGGATAGATTCGCACCATATAGAATACTCTCCACGGCCGGCAATACTCGTACGGAAATATCGGGGCGCCATTCCGCTGGTATAAAGCTATAATTAGAACAGGGATTAGAAATAAATAGTACCTTGCCGAATAGAACAATACAGCCCATGTGACAACGGGCAATGCGGGAAGGAGAAACTGTCTTGTGATTGGTATTACCAGGCCAGTGATGAGCAGCGTGGCTAACAGTGTTTTAATTATGGGCCCAGGCGAGATAATGACACTCAGTGCAAATATTCCGATGATAGTAATGAAGATATACTGTCCATCAAGACCTACAATTAACTCTTGAAGGGTGGCTAGATCAAACCATTCCATCGATGATGCCGCAGGGACTCGATTGTCTTAGCAGGCGAGAAAGAGGTTTCCAGCGCGCTTACTGATCTCGGGGGCTGGCCGGTCGTCCGTCGTTGATAGCGAGGCCGAGTCGTTTTATGAACATTGAGATTATTATTACTGAGGTAGGGATAGGAGGGAGCGGCCCAGGTCGCCGGGTTGGTGGATATGCTGGGGAGTGCAAGGAAGGAGGGTTTTCTGACACCCAGGATGGGCGCAGTGTCGAACAACATATCGCTGCGACGGTCTCGCTCGCAACCGTGGAGACGAGACGCTTATATGGCCGAGAGGAGCGGTGCCAATGGGACGGGTGAAGAGAGGACGGACGACGGGGTGCTGATGGGCTGATGTGCGTGGATATGAAAGGGAGACGGACGGAGACGGAGTGATTCGGACTTAGCAGTCCGCAGGTCGCCGAGTAGAAGTCTCGCCCTGCCCGCACGCCAGCTTGTCGTGTATGCTTCGGGCGATGCTGTCGGCAAGAGCGAGCGAGACACGAAAGGGTGGTGCTTGTGTTCGGGAGGGAGACTGGATGAGGAATGGGTGTTGCACGGAGGCCGTCGACGGGCTCTAAACACTCTTTTTCTTCCTTACCAGTGGTGCTGAAGCTCGTGAATATTCTTATTTACATGGGATTTACCCGGTGGCGCACACGGCGGAAAGGGT
>Ga0302325_10005265_pt1 | contig 29503 bp, 30 predicted proteins | sample Palsa_T0_2_FD_201948 | JGI IMG/M metagenome (GOLD analysis project Ga0302325, IMG submission 201948) | Peat permafrost microbial communities from Stordalen Mire near Abisko, Sweden - Palsa_T0_2 | ecosystem: Environmental > Terrestrial > Soil > Palsa > Peat permafrost | place: Sweden: Abisko...
AGCACACCCGCTTCGTTGTCGACGAGCACGGCAATGGTATGCCGTTCGACGGTGGGCTTCGGCGGAAGCTTGGCGGCAGCACTCATCACACCAGCATCTTTCCTTCGTCGCTCACTTCGTTCTCCGATGCATCGGAGAGCAGCATTTCGTGATGCGCGCCGCCGGAGGGGATCATCGGATAGCAGTTCTCCGTGGGATCGACGCGGCAATCGAACAGCACGGGCTTCTTTACATCGATCATCTCCTGGATCTTCGCGTCGAGCTCGGCGGGCTTCTCCGCGCGCAGGCCCACGCAGCCGAACGCGTCCGCCAGCTTGACGAAATCGGGCAGCGCTTCCGAATAGGAATGCGAATAGCGCCCGCCATGCAGCAATTGCTGCCACTGCCGCACCATACCCATATACTGGTTGTTCAGAATGAAAATCTTGACCGGCAAATCATATTGCACGGCCGTCGACATTTCCTGCATCGTCATCTGCACGCTCGCTTCGCCCGCGATATCGATCACCAGCGAATCCGGATGCGCCATCTGCACCCCGATGGAGGCCGGCAGGCCATACCCCATCGTGCCGAGGCCGCCGGAGGTCATCCAGCGGTTGGGTTCCTCGAATTTGAAGCGTTGCGCGGCCCACATCTGATGCTGGCCCACTTCGGTCGTGATGTAGACATCGCGACCGCGCGTCAGCGCGTAAAGCCGGTCGATCGCATATTGAGGCTTGATGATGTCGGTTGACGGCTTGTAGGCGAGCGAATCCTTCTTGCGCCAGATCTCGATCTGCTTCCACCATTCCGCAAGCGCCGGCGCATCCACCTTGCGCCGCTGCGTCTTCCAGAAATGCAGCATCTCCTTCAGCGCCTTGGTCGCATCGGCCACGATGGGCAGATCGACGCGCACATTCTTGTTGATCTGGGACGGATCGATATCGAGATGGATCTTGGTCGAGCCCGGCGAGAAGCCGTCGATACGGCCCGTCACGCGGTCGTCGAAGCGCGCGCCGAGGCAAATCATCAGATCGCAATCGTGCATAGCGAGATTGGCTTCGTAAGGACCGTGCATGCCGACAAGCCCCAGCCATCGCGGATCGGATGCGGGAAACGCGCCTAGCCCCATCAGGGTGGACGTGATCGGAAAACCTGTCGTCTTCACCAACTCGCGCAACAGCCGGCTTGCTTCCGGTCCGGAATTGACGATGCCGCCGCCCGTGTAAAACAGCGGGCGCTTCGCGTTCGCCATCAGCTCGACCGCTTTAACGATCGCGCCCAGATCGGGCTCGGTCTTCGGCCGATAGGTTTTGTGCCGCACGGATTCGGGGGCGACATAGGCGCCGCGCTTGAATTGCACGTCTTTCGGAATGTCGACCACGACAGGCCCGGGCCGCCCCGTGGTCGCGATCTGGAACGCCTCGTGCAGCACGCGCGAAAGATCGTTCACATCCTTCACGAGATAATTGTGCTTGGTGCAGGCGCGCGTGATGCCGACCGTGTCGCATTCCTGGAACGCATCGGTGCCGATGAGATGGGTGGCGACCTGGCCGGTCAGCACGACGATGGGAATGGAATCCATCAACGCGTCGGCAAGGCCCGTCACCGCATTGGTCGCGCCTGGCCCCGACGTGACGAGCACGACTCCCGGCCGGCCCGTCGAGCGCGCATAGCCTTCGGCTGCATGCACTGCGCCTTGCTCGTGGCGGACCAGCACATGAATGAGATCGTCGGTCGCAAACAGCGCGTCGTAAATCGGCAGCACCGCGCCGCCCGGATAGCCGAAAATGTGCTTGACGCCCTGATCCTTCAGCGCGCGCACCACCATCTCCGCGCCCGAAAGTTCGATAGCGCCCGCTCGCGCGCCCGCCACCACCGTCTGTCCATCTCTATCCATCGCAAGCACCTTCGAAATTCGAGCCAAGGCCAAAAATGAGCGCCAAAAAAGCAAAAGGGGCGTTTCCGCCCCTTATGTGCACGCCGCTATCCGGGAACCGAGGTCTACCCTCGTCCGAAGAGCGGCGTTCTAATGAGTACGCGTTGAAACGACATTTTGGGCCTGACCCGCTTCGCAGGTGCAAAAGCTACGGAAGGTGCGATTCGGCGTCAAGTAATTTCATGCAAGGTGCGACAAGATTTCAGCAAGTATATTGCTCAAATCCTCGGCTTCGATCCAGTGCCAGTCAGCCATCCGGTGACGAAACCAGGTGAGCTGGCGCTTGGCATATTGCCGGGTTGCCGCTTGGGCGGCGGCTTTTGCGGCGGCCGGATCGAGCGCGCCGGCGCGCAGCGCCGAAAGTTCGCGCAGGCCCAGAATCTTGGCAGACGGCAGCGAGAGGTCGAGACCTTCCAGCGCCACTGCTTCGTCCGTCGCGCCGGATGCGAGCATCGTTTCAAAGCGGGCATCGATGCGGCGGTGAAGCTCCGCACGCGGCGGCGAGATCACGAAGCGCGCGAGATTGAGCCCGTAGAGCACTGCAGTTCCCGCATTCCTTTGCCAATGTGCGAGCGGCCGACCGGTTGCTTCAAACACTTCGTAGGCCCGCAACACGCGCTGGCGATCCGAGGCGCGCAGGCGCGTTTCCGGATCGCGCGCCACAAGCTCGGCGAAGAAGGCGTCGGCACCGATTTCGTCCCAACGTGCATGGGCTCTCGCGCGAATGTCTGCCGGCACAGGCGGAATCTCGGCGAGGCCTTCCGTCAGCGCCCCGAAATAGAGTCCCGTGCCGCCCGCAAAAATCGGCATCCGCTTCGCGGCGCGGACCGCAGCGAGCGCGCCGCTAGCATCGGCCTGATAGCGCGCAACGGAATAAGGCTCATGCACGCTCACATGGCCGTAGAGCAGATGCGGCACACGCGTCATGTCTTCGTCCGAAGGTCGCGCGGTCAGGACTCGCGCCTCGCGATAGACCTGCATCGAATCCGTGTTGACGATCGTGCCGTGGATTTGCTCCGCCAGCGCGAGTGCGGCAGCCGACTTGCCGCTCGCAGTCGGCCCTGCGATAAGCACCGCATCCGGTTTCATGGGCCGCAATGTCCGAACGATTCTTTCATGTGCTGAACGTTATCGCAGAAGACGCGTCTGCGCTTGCTGTGAAATTGCGTGGGATCGGCGAGGCTGTGTGGCTGTCGCCGGGTCGCGCGTTCGACATCGGAATTTCGGGCGACACCCAGGCCGCGCTCGCCGAGGCGCGCGGCATCGCCACGAAGGCCGATATCAACCTTGTCGCGACCGCGGGGCGCCGCAAAAAGCTGCTGGTGGCCGACATGGATTCCACCATCATCGGCTGCGAATGCCTCGACGAGCTGGCCGAGATGGCGGGGCTGAAGGCGAAGGTCTCCGCCATCACCGAACGCGCGATGCGGGGCGAGATCGAATTCGCGGGCGCGTTGCGCGAGCGTGTCGCGCTCCTCAAGGGATTGCCGCTGAACGCGCTCGAAAAAACATATGCCGAGCGCGTGAAGCTCAATCCGGGCGCTCTGGCGCTGGTCGCGACGATGAAAAAGCATGGTGCCCGAAGCTGTCTCGTGTCCGGCGGGTTTGCGTTCTTCGCGTCGCGCGTCGCGGCGCTCGCGGGTTTTGACGATCAGCAGGCGAACACATTGCTCGATGACGGCGCCACGCTGACAGGCCAGGTCGCCGAACCGATCCTCGGCCGCGAAGCAAAACTCGCCGCGCTTGAAGCGGAAGTCTCCGCTCTGGGCATTTCCTTCGCCGAAGCGCTCGCAGTCGGCGACGGCGCCAACGATCTGGACATGATCAAGCGCGCGGGGTTAGGCGTCGCGTACCATGCGAAACCAGTGGTGGCGGCCGCGGCCGGCGCGAGCATTGTGCATGCGGATTTGACGGCGCTGCTCTATCTGCAGGGATATCAGGATGGGGAGATTGTAGGGCATGACTTTCCTCCCCCGTTTACGGGGGAGGTGGATCGCGCGCGATAGCGCGCGAGACGAAGGGGGCCCCCATCGACGCGCTTCGCGCGTCACTTCCCCCGTAAACGGTGGAACAAAAAACTACCCCGCGTCGCTCAGGGGCATCGCGACGTAAGTCGATTCGCCTGCACGGCTCACCAGCAGCATTTCGATTTTCTTGCCGGCTTTGGCGTCTGCATCGAGGCGCTTCGCGACATCGTCCGGCGTGTGGACCGCTTCGCTCTGCACTTCCACGATCACGTCGCCGGGGCGGAAATGGTTGTCGCCCGCGGGGCTGTTCGGATCGACATCGGTTACAACCACACCCTGCACATCGTTCGGCACCTTGTATTTCGCGCGCGCACCGCCATCGAGCTGCGCGAGCACGAAGCCAAGCTGCGACACCTTCGAGGCATTGGCTTTCGGCGGCGCGGGCTTGGCGGCCTTGGCCGCCAACTCATCGGGATCCGGCGTATCCTCGAGCTTCGCCACCATCACATGCGCGGTCTCTTTCTTGCCGCTGCGCAGATAATCGACAGCCACCGTCTTGCCCACAGGCGTATCGGCAACAATGCGGGGAAGCGTGCGCTGGTCGGCAACGGACTTGCCGTCGAACGCGACGATCAGATCGCCGGATTGCAGCCCCCCTTTCGCGGCGGGGCCTCCCGGAGTGACATCGGCCACGAGTGCGCCGGTCGTGCTCGGCAATCCCAAGCCTTCCGCGATATCGCTCGTCACCTGCTGCACGCGCACGCCCAGCCAGCCGCGGCGCGCTTCGCCATATTGGCGCAGCTCGTCGATCACCTTGCGCACCATGTTGGCCGGAATCGCAAAGCCGATGCCGACCGAACCGCCCGTGGGCGAATAGATTTCGGAATTCACGCCGACCACATTGCCCGCCATGTCGAACAGGGGGCCGCCGGAATTGCCGCGATTGATAGGCGCATCGGTTTGGATGAAATCGTCATAGGGCCCGGCCGCGATATCGCGATTGCGCGCGGAGACGATGCCGGCCGTGACCGTGCTGCCGAGGCCGAACGGATTGCCGATCGCGATCACCCAATCTCCGATGCGCGCACGATCGGAATCGCCGAAATGCGCGAAAGGCAGCGGCGCCTTCGCCTTCACCCGCACGAGAGCGAGATCGGTCTTCTCGTCGCGGCCCACCACTTTCGCAGGCAGGCTCGTGCCGTCGTTCAACGTGACGGTAATTTCGTCGGCCTGGTCGATCACGTGATTGTTGGTCACGATCAATCCCGACGCATCGATGATGAAGCCCGAACCGAGGGACGTGATGTGATGCGGGACGTTCTTGTCCTGGTTCATATAATCCTTGAACAATTGCTGCAGCGGCGAATCCTGCGGCAGATCGGGCAACGCCGCTTCGGGCGTGCCGGCCTTCAAGGTTTGCGTGGTCGCGATGTTGACGACCGTGGGCAGAAGCTGGTTAGCAAGATCGGCGAAGGAATCCGGCGCGCCGCGCCCCATGCTTGGGGGAGCCGCTGCAATCGCCGCAGGGCTCGCCAATGCCAGCGCGCCCGCAAAAACCGCGCGACCCATAAGACGCAAGAATTCCGAACCGCGCATTGCCCAACGGACTCCCAATAAATCCGCGCCCCTCAACAGACGCCGACCACATCTCAATAGAATGATGGAGATAGAGTATGAACCAAAACCCACAAGACCGGCGGATCACTTTGCGTTGCGTTTGTGCAACCCGGGACACAGTCGCACGAAAAGGTAAATACCGATATGGTTGACATCTGAACCAGTTAAGTTCATTCTTTGTTCCTGAGATCAGGGACGAAGTCATGGAAAAATCCACGATTCCAGCGGAAATCCTGGGTCGAGATACGCCGAAAAGGGCTGCCCGCGCGGCGCGGCTGGCGCGGCTCCGGGCCGCCGGACTGGCGGAAGGCGTGCCGCAGCGTGCAATCGACGCGGCGGAAGCCTCGCTCGCCGGCGCCTTCGCGTTGGCGGACTTTGCGGACGCGATCCGGAGTGCAGGCGATGACTGAACGGTTCCGCGATCTGGAATTGCGCCTCGCCGCGGCACGCCCGGGCCATGAGCCGGAACTGGTCGAGGAAGCCGCGCGGATTCTCGCGAACGAGACGACCTATCGCGTGCAAATGTTCCGCGATGCCGGCGCGTTCGCGGATGCCGCGATGCTCGTCTACCGCGCGGCACTGCCGGGCAGCGGTTTTCAATTCGGCCTTGGCCCGCGGCTCGACGTTCGCGCACACCGCGCTACCGCCCTCACCTGGCAACGCGGCGATGCGTGCGCGATGCCCTACCGCGCGGCGACGCCTGCGCTCGCACTGCTGCGCGCCGCCGTGAGCGAAACCACGCGCCTGCGCGAGTCGAGCGCACTCGCCGCCTGCCCGACCTGCCACGGCCTCGGCTGGTACTTCACTGCAGAAAACAGGAAACAGATGTGCCGGCATGGCCGCGGCGTGGTGTGAGTTGTCGGCGCAAATGGATTTTTAACGCGAAGGTCGCGGAGGATGCGCGTTAAACCTGCTTTTCCGCTCTTACCTTTGCGTGCCCGATCCGGTAATCATGCGGCCCAAGCGACCCCGTAGCTCAGCCGGATAGAGCAACGGTTTCCTAAACCGTAGGCCGCGTGTTCGAATCACGCCGGGGTCGCCATGAATTCGGTATGTTGGCTTGTTGATTTCCAATTTGGATGATGGAGATTGGTCGTGACGAACGTCGTGAAAATTGCCGATTCCGGGCATGTGCGGACCATTACGCTCAACCGGCCGGAGAAGAAGAATGCACTAAGCGATGCGCTCGCCTGGGGCGTGGTGACGGCCATCGACGATGCCGCGCGCGACGACAATGTCTGGGTGGTCGCGATCACGGGAACGGGCGATGCGTTTTGCGCGGGGCTCGACCTGTCGGGTGCGGAACGCTTTTCGCCCTGGTCGCCGCAAACGGCGCAGCTGGACGACATCCATTGGGTCGGACATTTCCTGCTCGCGATCCGCAAGCGCTGCGACAAGCCCGTGGTCGGTGGGGTCAACGGCGTCGCGGTGGGCGCAGGGCTGGGCCTCGCGATGGCGACGGACGTGCGGCTTGTCAGCCGAAGCGCAAAACTGATGGCCGGCTATACGCGCATCGGCGGTTCGCCGGATGGCGGCCTCACGATCACCTTGCCGCAGACCATGGGTTACGAGAACGCGATGCGCTTCATGATGGAAAACCGCACTGTCGAGGGCGACGAAGCGGTGCGCCTCGGCATGGCGGGCGAAGTGGTCGCAGACGCACACTTCCACGACCGGCTCGCCGCATATTGCGAGGAATTGTGCGCGTGGTCTCCCATCACCTTGCGGCTTCTCAAGCGCGGCATGGTGAAATCGCTTGAAACCTCGGACCTCGAGCAACAGCTGCGCTACGAACTCTCCAACATCCGCATCGCCTTCGGCAGCGAAGATGCGAAGGAAGCGCGCAAGGCCTTCTTCGAAAAGCGCAAGCCGGTGTTCAAGGGGAAGTGACGAAGGCGGCGACGGTCGCAGCGGTCTATCTGGACTGACGCAGCAGCGCCTCGACATTTGCACGCGTCGTCGCGATCAGCGCGTCTGCGATAGCGTCCGCCTTGGCCGTGTTGCGACTCGTCAGCCAGTTGGCGATGAGTGCAATCTGGGTTTCGGCAATCTGCGTGGCGATCAGCGACAAGGCCAGTATCGGGCGAGTGCCGCGCGAGGCGCGCAGCAGTTGCGCCAATCGCGGTTCTATCAGATCGGCGAGACAGCGGACCCAGATGGCGCGTGCGGGTTCTGCGAAGAAGACGCGGTTGATCTTGCGCTGGCTATAAAAATGCTCGAGCTGCGCGATGACGGCAGCGATGGGAACTTCCTGACCCACCAGCGCGGCGAGCGCGCCGGACGGCCGTGTGAGGCTTTGCTTCAGAATGTCGTCCTTGCTGCGGAAATGCAGATAGAAAGTCGAGCGGCCGACATCGGCGCGCGCGGCAATGTCTTCCACCGACACATCTGGAAAGCCGCGCGTAAGCATCAGCTCGACGAAGGCGGACATCAGGGCTGTACGCGTGCGCGCGGTGCGGCGGTCGGGCTTCTTCGGCGGCATAGAGGAATCGGTTCGGTGTCGGCGCCAGATTGACCGCTTTGCGCGGCCTGTGCCAACCCGTCTGCAAGACAAATCGAGGCTACTGTCCAGAAATAGACAGGCACATCCACACCGCCAACAACACAATTTCGCAGCGCGCTAGGTTTCAATCGACTGCGGGCGTCCGCCCGCATTTGTTATCGACGCCGCAAAGAAAAGCGGCCGGACGCCCGCAGTCCATCGGCAGGATATCCTTGATGACGAATGAGTTTGGCGAACGCACGGCGGGAATACTTTTGCTGCTCACCGCCATCGCATCGCTTGCGCTGTTCGCGGCCCATCCGGGCGAAACAGCGACGACATTTGCCGGCGTACTGAAAGAAGAAGCCGCCAATCGCGACGTCGCGGGCGCGGTGCATGGCGGCTATATCGCCCTGCTCGTCCTGCAGATTATCTGTTATGCGAAGCTGTCGGCACGGCTCGATCTGCGCCGCCTGTTGCCACTCGCCGGACTCGTGTTCTTCGCGACCGGCGCGGTGTTTCTTTCCGCATCGTTGCTGCTGGACGGGCTTGTAATCCCGGCGCTTGCCGTGCGCTACGCCGACCTGCCCGCGAAAATCGAGTCCGCGCGCACCCTGTTCGTGCTCTGCGAAACGGCCATCGGGTTTCTGATGCCGATCGGCCTCGCATTCCAGGGTGCCGCCATTGCGAACTGGGGCGCTGCGCTGTGGCGCGGGTCTCGCATTGCGAGCACCATCGGAGTGCTGTTCGGCCTCCTCATGCTCGGCGCGCTCGCCGCAAACCTAGCATGGCCGAATCCGGTGTTTCTGATGGGCCCGCTGGTTGCCTCCATGCTTTGGGCTTTCGTCGCGGCATGGCAGCTGCTCGTGAAGCCGTCCTAAAATCGGCAGGCCAGACCCGCGGCGAATAGATTGCGCGAGGCGTTGTCGTCGCAGATTTTTTTGGCGCATGCCCGCGCAAAGATTCGATATCTGTTCCAACTATTTTGCGTTCCAGTCGAAATTCTGCTTGCGTGCTTTGATCAAACGGCATACGAAATTCGCCATTCCACGAATTTGCGCCCAGCGCCCGCCGCAGCTCGCGGCGAATTCATTCGCGCGATCGCTGCTGGCCCGATTTGGCACGAATTGAATCAACCTCTACTGGCCCCCGGAACGCTCGCGTAGTAACTTTGCGGTCTCATAGATTCCGGGGGACAGGAAAGGCGCCGATCTCCATGAATCGCAAATCCGCATATGGCCGCGCTCTCGCCGGGTCCGGCGCAGCTCTTGCCCTGTGGCTGAGTGCCGTCTCGGCCGTGGCCCAGAATTCGCCTGTTACCGTCGCGATTGATGCGACCGCCAAGGTGCATCCGATCAATCCGCTGGTTTACGGCGTGGCCTTTGCCTCGAAGGCGCAGCTCAAAGAACTCAACGCGCCGCTGAACCGTTCCGGCGGCAACAATATGTCGACCTATAACTGGCTCGTGAACGCACAGAATCTGGACGACGACTGGTATTTTGAAAGTTATCCGCAGGCGGACGCGAACCGCGGCTCCGAGGCCGACAAATTCGTTTCGCAAGCGAAATCCGAGGGCGCGCAACCGATGCTGACCGTGCCGTTGATCGGCTGGGTCGCCATTCTCGGTCCCAACCGCTCCATCCTGCCGGCCTTTGCCGTGTCCAAATACGGCGCGCAATGTTCGGTCGATCCCTACGATACCAATGCAGGCGACGGCATCGAATCGGACTGCGCCACCGACATCACGGACAACAATCCCGCCGACGCCTATGTCGCCGACAGTCCCGCCGTCGAGCAGAAATGGATCAAGCATCTGATTGCGCGCTGGGGCACCTGGGCCAATGGCGGCGTCGGCTATTACCTTATGGACAACGAGCCCAGCATCTGGTTTTCGACCCATCGCGACATCCATCCCATCGGTCCGCATGCGGACGAATATCGCGACAAGGTCATCGCGGAATCCGCGAGCATCAAGGCGCTCGATCCCGGCGCGCAGGTCGTGGCGCCCGAGGAATGGGGCTGGGACGGATATTTCTACAGCGGCTACGACCAGCAATATGCCGCCGCAAACGGCTGGAGCTCGTTTCCCGATCGGCAGAACGAAGAAGGCGGCATGGATTACATTCCGTGGCTCCTGAGCCAATGGAAAGCGGCCGGCCATCCGGTGGACGTGCTGAGCGTGCATTTCTATCCGCAAGGCGGCGAATACGGCAACGACGTCTCGACGGCGACGGAGTTGCTGCGCAACCGCTCCACGCGTCAGCTGTGGGATCCGAATTACACATCCGAAAGCTGGATCGGCGCGCCGGTCTATCTGATCCCCCGCCTGAAGAGCTGGATCAAGAACTACTATTATGCGGGGACACCCGTGGCGATCACGGAATACAATTGGGGGGCGGAAGGCTACATCAACGGCGCCACGACCCAGGCCGACATCTACGGCATTTTCGGCCAAAGAGGGCTCGACATGGCCACGCGCTGGACCGTTCCGGCCAGTAACACGCCGACGTTCAAGGCGATGAAGATGTATCGCAACTACGACGGCGCGAATTCGACTTTCGGCGATACCAGCGTGTCGGCGACCGTGCCCAACCCGGACAATCTCTCTGCCTTCGCGGCGCTACGCACTAGCGACGGGGCGATGACGGTGATGGTCATCGCCAAGGTGCTGAGTGGGACCACGCCGGTTGCCCTCGATATCACCCATTTCGCGGCATCGGGATCGGCGAAGGTCTATCGCCTGACATCGAGCAATGCGATAGAAGCACTTCCGAACAAGGCTTGGTCTGGCGGCACATTGAGCGATTCCGAGCCGGCGCAGAGCATCACATTGTATGTGCTGCCCAAATAGCGAGACGACATGAAGGCGAAGATCGTCGGCGGCCCCGCATCGCCCTACGTGCGCAAAGTGCTGACGGCGCTGCACATCAAAGGCATCGATTTCACCATCGACCCGATCGTGCCGTTTTTCGGCAACGACGCATTCGGCAAGATCAGCCCGCTGCGCCGCATTCCCGTCTATATCGACGACCGAGTGACGCTATGCGACTCCAGCGTGATCCTCCAATATCTCGAGGACCGCTGGCCGCAGAAGAGCATCTATCCGAAGGATGTGGGCGCGCGGGCCCATGCGCGCTGGCTGGAGGAATATGGCGACACCCGCGTCGGCGACGTGTTTATCTGGAAGCTGTTCTACGACGCCGTGATTGCACCCGGCATTTTTGGCGCCGAGCGGCATCCGGAGCAGCGCGCGGCCGTGCTCGCGAAGGACTTTCCGGAGGTGATGGATTATCTCGAATCGCAGATGCCGAAGGACGGTTTCCTGTGCGGAGACTTCTCCATCGCGGAGCTGGCACTCGCCCCACATTTCGCGAATCTCGGCTGGGCGCGCGTCGAACCGGATTGGGCCCGATGGCCGAAAACCGGCGCATGGCTCAAGCGCGCGAACGAGGAAAGTACGCTCGGCGAACTTGCGAAGGCAGGTGCGCAATTGCTGCGACTTCCGCCGCCGCAACATGGCGGAAAGCTTATCGAACTCGGCTTCGACGTTGCCGCCGAGACCTTCGGCGCGGATAGACCGCGCCCTGGCGTGATGCTGCCCTGATGCGGTCGCACCGTTACGGCTTCACGATTCCCTTCATCCGCACGACCTCGAAATTCGAGCCCTGAACTTCACGCAACTGGTTGACGAGCGTATTGTTGTTCCAGCGTTCGTCGGGCGCGCCGGAGACAAACCAATTGCTGCCGTTGTCGGCGACGATCATGCCGTATCTCTGCAACGCTTTCAGAATCGCCTGGGTCTCCCGACTATAGGTCGTGGGGATCACGAAGCTTGCCTTCAGCCGGACTCGCATGCCCATGGGCGGCAAATTTACGCTTGTGTCTGTCGATGCCCAATGGTTTGCGGGCGGCACATAGGCCTCCCGCGAGGCGTTGACCGTGAAGCGCAACGCATGCGGAATCGTGCCTGTCGAGGCTTCGTCATAGCGCACAAGCCCTGGAAAGATCGGCAATCCCGCTGCATCCGCGCTGGTCCAGCCGGGCTGTGCCGTCGGGCGCACGTCGTTGGAGTTGAGATCAAAGATCGCACCTGAACCCGCCTTCCAGGAACCGTCCGGTTGCGGAAAGGCACGCCACATTTCAAACAAGCGATTGTCGTCTTTGTCGATTACCAGCACATGGCGGTCGCCGCCGAACGGCTTGCCGTCGGGCCTGTAGCCCTCGATCGGCGCATTGGACGGCACCGGATAGGGACCGGGATCGCTTTGGGAACCGTATTGTGTGAACTTGATCTTCACGAGCGGCTGCGATCCCGACACCACGATATAGGGAATTCCGATCAGCGCGCCCGCATAGGTGCCTTTGCCGAAATCGGGGTGCAGGCCGGTCGTCAGTCCGATGGACGCGATCAGATTGTCGGAATTCGGATCGACCGGCGATTTGGAGATGTCGGTGTTCCACGCATTGTTGGCGGGAAACGGCACGGCGTCGTTCATGTCCGCGCCTGCCCCCAGGCTGGCGTTCGCCATCGAGCCATATTGCCAGACGGGCGGTTTTGCCAAGGCAAACGAAGAGCAGAGAGTTGCAGTGACGATTGAAGCTGCGAGCGCAAATTTCTTCAAGAGCTGCCTCCTACGCGACATCCCCCGCCCGATCAAAGGCGACGGTATCGGGTTTTCGCCTGCGCCGCCACTCGGGGCTAGCGGCAGGCCGACATATTGTCCACCGGCCGCGCGATCGAGAAAAGAAGACCGGTTCGACAGCCTTGCGCATTGCTCACCCGGCTCGATAAAACTTTGGGCAAATCCCATTCTCCGCCGCGGCCGAATTTGCCAACGGAGACTCCGGCGACTACAAATTTATCGGAAACCGGGGGCCACCGAGAAAATGCCGACTGACGTTCGCGATACCCTGGCGCGCAACGCCGTCTTTGCCGTGCTGTCGCCCGCGCGCCGGCGGGCGCTTGCCGACGGCGGTTCGGCGGTTCAACTGGTCAAGGGCGAGAAGCTGTTTGCGCGCGGCGACGAGCCCGATGCAGCCTACGCGATCATCAGCGGCGAAATCGAGGTCTCGATCACGGGGCCGGACGGCCGCGAGGTCTTCATAGCCCGGTTGCCGGGTGGCACGGTGGTGGGCGAAATGGGCGTGCTCGACGGCGTGGCCCGCTCCACCGACGCGCATGCAACACGCAAGACCGTCTTGTGGCGGATCGAACGAAGCCTCGTCTTCGAGGCGCTCAGCGTGGAGACGGGGTCGGCGCTGGCGCTTCTCGCTGTGATGGCAACGCGACTGCGCGAAACCGACGCGCTCGTCGACCGCAATGCTTCGATGAATTTGAGCAAGCGCCTCGCGAGGCTCCTGCTCGAGGAAAGCGCGCATGGAAAGATCATCTACAATCAGTCGGACATCGCGCACCTGATCGGGGCGACGCGCGAGGCGGTGAACCGCAAATTGGCAGAATGGCGCAAGGCCAATTGGCTGGAGATCAACCACACGGGGCTACACGTTCTCGATCGCCACGCGTTGCTCGGGATTTGCCGGCGCAAGGCCGCCATCTGACGGCGACGAACAGCCAGCAGCATCGTCCGGACGTTCGCAATAGCGCGTGCGGCCAGGTATCATGCCCCCATTTACCGTACATTCACCAAGATTTGCCACGATATGCGGGATCCAAAGGCCTGCGCCGGCTTGCGAACGTCATGAAACGTTCGGCCCTCAAGGGGACTATCTTGGCCAACCAAACGCTGTCCGACCACGTGGTGGTCTTTGCGGACGCACTCTCAACGGCACATTGCGAGGCGTTGATCGATCGGTTCGAATCGTCTCCCGACCAGGAAACCTGTCAGCGCGATCAGTGCTACAGCTTTACCCAGCTCGACATCACGAAAAACTGGCCGGAAGAGCACAAGGTTCTCGTGCCGATCTTTTTGAATTATTTCAACAAATACCAGGTTGCGACGAATGCGCGGTTCTGGCCGCCGAAATTCTCCTTCGAACATCTGCGCTTGAAGCGCTATCTGCCGGGAGGACAGGATTCCTTCGAAATCCATGTCGACGTCATGGGGCAGATGGCGGCCCGACGATTCATGACGGCGATCGTCTATTTGAACGCTGTCGCCGGCGGCGAAACCCTGTTTCCCGACCTTGATCTGTCCGTGGCCCCCGAGCCGGGAAAACTCATAGCGTTTCCGCCTCTCTGGCTCTTCCCCCATGCCGGGCTGCCGCCGAAATCCGCGCCGAAATATATTCTTCACACGTATCTCTGCTACCCCTCATAACGGAGCGCTCAATTTAATGCGCTTTTGAGGCGCTGGGCACCCGATACGGGCGGTGCCAGAATGTGAGGCCGAGCCGTCTCGGTTTTTGGCATGCGTGGCGCGCGCCTTTCGGCAGCGTTCCGCGCTGATCGTGCAGATTTCTGTTTGGGCCGGAGCGGCGCCAGATCGAGGGCATGATCATGACGGGGTTCCGCCTTGCGAGCGCAGGCATCTGTGAAGCTATCAATGTGGTTCCGCGCTCGACGGTCCCCGAATCCAATATATCGGCCCATGGGATCAGCCATGCGTGGAGATGCTTTTCAAACGAGAACATTCTGTTCTCCCGCGGAAAAAACGGCGCTTTCTGCGCCGGGATGGCTGCCGAACGGACGACTCGCGCCGTCGCTTCCAAAATGCTGGAACCAACCAGCCGCTGCAATCGTGGCAAATCATTTTGCGCCGAACTATTCGGATGATTCACTTAAGTGATCGCCCGTATGGAGTATTCATTGACCGCGATTTTCTCCAAATCAATTTTGCGCAAATGGCGGCGTCGACGCCGCCAATGCCGTCCGGACCAGATCGGACAGGCTTCGCGCGTTCAACTTGTCCATGATCCGGGCGCGGTGAATCTCGATAGTCCGCGGCGATATCGAAAGTTCATAAGCCGCAAGCTTGTTCGAACGCCCCGCAACCAATTGCTCCAACACCTGGCGTTCTCTGGGCGTCAATTGCGAGATCAATTCGAGCGCGTGTTGTGCTTCGACCGAACGATTGCGTTCGCGTTGACCCACATTCAGCGCCCGGCGAAGGCTGGCAAGGAGAATTTCGTCGTCAAACGGCTTCTCGATGAAATCGATGGCTCCTGCCCTCATCGCGCGAACGGCAAGCGGGATATCGCCATGGCCCGTGATGATGATCACCGGTATCGCGACCCCGCGCTTGATGAGATACTCCTGCAGTTCCAATCCGCTCATCTCCGGCATTCTGATATCGGCGATCAGGCAGCTACCGGTCTTGATATCGCCGGCCAGAAACGCCTTTGCCGACGGGAAATCCTGGACCGGGAAGTTGGCCGATTCCAGAAGCGCACGAAGAGACCTGCGTACGCCCGGGTCGTCGTCAACGATGAAAATCTTTTGATCGCCGGTCATGCGTCCAAAACGCTCCCTTCGGCGAGGGCCACGCGAAAGCGATTCAGAAATGGCGGCTTAAGGCCCGATGTGATCCGTCCCATCTGCCCTTGGCCCGCTCGCTCTCGCGAAAACGCCTTCGCTATGCGTCACAGGTTCGGCAGATCGCAGGTCCTCGAATCGACCGTGCTGCCGGAGCCATATTGCGTCATCGCCGAATCGGCGCTCCGCTCTCCGACTGAATATTACCAAACTTTGGAAAAATACTACTAGTAGTTTTCGCTAGGTGATTGCACGTTTGAGATGAGCGCCACACCACCTGTTGACCACTCGCGGACATTTGATATCGAGGGTCACATAATGGTCGTCGCTTTGACACTTCGCAGGGTCGTTGGAGGCCGCAGACGCTGAAACGCAACAGGGCGCGTGAATCTTCCGATGAATATCCTTACACGGAGGATGGCGAAGATAGCCTGCAAAACTCGAATATCTTCGCCTGCACCGCCGAAAGGCCGGTTGCGGTCAGGCCCGACAGACTTTTGCATCGCACGTCACTGGCGGGAAGCAATGCGCGGCTCGCGGCGGGACATTGCCTGCACCAGCCATATGGGCAGCGAGACGGGAAGGCGCCAGCCCAGAATAGACCGGCGTCTCGAAGCCAAATCCCGATCGACCGCGCGTCCCGCGATGGCATGCACCTCCGTGAGCCACCGCTCGCGCTCACTTTGGGCCATAACGTTGACGCTGCCGATCAAAGTGGTTTGGACGGCTCGCACGCCCTGCAGATAAAAGGGATGCCGCGTCGCTCCGGATTTTCCTTGCGTACCGGTTTGGGACCGGTAGAGGAGAGCCGGCATATCCATAGTCACGACGAGATCCGCCGCAATCGGCGGCTGCCGCAAATTTGTAGCCTGCGCAACCGGTTCGAAAAGCACTTGCAACGCGTGCGGCGCGGCGCCCAACCAGAGCGGAAAGACGATCGCAAGACGATCGGCTCCGCATATTCGATCGATCGCAGATTCGTTCGTCAGCAACAGCACGTCGGATGATTCCTGCGCATGAAGCGAAGCCGGAGTCGGAACGCCGCCGACCTCGAGGCGGTCGGCTATCCATCCGCGCGACCGCACGCCGGCGGCGTAGGCGTCGCACAATGCGGCGCAATACCGCCGCGCGCTTGGGTCGGGGTGGCCGTTGACGATCAAGACGCGGCTTTCCATGAGAACTTCACTCGGAGGTTCACAAGCGCAATCTTGGACCGCGCGGGTGTTTGAGTGGTTACCGCTGCAGCGCTGCCGGATAAGGAATTGTACCTAGCGCATCCTGGAGGAGCGTGTTGAACGGGCCTCAACGCCCCGGCGGCGTTGCCAACAAAGCCGGACGGTGCTGATCTGGCGGTTCATGACATCGCGGGGGTAAGCATGCGAGCGTTTTCGGTTCTTTGTTTGGCGCTGGTATTCGTAGGCATGCCGGTTGGGGTTCTCGCCCAGGACGACGACGATGCGCCGCTACCTTCGACGCAAGCACAATCCGACGACGCGAAATTCATTGCGTACAACCAGCCCATTATTGCCTTTACCCACGCAGAGATCGTCGATGGCACCGGCGCGGGGCCCAAAATTGACCAGACGCTCGTCGTTGCAAATGGAAGGATCGCGGCCATCGGTTCGTCGGCCGGCGTGACCATTCCGGCCGGCGCCACGGTCATCGACGCGCATGGCGAAACGCTGATACCGGGATTCGTGATGGTGCACGAGCACCTGTTCTACGTCATGGGCCACGGCAACTACGCGTCGATGCTCTACAGTTTCCCACGCCTCTATCTGGCGGGCGGCACGACGACGGCCCGCACGGGCGGCTCGATGTCGCCCTATGGCGATATCAACCTGAAGCTCGCGATCGACCGCGGCGACGTCATCGGTCCCGATCTCGACGTGACGGGGCCCTATCTCAACGGCGCGGGTCTCCCCATTCTCAAGATGCACGCGCTGACCGGCGCGGACGACGCAACGAAAACTGTGAACTATTGGGCCGACGAGGGCGCCACCTCCTTCAAGGCCTACACCAACATTACTCGCGCCGAACTGAAGGCGGCGATCGACGCCGCGCATGCCCGTGGGTTCAAGATCACGGGTCATCTCTGTTCTGTGACCTATCGCGAGGCGGCCGAACTCGGTATCGACAATCTCGAGCACGGCTTCGGCGTGATGACCGATTTCTATCCGGGCAAGGAGCCGGACATCTGTCCACCGCATTCCCAGACGGCATTGGCCGATCTGGACATTCACAGCGCGGGCGTGAAATCGCTGATCGCGCTGCTGGTAAGGCGCCATGTTGTGCTCACTTCCACGCTGACAGTCTTCGAGACCTTCACACCCGGTCGTCCGGAAGCGCCGGAAGGCGCGCGCGCATTACTCATTCCCGAGCTGCGCAAATATTATGAAGACCATTGGACCGACGCGCAAACCAGCGACAACAGCAAGCCCTATGCGGTGATCTTGCCCAAGCTGATGAAGCTGGAGCGGCGGTTCGTGGCGGCAGGCGGCACGCTGATCAGCGGCACCGATCCGACAGGCTTCGGCGGCGTGGTGCCCGGCTATTCGGCCAAGCGCGAAGTGGAGCTGCTGGTCGAGGCAGGTTTCGGCTTTCCGGAAGCGCTCCAGATCGCGACTCTCAACGGCGCACGCTATCTGGGCCGCGACAAGGCGGTGGGTTCACTTGAGATCGGCAAACGCGCGGATATCGCGGTCGTCGTGGGCGATCCCGCACACGACAGCACGGCCATACAGCACATGCCGTTCGTGTTCAAAGCAGGCATCGGATACCGCGCAGATGCGATCGTCGAGTCCCTAAAAGGCCAGGTGGGGCTTTACTGAACGGCGACTTTGCGGCGCATGCGCGTCGCCTCGCGAAAGGAAACGAGCTTCTGCCGCGTCTCGTCCCACAATGCGAGACGGACGGTCATCACGCTCTGGCCGAATGTCACGCGCCCGACGTTCTTCAGTTCCGGATTGTCGCGCAGGACTTGGCGCAATCTGTAAAACGGAATGCGGCTACACAGGTGATGCACGTGATGCACCCCGATGTTGGCCGTGAACCAGCGCAGTATGGCCGGCAAGTCGTAGTGCGAACTCCCTGCGAGAGCGGCATCCTGCATCGCCCAGCCGTCGCCGCGCGCCCACATCACGGACTCATACTGATGTTGCACGTAGAACAACCAAACGCCCATCGAGGCCGCGAGCAGCATCACGGGTATATGAACGGCGAGAAAGGGACCAAACCCGATCAGCCAGATCATCAGGCCGGCAACGCCCGCGATCGCCGCATTAGTCGCAAAGGCGCTGACCCAGGGGCGCCAACCGCCGCGCATCTGCTCGAACGGCAGGCGATGCTGGAGGAAAAACAGGTAGGCCGGACCCACGCCGAACAGTACGATCGGGTTGCGATAGACGCGATAGGCGAACCGGCCCAGCCGCGAACGCGAAAAATACTCGTCCACGGTGAGGATCAGGATGTCGCCGATACCGCGCCGGTCGAGATTCCCTGATGTTGCGTGATGCACGGCATGGTTGCGTTTCCAGTAATCATACGGCGTGAAGGTGAGCACGCCCAGCGCCCGGCCGATCCAGTCATTCGCGAACCGCCAGCGAAAAAAGGAGCCATGGCCGCAATCGTGCTGGATCATAAACAGCCGCACCATAAACCCCGCAGTGGGAACCGCGAGCAACAATGTGAGCCAATAGCCTATATTCAACGACAACCACATCAGGACCCAACTTAAGACTAGTGCCCCCGCCGTCAGGCATAGTTCGAAGGTCGACCAGGCGCCGTTCGGCTCGCGATACCGGATCAGCTTGCGGACAAGCACCTGCACGTTGAGCTTCGTACTTTCCTGTCCGACGTTCGGTGAATTGTTCAAGTGTTCTCTCGTAGCCGCAAATTGTTGCGAGTGTGCCGGCCGGAAACCCTTGCACGGCCCGGGCCCTACCGTCGATCAGACGCTGCTTTCGCGTCGCAAATAAGACGGCCGGAAGGAGCTAGACCAGTTTTTCGTTAAGCGCCAATGAATTTCTCGTATTCTGATCGAATTCCGAGCGCATTTGCTCAAAGAATCAGGCTTGCGAGCCTCTTGCGCTGATAGGCGGCGTCGCCACATTGGGACTCGCACCAAATGCCGCGACGGCGGTACAGCTGCGCGTCACAGTCATAGGTGAAGCCGAAACCGCCGTGAAACTGGATCGCGCGATCGGACGCGAAGGCCAGCGCGTCGCTCGCGAGCGCTTTCGCCATGCGCACTGCAATTTCCCTTTCGCCATCGTCGCCGAACACGCCTGCGGCGTAATAGAGATGAGACCGGGCGGCGTCGATCGCCATCAACGCATCGACGGTCGGATGTTTGAGCGCCTGATAGGAACCGATCAGGTGGTCGAACTGCTTCCGCGTCTTCAGATAGTTGACGGTTGTTTCAAGGACGCCGCTCGCGCCGCCGCAAATTTCGGCCGCCAGCAACAGACATGCCGCCTCGTCGATATATTTCAGCGCCGCCACCGTCTGCGAAGGATCGAGCAGGCATTCCCTGGAAACCGAAATGTCGCCGAGCGTCACGCGATAGGACCGGCGCGTTTCGTCGATAACAATTTCTCTTTCGATCTTTGCGCAGTCGAGCGCTTGCCGGTCGAGCAACACAAGCGCGGGCGCTTCATCCAGCGAGACCGAGACAATCGCGAGATCGGCCGACGCGGCATCGGTCACGAAGGTCTTCGTGCCTGTGAGTATGAGCATATCGCCCTCGCGTTCGGCCGTCGCCGTCAAATGCTCTAGATTCCAATCGCCATGCGGCTCGACGAGAGCGAGCGTTCCGATCGCGCCTTCGCAGATTTTCGGCAGCCATTTGCCCTTTTGCGCCCCTGTGCCGGCCTTGAGCAGTGTTTGCGCTGTGAGCGTCGTGGATACAAGCGGTGCGCCCGCTAGCACGCGGCCCAGAGGTTCGACGATCGTCACGACTTCGGCGAGGCTGAGACTGCTGCCGCCAAAATCCTCGGGAACCGCGACGCCAAGCCAGCCGAGGGAAGTCATTTCCTTCCAGACTGCAGCGTCGAAGTCTTCCTTCGCTGCGATGCGCGCCCGGGCCCTGTTCAGCGGAAATTTGTCTTGCGCGAAGCCAGTCGCAACATCGAGCAACTGCGCCTGTTCGTCGCTGAAGTTGATCGCCGGTCTCTTGTCGACGTTTGACATTGCGATCAGCTTTTCGGCAGGCCGAGCACGCGCTCGCCGATGATGTTGTGCTGGATTTCGCTGGTGCCGCCGCCGATCGTGCCGGAGAACGCATTGAAATAGGAGCGCTGCCATTGACCGCGCTCATAGGCGTTGGGATCGCCGACATAGTAGGCAGCATTCGCACCCTGCAGCGACAATGCGAACTGATTGAGCCGACGCTGATATTCGGTGGCCGCGAGCTTGCCCGCCATGGCAATAGATCCCGGCCATTCCGCGACGAGTGGCGTGATTTTTGCGCGCGCGGAATTCAACGCAAAAGACTTCTCCTCCATCATGAACTGCACGAGCTTGTCGCGAATGACCGGATCTTCGATCGCCCGCCGCCCGTTGCGTTGGGCGATGCGTGCGAGCGCCACGACCTGCGAAACATCCTTGCTCATCATCGCGTGGCCGCCGGCTTGGCCGCCGACCGCGCCGCGCTCAAAGGCAAGCGTCGTCATCGCAACCTGCCAACCGCCGCCTTCTCTACCCATCAGACAGGACTCAGGAACGCGCGCATCGGTGAAGAACGTCTGATTGAAACCGTATTCCCCGGTGAGTTTGCGGATCGGCACGACCTCGACACCGGGAACCTTCATCGGAATCAGAAAGAAGCTGAGCCCTTCATATTTGCTGTTGGCGGAAGGGTTCGAGCGTGCGAGCAGGATCATGTATTTCGCGTGCTTGCCGAGGCTTGTCCAGATCTTGCTGCCGTTGAGCACGAAGTCGCTGCCGTCGCGCACGGCCTTAAGTTGCGCATTGCCGAGATCGGAGCCGTGATCGGGCTCCGAAAATCCCTGACACCAGATGTCCTCGGCGCTCAGGATACCGGGGATGTAAGCCTTTTTCTGTTCCTCGGTCCCCATGTTGAGGATCAGCGGACCCGCCCAGTTCAGGCCAATCGTATTGGTCATGAAGGGCACTTTCTGGCGCACCATTTCGCGTGTCGCGACGTCCTGCAGAATCTGCGGCTTGCTGCCGCCGCCATATTCTTTGGGCCAGGCCATGCCGAGATAGCCCGCCTTATAGACCTTCTGCTGCCAGTCGCGCAGGAAATTGAATTGTTCGTCGGAGCCCACCTCCATGAACGATTGCGGCAACAGGAAACCGGGATCTGGCGGCCTGTTCTCTTCGAACCACGCGCGGACTTCCGTGCGGAACTCGTCCAATTCCTTCCGATCGACGCTCATGCTTGCTCCATGCTGCGCGCTTAGAGGCTGATCGCGCGCTGAAATGCCGGTCGCACCGTCACGCGCGCATAATAGGCTTCCGTGTTGGGCTTGAATTTTTCGCGAAAACCGAGCGTGTCTGCAAGATGGAGCGCGAACCCGACGCAGATATCGGCGATAGTGAAACGATCGGCACACAGATATTCGCGCTCGCCTGTCGCCTGCTCGACGCTGCGCAGTCGCGCGAAAAACCATTGGGTGTAATCGTCCACCGCCTGCTGCAACCGCCGTTCCTTGGGCTCCAGACGCGTATAGCGAAGCACGATAGTCTGGGGAAACGTCAAGGTCGCGTCGCTGCGATGCAGCCAGTTGAGATAAAGGCCATAATCCACGTCCTGCGGCGAGAGGCCCAGATCGGTCGGCCCGTAGCGATCGACGAGATATTGGCAGATGCCGGCGGACTCCGTCATGGTCAACGCGCCATCGACCAGCGTGGGCACTGTCCCCAGCGGATTGATGTCGAGATAGCCCTCGCGCAGAAAGCGGGGCGGAAAAGGCATCGTTTCGAGCTCGTAGGGAATGCCCATTTCCTCGAGAATCCACAACGGCCGAAGCGAGCGCGCGCCTTTGCAATGATAGAGCTTGATCGTCATTTTAGGTGTCAGGGTTGAGTGGTTGAGTTGTCAGCTGCCGGCTGGCTGCGCTCTGCCTGGACCACCAGCGTGCTGATCACGATCGACCCCACGAACATCATCGCGACGACGCAGAGACAGACGACGAGCACGATGACGGGGTTGATCTTTTCGGGCTTGGCGGCCACGGAGGCTCCAATCGGATTCTGAATGACTTACAAGGTGTCTCCCCATAAGCCCGTACACGACCCAAGGCGAGCGCAAAAGCGTCGCGTCCGTCCACCAATTCTCGCCGAACCAATTCTCGCTCCGGATAAGGGCCCGCCTTACGCCACGGCCGTCATCGTGCGAGACACAAAGATATAGCCGAAGCCGGTGGTGATGAAGTTCACGCCGAGCAGGATTCCTAGCACGATCACCGATATCTGGGGCCAGCCGGCCGCGATCAGTACCGCCATCACGATGCTTGCGAGGCCGGAGATCAGCATTCCCACCCAGCCGCGATGCGGGCGCATCTCGTAAGCGAAGAACAACTCGAACGCGCCCTGAAACATGAAGACCACGCCCACCATCAAAGTGAGCGCAACGGCGCCCGCAAGCGGGTTGAACAGCAGGAATACACCCGCCGCAATCGACAGGAGGCTCAAGAGAAGCGCACCGAAAAACGGGCCCGTACCGTGGATGGAGAACGAGCCGAAAAACAGGAACAGGCCCGTGATCAGAAACACCCAGCCCACGAGAAGCGCCGCCACCAAGGTGGAAATCATCGGAAACACGATCGCCGCGATGCCCACGACCACCATCGCGAGGCCCAGCCAGAGCAAGCGGCCGGACGATGCGCGCAGCTTGCCGTGGAACAGGCTATCGCCAGGGGACGTGTCGCTCATGATGTTATCCTTCCACCAATATCTGCCGCGCTCGCGGCGTAATATTAACCATCCGGGACGGCTTCCGCAAATGTCCCGCTCGGAAAATGCCCTTCGACATTCCGTCACGACAGTCCGCGGCGCAGAAAGGCCTCGCCCGCGGAGAAAGTCGGCTCGACCAGCCATAGCCTCAGCAGATGGCGCTTCCTTCCCGGCTCGTCCCAATCCTCATAGTGCGTTCGCTTGTGCAGGATCGAGGCGTTTTTGAGGAACTGCATGTCGCCGGGCTCGAAATCCATGTCGAGATAATGGGTGGGATCCTTCGCTGTCTTCTCGATGAAGGCGATCGCGTCCCCCTGCATCCGCGTCAATCGCGGAGCGGCGCCGTGCATTTGGCTCTCGCGGATATACCGGGGAACGAAGAAGGTTCGCAGCCGGCCATTCTCGTATTTGCATATGGGGAGGTCGAACCAGGGGTGGCGGCCCGGCTTGTGCTGGTTCTGCGTGTCGAACGGAAAATTCTCGAACAGCACGGGCACGAGATCCGGCCGCTCGCGCAGCATACGATTGAAGATCGCGGGCGAACTCGCGATTCGGCTGATTCCGCCCCGCTTTGCCTTGGCAATGCAGAATAATCCAATAATGTCAGCGCCATCGGTATGGAAATCCTGCTCCGCCCGCGTTTTGTAAAGACGGACGCCATATTCGTTCGGATCGGCGCCCGTGTCGCGCACATGCCCGATCAGATCTGCGTCGGTATTCTGCGAGATGGCGCGGCCCATATGAAGGCCGAGTCCCCAATAGATCGATATGCACACATCGAGCGAATAACGCTCGACCGGAAAACCCCTGAGCAGCACGAAGCCGTGCCCGCGATCGAGCTCGCGCATCCAGGATTCGATTCGTGGCGCGAGCGTGGGCAACACGAAATCGTCACGCGCCCAATGGCGGTAATCTTTCCCGGCAGCGCGCGCCGGCGCGGCCGCGAGCTCGGCAATGTCGGACGGCGTGAACGCATAAGCCCATTCGGTGCGGCTTGCGAGATCGGCGCCAAGCCACGCATCCGGCGTTTCGAGCGGCGATGCTGAGATTGCATGGTTCACGTCCGCGCCGGAATGATGGGCAGGACGACGTGCGACGGCCGCGCCTCGTCCACGAACAATCCGTTTTGCGCGACGACGCGCTCGCCCGCACTCCCCTCCGGCGCGCCGGTGTTCGGATTCACGTCGAAATGAGGAAAATTGCTGGACGAAATATCGATTCGGATTCGATGGCCGCGCTTGAAAAGATTGGATGTCGGAAACGCGCTCACTTCAATCTCGGCGATTTCGCCCGCAACAAGCGGCTCCGGCTTCTCCCAGGAATTGCGATAGCGCGCGCGCAAGATTCCGTCCGTGACGTTCATCGCGAATCCTTCCGGATAGGACGCATTCGGCGGATAGACGTCGATCAGCTTGATGGTGAAATCGGTGTCGGGACGGTCCGAGAACACGCGCAGACGCGCCACGATCGGACCGGTGACTTCCACATCCTCGGCCAGCGGCGGCGTCCGGAACACCAGCACGTCGGTCCGTTCCGCGAGCGGCTTGTAAGGCGCGCGCGAACCGAAAAATTGTGGACCCTCGCGCTGATCGAAGGCTCCGCCCACCATGACCGGTTTGCCCGACGTCACCGTGCCGCCGATGGTTGGCACGGGATGCGCGGGATCGAACGTATAGGTCAGCGGCGCGGCGTCCGCCGCCGGCAGCGCGGGAGACAGGCTGCCGTCCCCATGCAGATAGTACGGCGTCGCGCGTGTGTCGGGGATCGGCCAGTCGCGCTCCGTCCGCCACCGGCCTCCGTGATCGAGGCGCCCGTCCGTATTCTTGAGACCCGATCCTCCGCCCATGACGAACAAATGCACGGCCGCCTCGCCCACGACGCCGTTATCCGCGCCCTTCAGCCAGCAATCGAACCAGCGCAACCGCAGTGTCAGATAATCCTTCGCAAGATTTCCATCCAGGGTCGCGGCCGGCCCGAGATCGACATCGCCGGCATAGGTGATCGAGCGGTCGCCATGGGTCCAGGGCCCGAGGATCAGGCGAACCGGACTCTTCTTACGGTGCGACAGGCCGATATAGTTCGTCGTCGCAGTGCGCGGATAGGGATCGTACCATGCCGACATATGCACCATCGGCGCATCGCTGAATTGGTCGTAGAAACCTTCGGCATAGATGCCCATCTGCTTCCAGTAATCGTCGAACACGCCGTGCTGCCACTGGTCGAACAGATAGTCCTCGTATTCGGGCGCGAGACTGAGCGGCGATTGACCCTTTTTCCATGGCAACCGCGCGAACCACGCTTTGATATCGATCGCTTTCATGGCTGCCAGCCTGAGTGGATCGTTTGCGATTTCCGGGCTCTCCAGTGCATTGGAATAGGCCCAAGTCGCCTGCTTGAGTTCGAACGCACCTCCTTGCCGGATACCGCCTTGATACGCGTTGGCAAAGCCGCCGCTATCGAGGAACATAGCCGCAATGCCCGGCGGATTGGCGCAACCGAGCGCACCCTGAGTATGCGCGGCATAGGACAGACCCATCGTGCCGATCTTGCCGTCGCACCAGGGTTGGCGAACGATCCAGGCGCAGGTGTCGAAGCCGTCCGCGCCATCGCTCAGATACTTGACGAACTTGCCTTCGGAGCCATAACGGCCGCGGCAATCCTGATAAATCACCACGTAGCCGCGGTTAACGAAAAAACGGGCGACCTCCGCGCGGCTCATCGGTACGGGATTCGCAGCCGTTCGCTCGGAGCGGCTGACAACGGTTTTGCCGTATGGCGTCCGTTCCAGGATGACCGGAAAATTGCCCTCCACCGGCTTTCCGTTCTGCGCGGGGCGATAGATGTCGGTCGCAAGTCGGACGCCATCGCGCATCGCAATCATCGCGTCGGACGTCAGATATACGTCGCCCGGCTCTGCATCGGCTTCCGAGACCTTGCTGGACACCAGCATCGCGCCGGCCGATGCGACCAGCTTTCCCAGGGTTCTGCGAGTGAACCGCACGCGTTCGCCTTCGCCAATGGTTTCGCGGTCGAAACTGTAACAAGCCGCAGGGTCGAGAGGCCAGACGCAAATTGAATAAAAATTTCGAAATTCGCTGCGATCACGCAAACGAATTTCGTTCCGGCGCGGGTCTGTGATGCGGGACTTGAGCTCCGGGCCGAAGGATTTCCGCGCATTGGTTTCCAGTCTGCAAACGATTTTTCCGGCAGTTTTTGCAACTGCATGAATTCGTTTCGAGACGATACAAAACTTGGATCGTTAAAATGCTCGAATTTAGCTTGCATTAAGCGCAGTGGCCTAGCCTTCGTCCGTCGATGCGGTGGAGCGCATTCGAGCGGCAGGCGGCAATTGAGGCGTTCTGCAAATGGAGGTTTCTATGGGCAAGGATTTCATTCGTTTTCTGCAAGATGAATCGGGCGCGACAGCTATCGAGTACGGATTGATCGCGGCGGGGATCGCTGTCGTGATCATTGCGGCCGTTCAGCTCGTCGGCACGAATCTGACCGGCACGTTCGGAACGGTGGCGTCAGCCGTTCAGGCGCCGTAACAGTTCCAGTTCTATCAAGCCTCGCTGCCGCCGAAGAGATCGGCCGCAGCGAGGCTTCCTGGTCGCAATCAGATACCGCTAGTGGACGGACATTCGATCGCGGGAGCGGATATGGACCACGTCGTCACGGTGAAATTCGGGCTGCAATCGCACCATGGTTTCGATTTTTCCGGGTGACACCATGCTTTTCAAGGAGCGCGAAGCGGCAAACCCGTCGCGATCGAAAAAGCCGCGAACGGCCCTGAACAGGTTTTGAAACTCGGGGTCGGCCGTCAACCTTCCAAGTTCATTCGAGAACGAAGAGTCGTTTCTCGCCCATGCGTCAAAACCTTCATCGGGCGCGATATTGTGTCCGGTCTGCTGTGCCACATCCCCCAGCAACAATACAAGCTCACTGTATTTCCTGCTGAAACAGCCCAGCGAATTCTGAAGGTCGATGATGGAGGAACCTGCATCCGCGATCGTATCACCCAGCTCCAGATAAACAAGGTTGGCATCGTGCAGAGTCCTGTCCAGCTGAGCCATCGTGAATTGGTGCGTGCCGCCGTGTGCGCCCAGCGAATCCTGCAGGCTCCGGCCGATCGCATCGAGCTTTTCATAGCCCTGGCAGGCGCCGCCATCGAAGACGCGTCGGACTTTTTCGCACACGCCTTGCGCTGCCCGGCGCGCGTCGCGCGCGTTGCGCACGCCGATAATGTGCGCAGCCGCGGTTGCCGCACCGATCACGCCAAAATAGACCACGTACCATAGCGGATTCATGTCGACCTCACGCCCTTAGTTTGCGCTCCCTCACATCCAGTCTCGTGACTCTGCGCGCAGCGATCTAAGAGGCATTTAAGACCGCCTGTCGCATTCGAACGACATTTGCGGCAAATGCGATCAGGTCGGCGCATCATCGGGACAATTCGATGAAAACTGTCATCCAACTCGATGCAATTGCCGCCGATCGGTTTCACGCCGCGCAAAGAACTGTTGTGGCTCAATCACGGTCGTCGAAGCGGGTGCGCGGGCCAAAGAATGTCTTCAGTCCGGACGCATCATGCGGAGTGATCCCATGTACGTTCTTGTCCTCGCCTCGCAAAAAGGCGGTTCCGGAAAAACTACGCTGTCCGGCCATCTGGCCGTCGAAGCCGAGCAGGCGGGAATCGGCCCGGTTGCACTGATCGACTGCGACCCCCAGGGCAGTCTTTCGGAATGGTGGAATTCAAGATCGGCACCGACCCCCCATTTCGTCAAAGTCGGGCTGCTGGAATTGAGCGATGCGCTCGCGCAATTGAGTCAGGCGGGCTTCCGGCTCGCCGTCATCGACACGCCGCCTGCGATCACGAGTTCGATTTCAAAGGTCGTGGCGCATGCCGATCTTGTCATCGTACCCACGCGACCCAGCCCACACGATTTGCGCGCCGTCGCGGCAACCGTCGACATCGCGGAGCGTCACGAGAAACCGTTGATCTTTGTGGTCAACGGCGCGACGCCGCGCGCGCGTATCACCGGAGAAGCCGCCGTTGCGCTTTCGCAACACGGCACGGTCGCGCCCGTCATCGTGCACCATCGCGTCGATTTCGCTGCCAGCATGGTCGACGGCAGGTCCGTCGGCGAAGTCGTGCCGAAATCGCAATCGGCAAGGGAAGTGCGCGAATTGTGGACCTATGTGCAGGATCGCCTGGCGCGGCTCGCCAGGGATCCCGCGCTGGCGCCCGAATTTCGCCCCCGCCACATGGATTTGGGTCCGCTGGCCGCGATCGAAGATACCGATCTAGCAGCGGCGGCGCCCGAAGCGCCCCCGTTGGCGGAAACGGGCGGAGAACCCGCAATGGCAAATCACGACCCCGCCGGCCCGCCGCCTATCGGGCGCAGCTGTGACGGACACGAGCGGCGCTTCGGCGGCGACCGGCGCAGCGCGCAAGCTCCCTTGTTCGGAGCTCCCGACAAGCGGGTGCATGTTTTCGGCCGGCGACACACCGATCGCCCTGCGGAACATTGAGGAGCCGCCCGTGAGCTATGCAAAATTTGCCCCCATCACCGCCGGTCTCCTGGCGCGCAAAGGCGAAGCGGCACCGTCATTCGGAACCAAACGTCCCGTCGCCTGGACATCCGATCTGCCGGCGTTGCGAGAGCCCGAGCGAGATATTCCTGCGTCGTTCGCGACAGGATCGGAATTCGCCCAAATCGAAAAAGCTTCTCCCGAAAATGCCGTCCCGGCTTCAAAGGCGGGGGGTATTGCGGAGAAACCACGCCGCGTCGTCGTGAGCCTGAGCCCCTGCGAGTTCGAGCGTCTGGGCATCGCGGCGGTGAAAAAAGGCCTGAGCCGGCACGATCTGGTGCGCGACACAGTGAACGCCTATCTCGCGCGTCTCGCCGTCGAAATGAATCGCTGCGCGTGCCTGGATGACGGTTCGCAATGTGCAAACTCGCGCGCCACGGACTAACGGAATTATTTGCGACGAGTGGTTTGTGTGATCGCGCTGGCGGGCAGTTTTTTCACAGGCGCCGGCCCCCGGCTCGCCTGCTGCGTGAGAGCGACGCAATTCGCGTCCTTCTCCAATCCCGGATCGACAAATGCCAGAAGCGCAGCCGGTGGCGTGATGAAACCTAGCAAAACCGCGATACCGCCCTGAA
>Ga0302325_10005266_pt1 | contig 29499 bp, 28 predicted proteins | sample Palsa_T0_2_FD_201948 | JGI IMG/M metagenome (GOLD analysis project Ga0302325, IMG submission 201948) | Peat permafrost microbial communities from Stordalen Mire near Abisko, Sweden - Palsa_T0_2 | ecosystem: Environmental > Terrestrial > Soil > Palsa > Peat permafrost | place: Sweden: Abisko...
TTTGCGCCCGCCAGCCGGGTGCGTACTGCAACTCAAGGGGTGGTATCCCTACCGCAAGTTACCGTAACTTACCGTAACTTACCGTAACTCGCCGCGTCCTTGAGGGGCGGCAACCCTAAAACCGGCCGTTGATTTAGCCGCAAAAGTACGCAAAGATCGCACAGATTTAGGCTTGATTGACGCCCTTGCCGGCCGGGTTTGACCACTCGCCTGGCTCGCCGGGAGGTCCGCCCCACCAGTACGCAGGGGAGGGGCAGGCTTTGCAGAGCCGGTTTCCCGGTGGCCGCCAACCACCAGCCCATAACCCCTGTTATCCATTTCAAAGAACAGGCGCCGTAGCGCCGCGCCATAGATAGGCTACCATACTTTGATGGGAATGCCACAAACAAAATTCAAAAGATTTTCAATGCCTCACCGCTTTTTCCGCCAAACTTCAACTTTCCTGATGGACTTTTCTCGCGCAGGGCGCGGAGAACGCAGCGCGGCCAGCCGCAACCGAACCCCGATGTGAACAGGAGGCAACAGAGGAAACGGAGAGATGGACCATGTCCAGTGACGCTCTGTTCTCTCTGTTTTCTCCTGTTCAAAACATCTTGTTCCAAAACCAACCTTCCACGGCCTGGCACGGCCCGCAGGCCCAAACCAAGACCCTGCCGGAAGGAAAAGGTGCACGCAGAGGCGCAGAGGTCGCGGAGACGGACTGCATGGCGGACCCTCTTTCCTGTTTTTTCTCTGCGCTCTCTGCGCTCTCTGCGCGGAAAAAAAATCCTCGCGACTATGCGTGATTCTGACGGATTGCAGTGCAAAGAACGCATAGATAAGAACTTAGAGTGTTTGTTTTCTTTGTGAGCTTTCGCGTTCTTTTGCGGCCAATTCATCTTTGGTTGCGGCTTGCCGCGCTGGGCCTCTGCGCGAGCCTGTCTTTCCTTCTTTTTAACTCTGCCATACTTCCCCATCGCCGAGGCGACAAGGCGAAAAGACGGTCATGGGCAGCCGGGGGCGCAAATCTGTTATTGGCCAATTTCTTTTTCCAAGCCACGCTTACCCCGGCCCTCCCACCGGCGCGGGAGAGGGAGAATCGCCGGCTGCCCTTTGGAAAATCCCGCCGCCGGACTGGCCGGACGCGCATCCGCAAAAGCAGAATCGGGCGACATCTGTTCCTTCTCCCAGGGGGAGAAGGTCAGGATGAGGGCGAGCCTTTCACAAAAACAGATTTGCGCCCACAGCCGGAGGGATTGCCGCCGGCGGTCCTGCGGACGGTCGGGGATGCCGCGCTCCAAAATGATCAGGTCTCAGCCAATAACAGCAACGCGCGACGGTTTGGTTTGCCCAAGGTCGTGACGGTGGAGAACCCGGCCTGGCGAGCCAGCGACTGGATTTCTTCGCCGGTGAACCAGGTCTTGTTTCCGGGTGCGTGACGATATTTGGTTCGCGCCGCTTCATTCAAAAGGTCGAAGACCAAAAACCCGCCCGGCACGAGGGCAGATCGGGCGGCGTCCAGGATGGCCCGGCTTTGCTTGCGGCCATAGTGCGAGAGCAGCACGCCGCGCGAGAGGACCGCCCCGGCCCTGGGACAAAGAGACGGAAGTTCGAAGCAGTCACCAACCACGAACCTGGTCCTGGCCAGACGCTTGGCGCGCGCGGCGCGAATCATTTTCGGGCTGATGTCAATGCCGATCCCCCAAGCGAAAGCGGAAATCACTTCGGCCAGGACCAATCCGGTGCCGCAACCAGCGTCAATGACGCCATGGCCGGCGCAGAACCCGCGGCGTTGTGCGATGAGGCGTTGGACGAGGCGGTTGAACCGGCGGTAGGCGTCGTCCTCATTCAGATGACAGGCCGGGTCTTCCAGAGCGCGATCCCATGTATCGGCTCGCGCATCCCAGCGGGCCGCAATGGCCTCCAGACGGCGGCGGGCATAAATGGCTCGTGTCGCGCCCGTTCCTGACCGGCCACCGCTCATAACCGAATCTGATCTTTCAAGGCATTGTAGGTGGCGAGCAGTTCGTCGCGGCCGATGTAATCGCGCCAGTGCCACCGTTCGGGCATGCCAAGTTGCGAGGTGATGATGCGGCGAACCATCTGGGTGGGGACATCCCGGCCATCGTAGGCTCGACGCGCGCCGTCGTTTTCCTGGACGAAGAGGTAGCCGAATTCGGCGCGCCGAAGTTTGGCCATCTCCGAAAGCGAGCCGAGCAGGAGGTTCATCCTCCCAGCCAGGTGCGGGTGAATTTGAACCGGCGCCGGGAAAATGTTCAGATGCGCGTGATCAACGCAGCAGGCGCCTTTGCTCGAATCGGGGGCGGGGCCGTGCTCGAAGACCAGCGGCGCGACGCCCCAGCATTTGACGAGCGCCCGCCGGATGGCTTGCAATAATCTTTCGAGGTGGTCGAATTGCGCCGGCGGGAGGCGCGCCAGGGAAAGAATGTGTTCGCGAGTCAACAACAACAGGCCGCCTTCCATGAACTCGCCCAAAGGCGGCATGACGACGAAGTGTTCGTCTTCATACACCACTCGCCCAGGAAGACGGTCCCCCATCATACTGGCGAAAATGCTCAGGTTGTCGTCCTCGAACTCGGCACAAAACGGGCAATCAAAGCCCGTCCGGGCGGTGCGGTCAGTCGCATCGCCTTTATCCGGCGCAGCGGTTTCGAGGTGGAGTTCGAATATGTCGGTTTCCAAGGCGGCGAGGGCGCGTGCGCGGTGGAGCAGCAAAGATGGTTCTATCAAGGAACTCATAATTCCGAGCGTTGTCTCGGAAGGATCGGGGACGAACAAATCGGAGAGTGGCATCCGCTCGTTGTGAGGCGGACGGGAAAGGTCAATCCGGCCTTGAACAATGCCGGTCCAATTCCGCAAAGCGCCGTTAAGCCAGCAGCCAAGATGGCATTCCATCAAGGCTCGGTCGGAAACTCCGGTCAGGAGCCGCCGGAGTCCGGCGGCGCCGAGGCTGCGGAGGACCGTCGCGGTCAACGGCCCTGGGAACGGCGTGTAGGCCTCCAACACCACACCGGTGTCATCAACAAGCACGGGCCGGCCAAACAAGGCGGCGGCGGCGCGCGCCTTGGCCGTAAGTGTTTCGGCGAAGTCGAGGCTTTGGATTTCCGGAAGGGGCTGGTTGGGCGGCTCGAGCGCGAGGCGCAACCGCTCAAGGTCGCGGGCGAACGGGGCGTACTTCGCGGGGTTGGATGTGACCAGCGTGAGCATGGGTTTTTCTAGGCGCGGGCTCTTTCGCGAATTAAGGCCGACGCCCGTTTCGCCACGTCCTCAGGCCCGGCCTGATTTGCGTCGAGAAACAGCACTTCTGATCGTTGTCGTGCCAGCCAGCGGTAGAATTCCTGTTCGCGCGCATGAAAAACTGAAGTGGCCGTCAAATCATCCAAGAGCCGCGCCGCGCTGGTCTTGCGGGCGATGCGCGACTGGCAAGTCTCGAAGCTCGCTTCGAGAACGAGTGTGAAATCGGGCACGTGGATGTGGGCGGCGACAGGCCGCAACATGGCGAGCAAGGCTTCAAGCCGCTGGGGACTATCGGCGCCGTGAACCGCCAGAGTGGACCAAAGCGAGCGGTCCATCAAGACGAGCGCGTCGGGACGGCCCCGCAGAACACGCATCTGTTCGAAGCAGCCGCTTAGAAAGAACATGGCCGAAGCGAACCATTCCGCGTCGCGGATCATGCGGGTCTTGAATGAATTTGAGAACCAGGCCTTGTCGGTGCCCAGGCAGGCAGGCGCGGCGAGTTTGCGCGAGAGCAACCGGCACAAGGTTGTTTTCCCGGCGCCATTGGCGCCTTCCAGAGCGACCACAAATGGGCGGGAGGCATCCCGGCCCGCAAACCGGGGCAGGTGCAGCGGCTCGAGGGCGAGGCGATAACGCTCCTGATCGCGGCCACGCTTCATGCAGCAAGCACAGGCGCCGCGGGCCGAAAAACGTTCATGGAGTTGCGGGAAAGCGGCGTGGTATAGATGTATTCCGCGCCCGGTCCCGCCTTGTCGCTGCTGACGTAACCGGCCTCCTCCAGCGCGAAGGCCGTGTCTTCAAGCAATTGACGCAATTGGTCATGGCTCAGGTAATCAAATTGGATGTCGCCATCCAATCCGCCATAGCAAAAGCTCTCGAAAGCCTTGGGGTCCGCGATGCGAATGCCGAAGCGCGCAGGGTCGGTGTAATAAATGGTGCCGGGAAAAGGAATGAGCTGGTGGATGGAAATTTCGTGCGGGCGCAGGTCCAGCATGAAAGGAATGGACTCGTACTGATCTTCCAGCGAGCCGGGCAAACCGTAAATCCAACCGGTCTTCACTCGCAGCCCGGCGTCAAACGCCGCCCGGATGCCGCGCCGGATTTGCGCCGTGGTCATCCCTTTTTGGGCGTCGCGCAGAATGCGTTCGGAACCCGATTCGACGCCGAAATAAATACGCTGACATTCAGCCGCGCGCATCGCTTCGGCCACCGCGGCGTCCACGCGGTCCGCGCGCATTTGGCCAATCCATTTGACACCGACTTTGCGCGCGGCGCACTCCCTGCAAAATTCCAGGATGTCGTGTTTGCGCAACAGGAAGATGTCGTCGGCAAAAAAGATTTCGCGCGCGCCATAGTTGTCACGCAAGTGCTCCATTTCCGCGATGACTCTCTGGTGCTGGCGGATGGCCACGCCGTCATTGCGGACCGTGCCGGTGTAATTGCAGCAGAAAGCGCAATGGTGCGGGCATCCGCGAGACGCCAGCATCGAGTGATGGGTGTACTTGGGGAGATTGTAAAGGCTCCGATCCACGATCGGCAGATCATCCAGGGACGAGGTCTGGGAGTGTCCGGCCGTCCTGATGACTTCTCCCGCAGGGCCGCGGAAAAGAAGGCCTGGCAGGCGGCTCAGGTCCAATCCTTCGGCCAGACCGGCCACCAATTCGAGAATGACCGGCTCACCTTCGCCCAGGACAACGACATCGGCCCCGTCAGCCATGAGGTCGTCGGGAAAGAGCGTCGCGTGGATGCCTCCGGCCAGGACCCAGAGATCCGGGTGCAGTTGCTTCAGCCTGCGAATCTGCTTTCGGGCCACGGGGTAATTCGGCGTAATGACCGAGAAGCCCGCCACGTCGGGTTGAAACTCGGCGACAAGTTGAAACAGACCATCGTCTTCCAGGCCTTCGACGTTTTGGTCGAAGATACGAACTTCGTGCCCGTTCTCCTTCAGGATGGTGCCGAGGAACCCCACACCCAACGGGTATTCACGGTACATTTGCTTGGGATTGTAGGACCGTGGAGCGACGAACAGGACTCTCATCAGCGGACTCCTTCCAGTTTGTCATGGTGCAAGCACTGATTTCCTCGCGCGAGGAAAACGTCAATGGCCGGCCGGTCCTCATGATAAATGTGGCTCGATCCGATAAATCCCGACACGATGCCGGCTGGCAGATCCAGCCGTTCCGCCACACGACGCGCCAAATTTGCCAGGCAAAGGGCATCGGCATAGAATTTTTTGTAGGCATCCTGGCCGCGAGCGAAGTAAATGGTGCGAAGGACGCCGGCGCGAACCAGGAATTGAATAACGTTGATGCACGGCACTTTGCCGTCACCGCGGCCGCACAATGTCACCACCCCGCGTTTGCTGTGAGGTTCGGCTCGCAGGAGAGCAACGACGTCTTCAAGATCGTGCCGGCCACCGGGGCCTCGCATCAGGTTCGCGTAACTGTGCCCCAGCGCATTGGCTCCGTCCGCGAAAAAAACTCTTTCCATTTCGGCCATCATCCGGCTGTCTCCAAACTGCCGGATCAACTCGTCGCCCTCAGTCCTGGCGGGAAAAGAGACCCGCGCCTCGAGCAATTCAAGACTCTCGCCGTCCACGGCGATGCCGTGCTGAACGGTCGTCTGGACCAGATTCATCCAGGTTTCGCCCAAGCTCCCGAAGCTCAGTTCATTCACGCCAGCCGGCGCGGCTGTGAGCGAGTGATCGAAACTCATAAATGAAGCCGACTCGGGTCAGCGTTTTGTTTTCGGTCCGATAGCAATCTCATTGCATTCAATTTTGCGCCAGCCGAGGGAAAAATTCAAGTTTTCTTGTTGATTCCGGCGGCCAAGGCTTTTACTTGGGCGCGATCCAGAAGCTCCGGAAGGTGCGCTGGCGCATCGGCAAATCCCGGTTTGAAATGCCATTGACCTCGCGTTTCCCGTCGTCGCTCAGAATTTGCATCTCGCGCAGTCCCTTGTCGGGGTAGATGATGATTGCCTCCGGATGGTAATCTCCGAGGTCCTCCACCAATATTTGCTCCGGCTGGGTTCCAGCCCCCGCCCAGCGATAGAAACGGAATGGACCGCCACTGTCATACGGGCCTGCGCTGATAATGTAGGTTCCCTCATAGAAGGCGATGTCACGAATTCCCAGCCCGCCTAAATCCAACTGAATGGCGGGATCAAAGAGGGCGGTTTTCCCTTCAATGACCTCATTTGGATTCAGCAGCGGAATGAGCAGCGCCTTGCCATCCGGGATGGGATTGCGAAACCCAATGAGCAGATGTCCTTCCGGCGTGGCTGAAAGCCCCTCGATGTTCAAGGAGTCTGCCTGCTTGGGCGTGAGCCGCGCCGCGGCGGCAAAATGAAACGGCTCGAAGCGCGAGTCGCGGATTAAATCATCCAGGAGGGTCTTGCAGGGCTTTCCCACGGGGGTCACTTTCACTTCGCCATCCGCAACGCTAATGTCCGTCGCAAATAAACGGCAACGATTTGGCCTCTCCTTGCCATTCTTATTGCGGCCATGCGAGCCAATCCAAAAGGCGCGGTCGCCCATCCGCGCGCCGGCTTCCAGATCGGCCTCAAGCGACTTGCCGCGAACTTCCAGAAAAGCGTCGCAATCGAATTCCTTAATCGGCGCCCCGCCCGTATCATTGCGATACAAACGCAGGGTATTGTCCTCATCATCTGCCACCAGAAACAGATTCGAAGTAACTGCGACCGCCCCCGAGGCGTCGCCTTCGCCGGTGTAGAGTGTTGGCCGGAGCAGGGGGGAGTTTTGGCCGGCCCGGGCGCAAAGAGATATGGACAAAAGGATCAGGGCGACTCTGCGCATGGCCTAGAATGCCACGAGACGGACGGCTAGGCAAGGAATGGGTAGTGTCTTAATTTGAATTGGCTTTTTTCGCCCATACGCGTATTCTGTCGTGCGGGTGCGCGGAGTTGAACCACTGGCGGCAACCCCACCCATAAAATCCGCCGTGAATGCCTTCAGGGCATTTATCGTAGCGGACAAAAAGAAGCAGGATAAGGAAAAATGAAACCCAGACTTCTTGATTTATTTTGCTGTGCCGGGGGTGTTGCGGTTGGGTACGACCGCGCTGGATTTGAAGTTATCGGCGTGGATATTGCCCCGCAGCCAAACTTCCCGTTTGAATTTATCCACGCCGACGCAATGAGGCTTCCGATTGACTTTCTCAGATCGTTTGACGCCATACACGCCTCGCCTCCATGCCAGTCGTATTCCGATCTCGCCAAGCGCAATCGGAATGGCCATGAATGGCCACGCCTGATTGAACCTGTTCGGGAAATGCTCATTAAGACCGGCAAGCCCTACGTGATTGAAAATGTTGACGGCGCCCCACTGCGTAATCCAGTGGTCCTTTGTGGGACGATGTTTAAGGGCCTGCGCGTTTTGCGGCACCGTTTGTTCGAGGCAAATTTTTTGATTCTCGCGCCGCCTCACGGCAAACACCCTAAAGTTCACACTTTCGACAAGCGTAAATCGCACTATGGGAAAACCAACGATATGCGCGATTTTGTACAAGTGACAGGCGGGGGAAATTGCACCATTGTCGCCGCCCGGGACGCGATGGGCATTGACTGGATGAACAAGAACGAGTTGAACGAGGCAATCCCGCCGGCATACACGGAATTTATCGGCAGGCAGTTGTTGAATCATCTGCGGGTTTTAAAACAATGCGAAAACCAGGATCAAAAGAACGGATACGCCAATTCTTCCTTGCGAACGTTGGCAGGGTAGTCACCTCCATTGAAGTGCGCGACGCGGCCGGCCTTAGTATCAGCGAGTGGGCTAGACGATTGCGCGAACTACGGGGCGATGAGCATTGGCCTATTTTGTCACACCACGACAAGGCGGATTTGAAACCGGGCGAATACGTCTTGATGGAAACGCCGCCACCTAAACCGGCAATCAATTTTTCGCGCCCTATATCGGCAAAGCTGCGGGCCGAAGTACTCGACCGCAATGGATTCACTTGCCAGATGTGCGGCAAGTGTCCGGGCGAGATTGACCCGGAAACTGGGCGGAAAGTGCGTCTGCATATCGGCCACATAAAAGACAAGAGCCTAGGAGGAAAAGACGAGCTTTCGAATCTTCGTGCGCTCTGCTCAACCTGCAATCAAGGGGCAAAAAACATAACTACAGAGAAACCAACGACAATTTGGCTCCTTGGGCAAATCAGGCGAGCCGGCCAGGATGAGCAAAGGGCGGTTTACGATTGGTTGCGAGGCAAGTTTGATGGATAGATTCACCAGCGGAAAACGCTCTGAAATCATGGGAAAGGTGCGCTCGCGGGGCAACGCCACCACAGAGCTTCAAGTCTTGCGGATTTTAAGACGGGCCTCCATCACAGGCTGGCGTCGCCACTTGCCGCTTTTTGGACGACCGGACTTCGCCTTCCCAAAGAGCCGTGTCGCCCTGTTCATTGATGGGTGTTTCTGGCATGGTTGCCCGCGTTGTTATCAGGCCCCCAAATCATCGGCAGCCTTTTGGAGACGAAAGCTCGCTAAAAACAGGGAACGCGACAAGGAAGTTTCCAAGCAACTCCGCAAACGCGGTTGGAAAGTTCTTCGTGTCTGGGAATGCCAATTGAAAGCGCCAGCGCATTTATTGCGCCTGATTAAAAAATCATGTTCAAATTAAGACACTACCAAGGAATGAAGTTAGCTATCCGACGCCCCAAAGAGGATTGACCAGCGGCTTTGACCGGCGCATGATGCTGCGAAATGCGCATTCGAACTTTGTTGGGATTGGCCCTGTGCGCCACAGCCTCCGTTTCCGCCCAAACGACAAATCCACCGGCCAACATCCGGTTTCTTTCCATGCGGAACTGCCTTGATCTTGCGCTCAGTCACAACCTTCACCTGCAAATCGAGCATCTGACATACGCGATAGCCGGCAATGCGCTCAACGGCGCCTACGGCGTGTACTCCCCCAACTACAAGTTTGACGCCTCCGATGGTTTTGATACGATCCTGGGTGACGTTGATCCGCGAAAGTTCAACCCTTACTTCCCAACCGAACTTACCACCGAGCAAATGGGCTCGCATTTGAGCGGCTTGGCGCCCTTCGGATTCAGTTACGACCTCGGCGGCTTCGTCAAAAAGACCGGGGTCATCACGGACTTCACCTCCGACCCCGAAGATGCCGCCAACTTCCCCGATGGCATTCGTAGAACCAATTACTATAACGCCGGAGGCGGCCTGACCATGCGGCAGCACTTCTTGAAGGACTTCTGGATTGATTCCGACCGGGAAATCATCCTGACCCGCCGCACGGAGTTGAAGATGTCGGAGCAAGCCCTGCGTTTTCAAATCATGACGACTTTGCTGGCGGTCGAACTGGCCTATGACGATCTGATTGACGCCCGCGAGGAAATCGTGGCGCAGGAAGAGGCGCTGAAACTTCGCCGGGAATTTGTCGCGGAAACAAAGCGCCGCGTCCAAATCGGAGAGTTGCCGCCGCTGGACGACGCGCAGGCCGAAACCCAACTCGAAAACACCCTGACCGCGCTGACCGCGGCGCGCGAGGTTTTCGCCGACCGGCAGAACACCTTGATTGGTCTCCTGACGGATAATTACAAAGATTGGGCCGACAAGGACGTGCAACCTGCCGACGCTCTGCAAGCCCTGCCGGTCGAGATCAACCGCTCGCGCAGCTTCCAATCTGCGCTCAACAACCGGCCTGATCTTATCGAGGCCCGGCTGAACGTGCAGAAAACCGGCGTGATGGTGAAGTTCCGGCTCAACCAACTCTTTCCCACCCTCGACATGGTTGGCGGCTACGGCGGCACAGACAACCCAAGCGCCGGCAGCGCGCTCATCAGTGATATCTTCGCCTTCCGCACGGCATTCAGCTTCCACAACCCGGAATACTCTTACGGCGTAGTCGTCAGCTTCCCGCTCGACAACCTCACCGAGCGGGCCAACTACCGGTCCAGCAAGGAAGGCAAAAAGATTGCCCAACTGCAACTCCAAAACGCGGAGCAGGCGGTGCTGTTGCAAGTGGGGGATTTCATCAATCGCGTCGAGTCCCGTTTCAGCCAGGTGGGTTCGACGCACCAGGCGCGCATCTATGCGGAGGAGGCGCTGGACGCCGAGACCAAGAAATTCCAGAACGGTTTCGCCACCAGTTTTGAAGTGCTCCAATTTCAGCAAATCTTAACGGTGGCCCGCACCGCCGAAATCAGGGCCAAGGATGATTACAACAAGATACTCGCACAACTGGCTTTTGCGGAAGGAACGATCCTGGAGAGGCATCACCTCAGCCTGGAGGTGAAATAGAACCGCCCTGTTGCGGGTCGCGCCAGGCTTGAAGATTCTATCGGGCCGCATCTATCGTTGGTAGGAGTATCAAATCCACCAATTCACCGGGGCGGATCTTGAGGCTCGGCGGCACGCCGATGGACAGGGGCAAACCCAACTCTGAATTGGCCAGTCGCGTCGGAAGCTGCAATGCCGGCGGAAGAGGCTCGAACTGCGTTCCCACCTCAATGATCTTCGCGGCTCCGACCTGCCGGCGCGGGCCGCGTGTGCGGACTTCGACGCGCCCGCCCAGTTTAGGCTCTTCGAGAAGCGGCGGACGAAGATAACCGATAATCCGAACGGCGTTGGAAGGAGCGATCCCCACGATTGGCTCGCCTACCGTGACCGCCTCCCCGACCCGATGATAAATGACATCCACCATGCCATCCACGGCGGAACGCAGGGAGATGGGGCTTAACTCCGCCTCCGTCAACCGCAACTTGGATTCCTCGACGGCGATCGCCGTCTGCAAGGGTTGATCGGTCACCTTGGAAATTTCGGTCGTGTTGGTGGGTTGCAGCAGCCCGACCCTGTGGCCCTGGTCCTCCACCGACAGGACCAACTCATCCACTTTATTGCGCAAGCTACTTTGTTTTGCTTTGGCCAGATCGTAAGCGCGCTCCGAAACAATCTTCTCTTTGAACAATTCCTCCGTGCGATGGAAATCCGCTTCGGCGACCAGCAGATCGGCTTTGGCCACGCCCAGCTCGGCGCGCTGGGCCATCCAGTGCAGGCGCACTTCGCTGTACTCCATGGCCAGGCGCTGTTCGGCGGCGACGGGCGTCTGGCTGGCGCGAATCTCCTCGATCTCCGCCTGAATCACGGCCAGCGAGGAGGCCAGGATTTTCGGGTCCGTGACCAGCACCTGCCCGACCAGGTCACCCGCTTTGACCGTCTGAAAACGATTGACGAACAACTGCGCCAACATGCCAGGCTTGTAGCAACTGACATTGGCCGGAACCACTTCGGCTTGGCCCACCAGCGTCGGAGCCGAGGCATACTTCTTCCACAACTGCGCGAGGGCCAACAAAAGGCCGATGAAGAGGAGCGCAGGGACCAGGCGCTGCCGGACGTGCCGCCAGCGTTGGCGCCAAGGAATTGGAATGGGCCTGGGGGAAGATGAGGTCATCCTTGATTTTCAGCGTTCATCCGATGTTGGCGGGGAGTGTAACAGCGAATTGGCGCCGCTATCAACCAGAATCGAAGCTAAATTTACGCCGGCATTTCAGCTTGCATGTTGAAGTTACTCCCCAGCCCCTGAATCCCGCCTGCCATCCAGACAATCGCGCACGACTTGGGCCAGCCGGGTGGGCGGATAGGGTTTGGCCAGAAAGTTGAATCCCTCCAGCAACGCAATGTCCTTGCCCGCCATGCCGGGGCTGTAGCCACTGGTGTAAATGACTTTCAACTCCGTGTCTTCCGCCTGCAACCGCTCCGCCAACTGCCGGCCGGACATGCCTTCGGGCATGACCATATCTGTCAATAGCAAATCAATCTCGCTCCGGTGCTGTTCCCAGACCCGCAGGGCCTCGACGCCGGTGCGGGCCTGATAAATGCGGTAGCCGCACAATTCCAGGACACTGACCACCAACTCGCGGAGGGCCGGCTCGTCCTCAACCACCAGGATGGTTTCGTCTCCCCTGGACATGGCGGACGGACCCTGGGCCGTGTTCTGCCCCTGCGCCGACGAGGCGATTTTGGCCGGCTTGTCGCCAGCGGGCAGGAAAATGGTAAAGGTGCTTCCCCGGTCCACCTGGCTTTCCACCACCACCCAACCCTGGTGCTGTTTAATAATGCCATAGATGGTGGCCAGGCCCAAGCCGGTGCCTTTGCCCGGTTCCTTGGTCGTGAAAAACGGCTCGAACATGTGGCTCAACGTATTGGCATCCATGCCGCAGCCGCTGTCAGCCACGGTCAAACAGACAAAATGGCCGGGCCGCGCCTCCGGATTCAACACCGAGGAGACCGGTTCCAGCAGTTGCTGGGAAGTGCTCAGGACCAGGCGTCCGCCATTGCGCATAGCGTCGCGCGCATTGATGACCAGATTGACCAGGACCTGCTCGATCATGCCGACATCCACGCACAGCGTCGGGAGGTTCGGCGCGGAGTCAAACTCGAAAGCGACATGTTCGCCGACCAATCCGTGCAGCATGGGGCTGATGTGCTGGATGATGTCATTGAGATCAACGTAACGCTGTTGCATGACCTGCTTGCGGCTGAACATGAGCAATTGGTTGATCAACTGGCTGGCGCGTTCGGCCGCGGACGCGATCTGGCGGATGGAATTCTCGCTTTCGGCGGGCAGACCGGGCGTGTGGATGAGCAGTTCGGCGTGGCCTTGAATGATGGTCAGGATGTTGTTGAAATCGTGCGCCACGCCGGCGGCCAGTTGCCCCACCGCTTCCATTTTGACCGAATGACGCAATTGCGCCTCCAGGTTCAACCGCTCGGTGATGTCGTTGCCATAGCAATGCACGATCCTGCTGCCGGCCAGGGGAATGAAAGACCAGGAGATGGTGCGGTGTTGGATGGTGGTTTGCAGATTCATCCTGCTTTCCCCGCTGGCGAGGCACTCCAGGATGATGGCTCTGGCGTCCGCCGGCGCCATGGCCGCGGCCGTTTCAGCCCCGAGCGAGGCCGCCAGCCGCCGGCCGGCCTCGTTGCAATAGGTCATCGTGCCATCGGCCCCGAATTCCAAAACGGGATTCGGATCGGTCATCGGGAAGGCGGCCAATCTTTCTGTTTGTTCCTCCGGTTTCATCGTCGTTTTTGCGAGTTAGGGCGCCGGGGCGGCCACCGGGATTTCACGTTTCCGGGAGGAGTCCAGCGCGAGGCGCACTGTTTGGGCCAATTGGGCCGGGTTGTAAGGTTTGGAGAGAAAGAAGGCGCCCTGGCCGGCGTCCCCGCTGCTCTCGATCATTTCCTGGGTGTGGCCGCTGCTGAAAATGACGGGCAACCGCGGGTTGTCCTTGCGCAGTTTGTCAGCCAAATCGCGCCCGGACAAGCCGTAGGGCATGGCGATGTCTGTCAATAGCAAATCTATTTCATCCCGGCGCCCTTCCCACACGTGCAGCGCCTCCAGCCCGTTGGCCGCCTCCAAAACGCCGTAGCCGTGGGCGGTCAGGATTTCACGCAGCAATTCCTGCAACACCGATTCGTCCTCGACCACCAGGACGGTTTCCCGCCCTCCGCGCACTTCCGGCAACCCGGCTGCGCCCGCCGGTTGTTCCGGCGCCTGATCGGTCGCCGGAAAGTAAATGTCAAAGGTAGTGCCGTGGCCGAGCTTGCTTTCGACTTCGATCCAGCCCCGATGCTGGTTCACCATGCCGTGGACGGTGGCCAGGCCCAGGCCAATGCCTTTGCCAACATCCTTGGTCGTGAAAAACGGCTCAAACAAGTGATTGATGATCGCGGAGTCCATGCCGGAGCCGGTGTCGCTCACGCTCAGGTGAACGAACCGTCCGGCTTTGCGGTTCGATTTGGCGGGAATGTCCGCCGCGGCAAAACTGGTGTTCAAGGCCCGGATGGTTAATTGGCCTCCGCTGCTCATCGCGTCGCGCGCGTTCACTACCAGGTTGACGACGATTTGTTGGAACATCTCCGGGTCGGCCAGGATGCGCGGCAGCCGCGGAGCGATTTCAAAACGCAAGGCGACCTGTTCACCCAGCAGGCGGCCCAGCATTTCGGAAGTCAGGCCGAGGGTCTCCCGGACGTCCAAGGCCTTTTGTTGCATGACCTGCTTGCGGCTGAAAGCCAGCATTTGCCGGATGAGCTTGGCCAACCGCTCGACGCCCTCGGTGATGTGGGCCAGCGATTTGACTGATTCGTCCTCGAGGTTTGGATTCTCCATCAACAGGAAGGCGTGCCCCTGGACGATGGTCAGGATGTTGTTGAATTCATGGGCCAGGCCGGCCGCCAATTGACCGACGGCCGCCAGGCGTTCCTGGCGCAGCATGAATTCCTGGTTCTCCTGCAAGGCCCGCTGCGCCTGTTTGCGTTCCGACACTTCCTGCTGCAAGCTCCTGGTCCATTCTTCAATCAGTTTATGGACCTCGTCGTCCCGTTGCCGCAAAACCCGCCGACGCCAGCGTTGCGCCCAACGAACGGCGGCCACCACCAGCAAGGCCGCGACGATGGCGCCCAGGGCACAGATGGCGGCCCATGGATAAACCCGGGGCGGAAGCGCAAGCGCGAGCGACGCGAGTGGCCCATGCCGGAGTGCGTCACCGTTGCGAGCCGATGCGCGGAGACAGGCCAAAAAGACAGCCAGAAGGACTGCCGGAAAACGCCAGCGGTTTTTCGGCAGGCCAAATTTTTTCTTCATGTCCCGATACATCTCTCAGCGATTGCGGCAGTGTGTTGAAAACGAGCCTCTAGTGCTACAGGTTCGCGTTCCATCTTCAACTACAAATTGCAAAAAAACAACGAAAAACAGAGGAATCTTACAACCCAGTCATCCGCGGCGGACCTTGGAATCGCTTGCGCTCCGAACCAAACCAAGCCAGGAGCATCAAGACGGCTGTGCCGCCGAGGATTTTGACGGCGATTTCGTTCGGCGGCTGCACGCCAATGACAATCAGCCCGGCGCAGCCCAGCACGGAAATCATCGCCAAGGGACGGTAGGCCCGGCCCATCTGCCAGGGACCCATTTTGGTCCATGTCCGGCCATGAGCCAGCAAACCGGCGAAAATGGGCAGGACGTAGGAGATGTAAAGAAGAACGGTGGAACAGGCCGCAATGGCGGAGTAAGGCACCCACAGCATGAAACTCAGCGCCAGGAGCGCGCTGGTCCAAACGGCGGCGGCCGGGGTTCGCAACGCGGGCGAAACCTGGCGCAGCCAAAGCGAGCCGGGCAGGCCGCCGTCACGCGCGAAAGCATACATCATGCGCGAGACGGAAGTCACGCCGGCCAATCCGCAAAAATACTGCGCCAGGCCGATGTTGATGTAGAGCGCCACCGCCAGCGGTTTTGGCAGCACGCTGCCCATGATGAAGTAGAAGACGTTGTTGCCCTCTTTGGCCGCCTTGTCCATGTCGGGAATGGCCAACACGACCGCCCCCAACATGATCCAGCCAAAAATTCCCGAAACGGCGACGGACCGGACAATGCCGCGCGGGGCGTTGACGGCGGCGCTCATCGTTTCCTCCGCGGTATGCGCGGAAGCGTCGAACCCGGTGATGGTGTAGGCCGGCAACAAAAACCCCAGGGCGAACAACCACAACACATTGTTGGAATGCGGCAGCACGGGAGCGTCGGACGGCAGCCCGCTGTAATTCGCGAAGGTGATGAGCCGGGACCAATCCAGGTGCGGGGCGTACCACAACATCGCCGCCGCCAGGGCCGAGGCAATGACCAGGATCAGGTAGCCGCAGAAATCGGTCAGCAGCGTCGTCAATCGGATGCCGCGATGATTCAGATAGGCTTGCGAAAGAACCAGCGCCGCCATGCCGCAGTTTCGGAGCGCATCGGCATGATGCCCCGTCGGCCAGGGGAAAGCGCCGAAAAGGAAATCATAAGCTCCGGCGTCCACCGCCGCTACGACTGTGATGAGTCCGGCCAAATTGCACCAGGCGGTGACCCAGCCCCAACCTTTGCCGCCGAGGATGGAGGCCCAATGATAGAGTCCGCCGGCGGTGGGAAAAGCGGAGGCGATTTGCGCCATGCTCATGGCCACGACCATGGAAAAGAGGCAGAGCAACGGCCAGCCCAAACCAATCGAAGCCCCCCCCACTCCGCAAAAGCCATACTGAAACGAGGTGATGCCGCCGGCCAAAATACATATAATTGACATCGAGATGGCGAAGTTGGAGAAACCGGTCATGCGCCGCGACAGCTCTTGTTTGTAGCCCATGCGATGCAGCGTCCGCTCGTCCTCGGACAGGGCGGGAGAAGCAGGGGGACCCGGTCCGCCACCCGGCGGACTTAGGCGATTCTCGTCGGATTCCATGGTTTCAAAGATGGAGTGGCAGCCCATTAACCAACCGCCACAGAACAAACTTCGTCACACCATTGCGCCACTTTCCGTTCGATCGCGTCACGCACGTCGCGCGTCTGGGCGATCTTTGCTTCATGCGTCCCTTGAAAGCTGGAAGGGTCGGGAAAGCTCCAATGCAGCCGCGTCGTGGCCGCGGGAAAAATCGGGCAACGTTCGGCGCTGGCCTGGTCGCAAACCGTGATCGCATAGGAGAACGTGTCCCCCGATGTTATGAAATCGGTCACGGCTTTGGTTTGATTGCCGGAAAGATCAAGGCCGAGTTCACCCATGACCTCTACAACAATGGGATTTAATTGTCCCGGCTCAAGCCCGGCGCTGCGCGCTTCGAATTCGGCGCCGCACATTTGATTCAAGAACGCCTCCGCCATCTGGCTGCGCGCGCTGTTGTGAATGCAAACGAACAGGACTTTCCTTTTCATAGGGCGTTTTGAGGTTTCATGCAGCAGCCATCTTCGCGCACGCAGCGGCAGGCGAACACGGCCGCGCACGCGCCGGCTGGCGGCGCAACCAGGTAAATCCACACGTGCTCGAAATGGCCGGACAGGACCGCGGGCGCGAGGGAGCGCGCCGGATTCATGGAGGCGCCGCAAATCGGACCGGCGAACATCGCTTCCAGGGCGATGACCGCGCCGACGGCCACGCCCGTCGTGATGCCCTTTTCCTTCGCGCCGGTCGAGACATTGAGAATCGTCAGCATCAGAAAGAATGTCAAGACTATTTCAAAAACCAACGATTGCGTTTCCGAACCGGCCGGCAACGTCGCCCCGAGCAATCTGTTTTCTGGAAAAAGACTCCGCAGCAAACCACTGGCGAGCAGCGCGCCGGCGAGCTGGCTGGCAATGTAGGGAACCACATCGCGGCCTGGCAGTCGTCGCGCGGCCCAAAAGCCAATCGTCACCGCCGGATTCAAATGCGCGCCGGAAATGTCACCGACGGTGTAAATCATGGCCAGGACGATCAGCCCGAAAGTGAGCGCAATGCCAACGTGCGAAACCGCGCCGCCTGTGGTCTCGTTGATGACGATAGCGCCCGTGCCAGCGAACACAAGGGCGAACGTTGCGATCATTTCCGCGCCGCATCTTTTCATGGCGGACCAGATTGCCAGCTTCACTCGTTGCCCGCAACGCAAATGAAGTTGAGAATATCCGGGAATATCTGAAATTATCATGGAAATCAACGACTTACGTGAGTTCGCCCGCAGACCGATTGCCCAAAAACAGGACACCTGATCGCTTTCAAACAAGCGCCTAAACACACGGCGACCGGGCGGGATGCCCGCCGCGCCTGTACACGACGGAGGGTGAGCGGCGCCGAGCCTCAGGCCCCTTCATCGCTATGGACTTGCCATTCTCCCTTCCCTTTGCCCTTATTTCAAAGAACAGGCGCCGGAGCGCCCCACAAATTCCATACTATCATGTTTAGATGGGAATGCAACCACAAAAATTCACAATATTTCCAGTCCGACGCGATTTTTCCGCCGCAATTCGACTTTTCCGATGGCTCCTATCGCGCAGAGGACACAGCGCGGCGGCCCGCAACAAAGATGAATTGGCCGCAAAAGAACGCCAAGGATCACAGCGCGGCCAGCCGCAACCAAACACATTTTTTGAACATGAGGAAACGGAGGCAACGGAGTGATGAAAGATATAAAATGAGTCTCTGTTCTCTCCGTTTTCTCCTGTTCAAAAAAATCTTGTTAAAATGGCAAGATTTCAAGGTATTGCAGTGCAAAGAAACCCAACAATCTAAGTTCTTATCTATGTAGTGCAATATCCCGAATTTACTCATTTCTGACAAAACTTTTTCACCTCAAAGGTCACGAAGCATTGAATAAGCCCTTCTGCTCGATTTTTCTTCGTGCTCTTCGTGTCCTTCGTGGTGAAGACAGGGCAGATTTCCTTGGAGCTTGGGCCGCTGCCGCAATATGTTGTTCTGAAGTGACGATTGCGGAAAAACAGCGGCAACTGATGGCCACGCTTGGGGCCTTGAAAACCGCGCAGGACAGTTGCTCGGCCTGCCGTTGGAGCAGCTTGCGGCCCAGGTCGAATCCAACTTTTTGCGTCTCTTTGCCCTGAAATGAGCGCCCGTAAAACGCCGCCCACGCCGGCGAGGCCTTCCTCGCTCTGGATCGCCATCGCGCTGGCGCTGGTGACGCTGGCGGTGTTCTGCCCCGTGACAAGTTTCCAATTTGTCAATTACGACGACACCGATTTCGTCACGGCCAATCCACACGTGCAAGCCGGGTTGACGGCGGAGAGTTTCCGATGGGCCTGGAGCAGCGAAGTCGCGCGCAACTGGCATCCGGTCACCATGCTTTCGCATATTCTGGATTGCCAGTTGTTCGGGTTGAAACCGTGGTGGCCGCACCTGGTCAACCTGCTGCTGCACGCGGCCAACACCGTTCTGCTTTTCAGCCTGCTCAAACGCATGACAGGCGCGTTCTGGCGCAGCGCCGCCGTGGCCGCGCTTTTTGCCTTGCATCCCTTGCACGTCGAATCGGTTGCCTGGGTGGCCGAACGCAAAGACGTGTTGAGCACGCTCTTCTGGTTCTTGACGACCTGGGCGTACCTCCGCTATGCGGAGGAGTTCAAGGTTCAAGGTTCAAGGTTCAAAGTTTTTTATGGGCTGAGCCTGTTGTTTTTCGCGCTTGGGCTGATGTCCAAACCGATGCTGGTCACGCTGCCTTTTACGCTTCTGCTGCTGGATTACTGGCCGTTGAGACGGATGAAACCTGGCGCTTCGGTGTGGCGGCTGGCGGCGGAGAAGATTCCGTTTTTCCTCCTGAGCGCGGCGTTGTGCGTGAAAACATATTGGGTTCAGCAACAGGGCGGAGCAGTGCTGCGGTTGCAGGACTTCCCGCTTGGTTCGCGGCTGGGCAACGCGCTTGTTTCTTACGTGCGCTACATCGAACTGATGTTCTGGCCGCGCAACCTGGCCGGACTTTACCTTAGATCGGAGGAATGGCCGCGGTGGGAGGTGGCGCCGGCGGCTTTGCTGCTGCTGGCTGTGAGCGCGCTCGTCCTGACGCAATGGCGACGCCGGCCGTATCTGGCGGTCGGCTGGTTTTGGTATCTCGGGACTCTCGTGCCGGTCATCGGCCTCGTTCAGGTGGGGATGCAAGCCATCGCCGACCGCTACACTTACGTTCCACTGATCGGGCTTTTCGTCATCGTAGTGTGGGGCGGTTGGGACCTGGCCGGCGCCTGGCGCGTGGCCCGCTTCGCTCCCGCCGCGACGGCCATCGCGCTGGCTGCGTGCGCGGTTTTGACCGTGCATCAGGAGTTTTATTGGAAGGACAGCGAGGCGCTTTTCAAACGAATGATTGACGCAACGCCGAACAACTACATGGCGCGTTACAACCTGGGCAATCTCTACTCGCAGGAGAAAAGAACGAACGAAGCGATCTCCAATTTTACGGCCGCGATTGAGGGGGAACCCAATTATGCCGACGCCCACAACAACCTGGGCGGCATTTTCCTGGAGCAAAAACGCTACGACGAGGCGATTCAGCATTACCGCACCGCCGCGCGCGTCCATCCCGACTATCTCTATTACTTCAATCTCGCCAACGCCCTGGCCGACGCCGCCAGCGCCCGCCACGACACCAACGGATTTGCCGAGGCGGTGCAAACCTATCACCAAGCCCTGCAACTCAATCCCGGCTCCAGCGATGCGCACCACAACCTGGCCCTGACCTGGCAGGCGCAAGGCCGCGCCGGCGAGGCCCTGGCGGAGTTCGAACAAGCCGCGCGCCTGAATTCCAACCGGGTGGACACCTGGCAACAGTTGGGTTTCCTTTACGCCACGCACAACAGCATGCCGGAGGCGGAGAAGGCTTTCCGGGAACTTATCCGCTTGCAACCCAACAACGCCGACGCTTACGGATGGCTGGCCAACGCGCTGGGGGAGCAAAGCAAGCTGGCCGAGGCCGTTCCGTTCTACTTGACGGCCTTGAAACTCAACCCCGCCGATTGCAAAACCGAATTCAACCTCGGCCTCACCTTGTCGCGCCTGGGCAAGCGGGACGAGGCGGCGGAGCATTACCGCCAGGCGCTGCGCATAGACCCGAACTACGCCGAGGCGAAAATCGCATTGCGTCAACTGCAAAACTCGCCGTAATAGCCAGGCAGCCACAATCAACTTTGAAAACGCAGTTAAAGCCACGGATGAACACAGCGCGGCAAGCCGCAACACAATTGATGATGGGAATGGAAAACTAAAAAGCGGAGAGGCGTCAGGGGAATCATTGTCAGAGGAATGGGAAAAGGATCCGGCGCAACCTCATTCCTATCATTCCCCTGACCAAGATTCCCCTGACAAATTTTATCGAGGAGAGCGCAGCGAGGCAGAGCCGCAACCAAAGATGAATTGGCCGCAAAAGAACGCAAAAGATCACAAAGAAACAACAGGAAAGAAAATTGGCCATTTATTCTATCTCCGCGTCCTCTGCATTGCAAAATATTTGCATTGCCTCGCCCGCCGTTTTCTTCAACGTATTTGCGATGCGATTTGTTCAAACCATTTCCGCCATGCAACGCCACGCCAGGTTGTGGCAGGCGCTGCAAGTCCCCGTCGCGTTGGTGCCGACCATGGGCTTTCTGCATGAGGGCCACTTGAGCCTGATGGAACGCGCCCGGCGGGCGGCCGGCCGCAAGGGCAAAGTCGTTGTCAGCCTCTACGTCAACCCCACCCAGTTCGCGCCCCACGAGGACCTGGGCGCCTATCCGCGCGATCTGGCGCGCGACAAGAAACTCTGCGCGCAAGCGGGCGTGGATGTCTTGTTTGCGCCCTCGGACCGTGAAATGTATCCCGAGGATTTCAGCACTTATGTCGCGGAAGAGAGACTTTCGCAAAGAATGGAAGGCGCCGCGCGCCCGGCGCATTTCCGCGGCGTGACGACGGTCCTGGCCAAGTTGTTCCACATCGTCCAGCCGGGCGTGGCCGTTTTCGGCGCGAAGGATTTTCAGCAGGCCGCCGTGGTGCGAAAGATGGTGCGGGATTTGAACTTTCCCATGAAAATAATCGTCGGCCCGACCGTGCGCGAAAGTGGCGGATTGGCCGTGAGTTCGCGCAACCAATACTTGACGCCAGCCCAGCGCCGGGAGGCGGTCATTCTGTGGCGCGCCATGCAGCGGGCCAGGGAGGCGGTGGCGGAGGCCAGCATGCCCGCCGCCCGATTGGAGGAAGAACTGCGCGGCCTGATCGCCACCCAGCCTGGGAGCCGGGTGGATTACATCGAGTTTTTTGATCCGCAAACCTTCGCGCCAGTCCATGAGGTCAAGAGAGGCACGCAAATCGCCCTGGCCGTCATCATCGGCAAAACGCGCCTGATTGATAATGCCAAGCTTTAAAGCCTCCGCAGCCATTGACAAACCAGTCGAGAGTTTTATGCTTCTCCTATGACGAAGGTTTCTCTTGGCAAGCTCGCCGATTGGGTCAAGTACCAAGTGACGCACGGCGACTATGAGACAGACAGTGAAGTTGTCCGCGAAGCCGTGCGGCGGATGAAGAATTCCCAGCCCACGGAGCTGGCAACCCTGCAAAGTGCGATGGATCAAGCGGAGTGTTCCGGCTTCGAGAAGATGAGCCAGAAAGACTGGAAGCACCTGCGCCGCCTGGCGAAGGCTGGACTGCCCAAATGATTGAGCGCAGTTCCGAGGCTAATCTCGACCTCGCCGCGCATGTCCTTTATCTAAACCGCAATGCGGGATCGGAAATCGCGATTCGGTTTGTGGAGGCAACGGAGAAGGCATTGAATCGTCTCGAAGAATTTCCGTACCTTGGCAGAGTGAGGCATTTTCGCCAACCTGGTTTGCGTTCGTGGATGGTTCCAGGGTTTCGGCATTGGTTGATATTCTACCGGCCGATTCCGGGTGGAATCAGGGTTTACCGCGTGATTCACTCCGCCATGGACCTGAAGGCTCAACTGGGCGGGCGATGAAATACGGTTCTTTTTAACGACGCTGCGCACCGACCCTGCCAAAACCTTTTATACTCCTGCTGTAATTCCATCCATTTTTCATCCTTGCCAACGCCGGGATGGTCGGGCACTTCAGACGGACAGAATGAACTTTGGCCCTTATTCATTTCTGACGCTGTTCGCGTTTGCGGGGGTGGTTTTTGCCATCGCTCCACTCGCCATCGCATGGCTTTGGGCGCGCGCGTTTTCCCCGCGCAAATCCGGCCCCATCAAAAACGCCAATTACGAGTGCGGCCTCGAATCCCAGGCCACCGGCTGGGTGCAGTTCCAGTCCGAGTATTACCTGTACGGGATTGTCTTCCTGATTTTCGACGTGGAGACGGTTTTTTTGCTGCCTTTTGCGACGGCCTTCAAGGGGCTTTCGTTCGGGGCCTGCGCGGCGATGCTGATTTTTATTCTTTTGCTGGTGGAAGGGCTGGTCTGGTTGTGCGTCAAGGGTGTTCTGGCGCGGAAATGAAATTTTTATGATTGACGAAGGACTTCGCAACGAGTTGAGCAGGCAAGGCGTCGTGACCACGACGATGGAGGAGCTTTACAATTGGGGCCGGAAAAATTCGCTGTGGCCGCTGCAATTCGGATTGGCCTGTTGCGCCATTGAAATGATCGCCACTTCGATGGCCCGGTTCGACATCGCGCGCTTCGGGGCCGAAGTGTTCCGGCCCTCGCCGCGGCAGGCGGACTTGATGATCGTGGCGGGCACGGTGACCAAGAAAATGGCGCCGCAGATTGTGCGCCTTTACAACCAGATGCCCGAGCCGAAATACGTGATTGCCATGGGCGTGTGCGCGATTTCCGGCGGCCCGTTCAAGGAAGGCTACAACGTCCTCAAGGGCATTGACCGCTATATTCCGGTGGATGTGCATATTCCCGGCTGCCCGCCCCGGCCGGAAGCGTTGTTGCAGGCGCTGATGACCTTGCAGGAGAAGATTGACCACCAGCATCTCACAGGGGAAAAGCGCGCGCGCCATCTCGACGCGGCCGCGCCGGGTGAATTTCCCATCCCGGAATTTGGCAAACATGATCTCGAACCACCCAACAATCCGGCCCTCTGGCAGCCGCCGCCGATGATGCGCACCGAATGAAACCGCATGGAAACGCTCGAACAATTGAAAACCCGCATCGAAGCCGCGGCGCCCGGCGCGCAGGTGGACATCGTCCCTAACGGCTGCCCGGCCAGCCAGCCGTCGCTCCTGCTGGATGGCGGGCACGCGCGGGCGGTGGCGCAATTTCTGCGGGACGATCCCACGCTGGCTTTCGATTACGCCTCCAACGTGACCGGCGTGGATTGGCCGGAAAAAACGATCAAGGAAAAAATCAAGGTCAAGAAAACGGTGGAAGGCGTGGAAAAGGAAGTCGAGGAGGTTTGCGAGAGGAAAACGCCGGCTTATCTGGAGGCGGTTTATCATCTTTACTCGATGGCGCGCAAACACGGCCCGCTCATCCTGCGCCTGCGCACCGAAAACCGCGCGGACCGGGTTGCCCTGCCCTCGCTCACGCCAGTGTGGCGGAGTTGCGAATTTCAGGAACGGGAAATTTTCGATTTATACGGCATCGTCTTCGAGGGCCATCCCGACTTGCGCCGGCTTTTGATGTGGCCGGAGTTTACCGATCATCCGATGCGCAAGGATTACGTCGAGGCGGACGATTACGAATACGAGCCGACGCCGCACGAGGAAGTGCTGGCCAAGGCGCGCAAGCATTATCCAGGAGGGACGCCGGCATGAGCGCGTCCACAACCACGGTGGAGTTGGCCGAGCGGGCTCCGGAGAACCAGTTGTTGGAGGTCTCGCTGGGGCCGCAGCACCCTTCCACGCACGGGGTGTTTCGGATGGATGTCGCCTTGGACGGCGAAACGGTGGTCAAGCTCAAGCCGGTTTTTGGCTACCTGCATCGCAATCACGAAAAGATCGCCGAGAAATGCAGTTACCTTGGCTCGATGCCTTACACCGACCGCCTGGATTATATCTGCTCGCTGACCAACAATTGGGCCTACGCCCTGACGGTGGAGAAGCTGGCCGGACTGGTCGCGCCGGAACGGGCCGAATACATCCGCGTCATCCTCAGCGAACTGACCCGCCTGATCAATCATTCGGCCCTGGCCGGATTCCTGTTGCAGGATATGGGCGCGTTGGGGACGCCGCTGATGTACGCCTTCCGCGAACGGGAAAAAATACTTGACTTGTTTGAGTCCCTGACCGGCGCGCGCATGATGTGCAATTACATGCGCTTTGGGGGCTGCCGTTGCGACCTCCCGCCCGGCTGGATCGAGCAGGCCCGGAGCCTGGTCGCGGAATTTCCGAAGTTTTTGGATGAATTCGAAGCGTTGCTCACGGGCAATGAAATCCTGCTGGCCCGCACCGAGGGTGTGGGCGTGCTGCCGGCGAAATTGGCCGTCAACGCGGGCGTGACCGGCCCGATGCTGCGGGCGAGTGGTGTCAACTATGATATTCGCAAAGTGGACGCCTACGGGGTCTATGGCCGGTTCAAATTCCGCGTGCCGCTGGGAGAGCGCGGGGATGTGTTTGACCGCTACATGCTTCGCATTCTGGAAATGCGCGAATCGTTGAAGATTCTCGACCAGGCCATGCGAGACCTTCCCGGCGGCCCGATCATGGACCCCAAAGCGAAGCTGCGCAATCTGCGGCCCAAACCCGGCGAAGCTTATGGCCGCATCGAAGGCCCCAAAGGCGAACTGGGTTTCTACCTCATCAGCGACGGCGGGCCAAACCCTTATCGGTATCGCGTGCGCCCGCCGAGTTTGATCAACCTGACCATTCTCGAAGACATGTGCCTGGGCCAGACCATCGCGGACGCCGTGGTCATCCTGGGCAGCGTGGACATTGTGTTGGGGGAGGTGGATCGCTGATGAACGGCGCGGGCATCATCAAAGGCATGATCGAGACGGCGAGGAATTTCGCCGGCAGCTACCATGACTCGAAACGGCTGACCACCGTGCAGTATCCCGAGGAAAAACTGGCGCCGGTGGAAAACGCGCGGACGATTCCGTTCCTGGTCTATGACGGCGGCGACGCGATGCCGGGACTGCGTTGCACCGCGTGCATGATTTGCGAAAAAGAGTGCCCGCCGCAGTGCATTTACATCGTCAAAGACCAGGTCAAGAAACCGGATTTCGTGGGCAAGATGCAAATGCAGCCGAAGGTTTTCGACATTGATATTTCCGTCTGCATGAGTTGCGGAATTTGCGTCGAGGTCTGCCCTTTTGACGCGATTAAAATGGACCAGGTGTTCGAGTTGAGCACCAACGATCGCTTCGGCGGGTTGTTGTTGAACAAGACGCAATTGGCCAAGCCGAACGAGTACTTCAACAAACTTCATAAGACCGAGGCGTCGGAAATTGACGCGCGCCGCATCGAGGAAAAGCAGAAGGCCGAAGCCGCCGCCGCCGCCAAAGCTGCCGCGCCCAAACCGCCGGCCGCGCCAGGAGGCGCGAAATGAGCGGCCTTGACCAGATTTTTGTGGGAATCGGACATGGGTTGGCCGGATGGGCGCCGGCGTCTGTGCGTCCGCTGGTGGCAGCCGTCCTGGAAATCGCGGGCATCATGGCGGTCTTCGGCAGTTGTTTTGCGCTGACCACCATCGTCGAGCGCAAAGTGCTGGGCCGGATGCAGAATCGTTACGGCCCCAATCGCGTCGGTCCGTGCGGCCTGCTCCAGCCGCTGGCCGATGGCATCAAGATGCTGACCAAGGAAGACATCGTGCCATTTTCGGCGGACAAGACGGTGCATTTTCTTGCGCCGCTGGCCTTGACGGTGCCGGTCTGGCTGGCCTTTGCGGTGCTGCCCTTCGGGCGCAACATGAGCGCCATCGAACTTAATTCGGGCATTTTGTTTTTTTTCGCCATCGGTTCGGCCTCGGAACTGGCGGTGTTCATGGCGGGCTGGTCGAGCCAGAACAAGTATTCGCTGGTGGGTGCCATGCGGGCCATTGCGCAGATGATTAGTTACGAAGTGCCGCTGGTGCTGTCCACCGTGCCGGTGTTGATGCTGGCCGGTTCGCTTTCGCTCAACGATATTGTGGCGGCGCAAGGGACTTACACCTTCGGCGGTTTGGCGCGGTGGAATGTGTTCACGCCCTGGGGACTGGCCGGGTTGCTGTTGTTTCTCATCGCCGCCACGGCCGAATCCAACCGCTCGCCCTTCGATCTGCCGGAAGGCGAATCGGAAATCATCGCCGGCTTCCTCACGGAATACTCCGGGTTCAAGTACGCCCTGTTCTTTCTGGGCGAATATCTGGGATTGTTCGCGCTGACGGGATTGGCCGTGACGCTCTTCTTGGGCGGGTGGCACGCGCCGTTCCAATGGCTGGAATGGGCGCCGTCGTGGCTTTGGTTTGGCATAAAGTTCGGCGCGCTGATATTCCTCTTTATTTGGGTGCGGGCCACGCTGCCCCGTTTGCGTCTGGACCAATTGCTCAATTTTTCCTGGAGATTCCTGACGCCGCTCTCGTTGATCAATTTGCTGGTGGCGGCGGCCTGGTATTGGACCGGCGCCTGGAAATCCGCCGCTGCGCCGCCGGTTCGCTGGCTGCTGTGCGCGGCGCTCATCGCCCTCCCCTACCACTGGCTCGGCCAGGCGTTGCGCGGCGCATCGCCGCCGCCTCGCAAGTACAATTATGCTGAATGAAATCGCATTCTTGCTCCTCGCCTCGCTGACGCTGGCCGGGGCGGTCGCGGCCATGATGCTGCGCAATCTGGTGCATTGCGCGTTGTGCGCCGCCGGCGCGTTTGCCGGACTGGCGGCGCTCTATTTGCAGCTCAACGCGGAATTCGCCGGATTCGCCCAACTTTTGGTCTATGTCGGCGCGGTGGCGATCTTGATTGTCTTCACGATCCTGCTCACGCGCGGCGCTGAAATCCAACCCGGAGGAACCACCGCATCGCCCTCGTGGTGGATGGGCGTGCCGGTGGGCGCGCTGGTCGCGGCTTGTTTGGTGGGGTCCATCATGTCCAGCCCCAGTTTGCTTCGTCTCCCTTCGCAAAATGTCCAGGCGCCGGTCAAAAGCATCGGAGAACAATTGATGACTCAGTACATTATGCCCCTGGAAGCCATCGGCCTGCTCTTGACAGCCGCGCTGCTGGGAGCGGTGGTCATCGCCATGCGTGAGCCGCCAAAATCCGAACCCGCAGCCCGATGACCACGCCCCTGGCCAATTATCTGATTCTGGCCGCGCTCCTTTTTGCCGTCGGCCTGGCCGGCGCGCTGACCCGGCGCAACGCGGTCCTGGTCCTCATCGGCCTGGAGCTGATGTTCAACGCGGCGAACTTGAATTTCATCGCCTTCTGGCGTTTCAATCCCCATCCCGAAAAGCTCATGGGTCTGATGTTCGTCCTTTTTTCCATCGCCATCGGCGCCGCCGAGGCCGCCCTCGGGCTGGCGTTGGTCATCGCCATTTATCGTCATCGCCGCACGGCGCAAGTGGACCAGTTCGATTCGCTTAAAGGTTGAGGATGGAGTCCGTCATCAAATATCTCTGGCTCATGCCAACGGCGCCGCTGGTGGCGGCCGGAATCGGAGCCTTGCTGCCGAGACGCCAGCGGCTCTTAAGCGCGGCCCTGGCCATCGGCGCGATCAGCTTCTCCTTCGTGCTGGCGTGCGCGGCTTTTTTGGCCACGCTGAATTCGGGGAGGGCCGTGAGCAATTTTCGCTGGTTCGATTTCGGTTCCACTTCCGTGCAACTGGGCTGGCTGCTGGACCCGCTGGGGGCGGTCATGGCGGTCATGGTCGCGCTGGTGAGCCTGCTGATTTTTGTTTACAGCCTGGGCTACATGGCGAAAGACGAGAACTTCACCCGGTTCTTTTGTTTTCTGGCTTTGTTCGCCGCGGCCATGCTCGGCCTGATCATCGCCAACAGCCTGCTGCTGTTTTTTATATGCTGGGAACTGGTCGGATTGGCCTCCTACCTGTTGATTGGCTTCTGGTTCCAAAAACCGAGCGCGGCGGCGGCGGCCAAGAAAGCGTTTATCGTCACGCGCATTGGCGACCTTGGATTTCTGGTGGGAATGCTCTGGCTCTATGACAGGTCGGGCACTCTCCTTTTCTATGACGGCGGGCATGGCTGCCTGGAGCGAGCCGTTGCCGGAGGCATGTCTAGCGCCACCATGATTACGCTGATGATTTTTTGCGGGGCCGTTGGAAAATCAGGCCAGCTTCCATTGCACGTCTGGCTGCCCGATGCGATGGAAGGCCCGACGCCGGTGAGCGCGCTCATCCACGCGGCCACGATGGTCGCCGCCGGCGTCTTTCTGATTGCGCGCGTTTATCCGTTGATGACTCCCGATACGTTGCAAGTGGTGACGTGGGTGGGCGCCGTGACGGCGGTTTTTGCCGCCAGCATCGCCGTGGCGCAAAGCGACATCAAACGCATCCTGGCTTATTCGACCGTCTCGCAACTGGGTTACATGATGATGGGACTGGGCGCGGGAGGCGTGGCGGTGGGGATGTTTCACCTCACGACGCACGCCTTTTTCAAAGCGTTGCTCTTTTTGGGCGCAGGCTCGGTCATCCACGGCTGCCACGAGGAACAGGACATTCGCAAGATGGGCGGGCTGCGCCGAAGAATGCCCGTGACCTTCGCCGCCTACGCCGTGGGCATGATGGCGCTGTGCGGCGTGCCGTTGTTCTTCTCCGGTTTTTGGAGCAAGGATGCCATCCTTGACGCCGCCCAGCATTGGAGCGTTTCGCAAGCGCCCTTTTACCTCGGCCTAATTGGGGCGTTTCTGACGGCATTCTACATGACGCGCCAAATCTGCTATGTGTTTTTCGGCAAACCGGCGAACAGGGAGGCGGAGCACGCCCACGAAAGCCCGCCCGTCATGACCGTTCCACTGATCATTCTGGCGGCCCTGGCGGTGGTGGCCGGGTTTTTCGGAACGCCAGCCTGGCCGTGGTTCCAATCCTATCTGCAAGGTGGACGGGCCGAGTTCGATTTGTCAAAACTCGTGGAAGGGAATCAATCCCA
>Ga0302325_10005268_pt1 | contig 29495 bp, 31 predicted proteins | sample Palsa_T0_2_FD_201948 | JGI IMG/M metagenome (GOLD analysis project Ga0302325, IMG submission 201948) | Peat permafrost microbial communities from Stordalen Mire near Abisko, Sweden - Palsa_T0_2 | ecosystem: Environmental > Terrestrial > Soil > Palsa > Peat permafrost | place: Sweden: Abisko...
TGGTGTAAACAAGCCACCGGGGGCACCACTGCCGAGGCACAGCACGGTCGCAGCGGGCCTGAGTGCAACCAGCGTAAGCAGTAAGGCTGGCGCAACCTGGTTCGTGAACGCAAGTTGCGAAATGTCCCTGCCATTACCAAGGATCTGCGGGAACCAGATCGAGACTATGCCCAGCAACCCAAACACGAGCAAAGGCGCCATCACGCGCCGCCAGCCCTTGGGTTTGTTGCGATCGGCCCAAGTGACGGCCCTGACATAGCCGACCGAAGCCAGACCCGCGATTGGCCCGGCCAAAATAGCCCATACCATAATCGATATGGAGCTGGGATAAGCCGGGATGAGGTAGGTCGGCGCATCGGGGAGTGCCAGCCATGAGACCGCTGTAGCGATTACTGAAGTGAAAAGGGCGGGTAGTACGTACCTCAAGGCCAACATCCCGCGCATCACCTCCAGCGCGAAAAGCGCACCTCCCAATGGCACGCCATACGCCGCACCCATTCCGGCTCCCGCGCCGCAGGCCACCAAAAGCCGACGCTGTTCATCGGACAAGCGTGCTCTGTCTGAAGCCAGGTTAGCGACTACTGCGCCAGCCTGTTTCGGCGCGCCCTCGCGGCCAAGCGAGACCCCCATGCCAACAATGATCACAGAAAGTAAAGCGCTGCCCAAAGTACGGAAAGCCGGTAGCCGCCCGGCGTGAAACCAAATAGCAGCTGTAATATCGATTCCATTACCACTCGACAGGCGCTTTAGGATGAGCTGTGCAGCACCAGTCAGGAAGCCAGCGCCGAGCAGTACGAGAACGTGCCGCCACGCAATCGTGCGCTCGGCCGCTTCTAATAGATTAGTGCCTGAGCCGCCCCATGCAAGCTGCTGCACTATCTCTAGCAGCCGAGTCAGCGCTGCCGCGCCGATACCGGTACCCACACCCGTCAACAGGATCGCTATCCAAAAGCGGATGGCACCGATACGATCAAGTGTTGCCGGTATTGCATCGCCGCCGGTTGATGGCGACATTTGAGGCGGTCTGGATGCCGTGTTAATAGCGGTACTCTGCTTGGGGAAGCCGGGTACGAATCCAGCGGACTCGAGCCAGGGCGATTGCCTGAATGCTGCGATTGTTGCTCATTTGAGACGACTTTGAAGATCGCTGGTACAAATCGACTGCTGATGAAATATTATGATGCAAACCAAGAAAAGAGGACTCGATGACTGCGTCTCATTCGGATGCGCTGGTGCTGTTTGGAGCGACAGGAGATCTTGCCCACAAGATGACCTTTCCGGCGCTCTATGCGATGGTGAAGCGCGGCACCCTTAAAGTCCCGGTAATCGGAGTTGCCTTTCCTGAGTGGAGTCTAGAGCGTCTGCATAGACGCGTGACAGACAGCATAAAGGGAGCGGGTGGCATCGATGACCGGCACGCGCTTGACAATCTTTTGTCCCTATTCAGATATGTGAGCGGCGACTATAACAGTCCGAGCACGTTTACGGCGATAAAACAGGCGCTGGGTAGCTCGCGCCGCCCGGCACATTATCTAGCGATCCCGCCTTCGCTCTTCGAAACAGTGATTAAACAACTCGGTGTTGCGAGCTTGGCTAAGCACGCGCGCGTCATTGTCGAAAAGCCGTTTGGACGCGACTTGGCCTCTGCGCGCGAACTCAACCGCGTCGCGCAGACGGTATTCCCACAGAACTCCATCTTTCGCATTGATCATTTCCTGGGAAAGGAGGCGATCATGAATATTCTCTATTTCCGGTTTGCCAATTCCTTTTTGGAACCTATATGGAACCGCAACTACGTGGCCAGCGTGCAGATAACCATGTCCGAGGCTTTTGGCATCGAGGATCGAGGTGCGTTTTACGAAACCGCCGGATGCCTACGCGACGTTATAGAGAACCATCTTTTCCAGATTGTCGCATTACTTGCGATGGAACCGCCGGCGGACAGGGATTTTGGTGCCGCGCAGAATGAAAAAACCAAAGTCTTTAAAGCCATGCGCCCGCTAACGCCCGATGATTTGGTGCGTGGACAATATGCGGGTTACCGGAACGAGCCGGGCGTGGCGAAAAGATCCGACGTGGAAACTTTTTGCGCTCTTCGGCTCTTCATTGACTCTTGGCGATGGGAAGGGGTGCCGTGGTATCTGCGCTCGGGTAAATACTTGCCTGCAACCGCGACCGAGGTCTTGGTGGAGCTGAAGCCGCCGCCGCAAAAGCTTTTCGCCGACTCAGCACAGGCGCACGGCAGAGATAATTATTTGCGTTTCCAGATTTCTCCGAATTCATCCATCGCCCTCGCTGCACGCGTCAAGCTGGGGGGGAAAGAGTTTGTCGGCGACCAGCGAGAACTTTTTCTGTCCGAAGAACAACCCGGAGACGAAGCACCTTACGAACGGCTTCTGAGTGATGCCATGGTCGGCGACGGCGCGCTGTTTACCCGTGAAGACGCAGTTGAGGCCGCATGGACCGTCGTCGAGCGTGTCCTCAATACCCACCACCGCGTGCGCTCATACAGGCGCCACACCTGGGGACCGAAAGAGGCTAATACGCTCATTGCTCCGGATGGCGGTTGGCACAACCCTCAGCCCAAATGAGCACTATAATAACAATTCGAATCGGTACTACCGAGCGGCCCATCTATGATGGGCCAGCGTTCTCGCGATCGACTTAGCCGTCTTGTGCAGCGGGGTCGCTTGCGCGCGATTAATCGTCCTCATTTAACTACCCAAAACGATATCGACGAAATGCCAGTAAAGACCGCACAATCCTGGAGGCCGACGCGAACCCACCAACCGATCGCGCCGAACCTACCGAGCAATTCGTCTTAGATTGCGAGGACGACCACAATCGCCAGAAAAATGAGTTATGGCATCCATCGAGGCGTAGGCCCGAGGTGAGCCATGGTCGCCGCTACGCGAGATGGGTCCCCTAGGTCGTTCCAATAGACTCCGGAGACCGGTAGCACGCTTAAATGATCGCGCATATGGGAAGTTAGTACGCTGCCGTAGAACCCTTTAGGAACGATGCTCTGATAGATCTGCTGAACAGCATCACTCTCGAACGTGGTGCCGAGCGTCCAACCCGAATGCGCGAAAGTATCGCACAGCTCTGGCATCCCCCGAATCATCAGGGCGAGCAGATTCCAAAGCCGGGCAATCAACACAAAACTATTCCAGAGGCATCGACCCTCCGTCCACATTCGGCGCGCAATTTCGACCGAGGGTTTTTCAATAAAGCGGCGCACGTGAAACAACATCTCCGACCCGCCGCGAAATGAACTTCCCGGTTCGATCCATCTGTGCTCCGTTTCCGGAGCGTCGGGAGTGATACGGAGTAATACTATTAGATCTTGGCTATCGACGAGTGCCTCGAAAGCGATGCGCACGTGCTACATGAACAGGTCATTGTTACTGACATAATGATCGCAGGGAAATAGTGCTACCTGCGCGTTTGGATCGACCAGACCAATTCGCATCAACGAATATAGTACAGCAGGTGCAGTGCCCCGATTCATCGGCTGGATCACGAGGTTCGCCGGTGCACACCGGCCAGTAACGGTATGTATTAGCGTTCGTGGCTTCGGGTCAGCGCGTAAAACATCTGGTCCTTGCGAATAGTGAGCTCTACGCGCTGACCGGTCTGTTCGATTAGAGACTGGCCACCCACAATCTGACAGTACTGTTTCGGAGTCTTCTCACCGGCGATCCGACAGCTTAGTTCCGACAATCGCCTTCCTTCACCGCCGGCGAGTATGATGGCCCAACGGTTTCGTATTTCTTTTCTCGATTTCATAATATTTCTCTCGAATGGCTGCTCAGACCTTCGGCAGCCCTTTGAGCATGTGAACCATCTCAGATTTCGAGCAGCTAAAAGCTAGCTGCCAAAACCAGTGTTCTTTCAATGTCGCCGCCGACGTGCTTGTGAGCTGAGCATGGATGCATCAGAGTCAGCAGCTGGGCCAAAATCCTCAACTTTTGGCTGGTGTGAGTCGAAAAGACTCGTTTGCCCAGTAAAAGAAGCGACTCGGGAGCGTTCCCGCCGCGACGCTTTCTCAATCTCCTTCTGGCAATCAAAGCAAAAGCGAGCGAAGGGCACCGAATGGAGGCGTATGAGCGAAATCTGGTCATGGCATTCCTCACAGAGGCCGAAGCGACCCTCTTCGAGTCGGACAAGAGCAGATGTGATAGCCGAAAGTCGGCTCTCGGAAAGATCGAGCAGGGTTACTTGAATTTCGAGATCTTCGTCGTGGCGTGCCTGATCCAGTTCGTCGCCAGGCGCTGGGATAGCTTGCACCGTATCGTCATGAAGGAGTGCTCGCAGTTTAAGCGATTCCTTGTCGCGCAGTGTTATCAAGAGTTTCCTCATTAAATCGTTACGAGTCGCGTATCTGACAATGGGGGATGATGCGGAGCGCATACCGATATCGGTTACCCGACGACGAACGTATTCCTTGCTCATGATCATATCCTCCGCGGCGCGCTCACGATGGAGCGCGTAAAAGCTGCTATTCGATAATTCAGGCGAGGAGATGCGCTGCAGAAAAGGCAATCCTACCTTTTCAGCGGTGCGAGCAATCGAGGTTCTAGGGAATCAGTGACCGGTGTCCAGCGCCAAGGGCAGGGTTCGGCGAAAGAAAGCCCGCCGATGCTCGGGCCACATCTGAACGAAATGATTCTGGCCTTTGACCTGAAACGTAATCAGCGTTGGGACTAGCGCCACTTCGACGTCACGAAATCGTAAGGCTGATGGACGGTCCACGCGATATGCTGGTGTGAATAATCTGGTTCCATTACCATTCCGGCAACGATGAAGGGCCTCACTACGATGATCGCTTGGCGCCGCGCATCGGACAATAGGCGAGAAGCGAATCCTCAGCCTCCCATCAACGTCGAAGCAGTCCTATCACTCGGTGAGAATTATTTGGATGCTATGATGCTGGCGTGACACAGGATAAGCAGACTCTAAAATCCACCGAGGGGCAGCGCTTAGATTCCTTCTTAGCAAAGTCGCATAGCGTTGAAAGGTTTACGTTCTGCAATAGAACCTGTCGGCCGGTCGCGGTGGTGTATGAATAATAGAACGAGTCTTCAGGAATAATTACTAGTACTCCTGCGGATAGCGGTAGGGGGGATTGAGAACTTCATATCCTCCACCAATCGCAACGTCGCCCGTATTGCAAAAGCCTGACCTTCTTGGCTGCTGTTTGGGTTAACAGTAACAAAAGGATAAACGCGCATGAGTCCGAATGGTGAATTAAGAGTACTACAGTTCACGTAAGGAGTCTGAGTCTGTGCTCGTGCGGAGCCTTTTGGTATCAAGGTCCAGATACCGATAGCGAGAACGACGACTATCCATCTACAGTTCTTTATAACTCCGCGCTGTTTGCTGCTCTTGTTTAGACTTTTACCGACCGTCCGCCGTTCGTTATTCTTTTCCGGCGGCCTCTACAAGGCAAATCGAGGTGGAAGAGGTCTATTGTCCGTCGGTGATTTGCCGCTCGAAACGGGTAAATCTTATAACCTTGGTCTCTCCCACCTTTCTCCAAACCAAGGAGTGACCTACAAATGGCGAAACGACTTTCTGTAACACGCGAACTCATGCGCACAACCAAGGTCTCGCGCCGACGAAGGACGGAATGGGGACACCAGCATTTGAAACGAATCGCACTTGCGGTCAGAAAATTGGAGATGGGTCTCGTTTGGTAAGATTGAAAGTTGCGCGATGTCTTCGCTCACGCTATGCGAATGTTCATCAAGCAACGACGCAATGTTGGTGAGCCGCGCGGTTTTGGCTTAGGTTCAACCGCAGCGGTTCACTCTACCTCAGACCATCTGCTAGTGCGCTCAGCGCTTGAAAGACATCGTCTATTGCGATCACTCCTACGGTGCTCATATCACCAGCAAAGAGTAACGCATGAACGACAAGCCCCGCTCCATCGTCGGAAACCAATACCGACCCAGAATCGCCTCTTACGGGAGGCGGTCCCTCTGCGAGCGTCATTTCGAAGAAGTTCACGAAAAGAATTTCATGTCCCTCGACATCCACCAACCGTGGAGTCATGACCCGATGAGGATACAAAAATGTCCGCCGAGTACCATTCTGCCGCAGATAGAAGAGTGGTTGATTCGATCCCTCCACGAGCGAACCATACTCCACTACGGCTAAGGGATATCCATCGATAGCGAACGGGTCGACTTGCACACTCGGAATGATCACGGCCGCATCTACTGTGTGTACGTGCCCTGGCTCAGACGCAAGGTGCGTTGCCCAATTTGTATTACCGATAATTGGGCCTCCAAGAATACTGACGGGTTGCCCCTGTGCGAATTGGTCGACTCCCGGGCTGACGTGCGCGTTCGTCAGGATGAAACTTTGCCCGTTCGTACCGTTGAACACGAGGCCCACCGAGCCGAGAGTTGCCGCCGTTATGGAGTCACCACCCCGGACGCCAAGCGCTTTAAGTTTTCGAGGCTTCGTCTCGACATCAGTTGGTATGAAGAAGTCTGCCAGGGTTCCAGCCGGGTTGATCCCCCGCAATCGTTTGGGAACGGCATCGCCGTAGCCCTTTTTCATTTTTTGCGATACACAGACACGAATTGCCAAGCGCTTCTGCCCAGTACCTAACCGGATCTTCTCACCGATCGCCAGGTACAGCACATTTGGGTGCGCAAGAAGCCGTTGTTCATGCTTCCGAAGAGTCCGCTCGACATCGCTTAGCGAATAACGGGCCTTGTCAGGCATGGGCGTCTCAGGGAAACTTTGCCGGCGGATTTGGACCTCCATCTGATTTGGGGGCCGGAACGGGTGCTACCACTGCTTGCGTCGGACATGGTTTCCCTTGCTGGATTTGCGTCATGTCTTTGAAACTTCCGTCGCCGTTGAAATTGAGCCGCCACACACCTTCCATCCCCGGTATAGTCCCCGGGACTTGTGCGCCCAAGGCGGCAAGGTCCTTTGCACTGCCCAGAGCCTTCTCACCCCATGATTGCAACATGGAGAGGAGCCCAGAGTCGTCCAAGTTCGCAGACGCTTCCGTCAAAAGACCCTCCGTGAGTTTTATGTCTGAGTTATTCTTAGACATCCCTGCCTTGAACGTAACGGCGTAGCCCCTGCTGAAGTCCGGCACCGATACCAACTGAGCATTTTGACATGTAACCACCAATAACGGCAGCGGATCGTAAAACCGAACTCCTTCAGTTTTGGTATCGTCGTACGTTACCCGTGTTGCAGTGGTCTCGGCACAAGAACTGATCAGCAAAGCAACGAGCAACAGTCCAATTGGTCTGTGCATATGAATACCCCCAGTGCCGTGTTAACTGTCCATTCTCGGCTACGCTACCGTGAGTACCCCCTGACTAATCTTCAGTCACTGAATCAAGCTATCCCATGCGCCGCTTTTACACGATCCCGGGCCGCACCGGATGTTTTCCAATATCACAGACCCGCGGTCTCCAAAATAGCTGTGGGCGTTCAGTGCCGTGCATCGCCGAGTGAACAGGATCACCGTCGAGCAAACTACTGTAATAGAGAGTGATAAGCGTGTTCTTCCCAGTCGATGCTATGCTCGCGGGCTATGCCACGGCAGACACGAGCCCGACTGACGCGGCTACGACCTCTCACATTTCGTCAATGCTTTGGAACGGATACGTGGCGTGGCAAGAATGGTATTCGGCGAAGCTTAACGTATTCCCCGTACCCGAGACCCGGTTCAGACCAATACCCGTAGCCCCGCCTGGTGCCGATATCTTCAACCCCGACCCTGCCCGATTTGGAGGAAGTTTACTCCGAGGAACACCTGCGCGCGACAAGTATCATCGACTCATTATTTTGCATCCCTAATCGATCAACGATGCAAGATTTCCATCTTTTATTCTTTCGGGGATACGAGCAGCAGGGGCCCAATTTTCTTGCCAAGATACCGCCGTCATACAAGCTCAAACTCGGCGACCCGCCGTGGTCGACGGTGGTGGAGGCTTTGGGGACCTCAATTCCTGGTGACCGGAAGGTCATGCGGTACGACCGGAAACAGAACGGAACCCTTCGGCGTTCGTTCTTCAGAGGTATCAGAGCGAAGAGGGGTGGCAGAGAACTCATCGCTACCCTCAAGGAACATTCACCACAGGGTCGCAACGGCTGGCAGTTGCTCTGGCGGATGATGCGGGGTGCGCCGCGCTTGAAAATTGGGGTTTTCGATTTCGGACGCGCATTGCGTGCATCGGGAATCATCGAATTTCTCGAGGCGCCTGTACCGCTCGACGGCGATTGGGCGATGGCGACTTGAGTAGGACCGACGCGACCGATTCTCTGATTTTGTAATGGTTTGCCCGGTATCGGATGGAATACGTTCGATTACGTTTTGCGCGACGTCCATCAACCCGACTGTCTATCGCTGTTCAAGGTCGATTCGACCAACGAGGCTCTCATCGAAAAGATGTTTGGTTTCAACCTGAACGGTAACCGGAGGAGGTATCGGGCGATATTGGCGGAGATCGGAATTCTGGACGAGTATCGGCCAACCGTAATCAATATGGCGATTTATGCATCCACAAGCCGGAGTTGCTTAGAGTACCTGCGATCGTTGAAGGCTAACCATCAAGGAGGTTTTATGTTGGATTTGGATGCAGAGGGTTAGGAATCGTTTCCGAAGGTCGAGGTCAATAGTGTTTCTCGAATATATGGATAGAGGCCTCAAGTATTTATTTGATGTTTCGTGCCAGCACTCGTACCACAACTAACGATGCTGTAACCAATGCGGTTGCGATTCTTTTCGTAAATCTTTATAGCGAGTGGGAGATAACTGAATCCAGCCACAACCATCAATGCGACAAGCGCGCTTCGAATTAATCAGAACGCTTCACCCATCGTAGGCCCGGCCTTCGAGTTCTTCGGCTGTTGTGAAAGCACTGGCGTTCTTGAAGATAGCTTGCACCCGAGTGCGCTCTGCTTCGTCTTCGGTATGAACGGAAATCAAAATATTACCACCGTTCATCTTTTCTTCGTATTGCTTGGCTTCATATTCAGGCATTCCCATCCCGATGAGAGCTCCAGCCAAACCGCCTGCTGCAGCACCAGCCCCCGCGCCTGCGAGTGTGGACATGATAGGACCTGCCGCGATGACCGGTCCCACGCCTGGAATAGTCAATGCCCCAAGGCCTATTAACAAGCCCAGAGCCCCACCGATGATGGCGCCGCCACTGGCCCCAGCTGTCGCGCCCTCAGGAGCCTTTGTATGCTGCTCATGGGCGAAATGCCTTGTTCTGTCCAGGTCTGGAAATAGCGCTGAAATATCATTCTCGGCGAATCCAGATGCTAGGAGCTGGTTGAAAATACTGACCGCTTGAGCCTCGCTGTCGGCTACACCGAATAACGCCTGTTTCACAGAAATCTCTTGTCCATCTTCGCTTTGTCTAACACACCCGCGACTACTTTCTTCACTTTGCCGGCGGCCTGGTCTAGCTTTCCTTGGTTTTTCAGACGCCGATCGTCTGTGAGAACGCCGACTGCCTCTTCGACTCGGCCCTTAATTCTGTCGTTTGCTCCACTAAACATGACACTGTTCTCCTATAAAATTTACTTTAAACCACACACGGGCACTTTTGATGACCACTATATCGTTGCAAACGTATTCGGCTGCGCAGAGGCTCTAAACACGCCAACAAACGAAAGGACGAGTAGAATCACACGATCGATCCGAGAGAAATGGGCAGCCTATTGGCCTTTTGCTCAGGCTTTGGTTCCACCGATTTTGCGTTTGGTCTAGCGAGAAGTGGACGAAGGCGAGCCAAAGGACCACTGTACGCCTGGATCAAAGTCGGCCTCGATTTATATGTCGATCCCGACATCCCAGAACTCTATCAAGATTTCACGTACTTAAGCCACGGTGCATCGGTTACCTGGAGTACTAAGACCGCCGATTGAAGAGTTGCGAAAGGCTGCAAACTGCTCAAGGTTTGATCGCACCAGCGAACGCTGCAAATGTCGCTCCCCGCTTAAGGTACTTCCCCGATGCCGTTAGACTATATCGACTTTGGAACGAGTGATTGAAATTACAGCAAAGGTTCATTCGGCTCAGAGCAGCAAGTTCAATCCGAGACAGCCTCCTGTATGACGGCGCGTTCTCTCTGCTTCTAATTCCTGCGACTAGAATGAGGCAGTAATTTTCGCGTTCCAGCTCCCGTTCAAGCGCCAAGTGCCCGCGGAAGCCGCGATTCGAGCGAAAATTTAGGCTTTCCTTCGTGGGCTTGACGGAACGGGTTGCGCAACCGCGTTTGCGCCTCAGCGCGAGGTGACCGCGCCGACGACAGCCATGATAGAGTTACAAGACGCTGCGGCGTAGATCGAAGGCCATAGAGCCGCCGGGTACCGGTTAAAGGAGATTCTCAAAATGCCTGAGGTTATACTTTGCAAATATTGCAAAAAGCCTATCACCAAGGAATCGGACGAATATATCGTCATCGAAAAGGGAACCGACAGATTACCGGAAGCGCTCGCTCACGTAACCTGTGAACAAAAGCGTTCTCCAATGTTCGTCGGATTCGATGAGTGGAAGCGAATACTACGGTGGCCTAGCCGTTAATAGAGGGCTGCAGCGTCACGTCACGACCTCTCCGGCCAATAAGCCCAATCAGAACATGCGTATTTCCCGGCCTCCGTCGAAGCCGCGAATACATTTTACGAAAGCCGAAAGGCTCTCTTGTACGGCAATCTCCGGTGAGCTGAGCCGAAGAGCTTCAGATGATGCGATGGGGGCGTTTTAAGTCGCCGAAGTGAGCTATAGGTATACAGTACCGAATTTGACTAAAATCGCAGCGCACCGGCATTTGCGGAATGCCAGTCGTCACCCGTCGAATCTTCGAATCCCCGCGCGACAGCAACAAGTAGGGCTGCTTAATACGTAGTGCTATTCAATGATCTAATGATCCCCGAATCAAAAACGCAAGATCCGATGTAGCCGGGTCCCGATTAAGAAAAACTACCGCGTGAAATAATATTAGTTATGCTCAGACTGTTCGCTTGTCTCGTGCTCCTCGTGCTCGTGACTCATCGTTTCACCGGAACCGTTTGAATTGCTGTGCATTTCGTCGACGTCAGCCTTATGGTGCCTTTTGTGAGTCCTACCGTGGTGATGATGCTCTACCTCGGTGGTCTCATGCTCTTCATGCTCTTGCTCGGTGGCTCGAGATCTGTCCGCGTCATCGTTCGACGATTCGGTGTCCTTGTGTTCAGAGTGTACCTCGACGTCGTGATGCTCGTCCTGAGCATATTCGAGCAACAACCGCTGGTTTTGAGACGGTGCCTGAGTGCCCATTGAGACCGCAGCGTTCGACCCGAACGGAGCCGCAAACGTCCCCAACGTCATCGCTAACACTGCACTGACGAAAAGTTCTTTAGGTTTTATTTCCATAAGTCTGTCCTCCAGTAAATTAAGGGTAGCAAAAGCGAGACTGCGCATGTTTAATCCAAAGAAGGAAAGGCGATGGTAATTTGAGTCACTATTTTATCTAGTCATGCGACCAGGGTGCGACGATGATAGTCCGGACAATCGCACCCTTGAAATTTCGTGACGGCTCCATTCGTTGTTCTTGAACGTGTGATGTGCCACCAATGCCCACACACCGAACGCTCGCACAACGTGAGCGGCGCAAGTTTGATGATCTCGAACAGCCCTTCCTCCCTTCGGCAGGTATCACAAATCAATCTTTCGCCCATCTCCCTCTCCGCTACCCATTTCCAGCGAAATTCCCGTCGCCGTATGACATCGTGCTCGAGCGCAACTCATGCTCTGCAAAAAATGACGGGGCTCTTGAACTGCCCCTTGTTGCTTCGGGTGCGGTGCTTTTCCGGAAATTTTTGCCATTTCCCACCTACGGCTCCTAAGAAACGACCGGCCATCGGCATTTTCCGGCACCGAAAATCGCTATCGATCGCTCCTTTTGCATGGACTGCCAATCGCTATCTCGAAGCCGGACAATTACCCAGCCGTCGAATGGGCAGCATGAAATCTGAACATCCCACGTATAACTCGCCGGGGATCTGACGAACGATAAGAAGACATCGAAATGGCGCTCACGATTCCCCTTGCGGTTTGATTTGATGGCGTGGCCCCCAAACGACGACACGGGGATGATTTCGAGCAAGAAACGATCCATAATTCCGAACTCCTTCCAATAAATGGGCACCCTGCATATCGGGAGTGGCCCAAAAATTCAGCTGGACAAGAATCAACGAGTGTTCGTAAACGCGAAAGCCGCGTTCTAAGCCCGGGCCGAGTGCGAACCCTGGGCTTCGCGAAAAGGTTGCACAACCGAATTGGGCTTTAGCGCGAGGCCTTTCAAACGACACGGCCGGACCGAGTTTTGTAATTGAGTGGACGCTCGCAATGATGCAGGCGCGCTCCACTCAGCTAAAAAAAGCCTTCGCGCATTAGGTTAACGTCGTTGGGTGAGGCGGGCGCCGCTGCCTCTCCAGGCCGAATCCGACAACGCCGAATGGCAACGGCAAGAAATACGCTAGTCGGAGAAGTGCTATTTGCGACCAGTTGATGAAGCCACTGATAATTGTCCGCCATCCCATTTCTACTTCCTCTTCGACTGGGATGAATCCTTCGTCACGTTTACTTGAATGCTGTCCAGCGCGCGCGGTATGGGTTGAGAGACCTGTGCTTCCCCAAAAGAGGCCCTAGTGACGGACCTAATCACAGTACACCGGGCGCATGATGGCACCCCGCTGCTTTTGAACCGTGACCACGTAGTTTGGGCTGAAGACACGGCGGATGGCTCCAACGTGAAGCTTGTTACCGGAGAAACTATTGGCATTAAGGAACGCATTACTCAGTTGAAAAACAAGTGACCGAAGCGACGGATATAGCGTTACCATGACGATCATCACGCTCGGCTGCGCGCGCTCTAGTGAGGAAGGCGCCGTAGGGATTTGCCTTCATCTATGAACGGGAAGACGCGGGCGGGCGTTGAAGCCATTTGCCGGACTGGCACCGCCGCACGAGCCACCGTTTGGTTTCCTCGAGTGATGAGCTCGGCGTGGGGACTCTTTTGGAAGAACGAGCAGAAGAAGAAAAGACTGGGCGAGCTGGGCGAACGCTCTCGTTACTGATGGCGATCGCATCGATTATGTTGACGGTTGCCATAGTCGTGGGTCTTGGCTTGCGATGTAATTCGGCCCCTGCGCGGCTGAAACATCCAGCCTCTGCCCTGCAGCAAACCGACCCGACATCAGGTCGATAAAAGGCGCAGGAGCCTCAGGCTGCGTCGAGCCTCTCGGCGTGACCGTTATCACGCCCGTCGCCGTCACAACTCGAAATCAGTAGAGAATCCCATTGAGCGAACCATGCGAAGGAAAGATCGGCCGCGCTGTTCTGACGACGGCCGTGTTCATCGCCGTCGGGGTAATCGTCGTCGCGCTGGTTCTGCTCATCGGCCTCACGGTGCGACGTCGTTTAATGGGCGCGCCAATGAATCGTCGAGAAGCAGCACCTCAGGGCATCGTAAATGGTAATCCGAACTGAAATCAAAACTGCAGTGAGCTAACTCACACCGCGCTCGGCTATCGCGCGCGCTGCACCGAGAGTGGGTGCTGGAACCCGGGCCGGTCAGACCTTAAGCTTATGAATCGCGGCTCGAAAGTCACGAATTTTCGATACCAGCAATCTGTCGCCGGGGCGTGAAGATTCGACATTTCTCAACAGAATGAGCAAGTGTTGCCGCAGAGACTCTTTCACCGCTGGTTCTCGATTCAGGCTGCTAAGTTCGTCCAGCAGATCGTTAATTTCCCACCGTCGCCGAGCCCTGTAGGTGGTCAGCGCAGATGCGCCTTTACCGCTCATGCGTTTTTATATTCTACTCTCAAAATGAACGTGGCCAAAAGGACGGGTGTAGCTACATGTAACCTTCAGGGTCATACGTTTGTGTACCTCGCCAGGCTCATATTGTTGTTCTCTGAGGAACTAAAATTTGCGACTTCAACTTAAATCATTCTCTCACTTTGCTTAGCTTAACGTTTCGGTCGAGGTCGCTAAAGCGCCTAATTGCACCTCCTCATAAATCTATAACCACCGAAATCTCACCCTTGATAGCTTTCACGTACGATACTAGCGATCTATTAGCTGCACGTGAATCGTCTCCCGGCTAATCAGTCAGACTTCTGGGTAGCGGAACGCTCGGCGCGATTCTACTCGGCTGGATCGGCTAATCAGACGGGACGCTCGAACCGCTGGTCCAAATTATGCGAGTTTTTGCCACGCCGCAAATGCGAATTGCTTGACCGCCACCGTTTCGAAACCCGAATCGAAGCACGCATACCAGTCTTCGCGTTCATTAAAATAGTAGAACCCGCATCGCCTCCACTCGGCGTTCGACTATCTATCGCCCATCGATTACGAAGGGAATACCGACACATGGATTTCCATGCGTCGCGTTAAGTAACTCAAACGGTTGAAGCGTGCTTACTTCTGGACGGTGCCTTCGGTGACTTGTGGCCGCGCCGCGCCTGCCGCGCCGCCGCACTATGATACTTGCGACGAATTTCCGCCATGTCCACTTCCGCCGACGGTAGCTTCAGACCCATGCCTTCCATTGTGTCGGCAAGGATCTCGGAGATGGCCAGGTTGCGGAACCACTTGTGATTGGACGGTATTACGTACCACGGGGCGTGCTTGGTACTCGTCTTTTCCATGGCGTCCTCGTAGGCTTCCACGTAGTCCGGCCACAGCTTGCGCTCCGTATAGTCGGACTCGCTGATTTTCCAGTTCCGCATCGGGTCATCGAGCCGCTGCTTGAAGCGTTCGAGTTGCTCTTCTGGGTCAATGTGGAGATAGAACTTGAGCACGCGAGTGCCATTTTCGTGCAGCATTTTTTCGAAGTCGTTGATTAGCTCGTAACGTTTGGACCACACGTGCTTCGGAACCAGCTTGTGCACGCGCACCACCAACACGTCTTCGTAGTGCGATCGGTTAAAGATCACTACTTGCCCTTTACCGGGCGTATGCAGATGGATGCGCCAGAGGAAGTCGTGCGCGGCTTCTAAACTACTCGGCTCCTTGAAGCTGGAAACCAAGGTCCCCTGCGGGTTCATGGCGGTGAAAACGTGACGCACCACGCCGTCCTTGCCACCGGCGTCTAGCGCCTGCAGGACGACCAGCAATGACTTGCTGCCATCGGCGTACAGCAGATACTGTGCCTTGGCCATGCGCTCGACGTGTTTCTGGATCTCCGGCGTCGCGCTATCATGCGATTCGTCGTGCCGGTCTTTGAATCCCGGGTCAATCCTGTCGAGCCGGACCTTGGCGCCTGGCTCGACGACGAATCTCTTGCGGTAGTTCATAGTCGCGTGGTTCTCCTAAGATTCAGCGGGCGCCATGCGCGTCTTCAGATAGTTCCAATTCTTCGTCACGCACCTAAGCGATCCTAACGCGACTCAGTATCGGGAATTTTGCGACATCCGCGATCAATGCGAAGGCAACTGCCGCGGCCAGTATGCCTGCCACAAGAATGATCGGCAGCGCCGTCATAACGATTCCGCACAAAGCCAACGTCGAAGCGATCAGGACATCCGCGACGGACGACAGAACGAGCCAGCGGCTGGGCGTGGACCATAGCCGTTGGCGCGGGCGGATGGCGTAGAGCGACGCTTCATTCCCGAACACAACCGCGAGGAAGGCCAGAGTCTGCAGCGCCTCAATTCCAAGTCCGAGGCGCAATTTGCCGACAACCAAAACCGCAACGCAAAAGGCCAGCTCCAAGACTCCCATAAAGATCCCGACCAGCGTCAAATTACCGATTCGCCACGCATTGGGGTGCGCCGAGGGAGTCACGTTGTCGGTCGTCAACGACATGCCCAGGAAGTCGCCGGTGAGCATGATGATAACCATCAGCATCGGAGTCAGGATCGCGTGTCCGGTGATGACCAGACCAACCGCCAGGAAGAGCACCTGAACCATCTTTTTCGTAACCGAGCTCAGCGTATAAGTCAGGATGCGCTGAAAGGTCATGCGCCCTTCCTTAACCGAGGCCACGATGCCGCTGAGTCCGGGCTTGGTCAGTACGAGGCCGGCGGCCGACTTGGCAACGTCGGTTGCCGTCGATACCGCTATTCCCATCTGGGCCTGGCGCAAGGCCGGCGCGTCGTTGGCACCGTCGCCGCACATCGCGACATTGTGGCTGCCTTTCTGGAACGCCTTCACGAGCTTGTACTTATCTTCCGGCAGTACGCCGGCGAAGACCGCGAATTGCTCGGGCGTCACAGCGTCGGGGATCGGCCCAGGCGGACAGACCGCTCCGTCGAGACCCACCGCACGCGCCACGATCGCGGCGGTTGCGGGCGCGTCGCCGGTCACCATCACGGTGCGCACACCCAACGTGCGCATCTCCGTGACCAGCGCCGACGAATCGGCTCGCGGCGGATCGCTGAGCGCGATTAACCCCGCCAGACGCATCGCCGCCGCCGTCCCCGTGGCAACGGCGAGCAGCCGAAAGCCCTTCGCCTGCAGTTCGCCGGCCGCCGCTGACAACTCCGGCACCGGCGGCGCGAGTTTGGCCACTGCGGCATAAGCTCCCTTCACGATTTGCATCGTGTCTCCGCCCTTTGGATCTCTTGCCGTCGCCTCGGAGGTCTTCTTTGCGGGATCGAAGGGAATAAACTTGATCAGGTTCGGCAGCTTGGCGCCCTTGCTCGTGGCTGCGGAGCGAATGGCTTCATCGACCGGGTCCTGCCCGCCGTCCGCACTCGCTACCGCGGCCAGTCCGAGCAAGCTGGCCTCGTCGAAGCCGGGCGCGGGACGGGCCGCAGTCACGGTCAAGGCATTGAGCGTCAGCGTGCCGGTCTTGTCGGCGCACAGGACATCGATGTTTGCCGCTTCGTCCACGGCCGACAGCCGCGTCGGCAGCACGCCCAAGCCGGCTAGTGCGCGTGCGCCCAGGGCAGCCGCAACGGTGAAGGTGGCGGGAAGGGCCACCGGGATCGATGCGAGAACTCCGGTGAGCACCAACGGTATGATTTCGTTAAGCGGCAGCGCGAGCCGGTAGGAATACGCTACAAGCGCGGCAATGATCACGCTGTTGAAGAGCGCCAGATTGCGGACCACGCGGAGCACTGCCTTCTGCTCCGAGCTCGTGACATGCGCCGTGCGGACCAACTCCGCGGTGCGTCCGAACTTCGTCCGCGTTCCGGTCGCCGTGACCTCCCCCACTGCCTCACCGCGGCGCACCAGCGCGCCGGCGTAGGTTTGCACGCCTGCACCACCTTCTATAGGTATGGATTCACCGGTGAGCATGGACTGATCGAGCAAGACTGAGCCCTCGACCAAGTGCACGTCGGCAGCCACCACGGCACCCAGCGACAGCTTTACAACATCACCCGGCACCAAGCCGACCGCCGGCACAGTCTTCCATACACCGTCGCGCCTGACTGACGCGTTGAGCGCCAGCCGCGATTTCAGTGCGGCGAGAGTTGCCTGAGCCCGCGACTCCTGGAAAAACCCGAGCGCGGCGTTGAATACCAGCAGGGCCGCGATTACCGCTGCCTCGATGTACTTGCCGAGCACGATTTCAAGAACGATCGCAGCCTCAAGCATCCATGGAACCGGGGTCCAGAATTGTCTCAATGCGGAACGCAACGGATGCACCGATGTATCGGGCATCGCATTAGCCCCGACCTTCTTAAGCCGGACGGCGGCCTCCTCACTGGTAAGGCCAGCCGGTGGTACATTGGCGGCTCTGGAGGAATCGGCCTTGGACGCACCGGCGGCAAGCGACGCCTCTGCCTTTTGCCAGTCGCCGATCTCGTTTCCACCCTGGCGTTCCTGAAATATTTCGTAGGCGCGGGTGCGAATTTCGTTTACATTGGGCTTCGACCCATTGGATTTGACGGGACTTCCGTCGGCCCCGCTTGGCGGGGATTTTTTTGAATCACCTAGGATCGTCGCGTCTTCCGCCGAATCTTTCTGCGTGGCCATTTTCCGATCCTTACAATTTGCCTGGCGGCGGCGCGGCGCCGCGCGCTTGGTATAGATCCTGTAGGGGCTTTTGCTTCTCCGTTTCAGCTCAGCGGGCAGTCAAGACTACACGTGACGCCACGTCGCTAGTCTCGATCCGGTTGAAAACTTGGCGCCGGTAAAATGCTGGATAAAGCACGGTGAATGCGAAGCCAAGAAACATACTAGTACCTGGTATAATCACGACCAGTAGCAATCGATGGCCGACGACGAGTTCGATAGCCGCCAGAAAGGTATCGAGTGTGAAGATGCTCGCCCATGCGAGACTGACGCGAAAATGAACCTGTCGAAATAGTGGCTCGTTCCATAGCTCATGCTGTGCTCTGTCTCGAGCGTACTGAAGCCTGAAAGGAACGCCGGCCATCATGGCCGCCCAGGCGACCACTGCAAATAAGCCCCATCCGAAAATCCCTTGGTAGTGACTGAAATATCCTTCACCGGCGGAGACGATTGCGACAATCGCAAAGAAGAAAAAACCGAGCGAAGTGCAATCGATTATCTTTACGCTTCGGGTGCGAACCTCGGTTGCGACAAGAGCCAGCATGATCACTAACCCTGCGGATGCGGCCGCTTTCCAATACGCCTGCGAGCCCAAGATGCCATAGACGATCCACACGAAAACCCCGAGATAGGAAACGAGGTTAGACTTTTCTTTCCCGGTCATGCTGTGGCTGAAATTCATACGGTGGAAAGAGGCGTCTGATGCGGTCCTGTTCGAGTTAAGCGACTGAGTCGAGGGTGTAAGTCTGTCTCCGCGAGGCCGCAGGTTTCATGAGTTGCGGGATGCTGGTTTGTTGTGCCCATGTCCAACGCGGCATCGCATTCGCCACGGCGCGTGGCATGGCCGCCCTTGATGGATTAATCCCAATCCACGGCAATCCAAGGTGTATTCATTCGTAATGATCCTTTGGATGCGAAAGCCTGTAGGCTCTCTTATGTTGCGACGGCGTCTGAAATAGGCTGCGATCGGCGGGGCCGAAACGCCAGATCATCGCTCATCACATAAGTAAGTATAGCTATAAGCATCAACGACGCCGCGACCCACAACCGCCAATCATAATGCGCATGTTTCCAGTACGGACGATGGAAGCCATGCGGGTGACTCTCTTTATCCGGATTTTTGTGATGATGATCCTGTTGCTTATTCAATAGTTCCCAGCCTTCTCGCGCCATTTTCGAATGATCTCGGGTCGGTGCTGTTTGAGCGCGGAACCTTCCACTTCCAGTTCCGGATTTCCGGCAAGTCCTCGCCGTGTTTATCGATGTAATGTTTGTGCTCGATGAGCTTATCGCGCATGATCTGCTTCAGATAGGCGCCCTTGGTGCCCAAATGAGGCAGCCGATCGACCACGTCCTGCACCAGATGAAAGCGATCCAGGTCGTTTTGTACCCTCATATCGAAGGCCGTAGTGATGGTGCCCTCTTCCTTGTAGCCCCGGACGTGGAGGTTTTGATTGGTCCGGCGATAAGTGAGCCGGTGGACCAACGAGGGATAGCCATGGAAGCCAAAGACGATGTGCTTATTCTTGGTGAACAACGAATCGTAATCCGTTTCACTTAGCCCGTGCGGATGCTCGCTGGCAGACTGCAGCTTCATTAGATCGACCACATTGATCACCCGGATTCTCAGATCGGGCAGGTATTCGCGAAGAATCGAAACGGCGGCCAGAATTTCCAACGTGGGCGTGTCGCCGCAACAGGCCATCACCACGTCCGGTTCGCCGTCCTGGTCGTTGCTGGCCCATTGCCAGATGCCGATTCCTTCTGTGCAATGAATTACCGCCGCTTCCATGGTCAGCCATTGAGGCAGTGCGTGTTTGCCAGCTACCACCACGTTGACGTAATGCCGGCTGCGCAGACAATGGTCAAAGACCGAGAGCAGGCAATTGGCATCGGGCGGCAGGTAACACCGCACGATATCGGCCTTCTTGTTGATAACGTGATCGAGAAAGCCCGGATCCTGATGCGTGAAGCCATTATGATCCTGCTGCCAGACGTGAGAGGCGAGCAGATAGTTCAGCGACGCGATCTTCCGGCGCCACGGCAGTTCGAGAGTCACCTTGAGCCATTTGGCATGTTGGCTGAACATCGAGTCAACGATGCGAATGAAGGCCTCGTAGCTGTTGAACAGACCGTGGCGTCCGGTCAGCAGATATCCTTCCAACCAACCTTCGCACTGATGCTCGCTGAGCATCGAATCCAGTACGCGTCCCGCGGGCGCCAGGAATTCGTCGTTTTTGGCTTCTCTAGCGTCCCACTGACGGTTGGTGACTTCGAAGACCGCTCCCAAGAGATTCGAGAGCGTCTCGTCCGGGCCAAAAATGCGGAAATTGCGCTGATCCTGATTCAGCTTAGCCACGTCACGCAGGAACGTGCCCAAAACGAGCGTATCCTGGTCGTCAACAACCCCTGGCGAAGGCACATGCACCGCGTGGTCACGAAAGTCCGGCATGCGAAGATCGCGCAGGAGCAGACCCCCATTGGTGTGCGGATTGGCACCCATCCTCCGGTCACCCTTAGGCGCCAACTCGGCCAATTCCGCGTTGAGCCGGCCATGTTTATCGAACAGCTCCTCCGCCTTGTAGCTCTTCATCCAGCTTTCAAGCTGCTTGACGTGATCGGGATGCTCAGAATCCACAAGGAGCGGCACTTGATGCGCCCGGAACGTGCCTTCGACTTGTAGCCCATCGACGACCTTCGGACCCGTCCAGCCTTTGGGTGACTTGAGGACGATCATCGGCCAACGTGGCCGAGCGGTTCCGTTCTTGTTCCGTGCATTACTTTGGATCTCTCGAATGTCTGCGATGACCTTATCCAAAGTACTGGCCATGAGTTGATGCATCTCTTCAGGCTTATCGCCTTCCACAAAAAAAGGCGCCCAACCGCAACCTCTCAGAAATTGCTCCAACTCTTCGTGCTCGATTCGGGCGAGCACGGTTGGATTACTGATTTTGTAGCCATTCAGGTGCAAGATCGGCAGCACGGCACCGTCGCTGATTGGGTTCAGGAGCTTGTTGGATTGCCATGAGGTAGCCAATGGTCCCGTTTCCGCTTCTCCATCGCCGATCACGCAGGCAACGATCAGATCGGGATTGTCAAACGCCGCGCCAAAGGCATGGCTGAGCGAATAGCCCAGTTCGCCGCCCTCGTGAATCGACCCCGGCGTCGTCGGCGCAACATGGCTGGAAATTCCACCGGGAAAAGAGAACTGCTTGAACAGCTTTTTTAGTCCGGCTTCGTCCTGGCTGATGTTTGGATAGATTTCACTGTAGGTGCCTTCGAGATAAACGTTACCGACCAGCGCCGGGCCGCCGTGACCGGGACCGGCGACGTAGAACATATCCAAATCATACTTCTTGATGACCCGGTTCAAATGCACATAGATAAAGTTCTGCCCCGGGGTCGTGCCCCAGTGTCCAACCACCAGCGGCTTCACATGCGAGAGTTTCAGCGGTTCCTTCAGTAGGGGATTGTCATAAAGGTAAATCTGGCCGACCGACAGATAGTTGGCCGCGCGCCAGTAGGCATTTATCTTGAGAAGCATTTCCGAGGAAAGCGTTTCTGTATTCATGATTCAGATTCCTTCATTTGCGCCAGAGCGACACCCTTCATAAAGCGCCGCAAATAGAAACTGTTCAACTTCGCTCGCATCCGTTCGCACACAACAAAGTGTCCCGTTTGGCCGCTGCCAGCCGGCAAGACGTTGCGCCCAAAATGCATAACGCAAATCCCGCACAACGACTGAAGTGAAGAATTCCCAATCGGTATGTCCGCCACCGCTACCGGCACGCTCTTCACGATTTATGCGAGAAACGCTGAAAAGCCATACGAGTGTTCAACGCTCGCTTATGACTTCCCTATCCCCACCGCCTCAACCGCCCATATGATCGCCGTGGTAATTTCAATGCGCATCACCACCACGAAGATAGCGCTACGGTTCGGAACTCAGATAAGCGATCGTTGTTAGCCGTGCCCACAACACTTCTCCTCAACGAGGATGCTCGTGGGCCGCTGGTTCATCGACCCAATAGCCTTGACGTTTGTGATGTCGATGCAGGCCAGCCTCGTAATCCCGAGTTATCAAAGACTCGTCCGTGTATTCAGGAGACTGCTTAATATCGCGGCGGAGAAGATTGACGAACACTTTCATCTCACTCCAACTGACGCGCTCGATCCATTGAGGTGAAACTAACACCTTTTTACCCGGCCACCAGTTTCCCGTATCTACGATTAGATAGCGAATCGCCCACGTTTCCTCATCGATGATAAAATCCTGGACATGGCCGATCTCGCCATCTATTGCCTGGATGTCGTGGCCGCTTACATCGTGAGTGCTACGCAGGTGATGGTCCCAGACTTTCTTACTTTCGGCCGATTCTGTCCACTTTGTACGGTCACGTACAATGTAGGGATAAGGTCCCCACATATATGGGTCTCCATAATTCGGCCACCCATAATACCCATAGTAGGCGTCTTCGAATTGTCGTGAGACTGGCTTGTCACTGTCCAGAGATGGACTGTCCTCGATCTGCTGTTTAGTCAGATCGACTGCGATGTATTGCTCTTTGTTGTTTACGGCAGTCAACGCATAAGGGGAGATCAACACCTGTCTTCCCGTCAGCCAGTTCCCGGTGTCGGCGACCAGATACCGAATCGTCCAGTGTTGGTCATCGAAATAGAATTCTTTGACCTTCCCTATTTCACCGTCGAGACTCTGTAATTTATAACCTTTAAGTGCTTTGGCTTTGTTCTGCATAAGTGTAGGCCTCTCGCTTTTTGAATCGCACCGCGGCCTTGAAAGTTACCGTATCAATCACGAGGTACTTGGTTAGCTCGATGTTGTCGCCTTCGCAAATATTGCCGTCCTGGTACGCGGAGCTTCGTCGTACAACCAGCTTAACAGATTGGATCTTCGGCTCATCCCGCGATCGGCATTATGTGTTCCTCAGATAACAGATCGTGCTTTTATGCTCGAGTGACCGCACTTAAAGTCACAGAATCCTGAAGCAGGATTTTTAGAGCTTGAGGCGGGACGCTGTGACGCCCCAGCCGTTCGAGCATACACTGCACGGTACTGAGAGCGACGAACACGCCCAGCATACAATGGTCTTCAAGGGAAAGCGCTGCGCCAAGAATGGCTGACAGCGTCGTCGGTCAAAGTCAGCGAAATACAATTCGGTTTCAGAAATGGATATCAATTTATGAAAGCTGCACTGTTGACCATTCTCGGGCTTTTCGTGGGCCGTGACCGGCACAATAAATCCGTTGGCCATACATGGTAAAGACGCTGAACGGGTGGGCGAGATTAGTGAAGTCACAGTACGTCGGAACTTCGGGATCAGCACCTAAGTAGTCCGCCGGGCGACTTCGCAAAAGAGAACTTTGTCGGTTACATTCGCCCGTTGTTCTAGTTCAGCAATCGAGGATGAGCGCCTCTAAGAATCAACCGTTCCGCTTTGCCCAGGCGGCTGCGCCAGTAATCAATCAGTGCGGCACCCGTCGCCAGTGGTTCCTGGAACCTCGTTACTCCTCCCCCGATTGACTAGGATGGCAGCATGAATCGATCAGCGGCTGAAGTTGTTCGTGAATATGGGCCCTTTCCCGGTATCGACAGCGTGCATGGGGTTACGTACGACGGCCAGCACGTCTGGTTTGCTGCTGGAGACAGGCTGAACGCCTTCGATCCAATCAGCGGTAAGACGCTCCGCTCGATTGATGTCGCCGCGCGTGCAGGAACGGCCTTCGACGGGCAGGACCTGTTTCAGATCGTCGAGGGTCGCATCCAGCGGATCGATCCGAAGACCGGGCGTGTGCTGGCAACGATCCCGGCGCCCGGTGGCGGTGGTGACTCGGGGCTCGCGTGGGCCGAAGGGACCCTTTGGGTCGGGCAGCATCGTGACCGGAAGATCTATCAAATCGATCCCCTGACCGGCGCGATTCTTCGGACCATCGAGTCCAACCGCTTCGTAACTGGGGTCACCTGGATCGACGAAGAGCTGTGGCACGGCACCGGGGAAGGCGGCGAAAGCGATTTGCGGCGCGTCAATCCTCGAACGGGAGAGGTCCTGGAGAGACTCGAGATGCCGCCCGGAGTTACCGTTTCGGGACTCGAGTCCGACGGCGGCGATCTGTTCTTCTGCGGAGGAGGAGATAGCGGCAAGGTGAGGGCCGTCCGCCGCCCCAAACGGGCCCTCGCGCAGGGCGGCGGCGCTGAGACCCCAGTCGATTCCACGAGCAAGTAATCAGTCGCGCTTGCGGGCGCGCTTCGATATCTCGACGATCAGTTCCTCGCGGAGCGCGAAGCGATCCCCACTTGATCTGAAGCCGCAGCTAACGCCGGCCGTGATCGGCCTTCCCTCGATGCGGCGACAGCGTGATCACAACTTCCCAGATGCGATGATTCTGCGCAGATCACCCTGAGCTCGGTTTGCCGCTTTGGGCTCCGGTCGAAAGGACGGAAGGAGTGGCAGATCTCAGCGCACCTCTGATCTCGCATCGAACAAGGCTGCCACTCCTGGAAACTGTTAGTAGGTGCTGGTTTTTGTACTCGATGAGTGTTCGCTGCTTGAATCGCCGTTAGGCGCGCTGTCGTTAGATGACGAAGATGACGAGTCGCGTTGTGTGGTGTTCGTCGCTGGCGCTATTGGTGCCACGACAACTGGGGCTGGGGCGACTACCACCGGGGCCGCGTACACCACCGCCGGGGCTGGCGCCGACGCTGTCGTAGTTGTCGTGTTGGAGCTCGATGTGTCAGTGGAATCCGCCATTGCGATCGGTACGCTTCCCAGCAGCGCCGCGATACTGAAGGCCAAAGTCGCAGTCTTCAATGAATGCTTCATAAAGTGTCTCCGTTAGTTCTCCGGATTCCACAGTAGGGACGGATTCCGTTCCGCAGCAAGGGCATCGCTCTCGCCGATTGTTGTTTGAGTGCTCCAGAGAACAACGCGACTGTTTGGACCTACTCGTCGGGTCGAATCGATGAAAAAGCTGGCGCCCTCTCGGTGGCGAGTGGCGAGATTGAAGGTCTGGAATTTGGCGTGTGTCGCCTGAGGAGTTGCGCGCTCAGGCGGGGTCAAATGCATTGGGTACAGTAAGTCGTCGTCCGTAGCCTGCGCTCACAGGTCTTTCGATAATCATGATCATCTCGCGCCGAGAGCCCATGCCCTTATCAAATGATGCGCGATCGCGATCGGCGGCGGCACCCTCACGCCGTCCACCGGCTTTCCTTCGATCAACTCTCGCGCAACGCTGCGTTCGATCCAGCGTACTTCGGCGATCTCGACGTCGTCCGCCTTCGCGTCGCGAGTCTCAGCCCTCGCGAAACATCCAATCATCAATGAGGACGGAAATGGCCACGGCTGCGTCGCGTAGTAGGTCACCTCGCCAACTTTGACCGCTGCTTCCTCCATCAGTTCGCGCCGCACCGCTTCCTCGATCGTCTCGCCGGGCTCGACGAAGCCGGCGAGCGCCGAGAACATCCCGCGCGGAAACTGCTTGCCGCGTCCCACCAGGCACGCCTCGCCATGAGTCGCGAGCATGATCACCACCGGATCAACGCGCGGAAAATGCTCCGCGTTACATTTGCCGCACACCCGGCGATAGCCCGCATTAACCATCTTCGTCGGCGCGCCGCAGCGCGGACAGAAGCCGTGCCGCTGATGCCAGTCAATCATGGCCTTCGCCTGCGCGAGGATCGCGGCGTCCTTGATCGACACCATTTGAGCCGCCGTGCGAGCATCGCGGAAATAGCCGAGTCCGGCCAACGATCCCGCGTTCGCCGGGTCGGCCGCCGCAGATACATCCAGCGCAAACACCGCCCGGTCACCGTCGAGACCCAGAAAGATGCAGGTGGCCTCGGCACCCGCGAGCGAATCCACGATTTCCGGCCGCACCAGGCCAAGCTCAGTGGTCGCGCCCGATTCCCGCGGTTCGAGCAAAAACGGCTCCAGCCGGCACATCGGCAATATCAGTGAAGAAGGGTCGCGCCGGCGGGACTCTATCCATGCGGCGTCAGTGCGCTTTTCGCTCAATCGATTAAGCGGATTGCCTGCAAACGGAATCATTCAACCACTCCGGGGAAAGGGCCTCGAGAAAACAATGCCATTCATCGACCTGGCTCAAACTGCCTTATTTCAAACGCGATTGCACGCGCCCCTGTTAGATCGTGGATTACCGCTGCCGCGCAAGCCACATCGAAAGCACACCCGTTCGTGGCTTCAGGTTTCCGGCGGTGGATTGTCGCTGGCGAAGCGGCGCAGCACGTTCGCTGTAATCCGCGAGACATTATTATCATATGAGTTGTGCGAGAGGCTTCCGCTCCACGCGATCGAACTCGTCGCAAACACCGCACCGCCGCCTCGCGTCGTGAAGTAGACGATATCGCTGCGCACCATCGGATCCTGAGTGCCGCCCGCGCCCGGGTAGTTGAAGTAAATCTCTTCGACAACATGCTGGTAGGCATCGGACTGTCCTTCCGAACTAGCGACCAGCAGGGTATTTGGCGGAGTGCCGAGCGTAAGATCATAACGATCGATCTCCTGACCCGCAGCGCCGTCGCCGGCCAGTCCGAAGTTCCCGATCAGTTCATTCTCAGCCAGCCCCTCGAAGATAAAGCTGGCACGTGGATCGCTGCTGGCTGGCATCTGGCGATAGTAGGCCGAACGGTCAAAACCTTGCGCGGCAAAGCCCACTCCGACCAGCTTCTGCGGCGGCCGCGCCCGATTACGCCAAATCCCTCCGCGTTCGCCGGTGGTAGCATGATAATACTCACCGGGACGGGCCTGCCACGCCCGCGACCCACTTTCGCCTTTGCGCACTTCGATCAGGTGGGGCTTGGTTGGATGGTAGGAGGTTATCCAGTAAAAGCCATTGCCACCCAGATACATAAGACGGCCGCCTGAAGTTAGATACTGCTCCATCCCATCCAGCATCTGCGACGAGTAGTACTCCGGATGACTTCCGGTCAGGATCACCTTATAGCCATTGAACGCTGCGGCCCCATCGCGATGTAAATCCTCATCTGTAATGACGTCGTAGGTGAAGCCGCTTGCGTGAAGCCAATCAATCAGATGCAGGTCGGCGGCAAGCCCCCATACGGTTCCAACGAAGCGATGATGCGGACGCATGCCAGGAATCGGCCGGAGCCGGGAGACGTAACAGACGCCGCTGCCGTCGGCATGAAGGTCGTAGGTGGAAAGTCCAAGTTCGGGATGCTCGTACAGATATAGGTCGTCCATGCCAAGCACCATCGTATGGCCCACGACTGGTTCCGTTGCGCTTTGGGCGAAGCCGAGCTGCTCATTGGAGTAAGCCATATATGATGCGGTCGGCATCAGGAACGCGATTTTCGCGGTAGCCTGACCGCTTGGGCTACGCACTACGAATGGGATGTAATCGACAGCGTCGCCACTGGTTACTTTAGCCGCATAGATCGCAGATCCCATCGTCGCAGGCACGACTAACTCGAAATCCGGCTCCCATCCGGCGTTCTCAAGGTCGTCGTCGTGAAAATGAATCGCGCCATACTCGGTGGGGGCATGAATGAAATGCTCCTCCCTGCCGTGCCAGTTAAAGCCGGTCATGGCGCGGGCCGGAGAGTTGATACAGCGGCCATGCCGATGGTTGCCAGAGGTATCGGTCACCCTGTCTTCGGGAATACCGTGCGGACCGATATCAGCGGCGAAATCCCAACGCGCGATCAATCCTCGACTGTCCGGCTCGCGCCCGGCTGAAAGCGCCTCAAGTTCCTGGACTGTCAGTGCTCGGTCGTATAATCGAGGACGATCGATCTTCCCGTTATAGTGACCGTCAACGACCGGCACAGCCGCGACCTTGTTCGTCGCCCATCCCGCAATTACGGTGACCGCCTCGCCGTGAAAGCTGATCCGGTCTCCGGTGATTTCGTGGGCGCACGCTTCGGCTATACGCGCTACGCCCCCGATCAGGGAGTTAACCGCATTCACAACCGGCGCAAGCTGTACGATCGTTCGGCCCGTGGCAGTGTCGTAACTCGCACCCGCCGAATACCAGACGTTCGCCATCAACGGCGCTGACGTCGCGGCCCGCATAAGTTGACCTGCGCCGTCGCCGATCCAGAGCGCGAGCCGACTGTGTTCATCGATCACCAGAGCCCAGCCCATATGTCGCTCGGGATCCCAACGCGTTACGATCCCTTGTGCACCTTTCGTGGGAGTGGTCGGCATGATGAAGGCGTGGATCGTGATCGCGTTTCCGAGGTTGAGCAAGTTGTCGCTATCGTCAACCAGCACATGCGAGCCAGCGTTAATCGGCTGGAATCGCCCTGGATATTCTCCGTCGATTGGCGATGCGATTGGCTCTTCCTTCGGGCCGGTTCCGGCCGGATCAGCGTCGCCATTAATTAGCTTCACCATCTCTGCCCGATAGCGGGAAGCGTTCTCAACACTGACCATGAACTTGATCCGTTCTCCGGCCGTGACGCTAATCCGGTCGCTATACCCATGAATGTTAATCGCAGCCATCAAGTAGTCCCCCGGGTGGTTACCCCCGACTCAATCACGGGTGAGTTCGTCAATTCGTAGCAAAAAGACGGCGTGCATCGCTTTTGCCTCGGAGTCGAACTTGCGTTCATCGACGAAGCTTGGCAGTTTTCCGCGAGTACCGCTGAGTAGTGCTACGCGCCATTCCCGGAATGGTTGAGTGCAAACGATCACGTATGGCGGCAGTCCCATCGATCGTCGGAAATAATTGAGGACCCGCTTCAACGGGTCGCTGTGGGGGCCGGTCGGGTCGCGCCGATGCTCCGCGATGATCTTCTTCGTCAGCAAAGGCCGAATCGCCGCGCGCATGCGCTTGTCCCACATCTCGAGGACTATAACTGCAGCGTCGGTCGCAGGCGTTGCTTGATCACTCAAAGGTATCGCTCCTCCTCAAGGTTCCGGCAGTCGTGCGACCCCGATCGGCCATCCGCCGACGCCCATCCTGTCGAAATCGTGTCTCGAAATCTGCGGAAGAAGCAAGGAAAGGCCAAAATGTACCTCAACTTTCGGTCCGCGCACCTACTAACTGGTATTTGTTAACCTCGTCTGCTGGTTTTTGCGGCCGTTGTTGAGAGACAATAAATGCAATTATGTTTCGCGTGAGGCGTTTAGCCGCTTCATCAGGAGGCCGAAATGGAAAACATCAAATTCGACGACATTGAAAAACTGCGATCGAAAATAGGTTCAGAGTACAGCGGCTGGAGCCAGGAAGTCGAGGTGACTCAGGAGAAGATCAACCAGTTTGCCGATGTCACCGGCGACCACCAATGGATCCATATTGATATCGAGCGCTCGAAGCGCGAGAGCCCGTTCAAGGGACCGGTCGCACACGGGTTTCTGACGTTGAGCCTGATCCCGGGACTCGAAATCAATTCGGGATATAAGGTTGTAGGCTATCGCAACGTGGTTAATTACGGCGCGAACAAACTCCGCTTCATCTCGCCGGTACCCGCGGGCGCCAAAGTCCATGCGCGGTC
>Ga0302325_10005269_pt1 | contig 29493 bp, 28 predicted proteins | sample Palsa_T0_2_FD_201948 | JGI IMG/M metagenome (GOLD analysis project Ga0302325, IMG submission 201948) | Peat permafrost microbial communities from Stordalen Mire near Abisko, Sweden - Palsa_T0_2 | ecosystem: Environmental > Terrestrial > Soil > Palsa > Peat permafrost | place: Sweden: Abisko...
CTTCACAAAGCAGGGCACTGCCAGCGGCTATCTGGAAGAGAGCCTGGCGGGGACGTTCGGCAAAGAACCGGTCTCGTGCGCGAGCGGCAAGGAGCCGTTCACGGCTAAGCTCGGCTGACGGCTGAGGCTGAGGGAGACGATCATCGAGCGCTCACGCCCACTCATGTAGGCGGTCGCCGCCGGCGTAGGCGTGGAGGCAGTTGGAAAGAGCGTCGGACCGAATCTGATCAAACCTGCTCAACCCGGTTATGCTTTGCGGGCAGTTGTCGCTCCGCTGGCGGCATTCCGCTCATAACCCCCGAGCATGTGAGGTCTACAGATGCGCCGAATCCAGCTCTTAGCACTCGTAGGTAGCGCAATCGTCGTCCTTCCGGCGAGCGCCCTGGCGAGCGGCGGCCATCACAAGAAACCGGCCAAGAAGCCTTCGGCCATCAAGAGCGGAACGTATAAGGCGACGTTCGCCATAGAAAAGTTCAACATCACGCTGACGGGCGGGAAGGTCTCGCTCCCCACCTCGCCGGCGGTGAAATGCACCGCCATCCCGATTCTGCTGGAAGTCCCCGTCGGAAACTTCGTAGCGCCGGCTGCGCTGTCCGCCTCGGGCAGCATCACCGAGCAGGCGCCCATCACCGCCACAACTGTAGTCGGCGCGCCACCCCTCACGGGACAGTCGACCTTTTCGGTCACCTTCACGAAGAAGGGCACGGCCAGCGGCTATTTGGAAGAGAGCCTGGCGGGGACCTTCGGCGACAGTCCAATCTCCTGCACGAGCGGCAAGGTGCCGTTCACGGCCAAGCTCGGCTGAGACTGAGGGAGCCCGGCGGGGGTGCGGGCGCTCGCGCCCGCACCCTGCATGAATGAGTAGATCGCGCCCCAAACGGGAGCGCTGACGGCCGTGCGCCTACCATAAAGCCATGGCCATGCGCACCAACTTCCAGCTCGCCCGGATCTTCGGGATCCGCGTCGGCGTGGGGATCAGCTGGTTCGTCGTGCTGTTCCTCTTCATCTTCGTAGTCACAGGGCCCTTCCATGAAATGCTCGGCGGCTCGATCACGACCGCCTACCTGGTCGCCGTCGCGTCCGTGTTGGGTTTTTTTGCCTCGCTGATCCTCCACGAGCTCGGCCATGCGATCGTCGCGCGGCGCAACGGGCTGAAGGTTGTTGGGATCGACCTGTGGGCGTTCGGCGGGATCACGCGCACCAGCGGCGTGGTCGAAGGGCCCGGCACCGAGTTCCGCGTCGCGGCCGCGGGTCCGCTGGTGACATTGGCGGTGATCGTGCTCTGCGTCCTCGCCGGCGTCCTGTTGACCAACAGCGGTCACTTCCTCGATGTGGCGGTCGACAACACCAACGCGCATGCCACCCCCGCGCTCGTTTGGCTGAGCTGGGTGGGGACGATCAACGTGCTCGTGCTGATCTTCAACCTGGTCCCGGCCTTCCCGCTCGACGGGGGTCAGCTCGCTCACGCCGCGATCTGGTGGCGTACCGGCGATCGCAACCGGGCGACGCGCTACACGGGCCGCGCCGGCCAGGGCTTCGCGCTGGCGCTGGCCGCGCTCGGGCTTCTCGCGCTGGCGCAGGGCTCCTCGTTCGGGCTGATCTGGATGGTGCTGGCCTTCTTCCTCTACCAGGCCGCCGGCCAGGCCGTGGTGCAGGGCTCGCTCGGGCAGCGCATCCAGGGCATCACCGTGGCCGACATCATGGATCGCGAGCCCGTCACGGTCCCCGCCGGGCTGACGCTGATCGACGCACAGGAGCAGTTCTTCCTGCGCTACCGCTGGCCCTGGTTCGCCGTCGTCGATCCAGCGCAGCACTTCCTCGGGGTCGTGCGCGAAGCGCGGATCGACGAGGAGATCGCCGCGGGACGGCCCGCACTGCCGGTCGTCGATGTGCTCGAGCCGGACCTGCCGGTGCGGATCGGCGTGCAGGCGCCGCTGGAGTCGCTGCTCGGCTCGGAGGGGCTCGGCCGCCTCGGGGCGATGGTCGCGGTCGATAAGGACGGCGTGTTGCAGGGCGTCGTCACGCTCGCCCAGGTCCGCCAGGCGCTGCGCCCCGCCAGCGGTATATAGAGTCCCGGCCAATGCCATCACATGACGTCCTGATCATCGGCGCCGGCCTCGCGGGCCAGCGCGCAGCTCTCGCCGCCGCCCAGACGGGCGCAAGCGTCGCGATCATGAGCAAGGTCCACCCCGTGCGCTCGCACTCGGTGGCCGCCGCCGGCGGGATCAACGCCGCGATCAGCGTCGACGACGACTGGCACTCGCACGCGTATGACACCGTCAAGGGCTCGGATTTCCTTGGCGACCAGGACGCGATCGAAGTGATGTGCTCGGAAGCGCCGCACGAGGTCATGCACCTCGAGCACATCGGCGTCACCTTCCATCGCAACGAGGGCGGCGAGCTCGACCTGCGCGCGTTCGGCGGCGCCTCGATGAAGCGCACCGCCTACGTCGCCGACATCACCGGCCAGGCGATCCTCCACGTCCTCTACGAGCAGCTGATGAAGCACCACGAAACCGTCACGCGCTATGAGGAGTGGTTCACGACCTCGCTCCTCCAAGACGACGAGGGCCGCTGCCGCGGAGTGGTCGCACGCGACGTCCGCACGGGGCGCATGGAGACATTCAACGCGAAGAACACGATCCTCGCCTGCGGCGGCGCCGGGCAGGTCTATCGCCCGACGACCAACGCTTTGATCGTGACCGGCGACGGGATCGCCCAGGCCTACCGGATCGGCGCACCGCTGATGGACATGGAGATGGTCCAGTACCACCCGACGACGCTCGCCGAGAACGGCATCCTGATCACGGAGGGCGCGCGCGGCGAGGGCGCGGTGCTGCTCAACTCCGAGGGGGAGCGGTTCATGGAGAAGTACGCACCCAACAAGATGGAGCTCGCCTCGCGCGACGTCGTCTCGCGCGCCGAGCAGACCGAGATTCTGGAGGGGCGCGGCGTCGGCGCCGAGCGCTCGGGCATCTGGCTCGACATCACGAAGGTCCCGCGCAAGCGCACGCTGGAGGCGCTGCGCGAGATCGTGAACATCGGCAAAGACTTCGCCGGCGTCGACATCACGCGCGAACCGATCATGATCCAGCCCGGCCAGCACTACATCATGGGCGGGGTCAAGACCGACATTGATGGCGCGACCTCGATCGAGGGGCTGTACGCCGCCGGCGAGGTCGCCTGCGTGTCGGTCCACGGCGGCAACCGCCTCGGCGCGAACTCGCTGCTGGACACGCTGATCTTCGGGCGCCGCGCGGGCGAACACGCCGCCGCGCGCTCAGCCACGATGGGGATGCCGAAGGCGACCGACGCGCAAATGCGCGAGGACGTCGCCACGATCGACGCGATCATCGCGCGCCCGCGCACGAGCCGGCGCGTCTCGGAGATCAAGCAGGAGCTCGGCGACACGATGAACCAGTACGTCGCCGTCTACCGCGACGAAGCGGGGCTGGCGCAGGCGCTGGAGATAGTCAAGCGCTTGCAGGAGGAGTCCAAGAGCGCCTACATCGACGATCGCGGCACGGTCTTCAACCAGGACGTCTTGGGGGCGCTCGAGCTCGGATACATGCTCGACTGCGCGCAGGCGACCGTCGTGGCGGCGATCGAGCGCAAGGAGTCACGCGGCGCGCAGTTCCGCACCGACTTCCCGGAGCGCAACGACGCCGAGTGGCTCAAGCACATCGACATCTCACTCAATGGCAGTGACCCCGAGGTCTCCTATTCGCCGGTGACCATGACCCAGTGGGAGCCCGAGGAGAGGAAGTACTGATGGCCCCGATGATGTCCCCGACCCCTGAGGAGTGCAGCCGCTGATGGCCGAAACGCACAAGCCGCCGGAGCAATTCACCCTCAGGCTGCGCCGCTTCGATCCCGAGTCAGGCGAAGCTCCCTACTGGGATGAGCACACGATCGAGCTCGAGCCCCACCGCTCGGTTTTGGAGGGCATCCTGCAGGCGAAAGCCGCCGCCGACGGCTCGATCGGGATTCGCTGCTCCTGCCGGGCGGCGATCTGCGGCTCCTGCGGTGTGCGCATCAACGGCGAACCGGGCCTCGCCTGCCACACCCACCTGGATCACGCGCGCGCCTCCGCCGGCGCCGACGGCGTGATCGAGGTCGAGCCGATGGGGAACATGCCGGTGATCAAGGACCTGATCGTCGACATGGACGCCGTCCACTGGAAGAAGGTGCAGCGCGTCACACCATGGCTGATCGCCAAGCAGCCGGTGCCCGAGCGCGAGTATCTGGTCGAGAAAGAGGCGATGGTCGACATCACCCAATCGATGGCCTGCATCCAGTGCGGCGCCTGCGTCTCGGACTGCCTGGCGATGGAGGTCGACCCGGGCTTCATCGGCCCGGCTGCGCTCGCCAAGGCCTACCGCTTCGTCGGCGACCCGCGCGACGACGAACAGGACGTCCGCCTGCGCGACCTCGCCGAAGACCCCCAGGGGATCTTCGACTGCACGCACTGCTTCAAGTGCGTGGAGGCGTGCCCGAAGGGCGTCAACCCGATGGGCCAGATCATGCGCCTGCGGCGTATTGCGATCGACGACCAGAAGATCGTCGACAAAAACAACGGACAACGCCATGAGGCCACGATGGTCGGCCTGATCAAGGACTACGGCCTGCTGCACGAGGCCGAGATGGTGCCGCGCTCCTATGGAGGCAACTCGTGGTTCGGCAAGTTCCATCCTGCCGCGGGCAAGGAGCTGCTCGCCTCGCTGCCGGTCGCGATCAAGGGCGTGCTGAAAGGGAAAATCAACCCGAAGATCGCGATCTTCGGCCACAAGATCCCCGCGGCCGACCTGAAGAACGTGCAACGGATCTACGACAAGGTCGAGTCCCGCCCAGAGCGCTACGAGCTGAACCTCTACATCACCGGCTACGACGAGGTCGACGAGGAGACCCCCGTGCCCGTCGGCACCACGGCAACGAATGGCGACGACGAGAGTCCCGCCGCGCCTGACACCGAAGGGAGCGCCGCATGAAGGTCGCCTACTGGCCCGGCTGCGTAAGCCGCGGCTTCACCCCAGAGCTGCACGGCTCGATGGCCAAGGTCGCGCCGCTGCTGGACATCGAGCTGGTGGAGCTCGACCGCGCCTGCTGCACCGGCGCAGGCGTGATCGCCGAGCACAACCAGGAGCTAGCGGACACGCTCAACGCGCGCACCTTCGCCCTGGCCCAGCAGGTTGACGGGGCCGAGCTGATGATGAACATCTGTTCGACCTGCCAGGGCGCCCAGTCGGAGTGCCAGGAACGACTGGACGCGAATGCCGAGTACCGCTCCCACGTCAACGAGACACTCGCAGCTGAGGGCCTCACCTACGAGACCGGCCTGACAAACAAGAACTTCCTGTGGCTGCTCGTCGAGGAGATCGGCCTCGAGCGCCTGAGCGCGAAAGTCAAGCACCCTTTGACGAACCTCAAGGTCGGCCCCTTCTACGGCTGCTACATCGTCCGTCCGCGCGATCGCTTGGGCATCGACGCAGAGCACCCCCGGGACCATTACCTGCACCAGGTGATCGGCGCGCTTGGTGGCACCGTGATCGAGTACGCGGGCATGCGCAAGTGCTGCGGCTTCCCAATCATCACGATGAACAAGGAGGCTTCGCTCAAGCAGGCTGGCCGCCACCTCGGCGACGCCGTCGACGCCGACGCCGACTGTCTCGTGACCCCGTGCCCCCTGTGTCACCTGAACCTCGACTTCCAGCAGCCCATTGCGGAAAGTGTTGTCGGCCGCCAGCTCGACATGCCGATCCTGCATCTCCCGCAGTTGGTGGGTCTCGCTCTCGGGCTCGATCCCAAGGAGCTCGGGTTGAACCGCCACATGGTGCGGCCCTCATCCGTGATCGACTGGTCGACGTCGGTAGTAGGCGCAGCCGCCTAGGCTGCATCCGTGAAGATTCTCACGGTTGTCGGCAACCGACCCCAATTCATCAAGGCAGCCGCTGTCTCGGGGCTGTTACGGAAAGAGCATGAGGAGATCCTGATCCACACGGGTCAGCACTACGACGATTCCCTTTCAAAGGTCTTCTTCACCGAGCTCGGTCTCGCGAAACCAGACAGGGAACTTGGCATCGGCGGCGGATCGAACGAGTCCCAGACGACCCGGATGCTCACGGCACTGGAGGATCTAATCCCCGAGGTGAAACCCGACGCGGTGCTGGTTTATGGGGACACCAACTCCACCCTCGCAGGAGCCCAGGCGGGAGAGCAAGCACAGATCCCAGTGATCCACATCGAGGCAGGCATGCGCTCCTTTGATCTCACGATGCCCGAGGAGCGCAACCGGATCGCGACCGACCAATTGAGCGATCTCTTGCTCTGTTCCTCCAGCACCGCTGCCGAGAACCTCCAGAACGAGGGAATCTCCGGCCACGTGGAGGTCGTCGGCGACGTGATGGTCGACGTCGCCCTGCGCTGGCAGCCAAAGGCGAGAGAGAGAACAACAGACCTGACCGAAAACCTTGGTGTAGCACCTGATCGGTATCTCCTGCTGACAGCACACCGGGCGGGTAACGTCGACGATCCTGCACGCCTCACCAAGCTGATGCAGCTACTGCATGCTTTGCCTACCCCTGTCTTATTCCCCGTGCATCCACGCACCCGAGAGCGCCTGCATGCGGCAGGGCTATGGAAGGATCTGACAGGTATGGAGGGGATGCACGTAATGGAGCCGTTGAGCTACGCCGAGTTCACCGCCCTGCTCTGCGGGGCGCGCGCGATGTTGACCGATTCCGGGGGCGTCCAGAAGGAGGCGTACCTTGCCGGGGTGCCCTGCATCACGTTGCGCGCGAACACCGAGTGGGTCGAGACGGTCGACGCGGGCTGGAACACGCTCGTCGACCTCGACCCCCAGGCGGCGCTCGCCGCCCTGGAGCGCACGCCACCGGCGGAACATCCTGAGCTCTACGGCGACGGTCACGCGGCCGAGCGCTGCGTCGCGGCAATCGGTGTCCTATGAGCGAGGAGCGCACGCCCGTGCGGATCGGCGTCGTCGGCCTTGGCTATTGGGGGCCGAACCTCGCGCGGAACTTCGCCGCGATCCCGGGATGTGAGCTGAGGTGGTTGTGCGACGCCTCGCCCGAGGCCCGCGAGCGGCTCGTCCCGTCCTTCCCCTCCGCCCGCGCGACCGGCGATCTGCAGGATCTCCTCGACGACGCGGAGCTCGATGCCGTGGTGCTGGCGACCCCGGTGCCCACACACGCAGAATTGGCGATTCGGGTCGCCGAGGCGGACAAGCACTGCTTCGTCGAGAAGCCGCTCGCGACGACCGCCGTCGACGCCGAAGCGGCGGTCGCGGCCGCGGAGCGGGCGGGACGGATCCTGATGGTCGGCCACCTGCTCGAGTATCACCCTGCCGTCCACCGCCTCAAGGAGCTGCTCGACGAAGGAGAGCTGGGTGGGCTCTACTACGTCTATGGCAACCGCCTCAACCTCGGCAAGCTGCGGGCAGAGGAGAACGCGCTGTGGAGCCTCGGCGCGCACGACGTCTCGGTGGTGCTGCACCTGATCGGCGAGGAGCCGACCGAGTGCTCAGCGCACGGCGAGTCCTACGTCCGCGAGAGCGTTCAGGACGTTGTCTTCTGCTACCTGCGCTTCCCCTCCGGGGTAGTCGCCCACCTGCACCTCTCGTGGCTCGACCCCCACAAGGAGCGGCGCCTCACGGTCGTCGGCGCGCGACGGATGGCGACCTTCGACGACATGCTCGTCGAAGGCAAGCTTACGGTCTACGACAAGGGTTTCGACGAGTCCGCCCACACCTGGGGCGAGTACATCGCGCGCTCGGGCGAGAGCTTCTCACCGCAGATCGCCAACGCCGAGCCGTTGCGGCTGGAGTGCGAGCACTTCGTTCAGTGCATTCGCTCCGGAGACACTCCGCGCTCAGACGGGAACAGCGGACTGCGCGTCGTGCGTGTGCTCGAGCGGCTGCAGAACTCGCTCGACGCCTGATCTCCAGGCGAGGCCGACCTCAGCGGATCAGGATCGGCGCGCTGTAGTTCGAGACGTGCGCGCCGTCGTTCGTCACCTTGATCAGCGCGCGGTACAGGCCGGGGTGGCGTAGACGCATGAAGCCGCTGAAGCTCGAGCTCGTCGCGGTCGCAGCTTTCACGACCGTGCCGCCCTGGTTGATCGAAGCGTGGCCGGGCTTGAGCAGCTGAAAGCCGACCAGCGCGCCGGCCTCCGCCGGGGCGACCGTTCCGTACAGGCGCACGTACCCGCGGCGCCCGGCTTTGCGCACGTGGAAGGTGGCCTGCACCGCGACGCTCTCGAGCACCACCGGGCTGATCACGACCGGCAGGCCCAGCGTGACGACGCGCAGCTGGGCGTTTTCAGTGAGGCCCAAGTAGGGGAAGGAGAAGCCTCCGACGGAGTTTGTCAGCTCCGCGTTGCCGACCGTTTTGAAGCCGCCCGTGTAGGGGAAGGGGTTGGCCTGCAGCACGATCGCGTGGTTCGCGCCACCGGTTCCCGAGAGCGTGCCCTCGACGTAGAACGGGCTGCCGAACACCACCGGGTTGGGGGTGCTGACGAGTGCGAGCGAGAGCGGGATCTTCGCCGTCGTGAAGGTGCGGTCCCCGCCCGCCACCGTCCCCCCCGGGCCAACCGCCACCAGCCGGTAGTGGTACTTGGTAGCGGCCTGCAGGCCCGCGATCGCCTGGCTGATTTTCACGGTACTGGTCGCGCTCCCCGCCGGCGAGAGCGGCGATTGCGCGCCGTAGGCGCTCGTCGTGCCGTACTCGAAGTAGTAGTTCGTGGCCGAGCCCTTGGCGTTCACGTAGCCGTACAAGACCGCCGAGGAGTAGCTCACGTTCGAGGCGCTGGAAGTGGCGGCGGTGGGCGGTGTGGCCGCGGAGGCCGATCCGGCGAGCGCAAGCAACAGCGCGGCCACCAACGCCAGGACGAGCGCGAAGACCGAGCCCAAGCGACCACGAGAGCGTTGAGCATCTGCGCCGTAATGCGTCTCCATAACAATCAACCTAACCCGACGCTCGGCGCATAGTTGTGGTCGAGCGCATGCGGCACGGTTACCCGGGGGCGGTGGAACTCAAACGTTCAGGAGGCAGTGCGAGTGCGACGGTCGATACCTGCGAACGCCCCTTGCGCGCGACGGCGGCGATTTGGTCGCAGCACCGGGCCGCTGTGGCGGCCGACGCCGCGCAGCACGAACGCGTCGCGGGTGGCGCTGTACCTGAGCGCCGGCCTGAACGCAAAGAGCCAGGGCCGGGCTACATATCGGCGCGGCCGGGGAACGGAGCGCACACTTGTTCCTTTCTCAGCATTCCTCCAAATCTTACCCAGCCGGACGATCTCTGTGCAACGGCGGGTGCTGAAAACTAGTGCTTGTGAGCCCCGGGCGCGTGCACGATCACGACAGGAACCGTGGAGCGGCTGAGCACGCTCGAGGAGGAGCTGCCCATCAGCTTGGACTTGAAACCCTTCAGGCCGCGGGAGCCGATCACGATCGCCGCCGCGTCGCGCTCGGAGGCGGTCTGGAGGATCGTGTCGGCGATGTCGGCGGCGTCACGAACCGGGAGCGCCTCGGCCTGCAGACCGCCGGCCCGGGCGAGTTTCACTCCATCCTCGGCGATGTCCGTCGCGTGATCCTCAGCCGCCTTGTCGATCGCCTGGACGGTCGCGGGGTCGTAGGGCATCATCATCGTGCCGGTCCCCATCGTATTGGGCATCAGCATGAAGTCGGCCAACCCGGGCTCCCACACGGTGAGGACGATCGCGTGACGCGATCCGAACAGCGCCGCGGCCTCCTTCACCGCCGCGCGGGCCGCGTCGGATCCGTCATAGGCGATGACGATTGGCGATACCTCGGGCATCGGGGCGTCAGGCTACTGGAAACACTGAGCGCTGGGGCGCCTCCGAATGCTGTGGAGCAAAGACGCGCTGAAGAGCCTCCAAGCAGCGGTGGCCGAGAAGTGTCCTGAGCCTCAGACGTGCGGAGTCTGCGCCAAGGCGGGAGTAGCGTCCTGCGCCCAGTTCAGCTGAAGGAACGCCTCGGTGGCGGCAACGTCGAGAGGACGGGCGAACAGGAAGCCCTGTCCTGAGTCGCAGTCCTGTTCTCTGAGCAGGGAGAGCTCATGCTGTTGCTCGATGCCCTCGGCGAAGGTCTCGATCGAGAGCGCCTTGCCGAGCTGCACGAGGGTGTGCATGAGCGTCTCGCCCTCCTCGTTGTTGGTCAGCCCCGAGATGAACGACCGGTCGATCTTCAATGCGTCGACCGGGAACCGCTGCAGGTGAGCGAGAGAGGAGTAGCCGGTCCCGAAGTCGTCGATTGCGATCCGCACGCCGAGCCGCTTGATCGCGGTGAGCCGGCGAGCGGTTTCCTCGACGTTGCGCATCAGCGTCGTCTCGGTGATCTCGATCGTCAGCGCTCCCGGGTCCAGGTCGCTTTGGGAGAGCGCGCCTTCGATGTCGGTTACGAGCTGATCGGTGTCGAGCTGACGTCCGGAGACGTTGACGGCCATCCCGATCGGATATCCGGCCGCTCGCCATGCGGCACCCTGAGAGCAGGCCTCATCCAGAACCCACTTGCCGATGTCGACGATCAGCCCTGTCTCCTCGAGCAGCGGGATGAAATCGTCGGGCTGAACGACGCCGCGCACTGGATGCTCCCAGCGGATCAGGGCCTCCACCCCGGTGGGGCTCATGTCGCTGAGGTCGATCGTGGGCTGATAAGCGAGGAAGAACTCGTCCTTCTCGAGCGCTTCGCGCAAGTCCATCTCAAGTTCCATGCGGTCCTGGAGGGTGTCCTGCATGCCGGTCTCAAACACGACGTAGCGATTCTTACCGTCCCACTTGGCGCGGTACATCGCGATGTCGGCGTTGCGCAGGAGCTCCTCGGCCGAAGTGTGGTCGCCCGCGGCGATTCCGACGCTCGCCGTCACGGTCAGTTGCGTCTCCTTGTCCGCCCCGAGCTTGAACGGATGCTTGAGCGCATCGAGCAGGCGTTCGGCCACCAGCTCGGGGCCCGCCGATAGCGAGAGCTCCTCGGAGATCACGACGAACTCATCTCCGCCGAGGCGCCCCAGCGCATCGGCATCGCGGATCACGCCATTCAGCCTCGCGGCGACCGCTCGCAGGAGCTCATCGCCCACGCCGTGACCGAGCGTGTCGTTGATCGACTTGAAGTTGTCGAGGTCGATGAACAGCGCCGCCACCGGCGTTTGGCTACGACGCGAGCGGGCGAGCATCTGCTCGACGCGGTCCAGGATCAATGTGCGGTTGGGGAGCCCGGTCAGCGCGTCGTGCGTCGCCAGGAAGGAAAGCTCCTCCTCACGCCGCTCGAGCTCTTCATCGGTTCGCCGGCGCTCGATCTCGAAGCACTCGCACATCCGCACGAGGCTGAACTCGAGGCTCAGCTGCAGAATGCTCAAGGCCTGGGAGAGCGCCTCGGGCGAGACCTCCAGTTGCGCCCCGCTCTCGTGCAGCACCTCAGCCATCACGTTGCGCCAGGAAAAACAGCGACTGGTCACCTCGTTCAACGAGGCCGCGCGGTGGGCCGCCAGCTCGCCAAAGATCTCCCAGGTTTCCCGGCCGGCCTCGACCGCCACCTCGATGCCCTCTCCCGCGATCCAGCGGGCCACCGCCATTGTGGAGCTCCTGCTGATCCGTTCAAAGCTGCCTTGCACCACGGCGTCGATCGCCTCGCCCGATCCCGCGGTTCGCGCGACCGTCATGTGCAGCACATCCTCCGCTCGCGCCTTGAGCGTCTCGCCAAGGCGACAGAGATCCTCCGAGGGTTCCTCCGGCAGAGCCGACGGCGGCGTCGGGAGGAGCGTCCCATCCATTTCTGAGTTCGATCGTTGAACTGTCACAACAGTCCCCAATCGGCAACGCGCGGCGGTTCTATAAGTTCGATCCCGTGTACTAGACACTTGACGGGCGGCTGTTTGAAGCGTGTTGCGCACCTGTCGCATGCGATCGGAGCCGCGGGCGACGAAGCCGGTGGGCTTGTAGCCTTCGCGCTCGTGAGCACGACGCACAACGTCGACGCGATCGTGATCGGGGCCGGTCTGGCCGGTCTGGTCGCAACCGCCGAGCTGACCGACGCCGGGCGCCGGGTGCTCCTGCTCGAGCAGGAGCCCGAGGTGTCTCTGGGCGGTCAGGCGTTCTGGTCGTTCGGGGGCCTGTTCCTCGTGGACAGCCCCGAGCAGCGCCGGATGGGGATTCACGACTCGCGTGAGCTGGCGTGGCAGGACTGGCAGGGCACGGCGGGGTTCGACCGTCCCGAGGACGGGTGGCCGCGCCGCTGGGCCGAGGCCTACGTCGACTTCGCCGCCGGGGAGAAGCGCGCGTGGCTGCATTCCCAGGGCGTGCGCTTCGTGCCAAACGTCGGCTGGGCCGAGCGCGGCGGCTATCTCGCCACCGGCCACGGCAACTCCGTCCCGCGCTTCCACGTCACCTGGGGCACCGGCCCGGGGGTGATCGAGCCGTTCGTGCGCCGCGTGCGCGAGGCGCAGCGCCGTGGGTTGGTCGAGCTGCGCTTCCGCCATCGGGTCGATGCGCTGACCGTCACCGACGGCACAGTCACCGGGGTCGCCGGGCATGTGCTCCAGGCAAGCTCCATCGCGCGTGGGCATGCCAGCTCGCGGGAGGAGGTCGACGAGTTCGAGCTGGAGGCACAGGCGGTGATCGTCACCTCCGGCGGGATCGGCGCCAACCACGAGCTGGTCCGCAAGAACTGGCCGAAGCGCTTGGGCGAGGCGCCGAAGAACATGATCTGCGGAGTGCCCGATCACGTCGACGGGCGAATGCTGGCAATCAGCGAGGCAGCGGGCGCGAACATCATCAACCCGGACCGGATGTGGCACTACACCGAGGGGATCAAGAACTGGGATCCGATCTGGAGCAGACACGGCATCCGCATCCTCCCCGGGCCATCGCCTCTGTGGCTGGACGCGACCGGCCTGCGACTTCCCGTGCCCCTCTTTCCGGGCTTTGACACTCTGGGCACGCTCGAGCACATCATGAAAACCGGCCACGACTACACATGGTTCGTGCTGACGCAAAAGATGATCGAGAAGGAGTTCGCGCTCTCGGGCTCAGAGCAGAATCCCGACCTGACGAGCAAGAGCGTCGTCGAGGTCCTGAAGTCCCGTGTCGGCAAGGGGGCGCCCGGCCCGGTGGAGGCGTTCAAGCAGAAAGGCGCGGACTTCGTCGTCGAGCGCGACCTTCTTTCGCTCGTGCGCGGGATGAACGCCTTGACCGATGAGCCGCTGCTCGACTTTGCCGACGTCGAGCGGGAGATCGTCGCGCGCGATCGTGAGATCGAGAATCCCTACACGAAGGATCTCCAGGTCACGGCGATCCGCGGCGCGCGGCGCTACATCCCGGACCGGATCACGCGCGTCGCGGCGCCGCACCGGATCCTCAATGAGAAGGCCGGTCCATTGATCGCGGTTCGCCTGAACATCCTCACACGCAAGACGCTCGGCGGCCTGCACACCGATCTCTCCAGCCGCGTGCTCAGAGCCGACGGCGAGCCGCTTCCCGGGCTCTATGCCGCCGGCGAGGTCGCGGGCTTCGGCGGAGGCGGCGTGCACGGCTACCGCTCGCTGGAGGGCACGTTCCTTGGCGGCTGCCTGTTCTCCGGGCGCATCGCCGGCCGCGCGGTCGCGGCGGCGCTCGGAGGCTCCTAAGATCACGCTTGTTTTACACGTCGCGCGATCGATCGCGCTAATGTCCCGAACATGGGCGAGCGCACGGGATACACGCCGGGGACCTTCAGCTGGACCGACCTGACGACGACCGATCAGGAGGGGGCGAAGGCCTTCTACGGTGGCCTCTTCAGCTGGGTCGCCGAGGACATGCCGGTCGGGCCCGACGTCTACTACTCGATGCAGCGCAAGGACGGCAAGGACGTCGCCGCGATCTCACCCCAGCAGGAGGCACAGCGCGACGCGGGCGCACCCCCAACTTGGAACTCCTACGTTTCGGTGGAGAACGCCGACGCAGTGGCGGACCGCGCGCGGGAGCTGGGCGCCACGGTGCACGCACCGCCGTTCGATGTGATGGAGGCTGGCCGGATGGCGGCGATCCAGGATCCGCAGGGCGCGTATTTTCTGCTGTGGCAGCCCAACCAGCATTTCGGCGCACAGCTCGTGAACGCGCCCGGCGCGCCGAGCTGGAACGAGCTCGCCTCGCCCGATCTCGACGCTTCGAGCGCGTTCTACTCATCCCTGTTCGGCTGGAGCGTCGAGCCGTTCGAGGGCAGTCCGGAGCCGTATCTGACGATCAAGAACGGCGATGTGACCAACGGCGGCATCCGCACGCTCAACTCACCGGGGCCGCCACCACACTGGCTCGTGTACTTCGCGGTCGACGATCTCGATGAGAGTCTCGTAAAGGTCGATGAGCTGGGCGGCACCGTACACGCGGGCCCGATGGACATCGGCATCGCGCGGATCGCCGTCGTGGCCGACCCGCAGGGCGCGATGTTTGCGCTCTACGACGGCCGCCTCGATCCGTAGAGCGCCAACATGGCTGACCGGCTGAACGGCACCGTCGCGCTCGTTACAGGCGCGAGCAGCGGCATCGGCGAGGCGAGCGCGCGGGCGCTGGCGGGTGCGGGCGCCGCGGTGGCGATCGCGGCGCGGCGGAAGGACCGCCTGGACGAGCTGGCCAGGGAGATCGAGCAGAGCGGCGGTCGTGCGCTGGCGATCGAGACCGACGTAACAAATCAGGAGCAGGCGAGCAGCGCTGTGCAGCGCACGGTTAGCGAGCTCGGTCGGCTCGACACGGTCGTGAACAATGCCGGCGTGATGCTGCTCGGGCCGATCCTGGACGCGCCGATCGAGGAATGGGATCGGATGATCGACCTGAATCTGAAAGGGCTGATGTACATAACGCACGCCGCCCTGCCCCACCTGCTGAGCGCCGCCGAGGGAGAGCCACGTCGCGTGGCAGACCTGATCAACGTCAGCTCAGTTGCGGGCCGCGTGGCCCGCTCGGGCTCAGGCGTTTACAACCTGACGAAGCATGGCGTAGGCGCGGTCAGCGAGTCGCTGCGCCAGGAGCTGACCGAGCGCCACGTGCGCGTCTCGCTGGTGGAGCCCGGCGCGGTCGACACAGAGCTGAAAGACCACCTGCGCGAGGAGGTGCGCGAGCAGGCGCTCAAGCGCTTCGCGAAGATCGAGATGCTCGAGGCCGAGGACATCGCCGACGCGATCACCTACATCGTGACCCGGCCACGTCGCGTGGCGGTGAACGAGCTGCTGATCCGCCCCACCGAGCAGACGGGCTGAGCAAGGGGGAGCAGGCCGATTGCCGCCGGCTCCGTGGTCGAGCCGACCGAGCTCAGACCTTCGCGGGGGCGCTCATCAGCGCCAGCGGAACCGTGAGGCCGGCCGAGCGGCGGAGCGTGGCGATCCGCCGGCCGGGCTGGACCGCGGGCCGTACCTCACTCACGTGAGAGCCGAGCAGCTGAACCGTCCGGTCGAGATCGGCGACGCGCACAGCCAGGCCCCAGAAACGCGCGGGATGCTCCTGGCCGCCAGCACGCTGGATCGAGTCCTCGGGCTCCTGGATCAGCTCGAGGATCTCGGCGCCGAGACGAAAGAACGCCTGGCGTGGCGCACCGGCGGGAGTGGGCTCGTCGCGAATCCGGCGCAGGTCAAGGCCCGCACGCTGAAGCGCGGGGATGCTGCGCTCCAGGGACGGCGAGGCCGCGACGACGTGGTCGATCGCGACGACGCCGTTGGGGTGGGCGGGCGCGAGCGCTCGCGGCGGATGCTCGGATACGGTCGTCGGGAGTCCGTCGAGCTCTGCGCCGGCGAGGTCACGCAGCGTCCAGCCGAGGATGCCTCGACCGCTGCAGTCGCCGCCAAGAAACCGCAGTCGCACACCGCCGATCTCACAGCACTTCTCAGAGACCGTGAAGCCGAGCTCCGCCCAGCGCGCGGCGTCGTCGCCCACCAGCAGTTCGTCGATCGTCGGCGCGGGCATGACGAGAAGGTAATCGTCGGCGCCGTAGGCGATCTCGCCTTACGCGCCGGCACCCACCGGCATCGGCGACCCGGCAACGCGCTCGCGCAGTCGCAGGTGCAGGCCGTGAGGAACCATCGTGAAGCTGAGTTGCTCCTTGACAGGCCCACGCGATTCGTCGAGCTCCACCTCGAAGTTGCGGGCGATCATCGCCATCGCCGTCTTCGACTCCAGAAACGCGAGGTTGCGCCCCGGGCAGAAGCGGGGTCCGGCGCCGAAGGCGAGAAACGACTTCTGATCGGGGGTCGCGTGCTCGCTGTCGTGGAGCCAGCGCTCGGGTTCGTACTCGGCGCCACTGCTGTGCAGGCCGCCGCGGCGAGTCAACAGCAGCAGGCGTGTCCCCGCGGGGATGCGGGTGCCGGCGATCGTCGTGTCGGCGATCGGTTCGACGCCGAGGACCGGGGCGACCGCCTTCAGGCGCATCGACTCCCGCAGCACCGCCTCGCCGTACTCGAAAGACTCGACGATCTCGTGGCCGGCGGGATATGGCTCCTCACCCAGGACCGCCTGCGCCTCCCGCGCCCAGCGCGCCTGGATCTCGGGTCTACCGGAAAGGAACCAGAGTGTCCAGGCGATCGTGTGCGCGGTGGTGTCCTCGCCGGCGGACAGGAACGTGAGCGTGTTCCAGATGATTTCCTCGTCGGTGAACGTGGCTTCGGTCTGCTGCGCGGCGAGCATGCTCTCGAGAAAGTTCTCGGGCGTCTGGCGCAGCTCGGGTCGCTCGAGCATCCGCTTGCGGGCCTGCGCGATGAATCCTTCGACGGCCGCGTGGATCGCCGTGATCGAGCGCTCCGCAGCGCGGTCGGCGGGGAGCTTTACCCAACGCCAGTATGCAAACGGCGCCACGACGCGACGTCCGGCCGCCTCGAACAGCGTCTTGATGTGCCCCTGCAGCTCGTTGTCGCGACGCTCGAGCGTATTGAGGTCGTGACCGAACGCGAGCGCCGATGTGACATCCACGCTGAACGATGTGAGCTCGTCGGCGATGTCGAGTGCCCGCCCATCCCGGGCGGCCTCCTTCAACCTGCGATAGAGCCGCTCGGTCGCGGTATGGATGATGTGGAAGTAGCGATGCAGATGGTTGGAGTTCAGCGCTGTTACGGCCAGGCGCCGCTGACGCTTCCAATCCTCCCCCTCAGCCGAGAACACCCCATCGTTGCCCAACCCGGCGAGAATCGCCTTCAACTCCCGCCAACGGCGGTACCCCTCTGGACGTTCCCTGAGGATCGTGTTGATCACCTCTTGGTCGCCGATCGCGACAATGCGCCGCGGGCCGAGATCGAAGCGGAACATCGGCCCGTACCGCTCACACCACTCCTCGGACACCGAATGCAGGCAATCCGCGCGAACCCGATGTGCGTTACCCAGCAATGGCAACCCTGCCGGCCCCGGCAGATCGGCGATCGAGCGCGTGGCGCCAGCCTGATTCATCGGCGAAAGCTTAGACATCCGGCTCGAGCAGCGTAAGCTACCGCCCGCCGCGACAGATATGGAGTCATCGGAACAGAAAGTGGGCGGAACGCCGCGGCTGGGCCTGGCCGCGTTCGGCCTCGGCCTGATCGCCGACGTGCAACCCCCCGGCGCGTGGGAGGCGCGGCCGTTGCGCGAGCCGAGCCTGCAGATCCGGTCGTCCGTCACCGCTCAAGCGATCGAGGACAGCTGGTCTGGCCTTCAGGCGATCGGTTGGGAGGGTGTGATCGATGGCGCTCCGTTCGTCGTCGAGCGGGGCCTCGAAGGCGACCATCGCTTCGTGCACGGCGCACAACCGGACCAGAGCGGCACGTCCTTGGACGGAGGCGGCACACCCTCAAATGCGATCCGCGCGGTCCATCACCTCAGCGCTGACGCGAGCGTGCTGCAATGCGCGCCCGCTGACCCGGCCGAGCAGTCATGGTGGCGTGTGGTGCTCGACTCGGTGCTCTTCACCGTCGCGCTACTCCAGGGCTATGAGGCTCTGCACGCCGGCGCCCTCGCCACACCAGATGGCGTGATCGCGATCACGGCCGCCTCCGGCGGCGGCAAGAGCACCCTGCTGACTGAGCTCCTCGGACGTGGGCTTGCGCTGATGGCAGATGACGTGCTCGTCCTGGACTCGCGGGGCACAGCGCCCCCACTTGCCCATCCGGCGCCCCCCTTGATGACCGTCCCGACCGCGAGCATCCCAACCCTACGGGAGGCAGGTCCCCCGGAGACGATCTCCTCACTCGAGGATGAGCGTTGGATCGCGGTTCCCGTATATCCAGAGCCGCTCCCGTTGAAGGCGCTGGTGGTGCTTGACCGCCGGCCCGGGTCCCAACGATCTGGATCGCAGTCGTCTGGGTTTGCATCTATAGAGAAGATCGATGACCCACTGGCCCCGTTACTGGGTTCGCTCATGAACTTTCCCCGCTCCCCCGCGCGCGAGCGAGCGCGCTTTGAACTCGCGAGCGTGCTGGCCTGCACAACCACGTTATGGCGACTGACGGCCGACCTGGACACCCCGCCAGACGTGCTCGCGGACACGCTCTTGACAGGCGCCCTATGAAGCACCAACTTCTACGAGGCTAAGCCCGTATATGAGATTCCCCTGGCCGCAGGCTTCCCACGCCGTGCCTAAGCTCTCTTAGGACCCCAGCCGCTCGTCCGCGGCCTTCGCTCGTTGGGACGAGTTGAGTACCCACAAACCGCGAACAAATCAGACGAGAAGGAGATACACGATGACCATTACGACCGGTTCCGCACACCTACCGGCGCTCGGCGCGCACGAGCGAGAGGAGATCGGACTCGAGTTGCAAGCAACGCTGCTCGAGCTGATCGACCTGTCGCTGCTCGGCAAGCAGCTTCACTGGAGTATCGTCGGCCCGCTCTTCCGGCCATTGCACCTCTACCTGGACGAGTTGATCGACTCGTGGCGCGATCTCGGCGACACCGTCGCAGAGCGGGCGGTCGCGGTCGGCTTCTGGCCCGACGGTCAGGCGGATACGGTCGCGGCGGGCAGCGAGATTGCAAGGGTCGAGCGCGGAGCAGTCGAGGATCGTCATGTCCTGCGTGAGCTCGTCAAACGTGTCGCCGAAGTCGACGAGCGCACCAGGGAGCGCATGGATCGGCTCGCCGAGCTCGACTCAGCCTCCGAAGATGTCCTGGTTGGCGTCGTTCGTGCGCTCGAGGAGCAGCTCTGGATGATCCGTGCCCAACTGCCGCGGGAGGGCGGTGCTTAGTGGAATAGCGGAGCTGCCTACTCGCGGGGGTGGGTGAGGTCCTCAACCCCCTGCTACTTCCTCCTTCGCCCTTTGCGGTGGCGCAGGAGGTGCACTTCCTGCGCCGCGGCACGGGTCTTCAGCCGCTGCCCACAATAATGCTCGAGATGACGACGGCATCGGCACACGAGTTCTTCATGGGCTCCGCAAGCGTCGCGGGCGCCCTCATCGGCCTCCTGTTCGTGGCCATCTCCGTCGCTCCCGAGGGCGTCCTCGGCCCGAACGCGTCCGAGGTTCACAGTGTGCGTGCCGCAGCCACACGCTGACCGCGTTCACGAATGCTCTGGCGGTGGCGCTGTTCGGCCTCGTACCGGGCTTTAACGTCGGAGGCGCCGCCACGGCCGTCGCCGTCGTGGGCCTGCTGTTCATTGCCGGTTCGCTGATCCGCGTTGTTCCCGCTTGGCGCGCCAAGCGAATCAAGCTCAGTGACGTCAGCTTCCTGGTTGGACTGCTCGTCGTATTCGTGATCCAGCTGATCGTCGGGCTCGGACTCGACCGGCACGCTGAGCGCACCGACGACCTGCAAACCATCTGCGTGCTCGTGATCGTCTGCTTCCTGATCGGGATCGCGCGCGCGTGGGAGCTCGTCGGTGGCCCGAACGTGGGCCTGAGTCACCAGCTCCTCAAGATGTTCCAAGCGCGGCGCGCGGCGCAGAAACCCGACGACTCCAACGAATGACCTCCGGACACCCGCCTGCGGACTGCATAGCCAACGAGCATCTCTACACTGGCACGCGGGATCCAGACACCGCGAGAGGGAGCGTTGAATGACCACAAAGGCGGACTTCACAGAGCAGGAGTGGGAGGTAGTCCTAGAGGGACCGACGAGCGCCGGCATGATCGTGATCACGGCACAACGAGGAGGGACGCTGCGCGAGACCCTCTCGATGGCGAAGGCATACGCGCAGGCACGCCAACTACATGGCCAAAGCGAGCTGCTGGACGCGATCGTGGCGGCGAAGCCCAAGGTCGATCACGCTCGCTCTGGCTCGCTCGACGAGCTCAAGGAGCACTATCTCGGAGATCTACGCGACGCCGTCGCGCTACTCGATGGCAAGGCTACCCCGCAGGAGCTCGACGAGTACAAGCGCTTCGTCGTCAACCTCGCGGACCAGGTCGCTCACGCACACAGAGAGAGTGGTCGCGACGAGGATCCCGTGAGCGACACCGAGCGAGCGGCGATCGCCACGATTGAGCAAGCCCTCGGCTAAGGGCTCGGAGCTCACCAGGTCTGTCCTCCGCGTCATCTGACAGCCACTTGTACCGAGCTAACCGAGGACCGGTAAAGGCACCAAGAAGATCACTTGACGTGGGTGTCTTGGCAAGACTGTTGCGACACGTAGTATTTCGCCCGTGAGCACAGACCGCGAGCTCGATGTTGTCCTCTTCGGCGCCACGAGCTTCGTTGGTCGCCTGTGTGCCGAGTACCTCTCGCGCGCCGCGCCGCCTGAGGCGCGTATCGGGCTGGCGGCCCGTTCGCTCGCGCGGTTAAGCGACCTACAGGCCTCGCTCGGTGGACGCACCGCCACTTGGCCACTACTCGTCGCCGATGCGACCGACCGGCACTCCTTGAGCAAGCTCGCTCAGACGGCGCGTGTCGTGGCAACCACGGTCGGCCCGTACCGACGTTACGGGCTGGGAGTCCTCGAGGCGTGCGCGAGGACAGGCACGCATTACGCCGACCTCACCGGCGAGGTGCTGTTCATGCGCGATGCGATCGACCAATTCGATGCACTTGCAAAAGAGAGCGGTGCACGTGTTGTCCACAGCTGCGGCTTTGACTCGATCCCGTCCGACCTCGGCGTGCTGTTGCTGCACGAAGCGGTCAAGAGGGACGGCACCGGTCAACTGCAGGACACAACGCTCGTCGTTCGGGCAATGAAGGGCGGGCCAAGCGGTGGCACGATCGCGTCCTTGCAGGGTACGGTCGACGATGCCCGCAGGAGCCCCGAGCTGGCGCGAACACTCGCCGACCCCTACGCCCTGAGCCCGAACCGCGACGCCGAGCCACGCCTCGGGCCAGAGCCCGATCTGCGCGGCGTGCAAAACGATCACGAGCTCGGAATGTGGGTCGGCCCGTTCATCATGGGCTCGATCAACACACGTGCAGTCCGACGCAGCAACGCACTGCAAGACTGGGCTTACGGACCCCAGTTTCGCTACCGGGAGGTCATGGGCTTTGGGTCTGGTCCCCTTGCCGTGCTGCAGGCCGGCGCGGTTGCGGGCGGCGTCGGCGCACTGGCGGCCGGCCTGTCGATTAGGCCCGCGCGCACGGTGCTCGACCGGGTGCTGCCATCCCCCGGCGAGGGCCCGAGCGAGAAGCAGCGCGAGCGGGGCTTCTTCCGCATCGAGATCCACGCGCAGACGTCAGGCGGCGCGCGATACCTCTGCCGGGTCGCCGCCCAAGGCGACCCGGGGTATAAGGCGACGGCGGTCATGTTCGGTGAGAGCAGCCTTTCTCTCGCGCTCGACGGAGACCGGCTGCCGCAACGCGCCGGGGTGCTAACGCCGGCGACCGCGATCGGTAACACGTTGATCGAGCGACTGCGGATCGCCGGACAGACGCTCGAGGTCGAGCGGATCGGATAGGAGGGTCACAGTGCGCGTTGACGTCAACGGTGTGGGTATCGAGTATGAAATGATCGGCGAGGGCCGGCCGGTGGTGTTGCTGCATGGGTTTCCGGACTCGGGGCGGCTCTGGCGCCATCAGGTCCCGGCGCTGGCCGATGCGGGATTCAAGGTCATCGTCCCTGACTTGCGTGGTTACGGCCAATCGGAGAAGCCGGCGGAGGTGGCGGCCTACACGATGGACTTGCTCGTCGGTGACGTGCTGGCGGTGATGGACGCCGCCGGAGTCGGGCGAGCCGACGTCGTCGGCCACGACTGGGGCGCCGGCGTGGCGTGGGCCACCGCGTTGATGGCCGCCGAGCGCGTCGAGCGTCTCGTCGCGCTGTCGGTCGGGCATCCGGCGACGTTCTTCGCGGACGGTTTTGAGCAGTACGAGAAGTCGTGGTACATGCTCCTCTTCCAGTTCTCAGGGATCGCGGAGGAGTGGCTGTCGGGGAACGACTGGGCCAACTTCAGGGCGTGGGGCCACCACCCCGACATCGATGCGGCGATCGCCGAACTGGAGACAAACGGCTCACTGACCCCTGGCCTGAACTATTACCGAGCGAACATACCCCCCGCGCGCTTTCTGCCCTCCGGCATGAAGCCGCCACCAATACAGGCCCCGACCATGGGCGTGTGGAGCTCGGAGGATTTCGCGCTCACCGAGGGCCAGATGACCAGGTCGGCCGGTCACGTCGCCGGCCCGTGGCGCTACGAGCGCCTCGACGGCCCCGGGCACTGGATGCAACTCGACTCGCCCGGCGAGGTTAACCGGTTGCTGATCGATTTCTTGGGAGCGTAAGCCACTACCACGTTCGCTCACCGGGCAGCCCGCTTCGTGTCGAATCGGGTCGCTCTTGTTACGGGCGCGGCGAACGGCTTCGGTTGCACCCGCGACTGACTACCGCTCTTTCCTCGCGGCTCCTACGCAGCTCAGTCCAAGCACGCCGGCGGCCGCGCGCGCCGCAAGCAGCTCATCGTGCGGCGCCGCTCCAGCAAGTTCTATGGCGAGGCCCTCGATCGCCCCGAGGAACGCCAGCGCAACGGTTCTGGCCGGCGGGCCGGGGGGAATCGATCCAGCTTTGCGGCCGGCGTTGATCAGGCGGACGCAGCGCTTGGCCGCCGTTTCTGAAATCCGCTCGATCTCGCGCCCGACCGGATGGTCCTGACCGCTGAACTCGAGCCTCAGCGCCATGATGACGCGGGCGATGTCTCGCCGGCAGAAGACGGCATGGCCGCGCGCCAGCGCTATCAGCTCTGCGACCGGATCGGGCTGTTGCTTGGCTGGTGCACCCACCTCACGCAGCCAGGCTTCATCGACCCACTCGACCACCGCCAAGGCGAGATCCTCCTTGTCCTTGAACTGGTGATAGATCACGCCGCGGGTGTAGCCCGCATCCGCGGCGACCTGCTCGAGGATCAAGTTCCCGTAGCCATAGCGCGACAGGCCTCTCGCGGCCGACTCCAGCAGAGCACCACGAGAGAGCGCACGGCGCTCCGCCTGGGTGCGACGTGTTCGTGGCGGAGTGCGACGCGCTGATGACTGGGTGCGACGTGTTGGTGACTGAGGATTCGCGGTCGTCTTTGCTTGGGTCATCTTTGTCGGCCTAGCTTACATACATACATACATACATGCATGTATGTTACTTTGTCCGGAGGCAAAAACGCGCGCACGCAATCCGCACTCAATCCCTATGAAAGGTCGCGTCCCATGCATCCGTTCCGTGACGCCGTCGAGGCGCAAGACATCGAGGCCGCGATCGCGCTGCTGGCAGAGGACGTCGTGTTCCGCAGCCCGGTCGTATTCAAGCCCTACCATGGGCGCGAAGCCGTCGCGCCGCTCCTGCGGGCAGTCTCACGCGTGTTCGAGGACTTCCGCTACGAGTGCGAGATCGGCGCGGAGGGAGCCAGCGACCACGCCCTGGTTTTCAGCGCACGCGTCGGTGAGCGCAAGCTCGACGGGTGCGACTTCCTGCACACCAACGAGCACGGCCTGATCGACGATATGTGCGTGATGGTCAGGCCGCTGTCGGGTGCGCTCGCGCTGGCCGAGGCGATGAAGGCGGAGCTGCTCGCAGCCCAAGGAGACTGACATGAGGCTCCCGAACAGTGAGCACGAATCCCGCCCCTGGCGAATCCGTGAGATCGCGTCAGACTTCACTCTGGAGGATGTCTGGGCCCTGCCCGCGCACGGCGGCGCCGAGGACTTCCAGGCGCTGCTCGAGCTAATGGCTGCCGCCGATCCGGCCAACGCGGAATCCCTCCCGACTCGCGTCCTGTGGCGTGTCCGCGATCGCCTCGGCAGCTGGTTTGACCTCGGCAGGATCTCGGCCCCGGTCGACGGCAACCGGGATGGTGGGGCGGGCAAGCTGCCGATCCCGGGTAAGAACGAAACCTCACTGGCCGGCCGGCTGCCAGAGGACTTGCTGGGCACGGTGGCGGATCTGGATTTCGGCTCCCTACCGTTCGTGCCGCTCTATCGCACCAATGTCGAGTTTGCCGCGGAGATCTCAAACAAGACCGTGCACGGCGTGATGCACCTAGCCTGGGTCGATCAGGGCGAAGGCCGCTATCAAGGACAGATGGCCGTCTACGTCAAGCCACGCGGTCTGTTCGGGAAGGGATATATGGAGCTGATCAAGCCGTTCCGGTATTTGATTGTCTATCCCGCGCTGATGCGACAGACCGAACGGACCTGGAATAAACGCGCTCCTCGGTAGCGACTCCGGGCTCTCTCCGATTACCGGGGCAGGTGGAATGGCACTGTCGTGATGACGATTCCTTCGTAGGCGATCAGCGAGGCGCGTAGGCGTGTGGCGATGCGGTTATGCAGGATCCGCTGCCAGCGCTTGGCGACGACGATCTCGGGCACGACCAGCGTGAGGGTCACGTCGGGGCGTTGGCGGTGCAGCGCGGCGATGTAGTTGGCCAGCGGCGCGACCGTGGAGCGGTAGGGGGATACGACGACCTCGAGTGGAAGATGGTCGCCCCAGGCCTGCCACGCGCGGTGGAAGCGCTCGGCCTCCTCCTCGGTGGGGCTCATGTGCAGCGCGAGCACCGGCTGGGCGAGCGAGACGGCGTAGGCGAGGGCGTGCAGTGCCGCGAGATCGAGCACCGCGACGGGGACGACGGCGAAGCTGTGCACCTCGGACGGGTCATCCTGCGCCTCGGCCAGGCGCGCGGATGCCTCCGGCCGCAGCCGGGGCGGTGCCACGCGAGCCCTCCACCTTTTGCCGCCCCGGGCGGGTCGTGGCGCGTCGGGTCGTGGCGTGAGTGCCTCGCGGGCACTCACGTAGTGCGCGTGCACGCGCCCGCACGCCAAGACGATCAGCGGGACCAGCACCACCACGACCCAGGCGCCCTCGGTTAGCTTGGTGACCGCGGCGATCAGCACGACCAGCCCCGAGAGGACCGCGCCGAGCAGGTTGGTGGCGAGCGCTGAGCGCCACCCCCGCTCGCGGTGGCGCCACCAGTGCGCGACCATCCCACTCTGGGCGAGCGTGAAGGCGAGGAACACACCGATCGCGAACAGCGGGATCAGCGGAGCAGTCTCACCGCCAAAGGCCGCATAGATCACGGCCGCGGGCACGGCGAGCACGAGAATGCCGTTGCTGAACGCGAGACGATCGCCCATCCGTAGGAACAGCCGCGGGACGTACCCGTCACGGGCCATGAAATACAAAAGGCGCGGAAAACCGTTGAACGCGGAGTTGGCGGCGACCAGCAGCACGAGCGTGGTAGCCAGCTGCACGAAGCCGTAGGGAATACCGCCGCCAACGCTGTCGTGCGCGATCTGGGAGAGCACCGTCTGACTACCACCTGGGGAAGCGCCATCGAAGTGAGCGACGAGCACCACGCCGACGAACATCGAGATCAACAACGCCATCATCACCGTGAGGGTCTGGCGGGCGTGCCTGGCTTGCGGAGGGCGGAAGACCGGGACCGCGTTGGAGATCACCTCGATCCCGGTCATCGCGGTCGCCCCGGAGGCGAACGCGCGCAGCAAGAGCAGCACGCCGACCGCCTCGACCGCCCGGTGCGGCGGCACCACGGTCGCTGGGTGAAAATCGTGGGAGCCCGCCTTGATCAGGCCGGCGATCACGACCAGCGCAATCGCGGCCACGAACAGATAGGTCGGAGCGGCGAAGGCGGCGCCGGCGTCACGCACGCCGCGCAAGTTGCCGGCCACCAGCAGCACGATCACGACCAGGCCGATCACCACCCTCGCCGAGTCAAGCGTTGGGATCGCCGAGGTAACGGCTTCCACCCCAGCCGCAACCGACACCGCGACCGTAAGGATGTAGTCGACGATCAACCCAGCGCCCGCGAGCAGACCCCACTGGCGCCCCAGACTGTCGCTCGCGACGATGTAGGAACCCCCGCCATGCGGGTAGGCCCGGATCACCTGGCGGTAGCCAAGGCCGACAGAGAGCATCAGCACCGCGAGGGCCAAGCCGATCGGCAGCGAGAGCTTCAACTCGCCCGAGCCGGCGAGCACGAGGATCGCCATCATCGCTTCCGGCCCGTAGGCCACCGAGGACAGCGCGTCGGGCGAGAGCACGGCGAGGGCGAGCAGACGCCCCATCAACTCCTCCGCGATCGCGGTGCTACGTAGCGCCGGGCCGATCAGCACCCGCCGCGCCGCATAGGCCACGCGACCCGACCACGAATCGCCCTCGCCCGCCTCGGCTGTCGCTTCGAGCTCGTCGTCGTCGGCCTCGCTCCCCACGCTGCGGATGTGGACGAAGCGTCCGACGCGCGACTGTCGCGGATCGACGAAATCGAGGTGGCGATCGACGGGCAGCGCGCGCTCCCAGACCGCCCGCGCCGGCATACACCCCGCCCAGTCCCGGCCCACCTCGCCCAGCGCGGCAAGCGCACGCTCATCGAGCTCCGGCAGCTGCGCACTCGCCGTGACCGTCGCGCCCGACCCGTCCTCGCCCGGGCCACCGCTTGACCCACAGCGTGGCCGGTCACGCTCGCCCGTGCTGTCGGAGGGTGGGCTTGGCAAGGGCTAGCTGACGAGTCCGAAAGTTACGAGCCGTGCGCGTCTTCGATGCTGCCTTGCCTCTGCTGCTGCCGACGCCTCTTCTCGCTCATGATCCAGCAGCGTAAAGCCCCGCCAGCGGGAGCTCCGAGCACTTTCCCGCACGCTCCGGGAAAACGGAAACGAGCGAGACCGCTTAGCTGGTCGCGGCGGCGAAGAACTCGATCAGCAGCTGGTTGACTTGCTCGGGGGCGTCGTGCTGGACCCAGTGGGTAGCGTCGGGCAGGCGCTCGACGCGGACGTTGGGCACCCATCGTGGCAGCGGCTCGGCCAGCTCGCTGCCGAGATGCCGATCGCGCATGCCCCAGATCACCAGTGTCTCGGTCTGGATCGGCGCCAGTTCGGCCATGGCGGCGCGGGGAGAGCGGCGCAGGGCGGCGCGATAGTAGTTGACCATCCCGGTCAACGCTCCCGGCTGCGACCACGCCTGCGCATAGCGCTCCAGGTCTGAGTCGCTGAATGCAGCGGGCGAGTCAGCGCGCAGGGAGCGCTTGCCGAGAGAGAAGTCCTCGCGCGCCGCCAACCACTCCGGCAGCCACGGGATCTGGAAGAAAAACATGTACCAGCTCTTGCGCAGTTGGCGCAGGGTGCGCAAGCCACTCAACATCCGCTCGGGGTGGGGGACGTTGAGGATCGCCAGCTTCTCCAGCAGCTCGGGGTGGCGCATCGCGGTCGCGTAGGCGACGGCCGCGCCCCAATCATGTCCCACGAGGTACGCGCGCTCCTGCCCGAAGTGCCGGATGAGCCCGGCGATGTCGGCGGCAAGACGATCGGCGTCGTACTGACGCCAGTCATGCGGCTTCTCAGAGAGGTTGTAGCCGCGCATGTCGGGCGCGACCACGTGGAAGCCGGCCTGCGCGAGCGCGGGAATCTGGTGGCGCCAGGAGTACCAGAACTCGGGGAAGCCGTGCAGCAGAACGACCAGCGGCCCGTCCCCGGCCTCCACGTAATGCAGACGAATCCCGTTGACATCGGCGTAGGAGTCGCTGATCCCCGCCACCCCGGTGGTTTCCGCCACGGTGCTCACGCGGGCCTGGCTTTCGTCAGCGCCACGCGTGCGCTCACCCACCCGGCCCGCGCGAGCAAAGCCGGTGTGAAGATGCGCTGCGGCGTTGCCATCCGGCTGAGCAGCGCATGCACCGCTCGAGCGACATGCTGGTCGTGCGCTGCCGCCGTGAACAGCACATTCTCGAAGTGGTTCAGCGGCCGGCCGGTGGCGTAATCGCAGATCAGCCAGTGATGCGCGGCAAGCGCACGCCGGTGCTGGCGGCGATATCTGACCAATGCACGGTCGATCTCGCGGTCAGATCCAAACTTGCCCGCGAGCTCATTCGCGAGCCACTCGCCGCTCTGCAGCGCCCAGCCGCAGCCCACGCCAACGAGAGGATCTGTCGCTTGTGCGGCATCCCCAACAAGCGCAACCCCAGGGCCGGAGACGCGACGGCGGATATTCGACATGTCCAGGCGGCCCATGATCTTGCTCACACGCTGCCCCGCGGAAAGGTCAGGCCCGCCGGGTAGATCAGCGAAACACCGAACGTACGCACCCTCCAGGTCCTCGCGGAATGCCGGGAGCTGATCGTTATTGGGCGCACAACCCATCACGGTGATGCCGTCATCGTTGACGAACGCCGCGGCGGCACCCGGCTCCAGGGTCCAGAGCGTGATCGGCTTGCCGCTTGGAATCGTGAGGTCCTTGTAGTGGGCGAAATAAATGAACCGTCCGTTGGGCTTGACCTTCGCGGGCAGGCCCGCGAGCTCAGCGACCTTGGAGTCGCGTCCATCCGCGCCGATCACGACGCGGGCGTACACCTCACGCTCCTCACCGCCCACAGCTGCCCGCACGCCGCGGGGACGCCCCCCCTGGTCACGGATCAGCTCCGTGACCGTCGCGCCCGGCAGATAGTCGACGCCGTCGGTGCCGGCCGCAAGCGAGCGGATCATTGGGTCGAGGCGCTCACGGCGAATGTTGTAGCCGTAGGGCAGCTCCTTCGCACCAGCCCGCGGCCTTGGGCGGATCCACCCGCGACGCGTCCAGAAATCCGCGCTGTTACGCAGGCCACCCGCCGCCTCGATCTGCTCCACCAGACCAAGACGCTGCAACGTCCCGGTCGCGCACGCCGTGATCGCGTGCGTGCAGATGACCTTATACGCATCTTCTTTCGGCGAGCGCTCCAGCAGCGCAACCCGCGCACCCTGGCGTCCGAGAAACGCCGCCGCCGTGCACCCAGCGACGCTACCACCTACCACAACCGCGTCGTACTCATCCATCAGATGCCCTTCGCCTGATTTGTCTGCCGACACCCTATAAGACAACCGGCCCCTGTGGCCTATCAGAGCCGCACGCCGGAATCGTCCAGCTTGTCGAGCAGCGATGCGAGTCATGCGGTGTGGGTGCGCTCCAACAACCTGAGAACGACCCTTGCTTTTGTCTCAATAAATCTGATAGACCTTATGAGGAACTAGTCCCCAAGCACCCCCCCCCGGAGCACCCAATGGTCCTTCTACTCGCCTTGCAAACGATCCAGCCGCGGGGGGTGCAGGAAGCGCGCAGCGAGGGTCTGCATCACGCGCTCGACGGCGGCTTGCACCGTCTCCTTGCTC
>Ga0302325_10005270_pt1 | contig 29493 bp, 28 predicted proteins | sample Palsa_T0_2_FD_201948 | JGI IMG/M metagenome (GOLD analysis project Ga0302325, IMG submission 201948) | Peat permafrost microbial communities from Stordalen Mire near Abisko, Sweden - Palsa_T0_2 | ecosystem: Environmental > Terrestrial > Soil > Palsa > Peat permafrost | place: Sweden: Abisko...
GCCGCGCCGGGGACACCCGCCGGGGCGGACACACCCCAGAGCAAGACGGCCTCGCCGGCAACGGAATCCACGGAACCCACGGAACCGACGGGACCCACGGGACCCACGGGACCCACGACTCCCACGGAAACAACCCCTACGGAAACAACGCCGACGGAAACCACGCCGACGGAAACGACCCCACCACCGAAAAGGGAACCTCTTCCAACCGTGACGTTGGGCGGGCCCGCGTCGCACTCGACCGACACGACACCGTCATTCAGCGGCACCGCGACCGGCGGGTCGGGGCTCGTGACGGTCCGGATCTACGACGGAACGTTCAGCGATCCCATCGAGGTCAGGACATTGACGGCCAAGGTGAGCGGCGGCCGCTGGGCAACCGGCGACGTCAGTCCGGCCCTTCCCTACAACGAGTACGGAGCACGCGCCAGCCAGGACAACGCCGAAGAAGCGGAAGGAAGCAGCCCGCTGGAGCTCTTCACGGTCGAAGCCCCGCCCCCGCCACCGACGCCGAAACCCGCGCCGACACCAACCACGCCGACGTCGCCGACCAAAACGACGACCGGCTCCACGACCGCGCCTGCATCGGTCGCCACTGGCACATCCGCGGCCGTCTCCCACCCGGGAGCTCCCATCGCCCAGTTCAAGTGGTTCCCGGCCGTTCCGCAGACCGGTGAAACCGTCTCGCTCGTCTCGATCTCCACCGATCTGGCCAGCCCGATCACGGGGACCGCCTGGGCGCTGGCGAGCAATGGTCCATTCCAGGCTGGCGGGGTCCTGTTGACGACCTCGTTCTCGACGCCCGGCGGACACCTCGTGCGGCTGCGAGTGACCAACGCGAGCGGTCTTTCGAGCATCGCCACCGAAACGATCAACGTCGTCAGCGCAACGGCACCGTTGATGCAACCGTTTCCCGTCGTGAGGATCGCCGGCGTCGAGACGTCCTTCGGGGTTCGGCTCGGGGCGCTCAGGGTCCAGCAGCTGCCCCTCGGGGCGAAGATCAGCGTGCGCTGCAGGGGCCGCGGTTGTCCGATCAAGTTCGCATCGCGACTCGCGAAGGCGGGTTCGCGGGGAGTGACTCCTGTCGAATTCCCGCGATTTGAGCGCGGGTTGCGCTTCGGCGTGGTCCTGGAAATCATGGTTTCCAAGGCCGGCGAGATCGGTAAGTACACGCGCTTTGTCGTCCGCCGCGGCAAGCTGCCCGAACGCGTGGACATGTGCCTGAACCCAGCGGGTGAGCTGCCGTTCGTGTGCCCGTCCTCATGAGCACCGCACCACTGCTTATGCTCAAAACGGCAGCGGCTCGGTGAGCGACGCGACCGCGTAGTCGGCGCCCGCTTCGCGGAGCTGCTCGACGCTGAAATGGTGGCTGCCAACGCCGACGCAGGCAATCCCGGCGGCGTGAGCGCCCTCGACGTCATGGGGCGTGTCTCCGAGAGAGATGGCCTGGGCCGGAGACAGCGATTCACCGTAGACGAGCTCGCCCCGCTTGAGCGCAACCCGCGTCAGCTCGCCGCGATCGGTCGAGTCCGAGCCGTAGCCGCCGAAGGAGAAGAAGCGGTTGAGTTCCGCACGGTGGAGCTTCACGTGCGCCGCGGCCTCGACGTTCCCCGTCACGAGCCCGAGCAGATAGCCGTCGCCAAGCAGGCGCGGCAGCAGCTCCTTCACTCCCGGCAGCACCCGATAGTCCTTGGATTCGGCGACGCTCTGATGCAGGTAGTGCAGCCGGCGCTCGAGCAGGCGCGCGAACTCCTTGCGATCGGGCTCCCGGTGAAGGACGGCCTGGAAGGTTCTGCGACCGACATCGGGATCGGTCATCCCTGTGTCTGTGAACTCGCCGATGTCGGCGGGAATGCCGTAGAGCTCATCAAAGGCCAGCCGCCACGAGGCAGCACCGGCGCCGCCGGTGACAATCAGCGTCCCGTCGATGTCAAACAGAATGGCGATGCGCTCCGTGGCCATGTCAGCCCGCGGAAGTCTAGGGCGACTGTGGCGCTGCGGCCGCAGTGCGCGCCCTGCCTCGCTTCAGAGCGCCGGCGGGACGGCCCTGAGCGTCGCGATGTACTCGCCGGGGAGACCCTGGTCTTCGGCCGCAGCGATCAGCCGCTCGAGATACTCACGGGAAGGTGGCACTTCGCTCGGCTCCTTCGTGAGCACCGTGTAGAGGATCGCGCGGCGCGCTGAGCGGTCGGTGGCTAGCGCGACGCTCTTCTGCTCGCGCGCGTAGGCCCAGCCGCTGCCCTCCTTGCGATCCAGCGCCTCGAGATCGCCATCACCCAGTTCGTACAGCACGCCCCACACGGCACCGTCCGCGACCGCCACGACGTCGGCGACCCCCGTGCCGCTCACGATCGAGCGGCGCGTGAACGCGAGCCGATGCCCTTGCAGGCATGCAGAATCCACGCGCCGAAAGGTAGGGCAGTGAGCGCGCATCTGCTGCTCGTCCATGTTGCTGCCATAGGCGAAATACAGGCTGCGCATCGACGACGCTGCGGCTAGCCGTATTTGTGCCAGTAGGCGATGTTTGCCGGATTGACGTACAGATCGCTCACATTCGGCGAGTCGAGCAGGAACGGCAAACCGTTCGCGGCCTCGAACGCCTGGCTGACTTCGCTCGGTTCCTCGGTCACGATCTGACTGACCGGTTTATCGGCCAGCGCGGCCACAAATACTATGCGCGTTGACATTGCAGCTCCTTTGGCCAGGAGGTTGTGGGTGAGAGGTGAAACTCTGCTCGCAGGGAGGGCCGCGTCACGGCGTAACGGCCAGCACGCTGTTTTTCTGGACGAGGAGCTTGATCCGGTCAGTGGGTGAGCTCAGCTCCTCGCTGTGAAGGCCTGCGCGCGTTGCGGTGAGCACTTCAATGCGCACGGTGTGCGCACCGCGCAGTACCAGCTGTTGCGCTTGCTCGCCCTCGTTATCGAGAATCAGCAGCGTTTTGCCCGCGGTCGCCTGCACGCCGGTGGCCACGAGGCCCCGCACGCCGGCCACGGTATGAAGCGCGGAGCCGACGGGCAACCACTGGTTGAGCGCGACCAGGGCGCTGTCGAGCGGGCGGCTGACGACTTCTTCGCCACGCACGATGAACGGGTCGTAGGGATCGCCGCTGAAGTGGAAACGCACCTCCTGAAAGCCGGTCTTCAGAGCGGTGAGAACGAAACGCACGGCCCAGACCGCTGATGCTGGACTGTCCGAAACGCCCGCCTCGCCTCCGCAGGAGGCGGAGTTGGCCTCGGAGATGATCGCCGGCACGCGCGCAGCGTTGGCGTCCGCGACCACCCATGAGAGGCTGTGGGGCGCATCGGCTGCGTACGCCGAGAGCAGGCCTCCGACCGTGACCGCCTTGGGCGTGGCGCAGGTGCTGAGTGGATACAGGTGCACCCCGACGGTTTGCTCGTGGAGCGCTTCGATGATTCGCGGGAGGGCCTGCTGCCAGTGCGCCGGCCGGGCCAATTCCGGCCCGACCACGGGTGCGCCGGCGACCGTCTGCTGAAGGTTCGTTGCCAGTTGCAGGTAGAGGTTCACGGCGGCCGATTCTTCGCCGGCCTGCGGCTTGTCGAGCGATGAATAGTTGGGCAGGTAGTAGAGATCTGGCTCGTTGCCGAGCGAAAAGGCCAGCCCGTGGGTCGCGGCACTCTGTGCCCCGGCGACCATGGCCGCAGCCCAGGACGGCTCGGCCGTCTTCAGGTTGAGGCCGACTGTGAGGGGATCGCCGGCCGCACTCAGCAGACAGTGCAGCTGACTCCAGAAGGAGGCCGGCAGGGAATAGAGAGTGCTCGTTTCCCACGAATTGGCCGGGCTCGCGACCGCTCCAGCGGGCACCGTCATGTCCTGGCTCGCGCCGGCCAGCGCCAGGGGCGGAGATCCGAGCGCCTGCAGCTCTGAAACGAGAGCTGGTGGAGGACACCCCCCTGTGCCGAGGTCCTCGGCCATCAAGGGGTACTCCAGCGACAGGCCGACGGGCGGCATCGCAACCTGAACACCCGGGCCGCCGATGACGGCCGGCGTCAGCTTCACTTCTGCCGGGGGGATGACGGGACGGGTTGATTTCCCGCCCGCGCGCGGAGCGGGCGTCGCGGCCAGCGAATCAGCTGGGCTCCCGGCGCCGGCCAGAGTTGACAACGCAAGGGCCAGCGGTACCGCCAGTTTCAGCGCGCGTGACGGGCACCGCATCGGGCGAACATACCACCAGCCCCGACGGTGCCTGCGCACCGGTGCGCGCGAGATGCGCCTGCTCAGGCCGCGGTTCGGGCGGATCGCCTGCTCGGCGCGGCCGTGCGCGACCCGCGCAGGAAATGCGTGATCGCGTCGGCGAGCAGCTCGTCGAGCTGCTCGGCTGCGACCATGCCGCCGCTGAGGAGAGCCGCGATGCCCTGGATCGTGGCGAACAGGACGAGGCCCACGCGCTCAGGCTCGCCGGATTCGATCGCGCCCTCGGCCTGGCCCTGTTCGATCAGCTCGAGCATGACCGAGAAGGAGCGCTCGGCAACCTCGTTCAGCGCTTCGGAGTTCTCGCCATGCTTGCTCGCGAACATCAGCTCGAGCAGCGCCGCGTCGCGCGTGGCGAAGCGGACGTAAGCTGCGGCCGTGGCTCGCAGTCGCGCCCCGAAGTCATCGCCGGCGTCGTCGACCGCGCTTCGCAGTTCGGCCCCCAGACGCTCGAAGCCGGCTTCGGCCAGGGCATCCAGCAGGGCCTGGCGATCGGAGAAGTGCCGCCGTGGGGCACCGTGGCTGACGCCGACCTCGCGCGCGAGCTCGCGCAGAGACAGCTCCTGAGCACCGCGCTCACGAACGGTGCGCTGCGCCTGCTCGAGCAGGGCCGTGCGCAGGTTGCCGTGGTGGTAGGGACGGTCGCTCACCGGCTCAGGCCCGGGCGCGAAGTTGTCGTTGACATCTTTGTTGTCATCGAATACATTGTTGCTCATGACTACTTCAAGCATTGCACAACTCCCTGACATGACCGGCCGCAACGTGATCATCACCGGCGCCAACAGCGGGATCGGCCGCGCGGCAGCGCGCGCGTTCGCGGGCGCCGGCGCGCACGTGGTCCTCGCCGTGCGCTCCACCGAGAAGGGCGAGACGGCCGCGGCGGCGATGGCCGGCGAGACCGAGGTCCGCCGGCTCGACCTCGCGAGCCTCGCCTCGGTGCGCGAGTTCGCGGCCGGCTGGGACGGCGAGATCGATCTGCTCATCAACAACGCCGGCGTGATGGTGCCACCGCTGTCGCGCACCGCCGAGGGCTTCGAGCTGCAGTTCGGCACCAACCACCTCGGCCATTTCGCGCTCAGCAACCTGCTGCTCGAGCACGTGACCGGGCGCGTCGTAACGGTGTCCTCGACCGGCCACCGCATCGGCAAGATCGACTTCGACGACCTCAACTGGGAGCGCAAGCCATACAGGGCGTGGCGCGCCTACGGGCAGTCAAAGCTCGCGAACCTGCTGTTCACGTCCGAGCTCCAGCGACGGCTGACCGACGCGGGCTCGACGGTGCTCGCGACGGCCGCACACCCCGGCTACGCCGCGACCAACCTGCAATTCCACAGCGAGCGCCGGCTGTGGGACGCCCTCTCGGCCGTGGGCAACCGCGTGCTCGCGCAGGACGAGGACGGCGGCGCTCTGCCAACGCTGTACGCCGCGACGGCTGACATCCCGGGCAACAGCTTCGCCGGGCCCGGCGGCTTCATGGAGCAGCGCGGCCCGGCCAAGCTCGTGGCACGAAGCGGCGCCGCGAAGGACACGGAGGTGGCGCGCCGACTGTGGGATGTCTCGGAGGAGCTGACCGGCGTCCCCTTCCCGGTGGGCGTGACGGCCGCGGCATAGCTTGGACGCGCACGCCCTCTGCTTGGCCATCGGTGCTAAGCGGGCTCGCGGGCGATCAGGTAGAGCCACGGCGAGCTGCTCGTGTCCTGCCCTGCCTGCACGGGGGCGGCGGACGCGTCGAAGACATCGACATCCGGGGCGAATCCGGCCTGCTCGAGCTCCCGCCGCGCCTCGTCGAAGCTGACGTGATGCCAGAGCACACTGAAGTCATAGCCTGAGCCCACCAGCAGCGCCCAGCCGTCCCCGCGGACGGTGAGATTGCGCAGGCGCCGGTAGGTGCGGCTTCTCCCGGGCAGGCGCCAGGCGAAGGAGGCCATCGCCGCCAGACCGTTATCCACATCCCACTGACTGCGCGCCCATGGCGGACGCCCGGCGGCGGAGTAGTCGAGGTTGTGAGTCGAATAGCCGAAGACCCCACCCGGCTGCAGAACCCTTCGCACTGATGCGTGGACCTGGCGGCGAGCCTCGTGAGAGATGCCGTCGATGCCGTTGTAACTGAAGAACACCGCGCCAAACGAGTCGTCGGCGAACGTGGAGAGGTCGCGCGCATCCCCCTGCTCGATCCGGACACCCGGGTGGCGCGAGCGAGCGAGAGTCACCATCTCCTCGAGGTAGTCGACCGCGACGTATTCGTCGGTCACCGAGCGCAGAAGCGGGATGGTGCGACCGCCGCCGACGCCAATGTCGAGAATCGGCCGGCGGTCGGCCTGCTCGGCGATGCGCCGCACGAGCAACGCCTCTCCTGGATCGATCAAGCCGTCTCGGTGGGCGAAGATGTCAAGCACTTCGGGACTCCGCCATACATCGGAGTTGATGCGCTCAGACTCGCCCGCCATCATGCGCGATCTTATGGCGGTCCGGCGGGTCTCGGCGAGCGCACCGCTCGCTTGCCCGCGATCCGCCACGGTGGCATGATGGCGGTGATGGACGGTGATCGCATGCGCCAGGATGGCCTATCGCTGCATCTGCCGCAGGTGGGCGACGGCATCGCCACGCCCGCCGGAAACTGGACCTTCGGCGGGGAGGTCCCGAAGGCGTTCGACAGTCATGTCGCGCGTTCGGTCCCGGCGTACGCCGATGCCCAGCAGCTCGTTGCCGATCTCGCTGACCAGCTGATGCCGGCCGGGGGGCGCTGCTACGACCTCGGCTGCTCGACCGGAACGCTCACGGCGATGCTGGCCGAGCGCCTCGCTCCGCGTCGCGTTGAGGTGGTCGGCGTCGATCGGGAGCCCGGCATGATCGAGCGTGCCGCCTCGCGCTGCGCGCACCTGCCCCTGGTGCGCTTCGAAACATCGACGCTCGAGGAGCTCAGTTTCAAGCCGGCTGACCTGATCGTGTCCTATTACACGCTTCAGTTCCTACCACTGCGCGAGCGTAGGGAAGTAGTCGAGCGCATTCGTCGTGCGCTGGATCCCGGTGGAACATTTGTGCTCTTCGAGAAGGTGCTCGCACCGACGGCGCGTACGCAGGAAATCGCAACGGGAGCCTATGCCGACTGGAAGGCCAGACAGGGATTCACCGACGAGGAGATCGCCGCCAAGACGCGGAGCATCCGCGGTGTGCTGCGACCGCTCTCATCCGAGGAGAACGACGCCATGCTCCGAGCGGCCGGCTTCAGCGAAGTCATGCACGCGTTCCGCTGGGTGCTGTTCGAGGGGATCCTCGCGCACGCGTGAGCCACCGGCGGTCGCGGTGCTACTCCGTCCGCTCGACCTCGAACGTCTGCCCGGCGGCGCGCAGGCGTTCGGCGAGCGCATCGCCCATCGCGGTGGCCGGCGTCAGCACGCCGGCACGTGAGGGCAGCCGGTCGCCGTCGAAGGCGAGGCACAGGCTGCTCTCGCCGAACATCACAGAGGTGGCCTTGTAGCCCGGGTCGCCCTGGGCCGCCACGCGACATAGATAACGCGCGCCGCTCGAGGTGCGCGCGTGGATCTCGATACGGAACGAGCCGCGCTCGCGCTGCTTCTCACCCGGGCCATCGCCTGGGGACGGCAGCACGCGATCGAGCACCATGCGCGTGGGGCGGATCGACAAGCCGCCCACCAGTGCACCGACGCCGCCCGCGACGGCGCAGGCCTGCGCGGCAGCCATGGGCCCCGATCCGAAGCCCATGACCTCGCGGTAGCGAAAGCGGGGACCGTAGGCCCAGCCCTGCAGCGCGTTGCTGCGCCGCACGGCCCGCGTATTGATCGAGCCCATGATGAACGGGCCGATCCACATGCCGAGGTCGCTGTCGTTTTGAACGCCGCGCAGGTCCTGCTCGGAGCCGAGACGGGGCTCGGCGTCACGGTCCGGGCTGAGCGCGTAGGGATCGGCGAGCAGCTGCGCGAGCGCGGTATCGCTGCGGGCATCATCGGTCGTGCCCTTCAGCGAGGCGACCGTGCCACCGCTCGGCCCGCCCTTCATCGCGCGCACGACGAGCGTCGTGTCCTCGAGTTGGCCGGTGCCGTCTGCGGCCACAGCCTCGTGCAGAAGCAGGACGCCGAGGTCCGACGGAATCGAGTCAAAGCCGCAGCTGTGGACGATACGCGCGCCGTTCTCCTTCGCGACATCGTCGAAGCGGTCGATGGTCTCGCGCATGAACAGCACCTCGCCCGTGAGGTCGGCGTAGTGGGTGCCCGCGGTCGCGCACGCCTCGACGACCGGGAGCCCGTAGCGGCGGTAGGGCCCGACGGTGGTGGCCAGCACGCGCGCCGCGCCCGCGAGCTCGTTCACGGATTGCCGGTCGGTGGTATCGGCGATCAGCAGCGGCCAATCGCCGGCGCGCCCAGGAAGCGAGGCCTGCAGCGCGCGCAGGCGCTCGTGAGAACGTCCCGCGAGCCCGATCCTCGCCTCCGGCGGCGCCGCTCGAGCGAGGTATTCGGCGCACAGGCGACCTACGAAGCTCGTGGCGCCGAACAGAACGACATCGAGTTCGCGATCTGCGCTCACGGACGGGATGGTACGCGGTGTGCTGGCGCCGGCTCATTTGCCCGCGTGTTTTTCGACGGCGACACCGATGAATCCGCCTTCGAACGGGCTGTCCGCGAGCAGGTAGACGACGGACGAGTAGACGATCGTGTGGAGTTTCGTGCCCGGTACGTGGCCGTTGACCCGTGCACTGCACGGCGAGCTCTCCGTTCCAGGTACTCAGGGCGCCCACAATGGGCGGCGCCACACCGTTGAACAGCGGTTGGTTTCCAGAGGGAAGCCTGTGCGCGGGATTTGGGTTGGGCGTGATTTCAGCGCACGCTGACGATCGGAACGCTCTCGCGCGCGAGAGAGCCGCAGGGCGACGACAGCCTCGCCTTCAGCGGGCGCATCGGCACAAAGGCGCTCGCTACCGGCTCCTACAGCGCAACTCTCACTGCAACCGCCGGCGGATTGAGCTCGGTGCCTGTGACACTCTCGCTGACAGTCGTTCACTAGACCCGGGCGGCGACAGATGGCTTGCGCCGCGGCTCGCCTAGTCAGTGACTCGCCGTTGGCGGCGGGTTATTCTCCCGGCCCCTGAATGGCATTCACCGACGCCCGCAGGCGCCTTTCGCGCTCGCGTTCATCCAACCACGTCGTGTAGGGGTCCTCGGGAATGATCCGTGCGGTCAACAGCTCCGGATCGTGACGGCTTGGCGCAAACACATCTTCGCGCTCTGTGACGTATGGAGGTGAGGGGTCCGGCACTCTAAGCGTTCTCATTTGATGTTCTCCTGGCTCTTGAGTGAAACTGAACAGCGCGAGAATGCACTGTCTCCAAACAATGTGTCGGTTTTCTAAACAAACGACGTAGAGCGCTCTATGAGTAACAACGGTTGCACAGCGATATAGGCCTGTCAAGAGCTCCGCGGCATTCACGCGACGAGCTGTGAAGAATGAGTAGTTTTGAGTGCTTCCACGGCGCAATCGGGCATGTCCGCGCTCGTCCAGTGACGCTCTCGGCAAGGCCTTGACAGGAGTGCCCGCCCGCGCTAGTATTCAACCATGCGGTTTATCAACTAGATCGGTGGGTAGTGATGGCCACCGACCAGCTCGATGCGACGTTCTCGGCGCTCGCCGACCCCACGCGCCGCGCAATCCTCGCGCGACTCGCCGAGGACGGCGAGGTCACGGTCAACGCCCTGGCCGAGCCGTTCCCGGTCAGTGTTCAGGCGATCTCAAAGCACCTGAAGGTGCTGGAGCGGGCGGGGCTCATCACGCGCGGGCGCACGGCGCAGCTGCGTCCGTCCCGCCTCGAGGGCGCGCCCCTGCGCGAGGCGGCGACATGGCTCGAGCAGTACCGCGAGATCTGGGAGGGCCGTCTCGACCGCCTTGCGCTTCACCTCAAGGACATTCAACGAAAGGCAGCTGAAGATGACTGAGCAATTCGTGATGAGCGAGCACACGATCGTGATCGAGCGCGTCCTTGACGCCGCACGAGACCTGGTGTGGAATGCATGGACGGACCCGGATGAGATGACGAAGTGGTGGGGGCCCGAGCATTTCACCACTCCGCGCGAGAAAATCGAGCTCGACCTGCGCCCCGGCGGTGTGTGTCGTATGACGATGGTCGGACCTGACGGCCAGGAGTATCCGAATGATGGCCACTTCGGAGTGGTCGAGCCACCCGAGCGCCTGTCGTTTGGGGAGGAGACCACCGAGCACCCGATGATCGAGTCCGGCGAGACGACCGTGGAGCTCGTCGAACTCGGCGAGCAGCGCACGAAGGTAATCGTTACCTCCCGCATGATCTGCGCGGCCGAGCTGCTGGACATGGCCCAGGCGGGATGGAACAGCCAGCTCGACAAGCTCGAGTCGCTGCTCGACACCTAGACCTCCGGGGGCTCGGATCAGGAACCCGCGCGGTGGCTGCGAGACCCGCTCAAACCTTCGCGGCGACCGCCCTGCCGATCGCGGTCAGCGCCGGTTTCATGAACTGTTCGGTCTGCATCACCGCAGCTTCGCCTTCGGCTGGAGTACCTTCCGTGCTGCCTGGAATCGTCGGCGGAAAGTCGTCCAGAAAGGCCTCGATGACCCAGCGACCCTTGATTGCCAGAAAGGTGCCCTGTGCGCACTCACCGCTCGGGGGATTGAGGCAGTTGTTCGGCTCGGTCAGTATCGAGGCGGTGGCGCCGGCGATCACAACCGGGAGGCCGTTTCCGATCACCCTCGAGCGGTAGCCTTTTTTGAAGGCTTCGACGCCTTTCCCGGAGCCCAGCAGGTCGATCACCGTGATGCTCGCGTAATGCTGAGGCACGGCCCCGCTCGAGGCTGTGCCCCACCGCGCTCCGTAGGTGACGATGCCGGCGGTGCCGCCGGCAGGACTGTGGCGCACCGGCACCGTGGCCGTCTTGAGCTTCACGCACGGCGCGCTGACTTCGGCGCTTGCGACCGGCCCGGCCGCGATGGCGCAAAGGTCGAGCGAAGGCGGCTTCTTGTGCTTCGGAGCGGCGGCGGCCGGGCCTGCGAGAGCGCCAGAGACCACGACCGATCCGAATGCGGCGAGGGAGAGCCTGATCAGCTGACGCATACCTTGTCCCTTCTGGAGAACGGCTGGCGAGAGTCAGAGCGACTGACGGTCCTCGGCCGAGACTAGCTCAATCGAGTATGCGCCACCACTGTTCGCGCCACCACTGTTCGCGGCCGGTGCTCAAGCTGACGGCGCCATCGGTCGATCAGTGCTTAAAGCTACGCAAACCGAAAGCAGAATCAGCAGACATGAACTGCGTGAGCCGTCGATGAGACGGTTGCTGGCGTCACCGAAGCGCAGTGTTGTCGTGTTGACCGTGGTCGCACTCGTCGCGATCGCCCTACTTGCCATCAGCAGCATCGTCGTGGCGTCTCGCGAGGTCACCAAGAGCGTCGACAAACAGGTGCAGGCGACGGCGGCGGTCAGCTCGGTGGTAATCGCCCAGCAGACCTCGAATCTGGTGGCGCTTGTTGACAGCTACGCGAGTCGCCCGGAGCTCAGCAGCGGCGTCGCCGCCGGAAAGGGTGGTGCGGCGGCGGTTGAGGCCGCGCTCGCCGGTCTGGCGCATGCCATCCCCGGCATCTCCGCCTCGTTCGTCACCGATCAGCACGGCACCTCGCTCAGCACCTATCCACCCGAGCCCGCGGTCTACGGCACGAACTTCGCCTACCGGAACTGGTTCACCGGCCTGGTTGCCTCGGGTCGGACGTTCGTCGCGAACGCGATCCAGACCAAGGAGGCAAGTCACGCGCTCGCGATCACGGTCACGGACTACATCCGCGCGCCGGACGGCCATCCGATCGGCGTGCTCGGCGTGAATTACAGCCTCGAATCGATCGGCGCGTTCGCCGCAGGCGTGGGCGCGGCTCAGGGCATCGCGCTGCATGTCACCGACAGGACCGGGACCTCGTTGACCGCAGGAGGCGGCCTCGTCTCGCTCGCGAAGGACCCAGGCGTCAAGGCGGCGCTGGCAGGTCGCAGCGGTCTGCTCGACTACTCGCCGGTCCTGGCCGACGGACACCACGGACCCGAGGTGCTGTCGGCCTATGCACCAGTTACCGCGACGGGATGGACCGTGACGGCCTCAGTCAACAAGAGCGTCGCGCTCGCCGGGCTGGTTCGGCTGAGGGAGACGGTCCTTGCAATCACGGCCCTGCTGATCCTGATTCTGCTCGCGACGATCCGCATCGTGGCGCGCTCCGACACCCGCCGGCGCGATTCCGAGCGGGAGGTGGCCAACAGGGACCGAGAGCTGGCCCGGGTTCTGGAGTCGACCAGCGAGGCGTTCCTGTCAACCGACGGGCAGGACCTGATCACCGCATGGAGCGGTCAAGCCGAGGAGCTGTTTGGCTGGACCGCTGAGGAAGTGTTGGGCCGCAAGCTCACCGATACAGTGGTCCCTGCGGCGGGGCGTGACGAGCACACCGCAGAATACGCGCGCTACCGCGCCGGATCGGACTCGACCGTTTTCAAGACGCGTGTTGAGTCGACCGGGCTCCACCGCGACGGCCATGAGATCCCCATCGAGGTGAGCTCGTGGCCAAACGACGACGGCGAGGGAATGAGCGCGTTCGCTCACGACATCACCGAGCGCGTCACCATTCGGGCAGAGCTTCAGCGAGCGCGCGACCAGGCGATGCAGGCCTCGCGGATGAAGAGCGAGTTCCTGGCGAACATGAGCCACGAGATCCGCACGCCGATGAACGGTGTCATCGGGATGAGCAGCCTGCTGTTGAAGACGCAGCTCGACGAGACGCAACGAGACTACGCCGAGACGGCGTGCTCCTCGGCTGAGGCGCTGCTGGTCGTAATCGACGACATCCTGGATTTCTCAAAGATCGAGGCCGGCAAGCTGGACGTCGAGAGCGTGACCTTCGATCCGCGAACCGTCGTCGAGGAATCCGCCGCGTTGCTGGCGGCGCGAGCCCACCAGGATGGCCTGGAGCTGACGTGTGAGATCGACCCGGACATACCCGCGACGCTCGAGGGAGATCCCGGACGGCTGCGTCAGGTGCTGCTCAATCTGCTCGGCAACGCTGTCAAGTTCACCTCCGCCGGCGAGGTCAACCTGAGCGCGCGCCTCGCCGCTACTGATGACCCCGACAGCGCCACCGTCGAGTTGTCCGTTCGCGACACCGGGATCGGAATGACCCCCGAGAGCCTCGAGCATCTGTTCGACGCGTTCACCCAGGCTGAAAGCTCGACCACGCGGCGCTACGGAGGAACCGGTCTTGGATTGGCGATCTCACGGCAGCTCGTCGAATTGATGGGCGGAACGTTGAACGTGACCAGCGCGTTCGGTACCGGAAGCACCTTTACGGCGCTTATCCCGTTCGCGGTCGGAGACGGCGCGAGGGGCCGAACGGACGTCGCCGACCTCGTCGGCGTGCGCACCCTGATCGTCGATGACAACCTGACAAACCAGCGTGTTCTGAGCGAGATGGTCCTCAGCTGGGGATGCAGCGCGGTTGTCGCCGACGGGGCCGAACCGGCGCTCGCGCTGTTGCGTGAAGCGACGGACGCAGCCGACCCGTTCGACGTGGTGCTGCTCGACCTGAACATGCCCGACATCGACGGCTACGGCCTCGCACAGATGGTGCTTGCCGATCCAAGCCTCGCTCGGACCCCGATGGTGATGCTCACGAGCTCGGCACAGCGCGGTGAGGCCGAACTCTCGAAGCAAGCCGGAATCGTCGCGTATCTCAACAAGCCGGCGCGCTCGTCGAAGCTTCGCGGCGCACTCGATATCGCGCTGGGCGCAGCCACCGCAGTGACGCCGGGTGCGGCGCCCGTCAGGCGGTCAGATCCGGAGCACAGCGTCCCGAGTCTCACCGGCGCGCCCGATCTCAAAGCCCCGGTCAACGGTGGAATGCAGGCGCCGGTCAACGGCGATGCCCCCGTCAACGGCGGGGCAGAGGCCCCGGTCAGCGCGCCGGCGTTGACCGCGGGCCGTGTGTTGGTCGTCGAGGACAACGCGGTAAATCGACAGGTCTTGGCGGCGATGCTCGCGAGCCTCGGCTACCGCGCCGACGTCGCAGCGAACGGATCCGACGCCCTCGAAGCGATCGCTCGCATCGACTACGCCGCCGTGCTCATGGACTGCCAGATGCCGGTGTTGGACGGCTACGAGGCCACCGCTCAACTCCGCCAGCGCGAGGGCCCAGGCCGCCGCACCAGCGTTATCGCCGTGACCGCCAACGCGATGCCGTCCGAGCGCGATCGCTGTCTGACCGCCGGGATGGACGATTACCTCGCCAAGCCCCACAGCGTCGAGGACCTGGCCGCCGTTCTGGCGCGCTGGGTGCCCGCGCCGATCACCTAGTCGAGCGAGCCGGGAAGCACGTCGAGCCGCTCCGCCCGAGCGGCTGCGCGGAGACGCCGGTCCACTCAGCCGCTGACTGCTCGACCGTTCGCGAGCAGCACGCGCACGATGTCAACCGCGAGCTCGGTCTCGGGCTCGTCGCCGATCGCGATGGTCGACCACTGCAACGCGGTGGCCATGCGCACGATCGCGTGAACCTGCTGCTCGAGCGCGCGCGTCTGCTCCGCCGAGTGCGTTTCGGCGATCACGTCGAGTAGCGCCTGCGCGATGCTGCCGTGCACCGCTCCAGACTCGCCGATCAGCAGTCGCAGGGCGAGCTGCGGCTCGCGCTCGACGAACGTGCGCAGGGGTTGAAAACGAGCGGTCGCGTCCATGATGCGACGCGCGAAGTCGACAACGCGCTCGTCCCCCTCTCCCGTGGCCGCAGCGCGAGCGGGCGCGGTGAACTCGCCCGCAAGTTGTATGAGCAGCTGCTCAAGCAGCTGCTCGCGCGAACCAAACCAGCGGTACAGAGTCACCCTCGAAATCGAGAGTTGCTCGGCCAGCACCCCGATCTCCACGCGAGATCCTTCGAGGAACGCCGCACGCGCCAGGTCCAGCGCGTCCTGCCGGGTCGGGCGCCGGAAGATGGGGCCCGGCTGATTCGCACTCGTCGCCTGTGTCGCTGCCATCACAACTCCCTGTTCGCCGCGAGCGCCCTGAACTGACATGCAGCATAGCTGGCTCATCCGTCGCGAGCATCTTATCTTCGAGATCACGCAACCGCAGTATTTGGCTGTTATCGTGCGTACGCAACGTTATTGACTATCGTTGCATTTGCTGTTACGGTCCCTCGCAATTCCACGAAAACCCAGCATTCACGGAGATGGAGAGGGCAACAATGCACCGACGGAGAGCACTTCTAAGCAACGCAGCAGGGAGCAGTCGCCGCCACCGATCGCACCGGCCGCTCTGGCTCGGCGCACTCGGCATCGTGCTGGCCTTGGCGATCCTTCCGGCGGCCGCCCTCGGGCAGGGCGGCACCCAAGCCGTGATTCCCGGCTACCAGGGCGAGGGCCCGACACAGGACTGCTTCTGGGGCGTACCCGAGGCAAACGTCGGGCCGACGAACGAAGCCCACGAGACGTTCCCCTACAAGGGCCTTGCGCCGGAGACCGACAACGCCTACTACGTCACCAGCTTCATGCTGCCGGCGGGCGCGACGGTCACGCTGCACGGCCAGTTCCCGCACTCGCGTGCCTTGCTGTTCTCGGCCTATAAGAACCTGAACGGCGAACCGGGCATACCTGGAAGCTCGCTGGTGGATGAAAACATCGTTCCCGACGCGGGCTCGGTGAACCCGTTCGTGGCAGGCAAGCCGCGCTTCGCGTTCAACCGCTCGTACACGATCACGATCAGCGGCGAAGTCGCGCCGGCCAACCCGGCGCCGAACACCCTGTATGCGGGCGAAGCCGGTCACACCGAAGAAGCCCAGAAGGTCGAACTGATCGAGCGGATCTACCGCCCCGACCTCGACCTTGAAGCCAACGGTGGCGTGCCCGTCCCGCGGCCCGTCTACAACCTGGCCGGAGGAGCCGCGTCGGTGAGCGCGGAATCGGCGGTCTGCAGTGACCTGTCCGTCACCAACGGGGCCGAAGCTCTCAACGAGACCAAATTCGGTGTCCCCGCAGCGACGTACAAGAAACTCCGCTCGGAACTGCCGGGCACCAAAGAACCGGCGACACACCCCGCCGTGAACCCGATCCGCTGGGAAAAGTTCTTCAACAGCGGCTATCTGGTCGCGCCCTTCTACCGCGGCACGGCCTATGAACCGGCGATCGCCGGCCTGAACTCGACGGCGACCTCCGGGCTGTACGCCACGCCCGCCAACGCATACGCGATTGGCTACGCCAGCCGTCTGTTCGGACCAAACACCGAAGGCCACAACATCCTCGTGCTGCACGGCAAAATGCCCACGCACCCCGAAACCTATTACTGGAACCCGACCAGCAACGACGGCAGCACGCAGGTCCGCTACTGGTCGCTGTGCAACTACACGGGCATCTCCAAAGGGGCGCTGCTTGAAGCGAACTCCGCCTGCCTGTTTGACCAGGAGGTGCCGACGAACAGCGAAGGCGACTTCACGATCGTGGTCAGCCTGCCGCAGGACCGCCCGGCGAAGGCGCGGCCCGGATGCGGCGTGGCGTGGATGAACTGGGGCACCGAAGGCGACGGCGAAGGACGCCCCGACCTCGACCTGCTGATGCTGCGCAACCAGGAGTCGAACCCGACGTTCGCGCAGTCGATCGCAAAGGTCGAACACCCGGGCGAAGAGGAAGCGGTGATGGGTGCCTACTACCCGCACGGCACCTACACCGACAAGGAACAGTACGAAGCAAGCAACACCTGTGCGCCGGTGAGATTCCCCTAGTCACGCCTAAGCCAGCAACGGGCGCGGACCGCGATCGAGCGGTCCGCGCCCAGTAGCGCCGGTGAGCTCGCGGAGTCCAGCTCACCACCGATCTGAAGCATCTCAACACCACGAACTTCAGAGGAGCACCATGACCACGCTGACTGCGCCCGAGCCTGACCTCGCCGAGCTCGACCTCGGCAACATGGACCTGTGGCAGGACGGCCCGCCGCATGAGCTGTTCGCACGGATGCGGGCGATGCCCGGCCTGCACTGGAGCCCGTTGGCCGCCTTTGCGAAGGAGAGCGGCTTCTGGTCGGTCGTGCGCTTTGCCGATATCGCCACGGTCGGCCGCGATCACGAGACCTACTCCTCCAACCGCAGCATCGTGTTCGTGGACAAACTCTCCTGGGACGGCACGCCCGACCCGGTCGATCTCGCGGCGAACATGCTGATCACGCAGGACCCGCCGCGCCATGACCGTCTGAAGGCGCTCGTGCAGCGTGCGTTCACTCCCAAACGCGCAACGGAGCACACCGGGCGGATGCGCGAGATCATCAACACGGTCTATGACCGCGCGCTCGCGGAGCGGCCCGATGGCCATCTCGACCTCGTTCAGGACGTCGGCATCTACGTCCCCTCGATGGTGATCGGCGACATGCTCGGAGTGCCCCGCGAGGACGCCGGGAAACTGGTCGATTGGACCAACCGCACGACGGCCTTCGAGGACCCCCGGCTGGTGCCGGATCTCGGCGACGTGTGGCGGGCGCTTGAAGAGTTCGTGCCCTACGTCAACGCGATGCTCGTGGAGCGCGAGGCCCAGCCCACAGACGACCTCACCACGGCCTTCATCGAAGCCGAGGTGGAAGGCGGACGGCTCTCACACGAGGAGGTGCTGATGTTCTTCTTCCTGCTGATGGTCGCCGGCAACGACTCCACCCGCGCGGTGTTCACGAGCGGCATGAAGAACCTGCTCGATGATCCGGAGCAGATGGAGATCGTCCGCTCGGGCGCGGTTCCGCTCGAGCAGGTCGTCGAGGAGTTCGTGCGCTACAACCCCGCCTTCGCCTACATGCGTCGCACCGCCACCTGCGACACCGAGCTCGCGGGCCAGCCGATCGCGGCCGGCGACAAGCTCGCGATGTGGTACGTCGCGGGCAACCGCGACGAGGCGGCCTTCGAGAATCCCGAGCGCTTCGACGTGCGCCGCGAGCCCAACGACCATCAGGGCTTCGGCGGCGGCGGCCGGCATTTCTGCCTCGGCGCGGGACTCGCTCGCCTCGAGCTGAAGCTCTGGATCGAGGAAACGCTCCGTCGCTTCCCCGACCTGGCACTCGACGGTGAGCCGACCCGCGTCAGCTCGACCTTTCTGAACCAGTACCGCACGATCCCCGTCGCGCTCGCCGGCTGAGACGGCCGAGCGCTCCTCCACGTGGCTCCCCTGGAACGCCCGAAGCCGGACGACGCGCGCCCGGGCTTCTTCCCTCCTCCTGGGCATCCGTGCGAGGCGGCGAGACGGAGGGGGAGAGAGCCACCGTCTGGCATCCACAACGCTAGGCCCACAACCGGGGACACTTGTTACGCCCCTGCAACAGCGGTGTTACGCCCCTGGGAAGGGCCGTCGCAGCCGCCATCACGAGAGCCCACGCGGGGAGTCGAACCCCGGACGAACGATCGCGTGACGGACTGCCTCTACGGAACGTAGACAACCGCGGGCGAGCTGTCGACGACGTCCGCCTGAGGGGTGCGCACTTCCTGGATGACGTGAGCGACGGCTTCGGCGGTTCTGCTGACATCACCATCGACCTGACCTGGAGAGACGTTGGCTTTCTTCATGACCTGGCGTCCGATGGACGCAGTCGAGCGTGGCAGTTGTATGACTACCCCTGATGAACCGGCGCTGATCTGCGGCCCAGGCCGCGTTTCGCTTGCAACGCCGACGGTGGCCGCTGTGCGAGCCATAGTCGCGTTTGATCCGGGCGCGAGTGCCTCGGCCGCTTCACGCCCTCCCGCGTGCGCACCGCGGGGAGTGACTGCAGGACTCGTCGCATATAGCGTCCGCGTCGGGGTCCGATGTGCAGCACGTGTCGATGAGACCTCCGCGGTCCGAACGCTGGCGCTGGGAACCGGCGCGCGCGTCTGACCGCCGCTCAGCGCGGCAACAGGGACCCCGATCACGAGACCCGACGCGACCACGGCGCCGACCCTCGCGAGCATCCCGGCAGCCGCCGGCGAAGACGCGCTGCTCGGAGCAGAGTAGGCGAGCGCTCTGACCCGTCGCGCGCCGTGACTCCATATAGCCAGGTGGTGAAACACAGAAACGGGAGGCAGGAAGATACGAGCGGTAGCTCGAACGCGAGTGCGCGCACGAAAGACGAGCTGACGAACCGTACCCTCGCTGACGCCGAGCGCGGTCGCGGTGTCACAGCCCGTGCGCCCCTGCACGCTGATCGACACTAGTGCCTCCTGCTCGGCGTCGGGGAGATCAGCGATCGCGCTAAATATCGCTCGAGTGCGTACTGACTGTTCGACATGCTCCACCGGCGAGCGGCCTCCCACGAGCGATTCGGGTAACTCCACACATCGCTCACCCCGCTGACGCAGGTTCAGCAGCGCCGCGCGATGGGCGATCGTGAACAGCCACGGGCGCAGGTCACGCACATCGCAGCCCCTCCGGAGCGCGCTCCAGGCATCGACGAACGCCTGTTGCACCGCATCCTGGGCGTCATCTCCCACGAGACGGCGGCAGTGGCGCAGCAGCAATGGCTGATAGCGGTCGACGATCGCCTCAAAGGCGTCGTCGTCCCCGGTCCGTGCCCGAGCGACCAGGTGCGCGTCGCGCTCTCCCCGATCGAGCCCCGGCGGAGCGGGCGTGCCGCTCGCGAGAGCGCAGTCGGTTAGGGGCTCACCGCCCAGATGTGAGCGTCCGGCTGCCTCGACACGAGCGTCTAACTCCGGAGGGTTCGGTTGACGCAGCGCGAGCGCCATTCGATCAGTCAATACACAGTCACCCTTACACGGCCCGCGCCCGGAACCGGAAAATCAGCACGATCGCGCCCTGAAACCTGGACGTTTGTTCTAACCGCCATAACAAACGCCCAACCGTCCCATCTTGGGGGAAACGGCATTTTCCAACGCGCCCCAAGGAGGATCATATGAAACCATTCACGCCTGCATCCCTCAGTCCGCTGCGCCTCGGCCGCAGTCGCGCCGGGGCATCCATCCTCGCGTCGGTCATGACGCTCAGCTGCGCATTGCCGATCTCAACCGCACTGGCCGAAAGCACTCCAGCCGGGAACCGCATGCTCAGCGTCCCCGATCTGAGCGGCGAAACGACGGAGCTCACCAACGATGTCACGCTCACCCAGCTGGCGTCAGTCCTCAAAATCACCCTGTCAGAACTGATCGCTCAGCTTCAGGCGGTGCCCGGCAACAGCGCGATCAGCGGATCTCTGACTGATCTCGCGGCCAACCCCAACGCGACGCTCCAGAACGTTCTCGACGACATGACGGCCAACGGACTGAACCCGGGTCTGGTCGGGCAGGCGCTCGCGCCACTACTGGCTCCGGCCGTCGCCAGCTCGGGCGGGCTGCAGGATGTCACCGACACTCTGCTCTCCGATCTCGGCCTCGATGGCCGGCTCGGATCGCTCGCGAGCGAGCTCAATGTCCCAACGAGCGCGCTGGAAAACCCCAACCTCTCACCGGTCAGCGCCGGGTCACTCGCCGGCACACTGGACACGACCATCGAACACGTGTGCACATTGCTCGCCGGCATCGGGGCGAGCACCACGCCATTGACGTCGATCTCGCCACTCATCGCCGCGCCGCTTCCGGGCACCGGCGGGGTGAGCACCGAGATCGTCGCCGTCCCCAACGGCGCTGGAGGCATCACTCTCACGCCGATCAGCTCGACTCCAAGCCAGAGCGGTCCGGCCGGATCTCCCGGCCAACCGGGCGTATCCGCTGCGAGCGCCGCAACGACGAATCCCGCCACCGCGGCAACTGTCATCAGCAACGCCTACTCGATTGTGTCAATCAAGCTCACAAAGAGCGGGCTGATAGACGAGACAGTCAAGCTGCCGAGCGCCGGACAGATCATGATCAAGGTGACGGCGAAGGGCGTCGTCGCCTCCGCCTCCAAGCGCGGTCGAACGAAAGCCGCCAGTAAGGCAATCGATGTCGCCCCCGTCACAGCGAACGCCGACGCAGGCACAAGGACGTTCACATTGCACCCTGCCAGTGCCGTCAAAAGGGCCAGCCACATCGTTGTCTCGGTGACCACCACGTACGCCCCCTTCGGTGGGGCAGCGAACACCAAGCGCCAGTCCGCGACCTTCGCGGGCGTGGCGCAGAGCAAGGCCAAGCGCAAGAGCTAACGCCCAACGAGTGGCGGTGTACGACGCCCTATGGGTTTCGTGCACCGCCGGCTCGGCGCAGCTGCTGCTTTTCCGCTCAGACTGCAGGATCGATTGCCGAGATTTCGTAGCGACGAATGTTCTCGTCGGCACTGATGATCGTGAGCTTCTCGAGTGCCGCCCGGGCTGAACGTCACCTCGCTGCCGCCATCGTCCACCGCCGTGCACTTGATCGTGAAGGAACTCAACAGCTGGCCCGAATACCCAGGTCGGGGTGGCCTGTGGGAGATCCTCACCACCGTCGTCACCGTTGCACGCGCGGTTCAGTGAGCCGACGCGGGGACTCGAACCCCGGACCCCTTCAGTCGAGCGAGCCAGGAAGCACGTCGAGCCGCTCCGCCCGCGCAGCAACATGGAGACGGCGGTCCCACGTCGCGAGGACCAGATCCTCCCGGGGAAGTAGGAGAGCCGCAGCCAGGTGCATGGCGTCGAGGCTGCGCAGCTCCCGCTTGACCGCCAACGCAGACGCACGCTCGACCAGGTCCTGGTCGACCTCGATGACCCCAAACGCCGGCCACTCATCCCGAAACGCCTTGGCTGGCGCACGTCCTCCTGCCAGACCAACGGCACCGGCGGCCTCGACAAAGCCCACACGACATACAAACCAGCCATCGGCACCGTCCATCGTCTCGCGAACCAGATCACTCCCCGGCTCGGCGACATAGCGCTTGACCAGAGCGCTTGCGTCGAGATAGAGGTTCAGCGCTCGGCTTCCCTATCCGAGAGAACAAGTGAGGACGCGCTGCGCCGAGATCTCGCGAGACGCGGCGCCCGCCTGGGCCGAGCCCGCGAGGGAGCGGCCAGTCGCCCATCTGCGACGAGCCCGCGAAGGGGGTCGTCGAGTGCTGCGGCACCCGCTGGGACGATGTCCGCGATGGCCTTGCCGTGAACGGTGACCCGCACCTGCTGCCCGCGGCCGACAGCTCGAAGTGTCTCGCTCAGTGACTGCTTCAGCTCGCGAACACCGATCTCACGCATGTGGTCACATTAGCAGTGACGTGGCCACACCAGCGCGAGCGCGATCCAGCCGTTCGCGGGCGGCTTCGGGCCCGTCGCAGCGTGTTCTACGAAGCCGACGCGGGGACTCGAACCCCGGACCCCTTCATTACGAGTGAAGTGCTCTACCAGCTGAGCTACGTCGGCGCGGCCACAGATGCTAGCGACGTGCTCTGCAGCGCCGCGAGCAGCGACTCGCCGTGCTTCTCGCAGAAGGCCGGCCCGATGCCGCGGATCTGAAGCAGTTCCTCGATGCTCCGCGGGCGGCTGCGCAGCACCTGCTCGAGCACCGCGTTCGCGGCCACCGTGAACGCCGGCTTGCCCTGCGCCCGCTCCCAGCGCCATTGCCGCAAAAGCTCGAACTGCTCCTCGTCGACCGGCTCAGCCGGCGGCTCGCCGGCGTGCGGATCGAGGCTCGGCCCGCCTCCCTGTGCTCCGTTCGCGCGTGTCTGCGCCGCGCGCCTGCTGCGCCTTCGCGATGCTCCCGCCACGTCCGCGAGCACCGCCTGCGCGAGCGCCTCGTCCGGGTCGCACACGTCGCAGCAGCGCCCACTTGGCCGCCCCTCCTGAGGGTCGCCGAAGTGGTCGAGAATCTGGCGCCTACGGCAGACGGCGTTGCCGGCGATGTAGCGCTCGATCGAGCGGTAGGACTCCCAGCTGCGGTCCTTCGCCGCCCTGATCGCCTGATAGGCAAGCCGCGGGCTGCCCCTGCCCGTGACCGTCACCAGCAGCCCGTCCGGACCGCCCGGCTCGAGCTGCACCGCGCCCGCGCGCTCCGCGATCGACAGCAGCACCCTGTCTCGCTCGCCCAGCTGTCCGTGCCCGATCGCCACCACGCCGTCTGCGCTCGAGCGACGCAGGCGCGCCACATATCGCTTCACTTCCTCGACGCTCGTCTCGCGCTCGTTGATGAACCTGATCAGCCGGCCCAGGTCCATCCTCGAGGCCAGCAGCAGCGCCCGCGCGGGCTCACCGTCACGCCCGCCGCGACCCGCCTCCTGGTAATAGGCCTCGAGGCTCGTCGGCAGCGCCCAGTGCGCGACCGTCCTCACCTCCGCCTTGTCCACGCCCATGCCGAACGCGTTCGTCGCCACCACCACCTCCGCGCGATCCTCCATGAACGCCGCCTGGCTCGCCCGTCGCGCGTCCGGGCTCATGCCCGCGTGGTAGGCCACCGCCGAGATGCCCAGCTCACCGATCCTCTGCGCCACCTCCTCGGTGTCCTTGCGCGTGCCGCAATACACGATCGCCGGCCGCGCCTCGGGGTCGCCCAGCACGTGCTCGAGCGCTGCCCGCTTGCGCGCCAGCGCCCCCTTGCCTTCCATGCTCACCACGTCGAACACCAGGTTCGGCCGGTCAAAGCCCGAGCGGATCGACACCCAATCGCTGAGCTCGAGGCGCTCGGCGATCTCCTCGGCCACGCGCGGTGTCGCCGTCGCCGTCGCCGCCATCACCGCCGGGCGCCCGCCCGGGGGGTGCCCGTTCGTGAGCGAGTTGATGGCGTCGTGCAGGCGCAGGTAGTCCGGGCGGAAGTCATGGCCCCACTCGGCCACGCAGTGCGCCTCGTCAACCACGAACAGCCCCACGTGCCGCTGCGCCAGCGCCTCGCGAAATGCGCTCGAGGCAAAGCGCTCGGGCGCCGCCAGCACGAGCTGCGTGGAACCCGCGCGAATCTCCCGCAGCGCTTGGGAGTTATGGCCCTCCTGCATCCCCGATGCCAGCATCGCCGCCCTCACGCCTGCCTGCTCGAGCCTTCGCAGCTGGTCTGCCATCAGCGCGATCAGCGGGCTCACGACCACCACCAGCGGACGCGCCGGATCGCCGTCGGCCGCCAGCGCCGGCAGCTGATAGCACAGCGACTTGCCGCCGCCAGTCGGCATCACCACCAGGCTGTCGCGCCCGTCGAGCGCCGCCTGCACCGCCTCACGCTGGCCCGGCCTGAACGCCTCCAGGCCAAAGCGCTCGAGCAGCCGCTCGGGTTCGATCGTGTCCATCGCACAGAAGCTACTCGCCGCTTCGGCCGCGTCCCGAGCGCCACCGCCTGCTCGCCACCGCCGGCGATCTCTCACAACGAACGCACGCCAGGCCGCCTCAAGGCGGCCCCATCCTCCTTCAGACGCTCCTTCTCCCCCACACCACCCGTGCGCCCGCCGTCGGCACGAGCGTGACCGCGCGCCGCCGGTTCCATTCGCCGCGGCGCCAGCGAACGGGCATTCCCCAGCCGCCCTTCGCGGGCATGCTCGGCTCGAGCTCTGCGAGCATCGTGCGCAGGATCAGCTTCATCTCGAGCGTCGCAAACGAGGCGCCGATGCAGCGCCTGATGCCCCCGCCGAAGGGAATCCAGGAGAACGTCTCGGGACCGTTCTCCAGGAAGCGCTCGGGCCGGAACTCCTCGGGGTGGTCATACACGCGCGTGCTGCGATTCGTCAGATAGATCGACGGGACCACCCGCGTGCCCTTCGCGAGCACATGACGGCCGATCTGCATGTCCTGCTGGAGCACCCTCACCACGACCGGCACCACGGGCCTCACGCGCAGCGTCTCCGAGACGACCGCCGCCATGTACTCCTCGCCGCCGCCCTGCTTCAGCGCGTCGATCTCCGCCACGAGCCGCCGCAGCTTCTCGGGGTGCCGGATCAGCCGCTCGATCGCCCACGCCACCGACGTCGCCGTGGTCTCATGCCCCGCGAGCAGCAGCGTCACAAGCTCGTCGCGCAGCTCCCCGTCGGTCATCGCCTGCCCGTCCTCGTCGCGCGCCTGCATCAGCAGCGAGAGGATGTCGCTGCGCTCGGCCAGGTCCGCCTGCGAGCGCCGCCTTTCGAGCTCCTCGAAGATCACCGCGTCAAGGCGATCGAGCGCGCGACCGATCGCCCCCGTGGGACGCTCATCGCTCGGGCTGCGCAGCGACAGCAGCACCATCGCCAGCGGGTTCAGCGGCTCCATCAACTCGCCGATCGCCTGCCGCAGCGCCTCCATGCGCTCGGCCTCCACGCCGAACACCGCTCGCAGGATCACCTCCAGCGTGATCCGCCGCGTGCGCTCCTGCAGCCGCATCGACGTGCCCATCGGCCAGCCGGCCATGTCGCGCCTGGTGGCGCTCACGATCACGTCCTCGTACTCGCGCATCCGCTCGCCGTGAAACGGCGGCAGCAGGAGCTTGCGCTGGCGCATGTGCTCCGGCCCCGTCAGCACGATCACCGAGCTCGGCCCCATGATCGATGCGATCGGCGAGCTGCCCACGCCCGACGGCACCGTTTCCGGCGGCGCCGTGAACACCGTCTTCACCGCCTCCGGGTCGCTGATCACCACCAGCTGGATGCCACTCGGCGCAAGCGTCAGCGTGAACGCCTCGCCCAGCCGTTTCGCGCACTGATCCATCACCCACGTCGGCGCCACCGCCCAGGCCGCCGTCTGCACCACCGCCGGCACCCTCGGGCCCGGGGGAAGTCGCGGAGCGCTCGTGAGCGCGGGCACCGTTCCGGCACCGGTGCGCTTCATCGAGCCACTCGCCGCCACGCTCGCCATCCCTACAGGCTACTCACCGCCCGCTCGCGGGCCAGGTCTAGCCGATCAACGAGGGACGATCATCCGCCGCGGGCTGGGACGCGGGCCATCGCGCGGGGCCGTGCCGCCCGTGGGCCGCATGCTTGCGCAGTGCCGCCTCAAGCCGGCCGTTCACCTGCTCGATCTCCTCCGCCGACAGCCTCGTCTGATTGGCCCTCGCGAGATATCCGCCGAGCATGCGCGCGGGGATGATTCGCACGCCCATCCTGCGCGCCATCGGCTTGTCGACCCACGCGCGACTGAACACCAGCAGCGGCTCCACGCTCACGCCCGTGACCTCCTCGATCGCGCGGCGCTGCGCCTGCGCCTGGCCGAGCGTGCGACCGTGAACCCGTCGCACGTAAACGGGCCCGGGATGGCTCTTCGTCTCCACGGTGAACACACCCGCCGGTCCCACCAGCACGTGGTCCACGTTGCCGCGGCCGAACGTGACGTCGTGCATCACCCGCCATTGCCCGCCCGCCAGCCCGTCGAGCAGCCCGCCAACGTATTCCTCCCCGGTCGCGCCCCTGTCGCGGCGCTTCAGGAGCGGCAGCACGTAGCGGGAGATTACGAAGATGCTGATCAGCAGCCCGATCTCCGAGGCCAGGAACAACAGGCTGTGAAGCCCGGATACCCTTCCCAGGAGCGCCGTCAGCACGGCCAGCAGCCCCAGGATCACAAGCGTCACCAAACTCAAACGCAGCACGGTCGCTCGCGCATACTGTCCGGCGGTGCGACCGGTCGGATCGGAGCTCGCTATGTGCATGCCTCCTTCCTCATCGGTACATCGAGGAGCGCTACTTGAGCCGTAAGTCACGTTCTCGCAAGAGGCGTGGAGACTGACCGCAAATTCTAAAGCCTGGACATCGGCCAGTCGAAGCCAGAAGTGAGTCCTCCGACGGCTCCCCGACCCCACGCCCTCCCCCCTCCCTCCCTCCCTCAGCCCCCGCGGTGGACCCGATGCCAACCATGACAAGCGAACCCGACTCCAAAGCTCTCTCTGACGTCTGTCTGCTGCTGCGCGCCCACGCGGAGCAGGGCTGGCTTCACCATGAGCTGTTGCCCGTGCTGCGCCAGCTCCAGCAGCGCGACGCCCTCGCCGAGGAGGAGCTCGGAGCCGCGCTCGCATACCTGGAGGTCCTCTGGATCGAGGCCTCACAGCGAGCCGCCGACACCGAAGCCGCACGCGCCGAGCTCGACGCCGCGCTCGCCTCTGCTGAGCCGGCGCTGTCCCGGGAGGCCCGCCTCTACTACATCGCCGTGTGCGCCCTGCGCGACTCGCTCGCCCGCCACGTCACGCGCCTGCTGGCCATCTCCAGCGACGCCTTCAACCAGGGTCCGACGCAGGGTCCAACGCTCACCTGAGCGCGATCGCATACGTTCCTGCGTATGCCCCTGCGTTTCGACCTGCAGTCGCACTCCACGCACTCCGACGGCGTGCTCGAGCCCGCCGAGGTCGTCCAGCGCGCCGCATCCGCCGGCGTCGAGCTGCTCGCGCTGTCAGACCACGACACCGTCAGCGGAGTATCCGAGGCGCAGGCCGCCGGTAGGCGCCACGGCGTGCGCGTGGTCTCGGCCGTTGAGATCTCCTCGGTGGACGAGGGCGCGCCGAGCGCACGCGAACTGCACATCCTCGGCTACGCCATCGACCACACCGGCGCTCAGCTCAGCGAGCGGCTCAGCCACTTCCTCGGCGACCGCGAGCGACGCACGCTGCGCATGGCCGCCGCCCTGCGCGAGCAGGGCCTCGAGCTGGACGAAGCGCAGCTCGACGCGCGCGTCGCCGCCGGACAGCCGATCGGCCGCCCCCACCTTGCCGAGGCCGCGCTCGCCTCCCCGGCCAACGCCTCGCGCCTTGCGCAGGAGAACATTGACGAGGTCGGCTCCTTCATCCGCGGCTACCTGATCGAGGGCCGTCCGGCCTTCCGCCTGCGCGAGACGCCCACCATCGCCGAGGCCGTGCAGGCCATTCACGACGCCGGCGGCGTCGCCGTGTGGGCGCACCCCTTCTGGGACCTCTCCGAGCCGCCCGAGGTGCTCGCGAGCATCGAGCGCTTCCGCGCGCTCGGCATCGACGGCGTGGAGGCCTTCTACGTGACGCACACACGCGAGCAGACCGAGCTGCTGGCCGAGCGCTGCGCGCAGCTCGGCCTGCTCACCACCGGCTCCGCCGACTTCCACGGGCCTGAGAATCGCCTGTTCTCGCGCTTCCTCGCCTTTGATACCTATGGCCTCGAGCCCAACCTCGGGCCGATCGCCTCAGCGGCCTAGCAGCGCTCAGGTGCCCAGCAGAGCCTGGAGCCGGTAGGCCAGCGCCTCAAGCGCCAGCTCTTCAGAGACGTTCAAGGGCAGCGCCAGCCGCGTCTCGGCCACGAGCTCGATGCCGCGGGCCACGCGCCCACCTTGGCCGTGCAGCTCGCGCGCGTCCTGTTCGAGCTCTGCGCGGCGATCGACGGCGTAGATGAGCTCGGCGGCGCCCTCGCAGATGCACAGCAGGTCGCGCAGCCACAGCTCGCCCAGGCGCAACGCGAGATCCAGCGTGCGCGTGCGCACGCGCCGTTCACCCCGCCGCCTGGCCTCCGTCGCTTCGCGTTCGTGGCGCTTTCGCTCCCTGCTCGGCAGCAGCTCGAGCTCGGACGCCGTGCGCTCCTGCTCGCGCTCGCCGGCCGCGGCACCCGCCCCCTTCGCCGCATCCAGCAGCGCCATCCACGGCCGCCGCTCCGTCTCACCGGCCAGCGCGCCGCGCACGAACGCCTCGGCGCCGGCGCGCAGCGCTTCGCCCTCCCCGCCCGCCAGCCGTGCGGCCAGCTGCGCATCGCCGAGCGCGAGCGCCGCGCACGCGCGCGCACGCTCCGGCTCCACGCCCGCCAGACCCTCGGCAATGCGCGCCGGCGGCAGCGGATCGAAGCGCACCTGCTGGCAGCGCGAGGCCACCGTCGCGAGCACATCCTCGCGGCGGTCGCTCAACAGCAGCAGATGCACGAACGCGGGCGGCTCCTCGAGCGTCTTCAGCATGCGGTTGGCCGCCTGCTCGTTCATCGCGTGCACGCCCTCGATCACGAACACCCGCCGCGAGGATTCAAACGGCGTGCGCGTGGCCGCCGCCACGACCGGCTCCTCGATGTCGCTCACCAGCATTTCCGAGGCGCCCGAGGGGCTCACCCACGTCAGGTCCGGGTGCGATCCGCGGGCGATCCGCTCGGCCACGCGCCCCGGATCCTCGGCGCCGTCGGCGAGCAGCGCGGTGGCGAACGCGCGTGCAATCGTGCGCTTGCCAGTGCCCGGCGGGCCGTGAAAGAGATAGGCATGAGATGGATGGCCGTGCGGAGGAAGGCCTGCAAGCAGCACCGCCCGAGCGTGCGGATGCGCGTCGATGCCCGGCAGCGTGGCGATGGGATCGGCGACCGTCACGACGGCCATCCTAGAGGCGCTGCCCCGAGGCGGTGCGGCTGGTGAGGAGCCGGTACGGTGCCCGGGTGCCCCGCGGGCGGCTGATAACCATCGAGGGGCTGGACGGCGCCGGCAAGTCCACGCTCGCGGAGAGCCTCGCGGCGGAGATCGGAGAACGCGGCTGGGCGGT
>Ga0302325_10005272_pt1 | contig 29479 bp, 26 predicted proteins | sample Palsa_T0_2_FD_201948 | JGI IMG/M metagenome (GOLD analysis project Ga0302325, IMG submission 201948) | Peat permafrost microbial communities from Stordalen Mire near Abisko, Sweden - Palsa_T0_2 | ecosystem: Environmental > Terrestrial > Soil > Palsa > Peat permafrost | place: Sweden: Abisko...
CCAGCTTTCCGCCGATCAGCGCATCGCGCGGATCCTCGCGTTCGGGAATCGCGGCCAGCGTTAATCCGGCGGGCAATTCGGTCGGCATGTCCTTCAGGCTGTGGACCGCCAGATCGATGGTCCCGCCAAGCAGCGCCTCTTCGATTTCCTTAGTGAAAAGTCCCTTGGTCCCGACTTTCGACAGTGCCACGTCGGTAATCTTATCGCCGGTAGTATGAATGATTTGCAAACGACAATCGAAACCCATGCTTTCAATGCGCGCTTGAATCCAATGCGCCTGCCACAAAGCCAGTTGTGATCCGCGCGAGCCGATGGTCAGCATGCTATTCGCCCAGCCGGAAAACCTTTCGAATGGTGGCGATAAAATAATGACCCTCGGGCTCGGAAGCTTGGCGGCGGAGTTCGGAAATCGGTCCATGAGCGATCTTATTAATGATGCTCTTGGTGAGCGCTTCCAGCGCCTGCTCCTGTTCCGGCGTGAGCGCGCCCAGCTTGCCGCGCATCCGGGCCGTCTCCGCGGCGCGCACGTTTTCGAGCTGCTCCTGCAAGCTCACGATGGTGGGGACCACTTCGCGCGCTTTTAGCCGCGCCATCATCCGACTCACTTCTTCGCGAATGATGGCTTCGGCGTCCTCGGCCGATTGCGCCCGGCCCTTCAGGTTGGTCTCCACCACCTTCTGCAGGTCGTCGATGTCGTACAGGAAGACGTTGTCCAGCGTGTTGATGCTCGGCTCGATGTTGCGCGGCACGGCGATGTCGATGAGGAACATCGGGCGGTTCCGGCGGGCGTCCAGCACTTTCTTCATGTCGTCCCGGACGATGATGTAATGCGGCGCGCCGCTGGACGTAATTACGATGTCGACTTCCTGCAAGAAGCTGGGGAAACGCGCGTAGTCGACGATTTTGCCGTCGAAAAGCTGGGCCATTTCGACGGCCCGCTCGTGCGTCCGGTTGGTCACGAAGATCTGGGTTGCGCCGCTGCGCCGCAGATGACGCGCGGCCAGTTCGGACATCTTGCCCGCGCCCACGATCATTACTTTCTTGTCTTCGAGCGTTCCGAAGATTTCTTTGGCGAGTTCCACCGCCGCGTAGCTGACCGAAACGGCGCTTTCACCGATGTCGGTTTCGGAGCGCACGCGCTTCGCTACGTTGAATGCGCGCGTGAGCAGGTTGTCGAGGAACCCGTTGACCGCGCCATGCTGTTTGGCCAGGGCGTAAGCCGACTTCAACTGGCCCAGGATCTGCGGCTCGCCCACCACCATCGAGTCCAGGCTCGAGGCCACGCGGAATAGATGCTGGATCGCCTCGCCGTCTTCGTAGCGGTACAAGTAGGGCGTCACCCATTCCTGGGCTACGTTGCGCGTGTGAGCTAGAAATTCGTCCACCGCGACGCCCGATCCGGCGCCATCCTCGGAAGTGAGCGCGATTTCCACGCGGTTACACGTGGAAAGAATCAGGCCTTCGCGAAAACCGGGGCGGCGCTTCAATTCGAGCAAGGCGTCGGGCAGGGAATGCTCATCGTAGGCCAGGCGTTCGCGCACTTCCACGGGCGCGGTCTTGTGGTTGACGCCGGTGATGGAGAATCTCATCTGGCCAGCATCGTCCTCAGCCCCACGTGCGCGGCCCAGGTGAGAGCCGAACAGCACAGGACCGCAACCGCCATCAGAGCGGCTTTGCGTCCCCTCCATCCCGCCGTCGCGCGGAGGAAGACCATGGTTAAGTAGAAGCCCCAGGTGATGAACGCCAGAGCGATGCGTGGATCGCGGATCCATGCCGTTCCGGATTCGATGGAAGCCCAGGTGCTGCCGGCGATTACACCGAGCGTGATAAATACGAAGCCCAGGCTCATCGAGTTTGTCACCAAATTATCCAACGTGCCGAGCGGAGGGAGCTTGGTGAAAAGATTGATCGATTTTTTCCGCTTGAGCTGCCGTTCCTGGATCAAATAGAAGATGGATGCCACGGCGGTGAGCAGCAACGCCGCGTAGCCCAGCAGGATCATCATCACGTGCAGCAGAAGCCAGGCGTTCCGGACACCCGGGTTGGGCCAGGATAGCATGGGCGTTTCCATGGCGCCGATCTGGGTGAGAACGAAGACTAGGGGGAAAATACACACACTGAGGCTGGCGTAGTCGTAGCGCCAGTACACGTACAGGAACAAAACCGCGATCAGGAAAGCGCACACCGTGGCGCATTCGAAGAAGTTGTCGACGGGCAGGTGTCCGACGGCGGTGGCCAGCTCGACGATGGCCACGAAATGCAGCACCGCGCCGATCAGGAAGGCAAATAAGGCGTATTTGAGGAACCCGGCTTTCTTGCGGATCAGCACGGCCAGGGCGTGAAGTAAGCCCACGCCGTACAGCGCCGTGGCAATGCGCAGCCAGAGAAGTCCCATCTCGTGCATTCAGCTTCAGTATATCGCCCGCACGCTTGGTGCCAAACGCTGGATGGGCGGTAGGGCGTTCAGTGGAATGCCTGCTTCAGCAGGTCTTCGGCGAACGCCATCGATTATATCCAGCCTGGATTACGGAAATGCGCTTGATCCGACGTGAAGTTAAAGTAAGGATGGATCCCCCAGCGATTGTAAGGTTGAAGTTGATCAAATAGCGCCGTCGCCAATCTTCCGGTTACGTAAGCCAAGCGGGACTGGTGGCTGGCGTAGGTGGTCAGCAAGACACCGAAGAATGAGGGCAGCTTTAGGGCAGTCGTCAATCCCCGGACGGCGCGGAAGCCTGGATCGGACCTTCATACTCGAAGCGACGGACATTACTCAGGCATTCGGCCAGGGCGCCGGTCAGAGTGTTGCTCCATCCGCACGGTTGGAACGTCGCTACCTTCTGATTCAGCTCGATATCGGCCCTTGCGAAGAACTGGAGGGCGCTGATCTCGGGAGTGGGGTACTCGTGCACGGTGATGCGCACTTCCATCTCCCCGGATACGTGTTTTTTCTTGACGGAGAAAAAGTGCAGCTGGGCGAGCGCTTCCGAGGGATCTCTCTGCACGAATTTCCATTCGCTCATTTTGTTTGCCTCCTATTCAGTTCCTCAAACCGGCCGCCAAGCTTCGCAGGGCGGCGACCTGATCAACTATGGCTAGGTGGTGAGCAGCACGCGCACTTGGTTTACCAAGTCCGCTCCCGCCTGGCCTGCTTCCGCGCTGGAAAAATCGGATGGAAGCTGCAGAATCTGGGTATTGCGCCCGCTCTGGCGGAGCTTCTCGACCGCAGCCTCACCCGTTGGCAACGTTAGAATCCCCGGGCCGCAAATCACCAGTTGGGGCCTGATCGCCTTCACCAGTGTCGCTGCTTCCCCTACGTGCCGCGTGATGAGGACTTCATAACCCGAGCGTGTCAACAAGGCGCTAAGGCCCGCCAACAGATTGCTGGAAGGGTCCACGCACACTATTTTAGTTTTTGCCGGTCCCAGTTGTTCGCCGGACGCCCGCGGCGCGCTGGAGAATGCCTGGATGGCTTCTCTCTCCGAACCGTAGGTGGGAATCAGGCTCTCCAGTTTCGTGAGTTGAAATACCCGGAGAACGGACGGGGACAACTCGCATAACTTTAAACCGCCGCCAGAGGCGCGCAACACGCCGAACATAAGAACCAAGGCGCCCAATCCGGAGCTGTCGATGTAATCCGTCCCGGCCAACTGCAGAACCACCTGCTTCACAACAAGGATATCCGTCCCTGGAATCCTGGTCTGTTTTTCCAACTCTGCCTGAAGTGCGTTGACCTCGGCGCCGAGGGTAATGTGGCCCTGGCATCGAATCACGGCCACGTCGTCCATCAACTGGCTTTGCAGAGTTAGTCGCATCGCGAGCTCACAGGAGTATAGACCTTGGCGCCTCCTCCTGGCAAGCCATCTTAGCGAATCGGCTCCGTCGAGCGATGGCTGTTGTACATAAAGTCGCCGCCTCTGACGCTATTTTCCCACCGGCACTTTGCGTCGCAGTTCATCGAAGAAGTTGAGCAGGAACACGACGTGGTTCTGCGCCTCTTGCGATCCCTTGGCCTCGGTGGCAGGCATCAGCGCCACGATGCGCTTGCCGTCGTGCGCGAGATCGATGTTCTTGACTTCGGCGGTGCCCCCGATTCGCGCTGTTGGTCACAGTAACAACACCCTTGCTGCTCGTAGCATTCGTCTGAATCAAGTTCAGGACCACAGCGCTGAGCGTATTTTGCACCTGCTGCAGGAGTTGGGCGCCGGTAATAGTCGTCCCCCTACCCGGCTCAACACATGTTCCGCCGCCTGGTTGGATGGGGAGCACCACCACATTACTGATAACGTTTCCAGTTACCGCCGCCAGGGAAACGTAGCAGCCCGTGGTGACTGAGGCTGGGATCGCCACGTCGATCTGAGTCACGCCCGGGTAACCGGCCGAACCTTGATAGAGGATGGTTGTTTGCATGCCGCCGACATAAATCTGCAGGGGAGTATTCACGGCGTGCGGCGCAGAAGCGTAGGTCGTATCGCTATCGGCTCCATCGGCGCCCAGTCCCGTTGCCCACACTACGGAGCCATGTGCCCGGCACTTTTTGGTACTACAACAATTGGGATTTCAATGTTCTTGGCACGATTTTTGAACAGACACTTCAAAACAAAGATTAACGTCGCGTTTCGCGAGCGGATCGCCGGGCCACTCCAGATGCAAGATTTTCGGCTCGAAGACATGTACTATCAGCGGGCCTCGGCCAACACGGCCGCAATAGCCCGATCAATTCATCCTGCGTATCACTTCCGTCTGACCGCTCGCGATATGGCACGATTCGGATATTTGTACTTGCGAGAAGGTAAATGGAAAGACACTCAAGTCATTCCTGCAGACTGGGTCAAAAGAAAGTACAACATCGTACTCCGACGTCGGTAAAGCCGGAGGAGGAGGTGGGGCGGTGGGTACGGTTACTTGTGGTGGGTAAACGGATTTGGCCTCCCGGTTAAGACCTTTAATGCGTGGGGCGCGCTTGGCAAGTACATCGTTGTGATTCCGGAGCGAGATATGGTGGCTGCATACCAGAATCACACCGAGTTGCCGGATGACGCACTTGCAATGTCCGACGAGGACGTGAATAAACTTCCTACAATTTCGGCCCCGCAGATCAACACGCTGCTAAAGATGCTTGTCGACGCGCAATGCCAGGCCCTGCGCACTCGTACACTACCTTTTCAAATTCGCGGTTAGAAGCAGAGTCGAAGAGCCGCAAAAATCTGGTTGCTCCGACAAGTCGCGGGGTGGCTACGTCCTGCTCGCTCTGGTGTCACTTTCCGGCGCGAGGTGGGGCGGGCGGCAGCGTGCCACCTTCGGCGAGGATCTTCATGTTCTCGAGCGCCCGCGTGAACGTCGCGATCTTTTGCGCCTTGTCCTTTTCACGAGCGGCGTCATCCGCAAGCATCGAGTTATCGAACATGAGCGTGTAAACGAGCTTCGATGTACTCGCGCTCACCGGCCTCGCCTCGAGCGTGCCGTGATAGAGATTGTACGGCCGGCCGGCCTTCACCGTCTGGGTGTAGGTATAGGAAAGCTCGGTTTTCCCCACGAGGACCTCTCCCGCAACGGACCGCACCGCGCCGAATTCACCGTCCTTGCCCGAGGTGATCGTGCACGGGATTCGAAACCATTCGCCGATATCGCAGAACTTGCCGACGCGCTTCCAGACCTCGGCAGCTGGCCGGTTCACTGTGATTTCCAGGGGGATGGAAATGTAGGTCGGATTGGCGACCACAATGCTGGCTTCGGACGGCGGAGTCTGTGCACTGGCCGAATTCGCGCCGTAAACAAAGGCGAGGGCGCAGCCGACAGCTACTTTACTGAAGAAGTGATTCTGCATGGATTCCTCCAAGTGATTTCGCCTTGCCGGCGTTGCCTGACGCTCATCTTGACACAGGCAGCCAATGAGAATCAACCGCTCACGAATCGCCGGGCCTGGCGTAAGAATCGTCATCCCGTGTACGATGGCGTGTGCAACCTGCATTCGATCAAACGGCTCCATGTGGAGCGCCGGTAACCTGACTGCGTCCGGCGGCGCGTTTGATTCCAATTTCCCAGGCTGACGCGGCGCTGAGGTAACGTTCGTTGTTCGAATCCAGGAAGACTTTCGCGGCAGCCTTGCTCAGCCGGGGTGACTCGGCGGCGATCCAAGGAAACGTGCGTGAATCCACGAGAAGTTTCATCGCGAAGGGCGAGGGGTTACTTGCCGTTAAAAGCTTTCAATAGCTCTTCGGGCAGCGGCTCGAAGAACGAATCGGGGACCACGAGTTCACCCTTGGCCGCGCCGATGCGTGGCTTACGAACTTTCTTCGAAAGGGACCTGAGTTCCGCCACCGGCTGATTGCGGTTGCAAAGCACTAGCGCCTCCCCGGATGCAAGCTCGGCAAGATAGCGGGACAGATTGGTCTTAGCGTCGTGAATGTTGACTCGCCTCACAACTATATTTCGAACTAGAGAGTGAACTAAGTCAAGGATGCGGGGCGAGAGTACGAATCAGATGCCGGCGTAACAGGCGTTAATGGGGACAGAGTCGAAGTTTGCCACGGTAACAATCGACTGTGCTCGGCCCATGGCGGCGGCCACTGTCAAGAGGAGTGCAAAGTGGAAAAACATGCGCATAGACAACCTATTGCTGCACCGTGATCAAGGTCGTCGACGGCGATTTCACACCAGAGATGGTCGCGACCACGGGATAATCTCCATTGGCCAACGCCGGAATCTGGATCGCCACTTGATACAGCCCGGCATACCCAGGAGCCAGTGCGGCGCCGTATACCGTAGCCGACGCCTTTCCCACCATGACGGTTACTTGGTTAGCCGTGTTGTAGGTGGCGTTCGACGGCGTCTCGGCACCGGTCGGCGCCGATGGACTGGTCGGTCCAAATCCGGTGCCCCATAGGATAATCACATCACCCGGCGCGGCGGGCACAGTCGTCGTGCCGGGAATGGCCCCGTTTTTCACTGCTAGCGAGAAATCCTGACGGGTTGCGACGGCGTAATTGCCCCATTGAAAAAACGCCGGCTGCTCGGCCGACAACTGCGCCGTCGCCGGCTGGCTTGCGCCGCTTGAATTCTTCACCACCACCTGCACGGATCCCGCCGGAACATTTGGCGCGATGGCGTTGATCTGCATCGAACTGATGTACGCGATGTAGGCTGGCTCGCCGCCGACCATCACGCTGACGCCATCCAATGTAGGAGGGAGCGCGCCATTGACGATCGCATTGTTCCAGGTAGCGGTCGTCGACGACAGATCTGTTCCCTTGATTGTGATCCAGGAGCCCGGAGAAATGCCGGGCTGAAAACTCGCGCCGTTCACAACACCGCTATTGGCCGAAATCGCGGGCGCCGTTGGCGAAATCAGGTTGTACCGGAAGAACTGGCTTTCATTGACAATTCCATAGAGATTCCCATCATTCCCTTGGATCACCGTGGTACCGGGAATCGTGTTGGGCTGTGCGCATCCGAGTGCACAAAAGTTATACAGTGTCAGCAGGGTTCCCGTCGCCGGCGATAGCTGAAAGAGCGTACCGCCAATCACCTGTGACGAGACACCAATTAAGGCGCCCTCGCCCTGCGTTGTTCCGTACAGGTTGCCGTCGGTCCCTTGAATCAGACTGTTGGGAAGAACGCCGTTGGCCCCGTTGAAAGCCACCGCTGTGGTCAGGACGCCGGCGGAAGTGAGTTGGAAGATCGTCCCGTAATTCACGTTATTTATGCCGGAAGCGATCACGTAAAAACTTCCGTTCGCGGCTTGGATCAGGTCAGTGGGATCGGCATAGTCGCCCGCTCCCTCAAATTCATAAAGAGTGCTGAACGCGCTGGCCGGTGTAATCTTGAAGACCGTGCCGCAGCCCCCTAGAAAGCCAGGTATGCTACTGGGGCAGTAATCGCCCGCCCCTCCAAGTTGGGTGGTTCCGTAAAAGTTCCCATCGGTTCCTTGGATTAGAAGCAGTGGAGTGGCGCCGTCGGTGACGTTGAAGCTATGAAGTGAGCTTAGGACGCCTTGCGGTGTGATCTTGAAAATAGTGCCGCAACCGACCTCCGTCGCAGCGCCCGCGCCGTCATCGATGCCCATACAATTGGTGCCGGTACCGCCGTATTCTGTCACGCCGTAGAAGTTCCCATCGGCGCCTTCGACGAGGTTGCCCAAAGGGTTGGATCCATGAACTTGGTCGAAGGAATAGAGGGTGGTCGCCGATCCTGCCGGCGTCAATTTAAATATGGTGCCGCAGCCGTAAGGGCAGCTTGTTTCGGCTATTCCGCCCTGCTCGGTAGTTCCATAGAAGTTCCCGTCAGTTCCTTGGATGACGCCGTTGGGGTAGGGGAAGGAGTTGGTGGCATTGGGGCCAGGTTGGAAGCTGTAGAGCGTGGACACCGCACCTGCAGGAGTTACCTCAAATACGGAGCCGCATGCGCCGGAACGATATGGGTTTTGACACATCCCGTCCCCGCCGGCTAAAGCAATTCCGTAGAAGTTCCCGTCAGATCCCTGGATAATCTTGTTGGCGCCGAGGGGGAGATTGGCCACCGTGACAATCGACTGTGCTCGGCCCGTGGCGGCGATCACTGTAAAGAGGAGTGCAGAGTGAAAAAAGCTCCGCATGGATCACCTACTTAGCTGCGTCGATGCGTGGCTTACCCGAAGACTGGCCGTCAACGGGCTCGGCATCGTGAGTGTCAACTCGTTTCACAAGTATTGAAACTTTGGTCAGATGCCGGCGTACCAGGCGTAACCGCCCTCTGGCGAGGCCGAGCCCAAGCCCTGACCGAACTTTTTCAGATTATCCGTCACCGTCAAGCGCGTGATGTATTTCACGTTCTTGTAGCCCAACTGACGCGCAACACGCAGACGAAGCGGTCCACCGTTACCCACCGGAAGTTCGCCGCCGTTCAACCCGTAGGCGACGAGAGTCTGCGGGTGCAATGCGTCGGACATATCGACGCTGTCCCACCAATCGCGCTGGAACGAAAAGTAGACGACGTATTTCGCTTCCGGCAAAACGCCCACCTGGTCCAAAACCTGGGACAGCGGCACGCCGGTCCATTCCGCGATATAAGACCAGCCTTCTTCGCAAGCCATGTGAGTGATCTGGCGGCGGGCAGGATGGCTCTTCAGTTCGGCCAGCGAAAACGATGCGGGACGGGCCACCATGCCGTCCACCGAGAGCCGCCAGTCCGCGAAGCCTCCGTCCCGAAGGCGCTTGAACTGGTCGCCCAGCGGAGCCACTTCGTTGACGAAAGGAGGTTTCGAGATTTCGCTGGGAGGAAACTCGCGGGCCATCGAGTGCTTGGTCAGGATGCGCTGCGCGGCGTAGGTCAACGTTTCGCCCGGGCCGTAAAAACCGGCATGATCGGGCGGGATCAATCCATAACGTCGCGCGAGACCGGCGGCTAAGCCGACTCCCGCAACTCCTCCCGCCGCCGCGAGTCCGGCGGTGATCAGTTTGCGGCGTGAGAGATCGCTCATGCGCGCTCCTTTTCTATAGCGACGCGGCCGGTGATCATCGCCCGCATGCGGCTCCAGAATCCAGCCAGACAAATCATCACGATGTGTGCCAACAGGAAGAGAAAAAGAAACACGGAGACGAAGAAGTGAATGGTGCGCGCGGATTGCTGGCCACCAAACGCCGTGACGACGGTAGGAAATGCGGATGCGACGGCGGGCGACATCGCCAGGCCTGTCCAGATGACCAAGGGGAAGAGAACGAAGATTACGAATAAATACGTGACCCGCTGCAGCAGATTATACGACCAGGCTTCTTCCTCGCTCGGCCGCTTTAAGCGCAAATGGTCCGCGATTTCCCTGGACCAGGCCCGCCACGAAAGATCGGCGCCACCAGGCAGCAAGTCTTTCCGCAAATGCCCGCTAAACAAGCTGGAGATTACATAGAGCAAGCCGGTCAATACGGCGAGCCAAGCGGCTTGGAAGTGGAGATACCGGCTCCAGCCGTTCTGGTCCGGGAGCACGTAGCCGTAGCCGGTGGGCACGGTTGCCCTCGAGGCCGGAATCGGAAATTTGAACAACGTAGGGGTATTGACGTTGCCGACTTCGCCCCAATAGAAGCGCGGGTGAGAGATGACGATTTCAACTCCGGTGACGAGCAGGGCAAGGAAGCACAGCGTGGTGATCCAATGAGTGACGCGAACGAGGGCGGAGTGCCGCGGCGTAACCGTTCTGGCTGGGATAGCTATGGCGGGAGTTGCGACCCAAGCCGAATCGCTCATTGGGGAATACTATCAGGTGATGCGCGAGCTTCGCAAGGTGTGACAGGTGTGAAATGGTGTGAAATGGCGATTGAGAAGTTCCCGCGGCTTAGTCCGGCGCCCACATCGAGCGAATCTCCGGCCTGCTCGCCGCCCACACCGTCCACGCTGCAATAAGAACCAGCAACACTCCAATAACGATCCACGCGAACATGGCCGCTGGCGAGGACTTCCTTCTTGTCGCGTCGGGCTCCATACAAAGGGATCTTATCCGAAATTAACCGCTTTTTCGCTTGACAGGCGCGGACAACCGCTCTATCCTATGCATAGGATAACGAGGTATGCGATGAACTTCAGAGGCACCCTTCCCACGTTGATTCTCGAAGCGCTGGAGCAGGAGCCGAGCCACGGTTACCGCATCGCGCAGCGAATTAAACAGCGCTCCGAAGGCGTATTGGACTTCAAGGAAGGCACCTTGTATCCGGCGCTCCATAAGTTGGAGAACGACGGGTTGGTGGAATCGTACGAGGGCGTCGAAAAGGGCCGGTCGCGGCGCTACTACCGCATCACGAAATCGGGGCGCGGAATGTTGGTCAAGGATCGCGCGGAGTGGCGGCAACTTTCGCGGGCGGTCACGTTGATTCTCGAGGAGGCATAAATGATTATGGAACTCGAAACTTGGCTGAAGCAGGCGACGCGGCATCTCTCGAGCGATTCGACCGCGCAAGTGCGGATCGAAATCCGGGAGCATTACGAATCGGCGCGCGAGTCCGCGATGACCACCGGTGCGACCGACTGCGAGGCGGATCGGCTGGCCGTCGCCGCATTGGGCAACGCGAAGACCGCGAACCGTCAATATCGCAGAGTCCTGTTAACGTCCGACGAAGCTGGATTGCTTCGCGAAGCGAATTGGGAGGCACGGGCCGTTTGCTCGCGCCCTTGGTTGAAGTGGATGTTTCTAGCGATCCCGCTCGTGGCGCTGGCCGCCGCCTGCGCTTTGTTCTTGACCGGCTCAACCGCCGTAGCACGCGTGCTGCTCATCGGCGGGATCGGAATGGGGATTTTGTGCGCAGCGCCGTTTCTGCCGATTTATACGCAATCCCGCGCGCGAGTTTTCCGCCCGGTGAAATGGGTTGTGCTGACCGGCATGCTGGTGTTGGCCTTCGGCGCCGACGCGCTCAAATGGTCCTGGCTGCTGTCCTCGTGCCTATGGCCTATGGCGTGGATCGAATGGACACGGATTTCTATCCGGCGGAAACTGCCCGTCGCGAAGTGGCCCAAGCAGTTGTATCTCTGACGCGCCCCGCTATTGGTCTTTGCAGCCGGTGGTCTCGGCGGTAAATACGATGGCCGCGATCTTCCAGCCATCCGCGGTTTTCAAAAGGCTGAAAGAATCGACACCGCAATGGAGGAACTTTCCGTTGCGCAGGACCTCATATTCGCCCCAGACCTGCGCCATGCGTCCGCGGATCAGCACGGTCGGAGCGCCGGTGAAACGCTCGACCAGCGCATCCTTCATCGCCGCGATTTGATCGGCGAAGTCGACCACCGCCGTGGCGGCCGGAGCGCCCTCCTGACGAACCGAATACAATCTGGCGTCGGGCAGCACGGAGGCACGGATTGCCGCGGCATCGTGTGCCGCCATGCCGTCGAATAGTTTCTGGGCCGCGGTGACGGCGTCCTTTTCGTCGGACGTTTGCGCGAATGCCGGCGCCGCGGTCAGCAGCACAAGAATAGTGAACGGTCGCATGGTTCTTATTATGCATCGGCTGAGCCGGCGGTCCGCAGTGTCTGGGACAAAAGAGGACATTCCTATTTGCCTTGACACTGCCTTGACACCATCCCGTAACCAAGGGATAATAATCCCATTCGGTCTCGGGTGACTGTGTAAGATTCGATGCCTATTGGCGATTGACGGACTCTACGCCCCGTAAGCGTCCCGTCGAGAATTTTGACAAACAGTCTTTAAAAAGAATTGGGGAGTCTCATGCACTTTACATTTTGGAAATCACAATTTTTGTTTGCTCTTGTCGCCGCAATGTTGCTGATCGCGGGCGCGTTCGGCCAGACATTTCGTGGCGCTATCAACGGAACGGTCACCGACGCCACCGGCGCCGTGGTTCCCAAGGCCAACGTCACCGCCACCAACAATGGGACCAGCGTTGCGCAGAGCATGGTCACCACCAGCGACGGTGAGTTTTCATTTCAGGATCTCCCCGTAGGCGGGTACAGCGTAGCGGTTAACGCACCGGGTTTTCAGCCGGTCACGGTTTCCAATATCCTGGTCACCGCCGGGAACGTCTACACGCTGCCGGTGAAACTGACCGTCGGACAGACCGCGACGGCCATCGAAGTTTCGGCCGCGGCCGTGACTGTGGACACCACCACTGCGACGCAGAGCGACACCATTCCCACGGCTTCGATTCAGGACTTGCCCTTGAACGGGCGCGATTTCACGCAGATGATCGCCGTTTCGCCGGGCTACGGCGGTTACGCGGTGGGCGGATACGGATCGCTCAACGGTACGCGTCCCAACGAGATGAATTGGCAGATCGACGGAACCGACAACAACGATTTCTGGCATAACATCCCGGCCGTGAATCAAGGCGGGGTCTCGGGAATCGCGGGAGTGGTGATGCCCATCGACGCGGTGGACGAATTCTCCGCGCAGACGCAATCCAACGCGGAGACCGGGCGCAGCGCGGGCGGCACCATCAATCTCACGCTCAAGAGCGGCACCAACCAAATCCACGGCAGCGCTTACTACTACAACCGTAACGAATTTTATTCCGCCACTTCGCCCTTCTTCGTGCCCACCGCCGACTTTCCCAAGGCGCCGGAACTCCGCAACTTCAATTCGGGATTCACCTTGGGCGGACCCATCATCAAGGACAAGACCTTTTTGTTTATCGGGTTCGAAACGCAGAACTATGTGTTCGGCTTAACCGGCCTGGCCACGGAGCCTTCCCAAGCGTGGGTTAACCAGGCTCTCGCGGTGCTCGGAAACGCGGGCGGCCAGTACGGTTCTTATGCGCCGGTCACGGAAAGCCCCCTGTCGGCGCGCTTGCTTTCGGCTCTCTACCCGAGCTATATCAATAATCTTCCAGCGACCGTCAACAATTATTTCGCCACCGTTCCCGGCACTGGATATAGCTACAACGGTGTCGTCAAGCTGGATCACAATTTCTCGGATAAGGAGCGTCTCTCCATCCACTGGTTTGCCGGCGAAGGTAGTCAGAGTCAGCCGCCCGGAGCCAGTCTGGCTCTGGCTACGGCCAGTTCTAATTTGGGCGAGTACTTCGAGGTCGCGCCCATTCACGTGCAGAACTATTCCGCCGTGTTGAATTCGCTGTTCAGCCCCAAGATCACCAACCAGTTGCTCTTCGGAGTCAGCTATTTCAACCAGATTTTCCACGATTCCAACAACAGTTACAACATGGCGGGACTGGGCTTAAATCTAAGTCCGGGAGCGCTCAAGAATGGCAACCCAATTCTCGGAGCTTCGAATATCGTGATCGGAGAGAATGTATCCGGCTCGGAAATTCCGCTGTTCGATCAAGTGGGCATCACGCCTCCCGAAGGTCGGAACGACATCACAGGCCACCTGACTGACGTGGTTTCCTATGTCACCGGAAAACATCAAATCCGCTTCGGCGGCGAGTTTCGCCAGGGCCGGATCGACGAGTTCTACTTCCGGCACTCCACTGGCTCGTTTATCTTCGACGGGACCCAGGGCCCCTGGGCGAACTACTGCACCGCGAGTTCCAATTCGGAATGTCCCTACACCGTCGCGCTAGCCGACTTTCTGGCCGGCGATGTGAGTCAGTCTTCCATCGCGGTCGGGGATGCGGAACGTCAGATCCTGGTGAACGGTTTCGATTTCTTCGGCCAGGATGACTGGCAGGTGACTTCCAAGCTGAACTTGAACTTCGGGCTGCGTTACGAATACTTCGGCTCGCTGCATTCCAATAGCGAACCGAACGACCTCGGCGATTTCGTCCCCGGTCAAGGCTTGGTGGTGGATGGAGCCGGCATCAATGCGATCTTCAAACCGAATCGGAACAACTTCGCGCCCCGCGTGGGTTTCGCCTATAGCCCCATGGGCGGCGTTGTGATTCGGGGTGGATTCGGGGTCTTCTTCGATCAAATCAACGTCAACCCCTTCCTCGACTTCCGTCCTCCGATTTCCGCCGCCGACGGTTTGGAGGACAATCCGATCGGGCCGCGTCCAGTGGATAGCTACAACCGGAACGGCTATAACTGGGACGCCGCGCAGGCGGGAGGCGCGTCGATCTTCCCCGGTGTGACGACATGTAGTGGAAACTTCGCCACCGACCCCGGTTGCCTGAGTGCGACGCAAACATTTAACGTATACGGAGTGAACCCGAATTTCCGCACCCCCTACTTCTACAACTTCAACTTCAATGTGGAAAAGAGCTTCGGAAGTTCATCGGTGCTCCAATTGGGTTATGTCGGCAGCGAGGGACGAAGATTGTCGGTGATGGAGAATCTCAACCAGAACGGCGCCTACAACGCGCAGTATCCCAACTATGGCTCCATCCTCCAGCTCAACAGCGTCGGCACCTCCAACTACAACTCTCTGCAGGCCATCTACAAGATCAGGTTATTCAAGGGAGTGACCGGCCAGTTGGCTTACACTTGGGCTCACGCTTTGGACGAAGTTACCGAGTATCGCGGCGTCCTGCCTTTCGACTCCTTCAACTTGAAGGAAGACTACGGCAGCAGCGATTTTGACACGCGCCATAACTTCACGGCCTACTTGAGCTACCAGATCCCGGGCTCTTCTCACGGTCCCGCGTGGCTGTCTCACGGCTGGGAGGTAAGCGGCTTAGTTTCGCTCCATACCGGACAGCCCTTCAACTTCCTGGCGAACACGCAGAGGCCGGGCTTGAACATCATTGCGAACCCATTCGCCGGCGTGAATCATGCGTTCATTCCAGGCGTGGGCGAGCAGTGGGTTAATCCGGCGGCATTTTGTTTCCCTGGGGCAGCGGGATGCCCCGGAACCACCAATCCAGCGGGCGATCTCGGCAGGAATGTCTTGTACGGCCCCGGTTTCGCGGACGTCGATATCTCGGTTTTCAGGACGTTCACCATCGTGGAACGGCTCAGATTGCAGCTTCGCGCCGAGATGTATAACGTGTTTAACCGGATTAACCTGGCATCGGGCGCAGGCTCGGTGGGCGCTACCGGGATCGTTGGCGATACCATCGGCGACTTCAACGGTGCTCCGGGAATCGGGCCCGGCGAACCCTTCAACATGCAGCTGGCGGCGAAGATCGTCTTCTAGCAGCTACAGTCTTCTGGGAGTGGGGCGGTTCGGCCGCCCCTACGCCAGCTTGGGCTTGAGAACCTCAATCAGTTCCTGGACGGCGGCCGCGCTTTTGTTCAGCGCGGCTTGTTCGTCGGCGTTCAATTTGATCTCGTAGATTTTCTCGATCCCGCGCGAGCCCAGCTTTACCGGCACCCCCACGAACAGTCCCTTGATCCCGTATTCGCCGTCGAGATAGGCCGCGCACGGCAGCACTTTCTTTTTGTCTTTCAGGATTGATTCCACCATCTCCACCGCGGCGGCCGATGGCGCGTAGTAAGCGCTGCCGGTCTTCAAATATTTGACGATTTCCGCGCCGCCGTTCCGCGCCCGGTCCACCAGCCGGTCGATCGCCGCCTGGTCCAGTAGTTCCGGGAGCGGAATGCCGGAAACGCTGGTGAGGCGCGCGAGGGGAACCATGGTATCGCCGTGACCGCCCAGCACCATGGCCGTGACGTTCTCCATCGACACGTCCAGCTCCTTTGCGATGAAGGTCCGGAACCGGGCCGTATCCAGAATGCCCGCCATACCGATCACGCGATTCTTCGAAAATTTCGAGACCTGAAACGCGGTCCAGCACATCGCGTCCAGCGGATTGGTAACCAGGATCAGGATACAGTTGGGGGAATGCTTGACGGCCTGTTCGGTGGCGGTTTTCACCACTTCGTGGTTGGCCAGCAGCAGGTCGTCGCGGCTCATGCCGGGCTTGCGGGGGAATCCAGCGGTGATCACGACAATATCCGAATTCGCGGTTGGTTCGTAATCGTTCGCGCCGGTGATATCGACGTCGTAGCCTTCCACCGGACCCGATTGCAGTATGTCCAATCCCTTGCCTTGCGGAACGCCTTCGATCACGTCCACCAGGACTACGTCCGCAAGCTCTTTTCCGGCGATTCGGAGCGCGCAATTCGCACCCACGTTCCCGGCTCCCACCACAGTGACTTTTTTTCGCATAGAATTTTCAAGGTAGGACAGGCGATCTCGCTTGTCAAGATCAGCATCTCGAAAGGGGCCAACTTTGAGTTTGTATTTTGAGGATTTCGTGCTGGACATGGTCAGCACAACCCGCAGTAGAACCGTGACCGAAGCGGATATCGTGAACTTCGCCGGGCTCTCGGGCGATTTCATCGAACTGCACGTCAGCGAGACTTACTCCGCCAACGGACCGTTCGGCCGGCGCATCGCTCACGGCGCGCTGGTGTTCAGTATCTCCACCGGTTTGGGCATACAATTGAACCAGATTCAAGACACCGTGATCGCGTTTTACGGCATCGACAAGCTGCGTTTCATCAAGCCCGTCTTCATCGGAGACACGATTCACGTCGTCAAAAAAGTGATCGAAAAGCAGCAGAAGGCCGAGCGGCGCGGCCTGGTGACGTTCGAAACCAACGTTATTAATCAGCACGGAGACTCGGTCATCATCTACTACGACAAGCTGCTGGTGAAGGCGCGAGCGTGAAGGCGCTTTCGGGAACCTTGGTGCTGGATCTTACGCGGCTGCTTCCGGGCGGGGTGGCGACGCAGCAGTTAGCGGACTGGGGCGCGGAAGTGATCAAGATCGAGCAGCCCGGCCAGGGCGACTATGGGCGCAACATGGCCCCCGCCGTATTTTCGCGCATCAATTGCGGCAAGAAAAGCGTCGGCCTGGACCTGAAGAAGCCGCGCGGCCGCGAGATTCTGCTGTCGCTGGCGCGGCGCGCCGACGTGCTGATCGAAGGCAACCGCCCGGGAGTGATGGCGCGGTTGGAACTCGGATACGAAGAACTGCGCGCCGTCAACGCGCGTCTGATTTATGTGAGCCTGACCGGCTACGGGCAAAGCGGGCCGTACGCGCAAATGGCCGGGCACGACATCAACTATATGGCGCTCGGCGGCGCGCTGGCGTTGAATCTTCCCGTGATCCCGGGCGTGCAGATTGCCGATCTGGTTGGCGGCGCGCTGCAAGCGGTCAATGGAATCCTGCTGGCGATGATCGAACGGAACAGTACCGGGCAAGGCCGCCACGTGGATGTGTCCATGCAAGCCGGCGTCGCGTCACTGCTCACCGTTCCGCTGGCCGCCTGGTATGACACCGGCCAGGAGCCGCTGGCGGGGCAGGGAAGACTGGATGGCCGCTATGCCTGCTACAACGTCTATCCGGCCTCGGACGGACGCTGGGTGGCGGTGGGCGCATTGGAGCCGAAGTTCTGGGCGGAGCTGTGCCGCAGGTTGGGCTGCGACGAGCTGATCGCGCGCCAGTACGAAGAGCCGCAGGACAATTTGAAGGCCCGTATCGCCGCCATCTTCCGTACCAAAACGGCGCGCCAGTGGTTTGACGAATTGCGGGAAGGGGATTGCTGCGTGACGCCGGTGCTCAGCGTTTCTGAAGTTGCGGCCGAACTGCCGGATCGCGACGGGCCTGCGCCGCCGTCGCTCGGCGGCCACACGCGCGAGATCTTGACCCGCTTCGGTTTGTCTGCTGATGAAATCCAAGCTTTAATGAATGAGGAAGTAATCGCATGACAGTGAACTATATTCTTCGGCGCGCCCGCGATACCTATGGCCGCAACCTGGCCATCGATCATGAAGGCCGCCAGCTTACCTATTGCGAATTCTATAGGCTGGTCGAAAACTCGGCCCGGAAACTGGCGACGCTGGGCGCGGCCTCTGGCGAGCGCGTCGCGGTGCTGATGCTGAATTGTCCCGAGTACCTGGAATTGTATTACTCCACCGCGCTCGCGAACGTAATACTGGTGCCGCTGAACACGCGCTGGCATATTAACGAGATCAACTTCACGCTGTCCGATTCCGGAAGCGAGACTCTGTTTGTGGACGATCGCTTCGCGCCGCTGGTCCCCGAGATCCGGCAGGCCGTGCCGGGATTGAAACGGTTCATTTACGTGGGCGCGGAGTCCTGTCCCGACGGTTTACTGGACTGGAGGAAACTGACGCCGGACGAAAAGCATCGCTCCGTCGAATTTCCCGAACCCGACGAGAACGACGTCGCGGGATTGTTCTACACCAGCGGCACCACCGGCGGCCCGAAGGGAGCGATGCTCACGCATCGCAATCTGTACTCGAACGCCATTCACTCCCTGCTGCCTCCGGGTGGAATGTTTAAAGACGGGAAATGGCTGCACGCCGCGCCTATGTTTCATTTGGCCGACGCGGGCGCCATTTACGCGCTGACGATGTGTGGCGTTACGCATTGTTTCCTCGCCAGCTTCGATCCGGTGGGCGCGATGCGCGCGATCGAACGCTATCGGATAACGGAGCTGGTTCTGGTGCCCACCATGATCAATATGGTGCTGAACCATCCGGAGTTTCCCAACTACGATCTTTCCAGCCTGCAGCGACTGGTCTACGGGGCGTCGCCGATGCCGTTGCCGCTGCTCAAGCAGGCGATGGAGACGCTGGGTTGCCAGTTCGTGCAAGGCTACGGCATGACGGAAGTGAGTCCGCTGCTCACCAGGCTGTATCACGAAGACCATCGCTTCGAAAACGCCGACCGCGATTTTTCGCCGGTGAAATCCGCCGGCAGGCCCATAATGGGCGTTGAGGTCCGGGTGGTGGACAATAACGATCGCGACGTTCCGGTCGGGCAAGCCGGCGAAGTGATCGCGCGCGGGCCGAACGTTATGAAAGGCTATTGGAACCGGCCAGACATCAATGCGGAGGTTCTGCGCGGCGGCTGGATGCATACCGGCGACTACGGCGCGTTCGACGAAGAAGGCTTTCTCTACATCCTGGATCGAAAGAAAGACATGATCAAAACCGGAAGCGAGAACGTGTACTCGCCGGAAGTGGAGTCCATGCTGTGCTCGCATCCCGCCGTGCTCGAAGCCGCGGTGATCGGAGTTCCGGATCCAACCTGGGGCGAAGCGATCCGCGCGGTGGTGGTGCCCAGGCCCGGCGCGGCCGTTAGCGAAGCGGAAGTGATCTCCTGGTGCCGCGACCGGCTCACGCATTTCAAATGCCCCACTTCGGTGGTGTTCACCGACGCGCTGCCGAAAGGCGGAACGGGCAAGGTGCAGAAGAACGCGCTGCGCGAACGGTTCGGCGCTCAGGCGCCGGCGAGCTGAGCCGAGCGGATCATTTCGTCTTCGAAGTTTGCGCGCTGACCTGCAAGCGGCGCATGCCGCGCAGCCAGCGGTCGTAGTCGGCGGCTTTGCGCTGCATATAGTCCAAAACTTCCGGGTGCGGAAGGATCAGGAAATGTTCTTTCGCAAGGCCATGCACGACGCTCTCGGCCACCTGCTCGGGCTCCAAGGCGCCCTCCAGCAGGAAATTGACGTGCTCAAATTCTCCACTGGCAAGCATGTCCGTCTTCACGCCTTGCGGGCAAAGCACCGAGACTTTGATGCCGCGATCGCCATACGCGATCGACAGCCATTCCGCGAACCCGAGCGCGGCGTGTTTGGTAACCGCGTAGGGCGCCGATCCCACATGGTTCAGAAGACCAGCGGCCGACACGGTCTGCAACATGTAGCCCTCGCCGCGCGCGAGCATCGAGGGCATCACCGCACGGGCCGCGTAAACATGCGCCATCACGTTAATTTCCCAGATGCGCTGCCATTCGCGGTTCTCAACGCAGTAATCGCCGCGAATGGCGATGCCCGCGTTGGAGCAAAACAAATCGATGTGGCCGTATTTTTTCAAGACCACATCCACCAGCGCTTGCACGTCCGATTCGCTGGACACGTCGCACAGCACGTCCTGCCCTTCGATTTCGGCCGCGACCTTGCGCGCGCCCTCGGCCGCCAGATCGGCCACGATTATTGCCTTCGCGCCCTCAGCGGCGAAACGGCGGCACAACGCGCGGCCAATTCCGTTCGCGCCCCCGGTCACAACCACGACCTTGTCCTGTAGCTTCATTCCTCGATGATACAATGTGGTTCCTTGACCCTACGAGATCTGCGCCATCTTTCCGAGAACATGCCATTCAACAAATTGCTGGGCATTCGGATTGTGCGCATTCACAAAGACGGCGTCACCATCCGATGCGTTGTCGATGAGAACACCAGGAACGGCTCGGGAGCGCTGCATGGCGGGGTGATGGCGACGATGGCGGACGCGGCCATGGGAATCGGGTTGGCCAGTCATTTCGGAGGCCGGCGTCCGACCACGACCACCGACCTCAAGATCAATTATCTGCGCCCGGTTGTAGATGGCAAAGTGACCGCGCGGTCGCACATCGTGCGGGTGGGAAAACATCTGTGCGTGGGCCGCGTGGAGATCCGCGATGCCGAACGCCGGCTCGCGGCCGCGGCCCTGGTGACTTACATACTGCTTTGACTGGACAAGCTAAAAGCATGTCCTACTTTGATTAAGCCGCGTGATCGATGGCCTGGGTCTTGGCGGAATTCATGCGCTGGCTCAATCCCGGAATGGCGGTGCGCAGCACCTCTTCCACCCGCTCGGCGAAGATGAACTCCATCTCCTTGCGGACGTCGTCGGGCAGCTCGCGCAGGTCCTTCTGGTTATGCTTCGGCATGATGACGGTGTGGATTCCAGCGCGCCGGGCCGCCAGCACCTTCTCCTTGATGCCGCCGATCGGCAACACCAAGCCGGTAAGCGTCACTTCGCCGGTCATCGCAACGTCGCTCCGCGCCGGCAGCTTGGTATAGAGCGAAGTCAATGCAGTCGCCATGGTCACTCCCGCCGAGGGCCCATCCTTCGGGATCGCGCCGGCCGGCACGTGCACGTGTACGCCGGAGTTCTTGAACAGCATAGGGTCGATGTCGAAGCTCGCGGCGTGCGACCAGATGTAGCTCTGAGCCGCTTTCACGGACTCCTGCATCACTTCGCCGAGCTGGCCGGTGAGCGTTAAGCCCTTGCCGTCCGGCAGCAGCGTCGCCTCGATGTACAGAACGTCTCCGCCGGCTTCGGTCCAAGCCAATCCGGTAGAGACGCCAGGCGGCAATTCGCGCCGAGCCTCTTCTTGATTGAACATCTCTGGACCTAGCATGTCGGCCAGGTCGTCGGTCGTCACGGTGCAGGCGTCCGCATTGCCCTCGGCGACCCGTAGAGCCAGTTTCCTGGCCACGCGGCCGATGGCTCGTTCCAGCCCTCGGAGACCCGCCTCGCGCGTGTAGCCCGAAATGATTTTCTTGACTACGGCGTCCTGCAGAGTGCATTGCTCTTCGGTGACGCCGGTTTCCTTGAGCTGCTTGGGAATGAGATAGCGTTTGGCGATGGCGAGCTTTTCCTCCTCGCTGTAGCCGGCCAGGCGCAGTACTTCCATGCGGTCGAGCAGCGGCCGCGGGATGGTATCGAGCGCGTTCGCGGTGGTGATGAAGAGCACCTTCGACAGATCGAACGGCAGATCGAGATAGTTGTCGCGGAACGTCTTGTTCTGCTCCGGATCCAGGATCTCGAGCAAAGCGTGCGCCGGATCGCCCCGGAAATCGTGACCGAGCTTATCAACTTCGTCCAGCATCAACACTGGATTGTTGGCGCCGGCGCGGCGCATGGCCTGGATCACGCGGCCCGGCAAAGCGCCGATGTAGGTCCGGCGATGCCCGCGCAATTCGGCTTCGTCGTGCAATCCGCCCAGGCTCAGGCGCTCGAATTTGCGGTTCAAAGCCCGCGCGATCGATTGGCCCAGCGACGTCTTGCCGACTCCCGGAGGGCCGACGAAGCACAGGATGGGCGCCTTCGCGTTGGGATTCAATTTCAAAACGCCCAGTTGCTCCAGAATTCGAGCCTTCACATCCTTCAGCCCGAAATGGTCTTCGTCCAGCACCTGGCGAGCATGCGCGATGTCGAGCGAACCTTCGGTGCTCTTGCGCCACGGCAGCTCGAGCACGTAGTCGAGATAAGTCCGAATGACGTTGTAGTCCGGGGCGCCGGGTGGCAGCTTCGCCAGCCGGTCCAACTCGCGCGTGGCTTCCTTCAGGATTTCCTCGGGAAGGTCGGCCTTCTCCAGGCGCTCGCGGAGCTGGTCCGCCTCGGCGCCTTCGCCCGACTTTTCGCCTAGTTCCTGTTGGATGGCGCGCATTTGCTGGCGCAGCAGATAATCGTGCTGCTCCTTGGTCATTTCGCTGCGAGCTTCGGTGTTGATCTTATTGCGGAGTTCCAGCACCTGGATCTCGTGCGTGAGGTACCGATGCATAATCCGGAGAGCTTCCAGGCGCGTGGGCGCTTCCAGCAGCGACTGGGCCTTTTCCGCCTCCAGGCTGAACATCGATGACAGCACGAAAGCCAGCCGAACCGGATCTTCGTTGGCGGATAGCAGTCCACGCAGTTCCTGCGCGGCGTTGGGCTGAGCGAGAGTCAAGGCCTCGCCGGCCAGTTCGATCAAAGCTCCCTGCAACGCCTCGATCTCCGCGCTTTTGTCTTCGGGCAGGGGCAGGGGACTGACGCGCGCTTTCAGAAACGGCTCGGACGAATCCACCTTGAGCAGCGTCACCCGCTCCATTCCGAGCACCAGCATTTCAATGTGGCCTTCGCCCGCGCGGTTCATCTTGCGGATCACGGCCTTGGTGCCGATGGGGTACAGATCGTCTTGGGTGGGCACGTCGACGTTGCCATCGCGCTGCGCAAAAACCACGATTTCCTTGGATTCGGTGGCCAGCGCAGCCTCAACTGCGGCGATGGATCCAGCCCGGCCGGCCGACAAAGGCATCATCAGGTACGGGAACAACACCGCGTTTTTCAACGGCAGCAAGGGCAATGTATAAACAACTGTTTGATCAGACATATTCTTTTCCTTCCGTGATAACCCGAACCAACAACAATCCATTCCGCGCTTCCAGAACCACGCGCGCATCTCCCAAATCCACCGGCATCTCGATAGTTCGCTCAAACCGGTTGTACGAAATCTCCATCGAGTAGTAGCTCGAACCCTCCTCCGCGATCGAATCCAGGCGCGTGCCGCTTACCGACACGTTGCGCCCCCGCACGCTGACCGTGACGTCGTCCAACCGGACGCCCGCCAGGTCGAACTTCAAGAGCCAACCGTCTCGCGTCCGATAGACATCGGCACTCGGCTCCCAGGGGGCCGCGCGGTCAACAGTCGGCCAATTTTTGCTTCGTATACTCATGGAACCCTACAGCTTAGATGCGGATAGAGACAAAAAGAAGCAGGCCCGAGTACTTTGCTATCAACGGACCTGCTTCCCTTGGACTCAGCTTGCGCGGTTACTTATTGGGAACCACCACAAACTGAGTTCCCGCGCCGCGCTTTACTAACAACAGAGTAGATTCGCGGGAGGTGCCCTCACGAACGGCGCGGTTAAAGTCCTGCGCCGAGGTTACGGGCTTGCGGTTCACTTGCAGGATCATGTCGCCCTGTTCGAGACCCGCCTGGCCGGCCGGCGAATCCGCATCCACGTTGGTGATGACGACGCCCGCCGTTCCTTCCGGCACTTGCATTTCCCGCCGCAGATCGGGAGTCAGCGTCTGGACGGTCACGCCCTGAAGCGCGCCTTTTTCGCCGCCTTCGGGAACATTGCCCTGACCGTTGTCGTTGTCGGCCCGCTCCATGTTGTACTCGGAGAGCGTAACCGGAACGTCGAGGTTTTGGCCGCCGCGGGCCACTTTGAGATGAATGGTGGTGCCGGGCGCGAACCCCGCCACTTGCAGACGAAACGCGTTGACGTCGTCCACGGGGTTGCCGTTAATCGAGGTGACTACATCACCCACTTTGAGGCCGGCCTTCTCGGCGGGACTGCTTCCCGTCACCTGAGCGATGGCGACGCCGTGACCATTCGGCATACCGAAAGCCTTCGCCATCTCGGGCGTCAGCTCCTGCGGAAGGATACCCATGAAACCGCGGGTGACCTTGCCGTTCTTCATGATCTGGTCCATCTCGTTGCGAGCGAGGTTGGCCGGAATCGCGAAGCCGATACCCTGGTTGCCGCCCGTTTCACCCGAAAGGATGGCAGTGTTGATGCCCACCAGGTCTCCGTGCGTGTCGATGAGCGCGCCGCCGGAGTTGCCGCGATTGATGGCGGCGTCGGTCTGAATGAAGTCCTCGTAGCGCTCGATACCCAAGCCTCCGCGCCCCATGGCGCTGATGATGCCCATGGTCACCGTTCCCCGGAGACCGAACGGCTCGCCCATCGCCAGGACGACGTCGCCAACCTGCGCCTTGGACGAATCCGCGAACGGCAGCGAGACGAGACCGCTCCGGCTGACTTTCAGCACCGCGATGTCGGCGTACTTATCGGTGCCGACGATCTTGGCCGGAAATTCCGACCGGTCGGAGAACTGCACTTTCACGTCGGTGGCGCCTTCCACGACGTGGTTGTTGGTGAGGATATAGCCGTCGGGGCTGACTACCACGCCCGAGCCGAGACTGGTCTCGCGCTGCGAGTGCGGCTGTTGCTGCTGCGGCATGCGTCCGCCGAAGAACTGGCGGAAAAACGGATCGTCGAACATGCCGCCGCCTTGCGCCTGTTCCTTAACGACCTTGGACGACGAAATATTGACCACCGCGGGCATGGCGCGCTTCACCACGGGGGCGAAACTGACCAGCGGCCCTTGCTCCACTGCCGCGGCATGCGCGGTGGAGATAAACATGGGAACCGCGTGCGTGCCGGACATGGTCGCGATCAACGCGCCCCCGAGCATCGCAATCACGGCAATCAAAACAACCGTGGATTTACGGATGGAACCATTCATAGTTTTCAAGCTTCCTTTAGAGCCGCTTCACGCTCGCGGCCCGCGTTTTTGGATTCAAAAGCCAGTTTCCCCGACGAATCGAGATCGACGACAATGCGCTGACCGTCCCGCACCTCGCCTCCGAGAATCCGACGCGCCATCGGCGTTTCAATTTCGCGCTGGATAGCCCGCTTCAACGGACGGGCGCCGTAGTTTGGATCGTAGCCGGAGCGGACCAGATATCCGCGAGCCCGATCCGTCAATTCTAGTTCGATGTGCCGTTCGGCCAGCCGCTTCCTGAGACCGGCGAGCTGGATGTCGACAATCTGCTTCAGATGCTCTTCCGACAGCGAGTGGAAGACGATGGTCTCGTCCACGCGATTCAGGAATTCGGGCCGGAAGTGGTGGCGCAGCTCCTCGAGCACCGCATCCTTCATCCGGCTGTACGACTCGGAGTCGAACTCGCCGCGATATTCGAGAATACGGTGGCTTCCGATGTTGGAGGTCATGATCACGATGGTGTTCTTGAAATCCACGGTGCGGCCCTGTCCATCCGTTAGACGTCCGTCATCAAGAATCTGGAGCAAAACGTTGAACACGTCGGCGTGGGCTTTTTCAATCTCGTCGAAAAGGACTACACAGTATGGACGACGCCGGACGGACTCCGTTAGTTGCCCTCCTTCTTCGTACCCCACGTAACCCGGAGGCGCGCCGATAAGCCGCGCCACTGCATGCTTTTCCTGATACTCGGACATATCGATGCGAATCATGGCGCGGTCGTCGTCGAACAGGAACTGAGCCAGAGCGCGGGCCAATTCGGTTTTTCCGACGCCGGTGGGTCCAAGAAAAATGAAACTTCCGATGGGGCGGTTGGGATCTTTTAACCCCGATCGCGCCCGCATCACCGCTTCGGCGACGGCCGTAACCGCCTCATCCTGGCCGATCACGCGATGGTGCAGCTCGTCTTCCAGGTGCAGCAGCTTTTGCATTTCGCCTTCAAGGAGTTTGGAGACCGGCACTCCGGTCCAACGGCTGACCACGGCGGCGATGTCCTCTTCGTCCACTTCTTCCTTGAGCAGCCGCTTGCCGGATTGCTTTTCGGTGAGCCGGGTCTCCTGCTCCTTCAGCTTGCGTTCCAGCTCGGTCAGCTGGCCGTATTTCAATTCCGCGGCGCGGTTGAGATCGTACTGGCGTTCGGCCTTTTCGATCTCGACGCGCGTCTGCTCGATCTGCTCGCGCAGAGCGCGGAGACCTTGCACCGCCGTCTTCTCGGCCTGCCACTGCGCTTGGAGGGCAGTGGATTCCGATTTCAAATCGGCGATTTCTTTTTCGATCTTCTTCAGGCGGTCCTTGGACGCGGCGTCGGATTCCTTTTTCAAAGCCTCGCGCTCGATCTCGAGCTGCATGCTGCGGCGCAGGATTTCGTCCAGGTCGCTCGGCATGGAATCGATCTCGGTGCGGAGCTTGGCGGCGGCTTCATCCACCAGGTCGATGGCTTTGTCGGGCAGGAAGCGATCGCTGATATAGCGATTTGAGAGCACGGCGGCCGCCACCAGCGCCGAATCCTTGATGCGGACGCCGTGGTGAATCTCGTAGCGCTCGCGCAACCCGCGCAGTATAGAAATGGTGTCCTCGACGCTCGGCTGATCGACGTACACCGTCTGGAACCGGCGTTCCAGCGCGGCATCTTTCTCGATGTACTTGCGGTATTCGTCGAGCGTGGTGGCCCCGATGCAATGCAATTCGCCGCGCGCCAGCATGGGCTTGAGCAGATTGCCCGCGTCCATGGCGCCTTCGGCCTTGCCCGCGCCCACCACGGTGTGCAGCTCGTCAATGAAGAGGATGACTTGGCCCTCGGAGCTTTGGACCTCCTTGAGCACCGCCTTCAGGCGTTCTTCGAATTCGCCGCGAAACTTCGCGCCCGCGATGAGCGCGCCCATATCGAGCGACACCACGCGCTTTTCCTTCAAACCTTCCGGGACGTCGCCGCGCACGATGCGACCGGCCAAGCCTTCCACGATCGCGGTTTTGCCGACGCCGGGCTCGCCGATGAGCACCGGATTGTTCTTGGTGCGCCTGGAAAGCACCTGGATGACGCGCCGGATCTCGTCGTCGCGGCCGATCACCGGGTCGAGCTTGTTCTGAGCGGAGGCCTGCGTGAGATCGCGGCCGTATTTTTCCAGCGCTTCGTAAGTGGCTTCGGGGTTCGGGGTGGTCACTCGCTGGCTGCCCCGGACTTCCTGCAACGCCCGCATCAGGCGCTCGCGCGAGATTCCGAATTCGCGGAACAGCTTGCCGGCGGCACCGGCGTCATCTGTCGCGGCGAGCAGGACATGCTCGACTGAGGTATAGTCGTCCTTCATGCCCTTGGCTTCGTTTTCCGCGTTGGTTACCAGTTTCGTAATGCGAGGGGTGACGTAGACCTGGTCTGGGTTGGCGGCGGGGCCTGAGACCTTGGGAAGGCGGTCGATTTCCTGCTGGAGGCGGGTGCGTAGAGCATCCGTTCTAACGTCTGCTTTGTTTAGGATAGAGGGTGCAAGTCCACCTTCTTGATCAAGGAGGGCGAGGAGCAGGTGTTCGACGTCGAGCTGCTGGTTTCCATGCTGGACGGCAAGGGATTGGGCGGCCCGGACGGCCTCCTGCATTTTTTCGGTGAATCGGTTGAAGTCCATTGGGATTTCGATTCTAGTTGATAGATGCTTGAAAACCTTAGTGGGTTGCTATCAACTAATGTCAGCATATCACTCGTATGCCCAGGTTGGCAAGAGGGGCGGGGAAGTGTTTGTGCGAAACTGTATTGGAGTAATAAGCACATACTTAGGAGGCTGTTATGAGCGGCGAACTGGTACTGGTTACGGGCGGGTCCGGGTTCGTGGGCACGCACTGCATCCTGCAGCTTTTGGACAAGGGCTATCGCGTGCGGACGACGGTGCGCTCGCTGAAGCGCGAAGCCGACGTGCGCGCGATGCTGAAGGCAGGCGGCGCGGAGCCGGGCGACCGGTTGTCGTTCGTGGCCGCCGATCTTGAAAAGGACGCCGGCTGGGCTGAAGCCGTGGCGGGGTGCGATTACGTGCTGCACGTGGCGTCGCCATTTCCATCGAGCATCCCGGAGGACGAGGACGAGTTGATCTTGCCCGCGCGCGAAGGCGCTCTGCGGGTGTTGCGGGCCGCGCGCGACGCCGGGGTCAAACGCGTGGTGCTGACGTCGTCGTTCGCGGCGATCGGCTATGGAAAGAAACCGCAGGTTGAGCCGTTCGACGAGACCAGCTGGACGGACGTCAACGGCGAGGGCGTGCTGCCGTACGTGAAATCGAAGACCCTGGCGGAACGCGCTGCTTGGGATTTTATCGCCAAAAGGGGCGGGGCGCTGGAGCTTTCGGTGGTCAATCCGGTGGGCATTTTCGGTCCGGTGCTGGGGCCTGATTATGCGACGTCCATCCTGTTGGTACAGCGCCTGATGGACGGCGCCATGCCCGGCTGTCCTCGGATCTATTTCGGCGCCGTGGATGTGCGCGACGTGGCCGACCTGCACATCCGGGCGATGACGGATCCAGTGGCCAAGGGCGAGCGGTTTCTCGCAGTGGCGGGCGATTTCATGGCGCTAGTGGAGATCGCGAAAGTGCTGAAGGCGCGGATGGGCGCGGCGGCGAAGCGAGTGCCGAAGCGGCAACTGCCGGACTTTTTGGTGCGCCTGGCGGCGAAGCGCGATCCGGCGGTAAAGCAGATCCTGCCGGAACTCGGCAAGGTGAAGAACGCGACTAACGCGAAGGCGAAGCGAATGCTGGGGTGGGCGCCGCGGTCGAACGAGGAGTCGATTGTAGCGACGGCGGAGAGTCTGGTGCGGTTGGGGCTGCTGAAGGGTTGAGGGTTTTGGGGCTTGGCTCTACTTCCGATAACTTGTATTATGTAAACTCCGTGGGTAACAACATACTTGACTAACCAAGCGTTTCATAGTAGTATTAGCTATGAGCAATTGGCCCAACAGTTTGCAGGAAGCCATCGTATTTTTCGCCGATGACGAGAACTGCCAGCGGTTCATGGCCGCGATCCGCTGGAGTGACGGCACGGTACGCTGCCCTCAGTGTAACTCCGAGAAGGTCACCTACCTTGCCAAACAACGCCGCTGGAAGTGCTACGGAAAGCATCCAAAGGCTCAGTTCTCTCTCAAGGTCGGCACGATCTTTGAAGATTCACCGCTGGGTCTGGATAAGTGGCTTCCGGCGGTCTGGCTGATTTGCAACTGCAAAAACGGCATCAGTTCCTATGAGCTTTCCAGGGATCTTAAGATCACTCAAAAGTCCACTTGGTTCATGTTGCACCGGATTCGCCTTGCGATGAAAACCGGCACGTTCAAAAAGTTGTCTGGCGAAG